>JAEEGF011677369.1_pt1 | contig 24073 bp, 16 predicted proteins | sample 9134171 | NCBI WGS metagenome assembly JAEEGF01 (sample SAMN16246542, study PRJNA631951) | gut metagenome | biome: gut microbiome; feature: rumen; material: AP-attached | host: Bos | place: Iran: Karaj | collected 2018-10
GGGGCTGGTAACCTTCGGAGACGACGGGTTCAACCGCGCGATCCACAACATTGAGAATTCCCCCTTCCGAACCAAGTTCGAGAAGGAGATTCACGAGATGAGCGGGCGCATGGGCATCGGATGCATTTCCGATTACGAGCCGCAGCCGCTGATGGTGCGTTCGCACCACGGCACCTATGCCATCACCACGGTTGGTAAGATCAACAACCAGGAAGCGCTGGCCGAAGAGATCATCAAGGGCAGCAGCATGCATTTCATGGAGATGAGCGGCGGCATGATCAATGCGACGGAGCTGGTGGCCGCGCTGATCAACCAGAAGGATAATCTCATCGAGGGCATCCAATATGCGCAGGAGCGGATCGACGGCTCCATGACGATGCTGCTTCTGACCGCGGGCGGTGTATACTGCGCCCGGGATCGTCTCGGCAGGACCCCTGTGGTCATCGGACGCAAGGAGGATGGCTTCTGTGCTTCCTTCGAGGAATTTGCCTACCTGAACCTGGGCTATACGGATTACAAGGAGCTGGGACCCGGAGAGATCGTGGTCATGACACCGGAAGGGGTCACGACCCTCGCACAGCCCGGCAAGGATATGAAGATCTGCACCTTCCTCTGGGTGTATTACGGATATCCCTCCTCCACCTATGAAGGGATGAGTGTGGAGCGGATGCGCTACAACTGTGGCGCCCGGATGGCCATGCGCGACCGTCTCACGCGGGATGATATCGATATCGTAGCGGGCGTGCCGGATTCCGGTACGGCGCACGCGGTAGGATATGCCAATGCGTCCGGCGTGCCTTTCTCCCGGCCGTTCATCAAATACACGCCGACCTGGCCGAGATCCTTTATGCCGACGATGCAGTCCAAGCGTGACCTGATCGCCCGCATGAAGCTGATACCGGTGCATGAGCTGATCGAGAACCAGCGGATGCTGCTGATCGATGATTCCATCGTCCGCGGCACGCAGCTGCGCGAGACGACGGAATTCCTGTACCAGAGCGGAGCGAAGGAGGTGCATGTGCGTCCGGCCTGCCCTCCGATCATGTTCGGTTGCAAATACATCAATTTCTCCAGATCCAGCTCGGAGATGGAGCTCATCGCCCGCCGCGTGATCCTGAAGGAGGAGGGCGAGGACGTGGAGCGCGGGATCCTCGAGGACTACGCGAATCCGGATTCCGACCGTTACGCCATGATGCTGGAGAAGATCCGGCAGCAGCTCGGATTTACGTCCTTAAGCTACAACCGTCTGGACGATATGCTTGAGGCGGTGGGTGTGGATCGTTCCAAACTCTGCACTTACTGCTGGGATGGAAGAGAGTAACGTGGATCAGAAGCTTTCCCTGAAAAATACATACGAACCCGGGAGCCAGATGTGGTTTGCCCGGGGCAGGAGATTCTCCGGCGATACCCAGCTTCGCGGCTTCGGCTGCGGGCTGGTTGCGTTGGAGGATTTTTGCATATATAAGGGGCTGTGTCCAAGGCCGGAGAGCCGGGAGGCATACCTGGAGGAGCTGCGCAAAATGAAGCGCCGCTACCTTCCCATCTTCCCGGGACTCGGGATCGCTCCCTATTATTATCCGTTCCTGATGGATCTCTTTTTCCTGCGCCGGCATCTTCCGTACCGTGTGGGACGCAGCTTCGGTCCCGGGGCGGCGGAGCGCAGGCTGAAGGAGGAACTACAAAAAGACACACCTGTTATATTTGCGGCGGGACCCACGATCCCCTTCCTGTTCCGCAAGAAGCGGATCCGTCTTTATTCATTACATAACGGACGTTTGGAAGACTGTGGAGCCTCCACCCGCGCACATTATATGACCGTGGTCGGACTGGAACAGGTGCTTCCGCCCCTCCCTGCGGGGAAGGCGGAAGGGGCACAGGGATCCGCTGGGGCAGCGGACCCGTCAAAGGCACAGGGATCCGCCGGAGCGGAAAAACCGTCAAAGGCACATGATCCCGCCGGGGCGGAGCGGAAGATCCCCGCGATGCGCGTGGCTTCCTGGGGGCGGTTTTATTATATATCGCTTCCGGAATTCAAAAATTACATGCGTTACACATATCCCTTCACCTGCCGCTTTTATCCCGTGCGGCCGAGATCCTCGTCCGCTCCTTAGGGAAGAAAGGCGGAGCGTTTCCTTCCGGAGGCTTGACCACACTTTAACAGATTAAAGTAGAAAAATGTCCCTTTCCTATGTTACAATACACTTTGCTGTGCTAAACCGCGAAAGGATCCTGCACCTGCAAGGCTCCTGCGCGACTTTTTCGAAGGAGAGGGGAAGTTATGACAACGTCCAGTATCTGTATCATGATCGCCATCGTTGCCTATCTGGCGCTGGTGATCGCCATCGGTATCTATTTTTCCAGAAAAAACCGTACGACCGACGATTTCTATCTCGGCGGCCGCAAGCTCGGTCCTTTCGTGACGGCGATGAGCGCGGAGGCCTCCGATATGAGCAGCTGGCTCCTGATGGGAATCCCGGGACTGGCTTACGCTTCGGGTATCGCCGATCCCGCCTGGACGGCGATCGGTCTGGCGGTCGGAACGTATCTGAACTGGCTCTTTGTCGCAAAGCGCCTGCGCAAATATTCCGTGATCAATAAATCCACCACCATTCCCGCATTTTTCTCGAATCGCTACGCGGATCGGCACAAAGTGCTGTCCGTGATCGCGGCGCTCGTGATCATCGTCTTTTTCGTGCCTTATACCGCATCTGGCTTTTCCGCCTGCGGAAAGCTTTTTTCTACTCTGTTCGGTGCGGATTACATGACCGCCATGATCATCAGCGCCATCGTGATCGTGGTCTACACGACCCTAGGCGGCTTCCTCGCGGCGAGCACGACGGACTTCATCCAGAGCATCGTCATGACCGTCGCTCTGGCGGTGGTGCTCTTCTACGGCGCGCATCAGGCCGGCGGATGGGATGCGGTCTGGGCGAATGCGAAGGGGCTTACGGGGTATCTGAGCATGCATGCCATGTATGACGGAGCCGGCGGATCGACGCCCTACAGCGCGCTTACGATCTGCTCCACCCTGGCATGGGGCTTCGGATATTTCGGTATGCCGCACATTCTGCTTCGCTTTATGGCCATTGAGGACGAGCGCAAGCTGACCATGTCCCGCCGGATCGCAACCGTGTGGGTGACGATCGCCATGTTCAGTGCGATCATCATCGGCATCGTGGTGAACGCTATGACGGCTGGCGGTTCCATCGGTACGCTGGCGGATCCCGAGACGGCGATGGTGGCCGTGGCGGATCTGCTCAGCTCGCACGGTGTGCTCACCGCTCTGGTCGCAGGCATCATCATGGCCGGAATCCTGGCTGCTACGATGAGTACGGCGGACTCCCAGCTGCTTGCAGCCGCATCCAGCGCTTCCCAGAATATCGTGAAGGAAGTCCTGGTCAAGGATATGGATGAGAAGAAGAGCATGCTGGTGGCGCGCGGCACGGTGGTGCTGGTAGCGATCATCGGCGTCTTCATTGCACAGGATCCCAACAGCTCGGTCTTCCAGATCGTCTCGTTTGCATGGGCCGGCTTCGGCGGAGCCTTCGGACCTCTGATGCTTTTCTCGCTCTTCTGGAGAAGAACGAATTTTGCGGGCGCGCTGGCCGGTATGATCGGCGGCGGCGTGATGGTATTTGTATGGAAATTCCTCGTGCGTCCTCTGGGCGGCATCTGGAATATCTATGAGCTTCTGCCCGCATTCCTTGTCTCCGCGCTCCTGATCGTGGTCGTGAGCCTTCTGACCAAGGCTCCGTCCGAGGATGTGACGGGTGACTTTGACAAGGTACAGCTCTTAAAGTAAAGGCATAATCTGACCGGAAAGACAGGTATTTACATGAGTATGGAACGGGAAAACAGATCGAACCCGTTGGATCATGCAGGCAAACATCCGACCCTTCGCAAGGCCTTTGTGGCATCGCTCCCGGTCATGGCGGGGTATTTTGCGCTGGGAACGGCCTTCGGTATCCTGCTGGCGAAGGAGACGGGGCACAAGCCCCTCTGGGCGCTTTTCATGAGTATCACGATGTATGCCGGATCCATGCAGTTTGTGGGCGTGGAGCTTCTGGCCACGCAGGCTTCCTTAATCTCCACCGTCCTGATGACGTTCATGGTAAATGCCAGACACCTTCTGTACGGCATCACGCTGCTGGAAAAATACCGCGGCAGGGGCAAGTACAAGCCGTATCTGCTTTTCGGAATGACGGATGAGACCTTTGCGCTGGCGGTGAAGGATCCGCCGGCCGGCGTGGACAAGCCGAAGTATTATTTCTGTATCACCCTTTTGGATCATATTTACTGGATCATCGGAACGACGTGCGGTACGGCGATCGGCGGTCTGCTCAGGGAATTCAACACGGAGGGGATCGATTTTGCCATGACGGCGCTTTTCGTGACGATCTTTGTCGAGCAGATGATGAAGAAGGAAAATCGTCCGCTGGGCGCGATCGGGATCGTGGCATCGATCGCATGTGTGCTGCTCCTGGGACCGGAGGACTTCCTGATCCCGGCGATGCTGGTGCTGACGGTGCTGCTGGCGATCTACGGTCTGGCAGATGCGAGGCTCCATCCGGAGCGCGCAGGAGAGGAAGCGGCGGATCGGGAAACAGCCCCGGAGGGACGAAAAGGGGGTGACAGATGATGGGCCATTCGATCGCGATCGTACTGGTGGCAGGTGCAGTCACGTATCTGCTTCGGAGTCTTCCTTTTCTGATCTTCCCGGAAGGGAAGGAACCGCCGGCCTGGGTGACGCGTTTCACGCGCCTGCTTCCGCCGGCAGTCATGGGGATGCTGATCATCTACTGTATCCGCGAGATCCACATCACGCAGGCTCCGCACGGGTTGCCGGAGCTGATCGCGGTGGCGGTGACGGCGGCCGTGCATCTTTGGAAGAAAAATACATTGTTTTCCATTATCCTGGGCACCGCCTGCTATATGGTGCTGCTCAGAGTCATGTGACAACAAAAAAATAGACGGAAAAAGGAATATCCTAAAAGTCCGTGCTGTGATAAGATAGGTGAAGGGGAGTTCCTCTCACCTATCTTATTCTTATCTATTTGGAGGTCGTGTCATGAATTCTTATGTACTCAGCTGTTGCTCCACGGCAGATCTGCCCGAGGAGATGTTCCGGGAATATGACATCCACTATATCTGCTTTCACTATTTCCTCGACGGGAAAGAGTACCCGGACGACCTGGGGAAATCCATTCCTTTTGACGAGTTTTACAAGGCGATGGCGAATGGCGCCGATACCCGTACCTCGCAGATCAACACGGAAGAGTTTGTGGAATATTTTGAGCCCTTCCTGCTGGAGGGCAAGGATATCCTGCATCTGTGCCTCTCCTCAGGAATCACGGGTGTTATGAATTCTGCGTTGGTGGCCAGGGATCTTCTTCTGGAGCGTTATCCCGATCGAAAGATCTATATTGTGGACAGCATGGCTGCCTCCTCGGGATACGGCCTTCTGATGACCGCACTCGCCGAGCGCCGGAAGCAGGGCATGGGGATCGATGAGCTCCGCAACTGGGCGGAGGCGAACAGGCTCCGGCTGAATCACTGGTTCTTTTCCACGGACCTGACCTTCTATGTGAAGGGCGGGCGGGTTTCCAAGACGGCCGGATTTGTGGGCAATGCGCTGAATATCTGCCCGCTTCTGAATGTGGATTGCCAGGGTCGACTGATCCCGAGAGAGAAGATCCGCACGAAAAAGAAGGCCTTCAAGCGTACGGTAGAGGTCATGGCAGAGCGCGCGGAGAACGGCGTGAATTATAATGGCAAGTGTTATATCAGCAATTCCGGCTGTTATGAGGACGCGAAGGCGGTTGCGGATCTGATCACGGCGCAGTTCCCGAATCTCGACGGGGAGCCGATGATCACCAGCATCGGAACGACCATCGGTGCACACACCGGTCCGGGAACCGTCGCAGTCTTCTTCTGGGGCAAGGAAAGAGATAACTAAAAAATAACCGGCATATATAACTCATGTTATCAGAAAGGAAGGACCTTCTATGGCTGACACACGCACTACATCCAATGGGAAAAAGGTATCGTTCCGGCGATCTCTGCCGACCAAGATCACAGGCATTTACGGATTCAGTATCGCGGCGATCGTGACCTTGCTGACCTTGATTGCTTCTGTGAGTTCCAAAAATACGATCGAGGACATCTATGTCCGTTACACGCAGAATGTGGCGGAAGCTGCCGCTGTGGCGGTCAGTGAGAATCTGATCGTAGATGAGATCGCAAATGCGGACATACAGGGGACCGGCGACGGGACGACCATGGAGCAGCAGTTTATTCAGATGCTGAAGGAGGATCCGGACGCGAACCGGGAAACCGTGTACAACTCGCTTGATCCTGCGCTGGGAGCCGTGGAACTGACCGGGATCGACGGTTCCTATGCCTACATGGTCAGTGCGGATGGTCTGATGATCTATCATCCGACCCAGGAGAAAATCGGTGCTTCGGTGGAGAACGCCGCGGTCAAGGGGCTGGTGACCCGCCTGCAGAGCGGTGAGTCGCCTTCAAGTATCGGTTCCGGATCCATCATCTATGAATTCAAGGGTGCCCTGAAATATGCCGGCTACGCCTTCACGCACGGCGGAAGCATGGTGATCGTGACGGGAGATTACAACAAGATCATGACGGGGGTGAGCAGCCTGACCAGGCAGATGATCCTGGTGGCCGTCATTGTTTTCCTGATTTCCTTTGTGGTCTTCTATTTCCTGATGCGGTTCTTCCTCCGTCCCGTGAACGATATCGTGGATATCATCGACGGTACGGCGCGTTTCGACTTCCGGCATCATCCGAAGTCGGACGGCATCTGTGCCCGCAAGGATGAGCTCGGACTCATCGGTAATTCGGTGCGCGGCATGCGCAGGGATCTGCGTGATATCGTCCGTTCCATCGGCGATGCGGCATCGGTGGTCGGCGGGGATGTCGTCGAGCTCAACGAGACCACGGAGGCCGTCAATGCCATGTGTACGGACAACTCGGCTACCACCGAGGAGCTGGCTGCTTCCATGGAGGAGGCTGCGGCATCCGTGGAGTCGATCGGTCACGGCATCGGAGACATTCAGAATGCAACGCATCAGATTGAGATGATGGCGAATGACGGAACCACCATGTCGGATGAAGTCAAGGAGCGTGCGAAGGATCTGGCGCGCAGCACCGATGAGGCTTCCGACAGCACCCGCAGGATTTACGACTCGGTCAAGGAAAAGTCGGATGAGGCGATCGAGAGCTCCAAGGCGGTGGACAAGATCAATGAACTGACCGGTACCATCATGGCCATCTCTTCCCAGACGAGCCTGCTGGCACTCAACGCTTCCATCGAGGCGGCCCGTGCCGGGGAAGCGGGCAGAGGCTTCGCTGTCGTGGCGACCGAGATCGGCAATCTGGCCAACCAGACATCCACGGCCGTGGCGGATATCAACGGTATCGTCGGTGAAGTCAACCGGGCCGTCAGCCAGATGGCCGGCTGTCTGAAGGAGATGACCGACTTCCTGGAGGAGACGGTTCTGAAGGATTATGACTCCTTCAAGGAAGTCAGTACCCAGTACGAGAGCGACGCGGATATGTTCCGCGACAGCATGGTCAGCATCAAGCTGGCGGTGGATGATCTGACCCAGACGATCGCGCATATTGTGGAATCCGTTTCCTCCATCAACACGACCGTCGGCGAGTCCGCGACCGGTGTGTCCGATATCGCCGGCAAGACGACCGACATTGTCTGCGGCATGAGCGATACCCAGGTGAAGGTGGACGAGTGCAGACAGTGCGTGGACGAGCTGAACGGCATCCTCGCGAAATTTGTGATGTAAGTGCGCAGCAACCGGCGCAGGCGGAAACCGTCCCGAGGGGGGCGGTTTCTCGGCGTTTGGAGGGAAATTTTAGGGGGAGTTTATTGCACCTGCCCGGGGAATAAGGTAAGATGATAAAAACGAGGTGTGCTATGAGAGTCGCTTATATCCTGGCCTTATGCCTGTTTATAGTCTTTAACATATTCGCGGGGGCGAGAGCCTATCGATCGGAGCAAAAGAGCAATGCCCGGATCCTGGCAAAGCTCCTTTTTACGGTCTGCATCCCGTTGTCCGCAAATGTCATACTCGTGCTGGCCCGCAACGAAATGGTCGCACGGTTCGGCTATGTTGTATTTTTCCTCGGAACGGACTGGATGCTTTTGTGCCTGCTGCGTTTTATCATGGAATATTGCAATTATGCCTATCTGGGGACCTGTATGAGAATCGTCGCCATCGCGCTTATGTCCGCGGATACGGTTTCCATCATTCTGAATCCGGTTGCGGATCATGTGTTTAACGTGCAGGCGACCACCCTGCGCGACGGCTCCGTGTACTATGCCGTTGTATCCCACTGGTATCACTATGTTCATCTGGCGCTGAATTTCGGCCTGGTGCTCCTGATTTTTTTCTATGTCATCCGCAAGATCCTGCAGAGCTCTACGATCTACATGGAAAAATACCTCATTCCGCTCATCATTCTGGTGCTTACTTCGGTCTGGGAGGCGTACTCGATTCTCCGCAGCTCCGCGTTTGACACTTCGATGGTGGGCTACGGGCTGTGCGCGGTACTGTTTTATTATACGGTCATGCATTATCGCATGTACCTCCTTACGGACCGCATGCTTTCCACGGTGGTGGCGAATGTCACGGACGGCATATTCTGCTTTGACAACGAGGGGCACTGCCTTTTCTACAACCAGAGCGCGAAGGAGATGTTTGATCTTTCGCCACAGGATATGCGCGCTGCGGAGCGTATGGTCGAGGAGCTGATGAGCGTGAACGAGCGCTACACGCGCGACTACGTGAAGGAGACCCGCCATATACAGAAAAACGGGGAGGAGCGGATCTACGAGATCGAATACCACACGGTCTATGACTCCCGGATGATCTATACCGGATTCTTCATCAATGTGGAGGATCATACGGACGAGCAGCGCAGGATCGAGGAGGAGACCTACCGGGCGACCCACGATGAGCTGACCGGAATCTACAACCGTCAGGAGCTGTATCGTCTGACCGAACAGACCATCCGAAGGAATCCGGAGACCCGGTATGTGATCGTGGTGTCCGACATCCGTGAATTCAAAATGGTCAACGATGTCTTCGGCCGGGAGACCGGGGATGAGATCCTGATCCGCATCGCGAATGCTGTGCAGGAATTCGTTCGGGAGACCGATATTTTCGGCCGGATCGGTAATGACAAGTTCGGCCTCATCATGAGGAAACAGGATTTCAACGAGGAGATCTTCGTGGAGGGAACCCGGATGATCTCCTATGTGGGCGATGAGCACTCCTATCCGCTGGTGGTGCACATCGGTGTCTACGAGGTGACCAATTCGAGGCTCAGTGCCTCCGCCATGTATGACCGTGCGTTCATGGCGCTGTCCTCCGTGAAAAATGAGCTGCAGGTGCGCCTGGCCTACTATGACGAGAAGCTGCGCGACGATATCCTCTGGGAGCAGAAGATCATCGGAACGCTCGACGACGCGCTGAAAAACGGGGATATCGTGCCCTATCTGCAGGCTCAGGTGAACCGCGACGGACAGATCGAAGGCTCGGAGGCTCTGGTCCGCTGGAACCATGTGACGGAAGGGTTCCTTACACCCGGGCGGTTTATGCCGATCCTCGAACGCAACGGAATGGTCGTCAAGGTCGATACCTACATCTGGGAATATGCCTGCAAGACCCTGCGACGCTGGAAGGATGAGGGACGGAAGGAGATGTACATTTCCGTCAATATCTCGCCGAAGGATTTCTATTTTATCGATGTCTACGAGGTCATCACCGGCCTTGTGAAAAAATATGAAGTGGATCCGGCGCTGCTTCGCCTTGAGATCACGGAATCCACGATGATGCGCGACATGGAGCGCAAGATGGAGACGATCAACCAGCTGCGCAAGGAAGGCTTCCTGCTGGAGATGGACGACTTCGGAAGCGGGTATTCCTCCCTGAATATGCTCAAGGATATGCCGGTGGACATTCTGAAGGTGGATATGCTCTTCCTGTCCAAGACGGAAAATGTTCAGAGAACCAAAGCCATCCTCGAGCTGATCATCAATCTGGCCAAGAGCCTCGAGATGCCGGTGATCACCGAGGGCGTGGAGGAAAAGCAGCAGGTGGATACACTGACCGAGATGGGATGCGATATGTTCCAGGGGTACTATTTCGCAAAGCCGATCTCGCTCAGGGAATTTGAAGAACGGTTTATGGACAGAGGAACGGCCTGAGTCGCTGCACTGTCCGGACCGAATCGGAAGGACGGACAGGGAAGCTATGGGACAGGACAGATTTATCACCATCGGAGAGATCATGCTGCGGCTTACGCCGCCGAATTATGAAAAAATCCGTATGACGACGCAGTTCGAGGCCAGTTACGGCGGAAGCGAAGCCAATATCGCCCTCGCGCTGGCAAATCTCGGCGTGGACAGCAGCTTTTTTACGGTGGTTCCGAACAATTCGCTCGGCAAGAGCGCTGTCCGGATGCTGCGCAGCAACGATGTGCACTGCTCCCCCGTAATCCTGAGTACGCCGGAGGAGACCCCGACGCACCGCCTCGGCTGCTACTACCTGGAGACCGGGTACGGGATCCGTCCGAGCAAGGTGATCTATGACCGCAAACACTCCGCCATCACGGAGTACGATTTTTCCAAGGTGGATGTTGAAGCGTTGCTGAAAGGGTACACCTGGCTGCACCTCGGCGGCATCACGCCGGCCCTGGCGCCGAACTGTGCGGAACTGACTATGCGCTGCCTCGAGACGGCCAGACGCCTGGGGATGACCGTTTCCTTCGACGGGAACTTCCGGTCCAGGCTCTGGAGCTGGGAGGAGGCGCGGGACTTCTGCACCCGGTGTCTTCCCTACGTTGATGTGCTGTTCGGGATCGAGCCTTACCATCTCCCGAAGGATGCGTCGGATCCTTCCCGCGGGGATGTGAAGGATGATATCCCCCTGCAGCCGGATCTGCAGCAGCAGGATGCGGTAAACCGGGCGTTCGTCGCAAAATATCCCAATCTGCGCTGCATCGCGCGGCACGTGCGCTATGCGCACAGCGGCAGCGAGAACAGCCTCAAGGCCTATCTCTGGTACGACGGACATACCTATGAAAGTAAACAGTTTACCTTTACCATTCTGGACCGTGTGGGCGGCGGAGATGCATTCGCAAGCGGTCTGATCTATGCGATGATGCACGGCTATGAGCCGATGGAAATGGTGAATTTCGCGGTGGCCAGTTCCGTGATCAAGCACACGATCCGCGGAGATGCAAATATTACCGACGATGTGGAGAGCATCCGGAATATGATGAATATGAATTACGATATCAAGCGCTGAGTGACGGACCTAGCTTGTAATCATCCGGACACAAAAAAGCCCCTGCTGCAGGCCGGGGCTTTTTCCATGCCATCCCGGGCAAAGCGGGGGAATGATTCAGAAATGGCTGAAACAGTGGATTTTCGGGCATTTAACACAAATATCTATGGTAAATATTTTACAATATTACGGGTTGGCTGATTTTACCGGAGTGGAGTAAAATAGGCAGGATGACGTTACCCCGTGAGGAAACCGATGTTATGAGAAAACACACAAAGAAAAGCAAATATGCGGCGGTCTTGCTTTTGGCAGCGCTGCTTTTGTGCAGCTGCGGACAGGCGGAGGAGGAAGAGCAGATGATCATCCTCGAGGAAGAGGAGGAGTCTGTCGCCGGCGTGGTGGGAGTCACCTACCAGGATGTGGTCTCCACCATGAAGATCCTGCTCGAGTATAAATCGCTGGTATCCGAGGAGCTGAGCTTCAAGGTGGAGCGGCGGACGATCGAGGAGGTGCTCGTCGAGCGCGGCGATACCGTGACGAAGGGACAGCTCCTGATCTCCCTCGGCACGCAGGATCTGCAGGATGAGATCGACGCCAAAACCTACGAGATCCGGCGGATGGAGCTGCAGCTGGACGCGCTGGAAAAGAGCAAGGCGCAGGACATCCTCGAGGAGAATTTTGAATATGCGGTGCGGGATCCGGGCAACACCTCCTACACGGAGGAGGTGCACGAGGACCATCTCGAGCGCATCGAGGATTCCTACCGGAACAATATCCAGAATTACCAGGATTCCCTTTACATCGCCAGGAAGCGCCTCGAGGCCCTGAAACAAGGCGGGAATGACGAGCAGATCTACGCGCCCTTCGACGGAGTGGTGACCTACCTGCGGGCGGATCTGGAAGGGTCGCAGACCAAGATCGATTCCACGGTGGTGACGGTCATGGACCCTTCGGAATGTTATTTTTTTGCGGATAAGCCGGAGATGGGGCAGTATCTGAGCGAGGGCCAGATCCTCACCCTGACGATAAATGGCGGACTGAGTGCGGGAGATTACCAGGTGGTGCCGGTTTTTGATGAGGATGCGGGGACGCTGAAGTTCAATTTCGCGGACGGCGGGGAGGATCTGTCCATCGCCGTCGGTACCAGAGGTTCGATCACGGTGGAGCTCGGAAAGCGGATGCATGTGCTGGCGGTCCCGGAGAAGGCGGTCCATCAGGCCGGGGATATCACCTACGTCTATGTGATCGATGAAAACGGCTACCGGATCGTCCGTCCGATCGAGACCGGACTCTACGGTGACTCCTATGTGGAGGTGGTCTCCGGACTCGAAGAGGGGGAGCGTGTTGCCGCATCGGCCAAGTGACGGCGCGATGGCGGGTCGCAGAAGCTCTCTTGCAGGAAGAAAGAAAACGGATTTGGAAGAAACCATGATAAATGCAGGAAAAAGGAAAAATCAGATAAGGAACTGCAAGTCGAAAGCAGCCGCGCTGCAGGCCCTCCTTCTGGCTGCGACGCTCCTTTCCGGCTGCGGGGCGCCGAAGGGGGCGGACCGGGCAGAGGATGCCCCGGCACTTACGAGCGCGGATATCGAGCTTGTGGAGCCGATCAGCGCCTCCATCGGGTCGGAGATCGCCACCTACCGCGACATCGTGACCTATGAGGTCCTGAGCGGCGTGGTGTACCCTGGCATCACGGAGTACGCCTTTGAGGAGGATGCCACGCTGAAAGGATATCTCCACTATCCGGGCGAGCAGGTGACGGCGGGTACGGTGCTCGCAGAGGCAAACGGAGACGCGCTCCGGGATACGATCGAAGGGCTGGAGCAGGAGATCGCGGATCTCGATCAGAGCTACCGGGACGACATGGAGGTCTATGAGGTCAGACGGCGGAATCTGACCGAAAGCATCGACCGGTACACGGAGGAAATGCTGAAGGAGGACGCCCAGGCGATCGCCTGCCAGCGGCTGATGTTCGACCGGGACCGCGTGGATCTGGAGGTGCAGAGCCGCAGCGCGCTCTACGATCTGGACCGCGCGTACAAGATGCGCCAGCTCAGCCACTTGCGGGAGCAGGATGCGGAGAACCGGATCACGGCGAAGGAAGGCGGCATCGTCGGCGCAGTGTCCCAGGCCGCAGAGGGGGACATGGTGCACAAGGAAAAATCCGTCGTGGCCACCGTCGATGAGACGGAGCGGTATTTTATCTGTGAATACAAGAATTCCCGGGAGATGTCCGAGGTGGTGCGGGCGTATATCTGCCTGCTCGGGCAGAAGTACGAGGTGGAATTCATCCCCTATACGCATGAGGAGTACAATGCGCTGATCAGCGCAGGGGAAGCGGTGCACAGCACCTTCCGGATCCTGGGCGATGCGGAGGAGATCCCGCTCGGTACCCCCGGCATTCTGGTGCTGATCACGGGAGAGGCCAAGGATGCGCTCTCGGTGTCCGCCAAGTCGATCCACCGGGACGAACTCGGATATTATGTCAACCGGCTAAACAACGGGGTCGTCGAAAAAGCCCATGTGACCAAGGGATACACGGACGGCAATTACACCCAGATTACCGAGGGACTTTCCTACGGGGACGAGATACAGCTGAACAGCTATCAGAGTTACGGAACCAAAACCGCAGTGCTGGGGCGCGGCGATTTTGAGACAAAATATACCAGCCTCGGGTATCTGGATTATCCCCGGGAGACCAGGATCACCGCGGATCTGGAGTATGGGAAGGTGACGCTGGTGGAGATGGTGGCGGAGAAAATGACCCGGGTCGCCAAAGGAGATGTGATCGCAAGGATCTCCGTGCAGGGGGACGAGATCGCGGTCGAGGAAAAGCAGCTGGCCCTCCGGCGGCTCTATGAGAAGCTGGCCGAGGTACAGGAGGATATCGATTATCAGATCGCCATCTGGGGACAGGGATCGGAGACCTACCAGCGCCTGATCAATTCCAGGGACAGCCTGAATACGCAGATCTCGCGTCTGCAGAAGACGATCTCCGAGATGGAGAGTTGCTATCGGATGACGGAGATCGTGGCGCCCGAAGATGGCCTGATCACGAAAGTCACTTCGCTTTCCGACGGAGCGGTGCTGCAGGAGGGGGATATTCTGGCCCTCATGGTGGATGAGTCCCTCTGCTACCTGCGTCTGCCGAATCCCAACGGAACCCTTAACTACGGCAATACCGTCTCCGTGCATTACATGGATGAGCAGGATGTGCTCTTTGAGACGGAAGGAAAAGTGGTGACCCTCGGCTCCGGCGGCATGACGGCCTCCATGGCCGGCAACGAGGCCTATCTGGAGCTGCCGGAGGAGGATCTGCAATACATCCGCGAGAAGGTGGTCGCGGAGCATCCGAGCTCCTTCATGGAGTTCAGCTTTGGGATCGAAGGGCATTTTGATGTACAGAAAAATGTGGTGCTGGTACCCGTCAAGGCGGTCTTCCTGCTGGGGCAGCAGACCTGCGTGGCCGTGCAGGAAGCGGACGGAAGCGTCACGGTGACGTCCTTTATCGCGGGCGGAAGAGATGTCGAGTACTACTGGGCCGTGGAAGGCCTGGAGGAAGGTATGACAGTATGTTACGAGTAGGATTTCAGAAAATATGGCATCAGAAGTGGCTGTTTGCCTGCATGCTGCTGGGCAGCATCCTGCTGGTGGCTACGGCCTGTAGCTTTCCGATGTACCGGAACGCGGTCTTCAACCGCATGCTGCAGGATGAGATGAATTCCGTTCTGGAAGAGACCGGGAAATGGCCCATGGTGCTGGAGTATACCAATTCCGTCGGCAATCAGTCGGGCGTCGGAGCCATCGCCATCGCGGAAAAGATGGCATCGGAATCCTACGCGGAGCTGGGCCTTGCGAAGAAGGACACGCTGTATTATTACGCGATTTCCAGCGCGGACGCGGTGCCGGAGCTGGCCCGTGACCGGATCAAGACCATCAGTCTGCGGGTATCCTTCATCGGCGATCTGACGGACCATGTGAACCTGATCGACGGGGCGTTGTACTCCGAAACCGGGATCACGGAGGACGGCTGTCTGGAGGTGCTGATCGACGAGCGCTGCATGCTGATCAACAGCATCATCATCGGCGATACCTTCACTTTTGAGCAGCTTCACGATGAGAACGGAGATCCGGTCCGTGTCCGGGTCGTCGGTGTCTATACCAAAGCAGATCCCACGGAACCCTTCTGGCAGAAGGGAATGAATCTGTATACCAACAATCTGATGGTACGGGAGGATGTGTTCCGTCAGAAGTTCGCAACCACCTCGCTGCCGGGTTATACGATGGTCTGCAAGATCTATGATCTGGTGGATTACGAGGCCCTGGACGCCGGATATGTGAAGGAGTTGCTCCGGCGCACGGATTCCTTCATGGGAGACTCTCTGAATTCGATCCTGGTCAAGGATCCGGAGTATGTGGATACGCTGAAGTCCTACCAGACGAGAGAATCCCGGATCAACACGACGCTCTTTATCCTGCAGGTGCCCATCCTGCTGCTGCTGTGTGCGTTCCTTTTGATGATCTCCGGGCAGGTTTACGAGCTGGAGCGCAACGATATCTCCGTGCTGAAGAGTCGCGGCGCCTCGCGGAAGCAGATTTTTCTGCTCTATCTGCTGCAGAGCTCCGTGATGTCCCTGGGCGGTCTGCTGGTCGGTCTTCCCCTCGGAATGCTTTTTTGCCGGATTCTCGGCTCCGCCAGCAATTTCCTGGAGTTCCGGGTCCGCCGCTCTCTGGAGGTCCGGATCACCCTTGAGGTGCTCGCCTTTGCCTTCGGCGCGGCCCTGATCTCCGTCGGGATCATGAGTATTCCGGCCCTGAAGCACAGCAAGGTGACCATCGTCCATCTGAAGTCGCAGAAGGTGCAGAAGCGCCGCTCCTGGTGGGAGATTTCGTTCCTGGATCTGATTTTTCTGGGGATCAGCCTGTACGGATACTACAATTACTCGCGCAACACGGACCAGCTGATCGAGAGCGCACTGAAAAACGAAGCGCTGGATCCGCTCCTTTATGTGAGCTCCACGCTGTTCATCCTGGGCGCGGGGATGCTGCTGCTGCGTCTGCAGCCGCTGCTGGTGCGTCTGGTGTACCTGGTGCGCAGAAAATTCTGTGGTCCGGCCGCCTATGCGTCCTTCCTGGAGACCATGCGCAACGGGCGAAAGCAGCAGTACATCATGCTGTTTATGATCCTGACGGTGTCGCTGGGAATGTTTGATGCCGTCTCCGCGCGTACCATCCTGCAGAATACCAGGAACAATACGGAGTACCTGGATGCGGCATCGCTGCGGATCCAGGAGCAGTGGAGCGACAATTCGAACGCGGTGGCCATCGATCCGAGCATCGAATTCATGTATTTTGAGCCGGATTATGCGCGCTTCGCGGATTTTGAGGAGCCGGAGGTTTACAGCAAAGTCTACATCGACGACGCGTATATCCAGGTGACGCGCAAGGATCGCATTCACGCTACGCTGCTGGGAATCCACACGCGGGAATTCGGACAGATCACCTCGCTGGACGATTCGCTTCTGAGCGAGCCGTATTATCAGATGCTCAATGATCTCGCCCTGAAGCCCAAGGGGATCCTGATGAGCGCGAATTTCAAGGACAAGCTGGGGTACAAGGTCGGGGATCACATTACCTTCAAGAATTCCGGGGCGACCGAAGTCAGCGCGGATATCGTGGGATTTTTCGATTACTGGCCGACGTATGTGCCGGAGAGCCGCACGGTGGATGAAAATAATGAGACCTTCATCCAGCAGAATTACATGATCGTGGCGAATTACGCCTTCACCTTTGAAAAATTCGGACTGGCTCCGTACGAGGTGTGGATGAAGCTGAAAGACGGCGCGACCACGGACTTTTTCTACGACTGGGTGGAGCAGAAAAATATCAAGCTGAAGGGGTATGTGGACCGTTCGAAGGATCTGGAGGCCGTGACGGTGGATCCGCTGCTGCAGGGCATGAACGGAGTACTCACGATGAGCTTCATCGTGATGCTGATCCTGTGTGCGGTGGGATACCTGATCTACTGGATCCTGTCGATCCGCTCGCGGGAAATGATGCTTGGCGTCCTGCGTGCCTTCGGAATGCACAAGGATGAGCTGCTGCACATGCTGATCAATGAGCAGATTTTTTCGGGCGTGTATTCGATCGGCGCAGGCATCCTGATCGGAAATATCTCGTACCGGCTCTACGTTCCGATGCTGCAGATGGCGTATTCGACAACGAGTCAGGTGTTGCCGATGGTGATGATCACGCAGAGCTCTGACATGGCAAGGCTCTATACGGTGGTGGTACTGACGATGGTCGTCTGTCTGGCGGTTCTGGCGGGACTGATCTTCCATCTGAATATCACGAAGGCTCTGAAGCTGGGAGAGGAATAATGGGTGCTACGATCGAAGTAAAAAATCTGAACCGGATCTTCCGGGTGGGGATGCAGCAGTTCCAGGCGCTCACGGATATCAATGTATCGATTCCGGCCGATCATTTCGCGATCCTGCGGGGACGTTCGGGTTCCGGGAAAACGACGCTGATGAACCAGATCGGAGCGCTGGATACGCCGACAAGCGGAGAGATCCTGCTGGATGGCCGTAATCTGCTGGAGCTGTCGGAGCGGAAGCGCGAGGATCTGCGGCGGAAGGAATTCGGATTCGTATTCCAGTCGGTGTCGCTGATCCCGACGATGACCGCGTTTCAAAATGTGGAATTTGCAATGCGCATGGCGGGAATCCGCGGGGATTATCGTCCGCGTGTGGAGGAGACGCTGAAGATGGTCGGTCTGGGAAGCCGCATGAATCACATGCCGGCAGAGATGTCGGGCGGTGAGCAGCAGCGTGTGGCGATCGCCCGCGGGATCGCGCATCATCCGAGCATCCTGCTTGCGGATGAGCCGACCGCCGAGCTGGACAGTGCGATGGCGGCGGAAGTGACGCGGATCCTGAAGGAGATGACGCGGCGGGAGCATGTGACGGTGCTGATGACGACGCACGATGTCGGCCTGATGGATGCGGGGGATCTCGTGATCGAGCTGCAGGGCGGCAAGGTCCTGGGCATCACGGAAAATCCGCGGGAGTGACGCCCGGCAGATCAGTGGGCGGCCAGAATGATTTCTGCGAGTGACGCGTCCCTCGGGCGGCAACCCCGCCGGAATGGTGCAGGGGAAGGTACGAGTTCCGGTGCCTGTGGGAAGTATATGTCCGCTGACGGCGGGCTCGATCACTAGACTCGCTGCTGCTCATGCCAATGCAAGTGCCGTCCGGGCGAACTCGCTTCGCTCAGACAACGCCCGTCCGCCACTGCGCATTTCGCACCGCTCGCCAAGTGACGACCCGCATTTCGTCAGGCAGACATATATCTTCCCCAGGCACCTGGCCTGGTGCAGGGACAACTTGTATGATGGTTCTGCAAAGTATGTGAGCGTCTCGAGCGGCGGACAACCCCGGCTGCGGACCTGCGGGTCGTCACTTAGCAAGCAGTGCGTATCCCAGGAGGGAGCGCAGGGAAATCATTTCCCGGAGCGAGCGACTGACGGGATGCGTGCTGCGCGCTTAGTGATCGAGCCCGCCAGCAGCGGGGTTACCGCCGCTCGGGACGCGTCACTCGCATACAGAAAAAAGGAGTAATCATGCCAACGGAAACAAAGGAAAGCCCTCTCATGATCGAAGCCGAGGGCCTCGTCAAAATCTATAAGACCAAAGAACTCGAAGTCCTCGCTCTGCAGGGCCTCGACCTGGAAGTCCGCGAAGGGGAATTCACCGCCCTCATCGGCAACAGCGGAAGCGGCAAAAGTACCTTCCTCAACATGATCGGAGGACTTGACCGCCCCAGCGCCGGAAAGCTCGTGGTAGGCGGCAAGAATCTCTTCACCATGACCGAACAGCAGCTCGTCGACTACAAGCGCGAGACCGTGGGCTTCGTGTGGCAGAACAATGCCAGGAACCTCTTCCCGTATCTCAATGCCCTGGAAAATGTCATGTTGCCCATGGATATCTCCGGAGCAAGAAAAAAGCGCCAGAAGGCGCTGGAACTTCTCGAGATGGTCGGTATGAGCAGCCACAAGAACGATAAACTCGGCACCCTCTCCGGAGGTGAACAGCAGAGAATCGCCATTGCCATCGCCCTGGCCAATTCTCCCAAGCTCCTCCTCGCCGACGAGCCGACCGGAAGTGTCGACTTTGCGACTGCGGACCTGATTTTTGACATCTTTACCGAACTCAACAAAAACGGACAGACCATCCTCGTCGTCACCCATGATATCTCCCTGAGCAAGAAGGTGCGCCGCGTCGTGGCCATCCGCGACGGCAAGATCTCCAGCGAACGCATTTTGCGGGAAAGCTACAGCGACCGCATCAAGGAATCCTCCATCGACTGGAGAAACGAAGATACCCAGGAAGAATTCGTCGTCATGGACCGCGCGGGGCGCGTCCAGATCCCGAGAGAGATGCTCGACCACATGGGCCTCGCCGACAACAAGCTCGTCGTGGAGTACAAGGACGGACAAGTCCTCCTCAAGGCGCCGGAAAAGAGCGAAAAAGCGGATGCATCCTCCGGGGAGAACTCCTGACGGCTTACGCGTCCGCGGTCAGATCCGCGCTCGTTACGCGCACCATCTGCTGCAGGCCGGCGAGGGGGAGCTCCACCTGGTAGCCGACCTTGCCCGCGGAGAAGAAGATCGTCTCGAAACCGGCGGCACTTTCGTCGATGAACGTGGCGAACTGCTTTTTCATCCCGATCGGCGAACAGCCCCCGTGGACGTACCCGGTCAGCGGCAGCAGGTCCTTTTGCGGGATCATCTCGATCGACTTTTCGGAGGCGGCTTTGGCCGCCTTTTTCAGGTCCAGCTCCTCAGCAACCGGGATCATGAACACATAATATGTCCTGCTTTTCCCGATCGTCACCAGCGTCTTGAAGACCCTGCGCTCGTCCTCGCCCAGAAGATGCGCGATCTCGACGCCGTTCGTGGATGGCGTGTCTGCATAGCTGTGGCAGGTGTACTCGATTTTTTTCTGCTCCAGCAGCCGCTGGACATTTGTTTTTTCTTCTTTTTTTGCCATGGGAAACCTCCGAGGATCATGAAAAATCCCCGGTCCGGGGTGCTGACGCTTCTCCGGCCGGGGCTTTGCTTTAGATCCGGTGATAATTCTTGAACTCGCGGGGGGAAGAGCCGGTGACCTTGCGGAACGTGCGGTTGAAGGTGGCGATGCTCGCAAAGCCCGACTTGTAGCAAATATCCGTGGTCGTCAGACGTCCCTCCGAGAGCAGCGATTCCGCGAGACGAATGCGCTGATAGTTGACATAACTCGAAAAACTCATCCCCATGACCGACTTGAAGGTCCGGGAGAAGTACGGAACGCTGAAGCCCGCCTGTTCGGCGATCATCGGGAGCGTCAGATCCTCCTGCAGATGCTCGCGTATGTAGGTGCAGGAAGCGTTGACCTTCTCGAGGGTGTCCACACTGTGCGAATGATTCATGGTATCCGCAGCGGCGCTCTCATCCAGATGTCTGGCCAGGAGAATGAAAATATCATAGACCCGCTTGATCATCTCTACCCCGAAGAACGGTCCGCGGTCCTTGTGCGCCTGAATGATCTCCAGGATTTTGCCTCCGATGCCCTCCGTCACCTCGGGATATGCGTCATGCGAGAGGTGGTTGATCCTGCGGTAAGCGGTCAGATAGGGCAGAAAATCGAGAAATTCCGTGATCAGATTCAGCGAATACTGAAGTCCCACGAGCTTAAGATCCGGATTTTTCGTGATCTCATGGAGCTGTCCGGGCCAGAAGAAGGCCACGTCCCCGGGGGCAAGCGTCATCTCGTTGCCGAGCACGTTGACGATATGCGGAACCGAGGGGTCAGCGTCCAGCGGAAGATAGGCCATCTCCACCACTTCATGCCAATGCATCGGATAGCGGGTCGGTGAATTGTAGCTGTTCACCATGTTGACGCCGTAATTGTATAAATCTACATTTTCATAGGTATTTCGGTTGTCCATAAGGGTATCATATTTTATTCGGCAATTGATTGCAAGCGTCATGGACAAATAATGAGAAGTTCGTGACAAACTCTAATTAGAGGCAGTATCCCTCACATGATAAAATATGCGAACATCATAGGCGTTTCCCGGTCTGCTGCACGGGAACAGTCCAAAAGAACACGATATGCGGCAATGGATTTGCTTTTGCATCATGGAGGGACATCTATGAAAAATGAAAAGGAAATTAAGCAGTTTCCGCTGACGAAGCTGCAATGGCTCTGGGCCAACATGAAAGGGCTCCGGGTCTTCTTTTTTCTCGGAATCCTCGGAACGGTTGTCTACAATATCATGCAGCTGACGGTTCCTTTTTTTGCGTCCCGCATCGTGGACATTTTCCTGACGGGAGAGAATGCCGCGGAGAACCTGATGACGCAGCGCGATCTCTTCTATATGCTGCTCGCGGGAATGGTCGGGATGACCTTTTTGCGGACGGTGATCGTGTACGTCGTCTGTATGGATTTTGAGAAGGTGTCGCAGGGCGTGCTGTACCGCCTGCGCAATATCCTGTTCCGGAAGATTGAGAAGCAGGATATGCAGTTCTACGCGACCTACCGGACGGGCGACCTGATGACGAGAGTCACCGGTGACCTCGACGCCGTGCGCCATATGATCGCATGGGTGGTCCGCATGATCGTGGAGGCTTTTTCCCTGATGGGCGCGACGATCATCTACTTCTGGTCGATGAACTGGAAGCTGGCCATCAGCCTGATGATCGTGGCTCCGTTCATCTTCCTGATCATCGTCCTGTTCCGCAACAATGTGGCGCCGAAGCACCGGCTGCTGCGTGAGAAGATGAGTGAGATGAACACGGCCGCGCAGGAAAATATCGCGGGCAACCGTGTGGTGAAGGCCTTCTCCAGGGAGCCGTACGAGATCGAAAAATTCGACCGCAAAAACCGTGACTATTCCGAGACCAACCGGGAAACGGCCATGACGTGGCTGCGGTATTTTCCGTTTATTGAGACCTTTGCGAACCTGATGCCGGTCGTCCTTTTGCTGGTGGGCGGTCTCTTTCTGATGCAGGGAGAGCTCACGATGGGCGAGTTCGTCGCATTTTCCGGACTGATCTGGGGTCTGGCCAACCCGATGCGCCAGCTCGGATCGATCATGAACGAATTCCAGCGCTTTTCCGCGGCTTCGGCCAAGATCATGGAGATCTATTATTCCGAGCCCCACATCGTGGATCCCGAGGATCCGGTACCCGTGGGGGAGCGGCTGCGCGGAGAAATCGAGTTCCGCCACGTGTCCTTCGAATACCTCGACGAGAATGCGCAGGGTGCCGTGCTGACAGACATCTCCTTCCATGCGAATCCGGGCGAGACCATCGCCATCATGGGAGAAACCGGCTGCGGCAAGACCACACTGGTGCATCTGATCCCGCGGTTCTACGATCCGTCCAACGGGCAGGTCCTGATCGACGGGGTGGAGACGAACCGGTACCGGCTGCACGATCTGCGGAAAAATATCGGCATGGCGACGCAGGATGTGCTGCTCTATTCCGATACGATCGACGGCAATATCGCATACGGCAACAGCCAACTGTCCCATCAGGACATCATCAAATTCGCCAAGTATTCGGCGGCCGCAAGCTTTATTTCCAAGATGCCCGACGGGTATGACACGGTCGTGGGCGAGCGCGGTGTGGGACTCTCCGGCGGACAGAAGCAGAGAATCTCCCTCGCCAGAGCGCTGGCGATCCGCCCGTCCATTCTGATCCTGGACGATACGACCTCGGCGGTGGACCTTGAGACCGAGAAGCAGATCCAGGAGAGTCTGAACAACTTGGATTTTCAGTGTACCAAGATCATCATCGCGCAGCGGATCTCGACGACCAAGAATGCGGATAAGATCCTGATCCTCCGCAACGGTCTGATCGAGGAGGCCGGGACGCACGAGGAGCTCCTGGCGAAGAAGGGATATTATTATCAGGCTGCAATGCTGCAGATGGGAGAGGAGGCGCTGGTTCATGGCTGAGAAGAAAGAAGAAAGAAAGCGTGCCTTCGGCCGCGCCCGTAAAAATACCTACAAAGAGGATGAAATCCTCGAAGAGCCGTTTAATTTCCGGCATCTGCTCCGCGCCGGCGTCTATGTGAAAAAATATGCAGGCAGGATGGTTTTTGCGCTTGCGCTGAGTATTCTGGGCGGTGTCACGGGCCTGTTTGCGCCGAAGATCACCCAGCATGCACTCGATGTGACCATTCCGCAGAAGGATGTTCACGGCCTGTATCTTCTGGTAGTCGCCAGCATCGGGATCTATGCCGTTGCGATGCTTTTTACCTGGCTGCGCTCCCGCATCATGATCCGGGTGGCCAACCATATCATCTATGATATCCGCAAGGATCTGTTCGAGCATCTGCAGGCGCTGCCGTTCCAGTACTACGATGACCGGCCCCACGGCAAGATCCTGATCCGTGTCGTCAACTATGTCAATTCCGTGGCGGATATGCTGACCAACGGACTGATCAACGTGGTGCTCGAGGTCATCAACCTGATTTTTATCGTGATCTTCATGTTTTCCGTGAATGTGCGGCTGAGTCTGGTGGTGCTGGCGGGTGTACCCGTGCTGATGGTCTTTATGCTCTATATCAAGAATAAGCAGCGTAAGGCCTGGCAGAGAGTCTCCAACAAGAACTCCAACCTGAATGCGTATCTGCAGGAAAACATCGTCGGCGCGCGCATTACGCAGATTTTTGCCAGAGAGGACGAGAACGCGAAGA
>JAEEGF012248945.1_pt1 | contig 24072 bp, 17 predicted proteins | sample 9134171 | NCBI WGS metagenome assembly JAEEGF01 (sample SAMN16246542, study PRJNA631951) | gut metagenome | biome: gut microbiome; feature: rumen; material: AP-attached | host: Bos | place: Iran: Karaj | collected 2018-10
GAGGGCCTGTGCCAGATGAACGACGGAAAGACGTCGGCACTTAAAGCTTTATCTCTCCTTTGGGATTCAGGCGAGAAATCAGAGCTCATCAATAATCCTGCCAGCTCTTCATTCACATTGACCGGCGGCATCATCGGAGGTTCTATCGCCGTAGCGCTTTATAAGGTGACAGGCACAGTGATAGGAATCCTCGCTATCATAGTTTTCCTGCTTACCCAGATCCTGCTCGTCTTCAGAGTTTCCATCAAGGCCACTGCCAGGAAGACCGCGCAGGCTATAAGCACTGCATCAGGCAAGGTCTATAACTCCGTGGTAAGCCACAAGGACCAGAAGTACAAAGATCCGAACTACCAGATGTATTCAGGCAACGGATACAGTGACACAAATATTCACAGAGCAAGACAGAGTGCAGGTACGACAGTCATCTCTTACGGTGACGGCAGTGTGATCCCGCCCGTAAATACTCCTGATTACGGCTCGCGTTTTGTCCAGAACAATCCTAATCCAAGCGGACGTGCGCCCCAGAAGCAGGGCCCTTTCATGACCAATATGCCTATCGACGGCGCTTCGGGCTTTGCCGATGTTGACAAGATGACCGGCGGACAGATCCATGCTGTCGACCAGGAGCCAGGCAAGCTTGCTTTCAATGAGAAGGAATACAATGTCTCAAACGGCCAGGAAGGTTCTGCCGACTTCGGTTATATCACGGATCCTTTGAACCTTCCGAATGCAGCGAAAACCAAGAAGCAGAGAAAGACTTTATCGTTCCTTGATCCCAAGAGGAAAGATGATTTTTACGATCTTTCCGATTCCAAGGATAAAGACCAGGGCGGTCCTGATGATGTCAACGATGCTCCCGAAGGCCCGTATGAGGTCGGCGAAGAATACGGCTCGGCTTACGATTATTCAGAGCCTGACCGTTCGGTAAGAGAGCCGAAGATCAATCTCTCACAGTACGAAGACGATAGCATTGAGGAAGTAAAGCCTGCCGCAGCACCTGCACCGGCTGACGGCATCACTATCAATGCCGGCAATGATAATACTGCGGGTTACAGCACAACTGAGGGAAGAATACTCAAAACTTCTTCACGGGCTAAATCTGTTCCGGTTACTCCCGGAATCGAGTTTGCAGAAGAGACAAAGCAGCACGAAGCACAGCTCCGTGCCCAGAGAAGAAAACTCAGAAATTACAAGCCTGCTCCTACCACGCTTTTGGCACCTGACATCAAGCAGCGTGCGGATGCTGACCTTGAAAGAAAGCTTAAGGCCAAGGCGCAGAAGCTTGAGGAAGCCCTCAAGAGCTTCGGTATCGTTGCAAGAGTAGTTAATATCACTCACGGACCTTCCATCACCAGATTCGAGCTGACGCTTGAGACCGGTACCAAGGTATCGAGAGTCACAAATCTCCAGGATGACATCATGCTCGCAATGGCTGCCATTTCTATCAGAATCGAAGCGCCTATTCCGGGCAAGAGCGCGATCGGTATCGAGATCCCTAACGACACTGCTACGGCTGTACAGTTAAGAGGTCTTGTCGAGACAAAGGAATTCAAGGCCGCATCTCCTCTTACTGTTGCTTTGGGAAGAGATATCCCCGGAAGACCTATCTATTGTGACCTTGCCAAGATGCCTCACCTCATGATCGCAGGCTCTACAGGTTCAGGTAAGTCTGTATGTATCAACTCCATCCTTACAAGTATCCTCGTTCATTCTTCTCCTGAAGAAGTCAGAATGATCCTTGTTGACCCTAAGGTAGTTGAGCTTTCAGTTTATAACGGCATTCCTCATCTCATAATGCCGGTCATCACAGACCCTAAGAAAGCTGCAGGCGCTCTTAACTGGGCAGTTAATGAGATGCAGAGAAGATATAAGCTTTTCGAGGAGGGCCAGGTAAGAGATATCAAGGGCTTTAACGAGAAGTATAAGAACGATCCTCAGGTAGAGCATCTGCCTTTGCTGCTTATAGTTATCGACGAGCTTGCCGAGCTCATGATGGTAGCCGCAAAGGAAGTAGAGACATATATCTCAAGACTTGCGGCACTCGCCAGAGCTGCAGGCATCCATCTGCTTATTGCCACACAGAGACCTTCCGTTGATGTCATCACGGGTGTAATCAAGGCAAATATCGGTTCGAGGATCGCTTTCGCAGTTACTTCAGGTGTTGACTCAAGGACCATTCTTGATTCATACGGAGCAGAAAAGCTCCTCGGTAAGGGCGACATGCTCTATGCGCCTATGAGTGCTCCCCAGCCTATAAGAGGACAGGGCGCATTCCTTAAGGATGAAGAGGTTGAAGATGTTGTCGAATGCCTCAAGAAGCAGTATGGCGCAATGTACGATGAAGCCATCATCAAGGATATAGACAGAGTCACAGAAGGCGGTGACCAGGTCCTCGGAGGTTCATCATCCGGCGGTTCATCAGGCGGATCTGAGAATGACGAACTGTTCAATCAGGCAGTCCAGACCGTACTTGAGAACGGCAGCGCGAGCGTATCAGTTCTTCAGAGAAGACTTGGCTTAGGTTACCCTAAGGCTGCAAGACTTGTTGACGAACTCGAGAAGAGAAAGATCATCGGACCATATGAAGGAAGCAAGCCCAGAAAGATCCTTATCACAGAGACCGAGTGGCTTGAGATGCAGGCGAGAAACAGTGGAAATGAATGAGATAAATGAACTTATCAACGGGAAGGCTAAAGAACTCGTTGAGATCTGCAAAGAAAAGAAAGTTACTGTCGGATTTGCCGAGAGCCTTACAGGCGGACTTATCTCGGCTTCTGTCGTTAATATCCCCGGAGCTTCCGCGGTATTCAAAGGCTCTGTAGTCTCATATACGAATGAGATAAAAGAGAATGTCCTGGGTGTTTCTTCTGAATTAATCAGCGAGCATACCGAAGTATCTGAAGAGTGCGCACTTGCCATGGCAAATGGCGGCGCTAAGGTCCTCGGGTGCGATCTTGTAGTCTCCGTAACCGGAATAGCCGGCCCTACAGGAGCCTTGCCCGGTAAGCCCATAGGCACGGTATTTTTGGGGTATTGTTATGAAGCACCGGATACTTTTGGTGATCATACCGGGACTTTAAGGTTGAATTTTGATGGAGACAGGGATACTATACGCTCCTATACTGTGCTTTCAGCTTTAGATGCGGCTGTCAGACTGGTTAAGGAAGGTAAAGCATAAGTGTCTGAAAAAACTAATTCGGAAGAAAGCAAGAAAACAATGTCTCCTGCCAAAAAGAAGGGGATGAGCTTTGCTTTATCTGCGATCATTGTCGGTATCGGTCTCATCATTACAAAAGGATCGGGTCTTATCCGTGACGTAATCGTTTCCTGGAAATTTACAGAGCCTGCGCTTCGCGACGCCTACATGCTCGCATTCAATATCCCGGATCTTTTTTATAACCTTCTTGTCGGCGGGGCAATCTATTCGACGATCGCTCCATACATGAGCGCACAACTGGCTGTAGGCAGGGAAAAAGAAGCCATAAAGGTCGTAAGCAAATTCATTACTGCAGTAAGTATCGTAATGATCATCTTCTGCTCTATAGGAACCATATTCTCAGAACCTTTATATAAGTTCTACAGCCTTTTCCATAATGTTAAGAATCCGGATATCCTGCCTTTGGCAGCACAGGCTTCCAAGCTTTTGTTCCCGCAGATCTTCTTCATTATGCTGGCGGCTCTTTGTAACGGAATCCTTATCGCATACAGAAGATTTACGATCACTTCGTTTGCGCCTGTCTTGTATAACATTCTGGTTATTGCAGCCATCTACATCTTCGGTGGAAATGATCTTACCCACCTGATGATGACGACAGGCGGAATCCTTGTGGCAGCTTTATTCAATTTCCTTTTCCAGTACGTATTGGGCTTTAAGCAGATGAGACAGTTCAAGCCCGCTTTTCATCTGGCTGACAGGGAGCTCTTTAAGGTTTTCAAACGTGCCGTACCGATCCTTATCTCGGCATCTGTAGTACAGATCAATGCGATCGTATTAAACAGTTTTGCTTTGCAGTTTGATGAGGGAAGCGTTTACTGTTTCAGAAACGCGAACTCGATCTGGCAGATACCTTATTCGGTATTTGTCGTAGCTATCACTACCGTAATGACTCCTGAACTTTCCGGCGATTACGAAGCAAAGAGATATCAGAAAGCTTCAGATCTCATTTCTCATTCAATGAGAAGCGCACTGTTCATGACCATTCCTTCAGCTGTTTTTATCGGAGTTTTGAATGTTGATGTCGTTAAGGCGGTTTACCAGTGGCATTCGGCATATACCAATGAACAGGCCCAGGTCGCGGCTACATTCCTTTTGGGCTTCTGCAGCGCAATAGTTACGGCAACTGTCGTTCACGTATTTAACCAGGCATTCTATGCGATAGGCCGGACCAAGATACCTTTGTTTGCAGGCATCTTGGGACTCGTGATCAATCCTGTTGCATGCAGCATAATGATCAAGCTCGGTGTGGGCCTCATGTCTTTATCTTTCGCTTATTCGATAACAAATATCTTCATGATGGTGCTTCTTGCAGTTACATACTGCAGACGCAAGGAGCTTGCTCCTCACGGCATCATCAAGTTCCTGCTTAAGAGCGTTGTCTGTGTAGCGGTCATGGCAGGCATGGTATTTGTTATCAACATGTTCCTTCCTGCCCAGGGCGGAAAGGCAATGCAGCTCGGAATTTTTGCACTTAAGGCAGCGGTTGCCGTTGCAGTCTTCTTTGCCATGGCGGTCATCCTTCGTATGGAAGAAGCAACATACTGGATCGAGAGGGCAAAGAATATTTTCAAGAAGGGCAAGGCAAAGAAATCAACGACCTGATTCTTGTAACATAAGTTTTCAAATTTTAATGATAATATGTCATTAAGACTATTTGAGACTGTGAGGAACAGGATGCTGATGTCGAAGAACCGCTTTCTTAAGTTGATCTGTCTGTTCCTGACGGTCTTTTCTGTTTTATCCGTTTTTAGCAGCAGTGTTCCGGTTATTGCTTTAGATGATGCTTCTACGGCAGATGAATCCGCTGAAGAAGAGGATATCGATCCGATGTACTTCAAGTTCGTCGGACGTCTTTATGCGATAGTTACCCGTCAGATGCATGCCGATGAGAGCGAAAAGCACGATCTGGCAAAGAGCCTGAAGGGCGGAATCTCAGCCGCATATGATGTGATGTATCACTTCTATTTTTCCGATGCGTACAGGGAACTCGGCCAAAGCGACGAGGACTTTGTCGAGGACCTGTATACAGGTTGTTACGGGCGTTATGCTGACAATTCCGGTAAGAATTATTATGTGGGAAGGCTCGAATCCGGATACAGCAGATATCTGGTGTTCAGGGAGTTCCTATCTTCAAATGAATTCGTTAAGCTCTGCAGCAGCTACAATATCCGTATAAAGAAAATACTTATCAGCAATTATATAGACCACCTGAACGGCATGACCTGCATCTGTGACGACTATTATGATCTTGACAAGAACGGCAATCTCGACTGGTGCTATAAGAATGCCGCCAAGCATGTCCGCTGCATAAATGAGTTCTATTACTCCAGTTCAACGAATTATTACATCATCGCCGACATTGATAACTGTTACATCATGATCTTCAAAGGCAGTGTAGGGCAGTGGTCTTTATACAAGATCTACCCTATGTCATGCGGCAAGCCGGGTCACGAGACCCCGAGAGGGAACTATAAAGTCACGGGCAAGCTGTCTTATTTCTATTCCCACGGCTCGCTCTGCTATTATGCGACGCAGTGGAACGGTCCTTATTACTTCCATAGTGTTACTTATAACTATAACGGCACCATACAGAACGGAAATCTCGGGCAGCACATATCTGCCGGCTGCATCAGGCTCAGAAAGGACGTTGCAGAGTGGGTTTACGATAATATCCCGATCGGAACGCCCGTTAAAACAGTCTGAGTTCTTGTCGGTTTTTGTCGGTTCTTGTCGTTTTCTTGAACGGTTCTGGCAAAATCGAAAACCTCGAAATGCCGTTCTTCTGGGACTTTTAAAAACAAAGTGTCCGATTATCGGGACTTGTATGTATTTGTACGAATTTTGTGGGCTAAATTCGGTTGACAAAAGTGTATCATAACAATAGAATTAACTCATAAATGAAGAACAAATGTTCAATACTTTTTTCTAGGAGGACGATATGGCTAAGAGTAAGAATGCCGGTAAGGGCTCAGTTGCCCAGGTTCAGGATAAGGATGAGAGAAGGAAAGCTCTTGACGCCGCTATGGCGCAGATCGAGAAGCAGTTCGGCCAGGGTGCCGTTATGCGTTTGGGTGACAAGTCCCAGGTTGAGATCGATACGATCCCTACAGGTGCTTTGACACTTGATATCGCTTTGGGTATCGGCGGACTTCCCAGAGGAAGAATCATTGAGATCTACGGACCCGAATCTTCAGGTAAGACGACAGTAGCTCTCCACTGTGTTGCAGAAGCACAGAAGATGGGCGGCACATGTGCTTTCATCGACGCAGAGCACGCACTTGATCCTGTCTATGCAGGCAATATCGGTGTTGACGTAGATAATCTCCTTTTATCCCAGCCTGATACAGGTGAGCAGGCTCTCGAGATCTGCGAGACACTTGTCAGAAGCGGATGCATCGACGTAGTAGTTATCGACTCAGTTGCCGCACTCGTACCGAGGGCAGAGATCGAAGGCGAGATGGGTGATTCCCATGTTGGTCTTCAGGCAAGACTCATGAGCCAGGCATTAAGAAAGCTTGCTCCTGTAGTTTCCAAGTCAAATACTATCTGTATCTTTATCAACCAGCTTCGTGAGAAGGTCGGAGTCATGTTCGGTAACCCCGAGACCACTCCGGGCGGCCGCGCACTTAAGTTCTACGCTTCCGTAAGACTTGATGTACGTAAGGTTGAGACTCTCCGTAATGGTACAGATGTTGTAGGCAGCCACACCAGAGTCAAGGTTGTTAAGAATAAGGTTGCTCCGCCTTTCAAGGAAGCAGAATTCGATATCATGTACGGCAAGGGCGTTTCATCCGAAGGATGCATTATCGATTTGGGTGTTGAGAATAACATCATCGATAAGAGCGGATCCTGGTTTGCATATAACGGAGCAAAGATCGCTCAAGGAAGAGATGCAGCCAAGCAGTATCTCATTGACCATCCCGATGTCAAGGACGAGATCGAAGAGAAGATCAGAGATTCTTATATGCCCGCTGACGATGATGACGTTATCTCTGATGCTGGTGCTGATGCAGCTCCCGCTGAAGACTCTGATAACGATGACGATATTTTAGGATTCGATGTCTGATAATTCTACGACCAAGGAAGCCGTTACCTGCGCGATCAGGCATATCGGAACCGGTGTTTATTCTTCAGGTAAGATAAAAGTATATCTGCTTCAGAAGGGCTATTCTGAAGCAGATGCTATCAGTGCCGTTAAGCACTTGGTAGATACCGGTTATATTGATGATATGCGTGCTTCGCGTAAGGTTCTTACGGCGCGTTCAGACAAGAAGCAGGAGAGCAGGCAGTATATCTACAAGCGCCTCCTTGAAGCAGGAATAGATCCCGACATAGCTGATGACATCACGGCTTCACTTGGCAGTGACGTCGATACCTGTGTGAGTTTGTTCGAAGCAAACTACCCGGGCACCGCATCTGATTATTCCGACAGAGAAGAAGAGTTCATTAAGCTTGCAAAGCTCAGAGGATATAACCTTGAATGTGCAAGATCAGCGTTCAGAAAGTTTCTGGAACGCTGATCCCGCCGGTTGTTATGGACTTAAATGGATTAGATTGTTCTTCCTTGATCTGATTGTCGTATTAATGTTTTCCGTTTTGAGTCGCCTGAATCAAAAGAATGGTATTTAGTTCACTGTAATCGCTACAAGCAAAAATGCAAAAATAAAGATAACCGATAGGATAAATGATGCCATCTTTAGTATCGTGTGATGTCTGATAAACTTGCAGAAGAATATGATCTGGTAGATAAGGCAGAAGGGCAAAGGGATCATGTATAAGAAACCGAAGAGAAACGCGAGGATCATTCCGTCAAGCCCGTAGTACTTGGAGATGTCCTGCATGCCGAAATATTGGCCGTAAATCCCACAATGGATCACGTAAAGATATGAGAGAAAGCTTAAGAAGTATAATACTGTTCCGATTATGCCTTTGACCGAGATATTGTTAGAACCGTACCCCATCTTTTTATCCCCCTTGAAGTTTGCTTTATACCGGTATGTTAACACGTTACTTTTCGTAATTCAAGAGAATTTTATCGAAAATCAATAAAAATTTGTGCTTTATCAGAAAAATTGCAGGCGACGAAAAAACAAGCAAAACCACAATTTTTCCGTGCTTTGTTTATGCTGTCCAGTGGGGATGGTCTTCAAGGTGTGCTGGTTGAAGATTGTCTTCATCAAAGATCGATATCCTTGTAAGGCATTCTTCTATATATTCGACAGTTTTGGGGACGTCTGATCTGGTCTGCGGATAGTTTAAGATCATGTTCTGGTAGACGCTTGCGAAGTATTCGTAATTATCTGCTGTCTCATGTCCGTCACCGATTGAGGTTACATCTGTGAAGTAATCTTTTTCTTCCTCGTATATCTTCAAAAACTCTTCTTTTTCTTCTGCCCAGCCCAGTTCGTAGGCTATGGCATGTCCGACTTCGTGGATGGTGGAACGCCTTATGGTGGCGGAGTTTGATGAGATGTAAATGATCCTTTTGTTATAGTCGGTCATTCCGCATATCTGGCTTGGGTAGTTGTATTCTTCTGCCAGATTTTTTGATGTTAACTCGATCTTCCAGCCGCGTAACTTCAGGAACTGAAGATGTTCAAAGGGGATAAGCGACAGCTCGTATTGGAACATTTCTTCTGCAGTGCCGGGAGGAGGTTCTGTATAAGCATAATTAGCGTCTGATTCATCCGGATTTAAGTTTCTGGAAGGACTTAAATCGTCTAAAGGAGTTACTGTTGAAGAAGAGGCGGTATCATCTGGATAAACCGGTTGGGTTATTTCGGTTTGGCAGCCACTGCAGGCGATGGTCAAGGCACAGCTTAACAGTGCCGCACAAACTGTCCGGGAGAAAACCCCAAGATTATGAGATCCTGTCAGTTTAGTAGTTCTCATATTGCTATATTATCATATTGGCAATTGCGATTCTTTAAGGGGCTTGAGCCTCCTTTTCGCGGATCCAGGTAGAAAATGCAGGGTGCCTATGCTATATTCGTTCCTATGAATAAATCAAATGACAGTATAAAGATCACTCTTCTGGCTCTGGGCTGCTCGAAAAATCTCATCGATTGCGAGAACATGTCCACTGAGCTTAAGAAGGCAGGATATAACGTTATAAATGACGTGCCCGAATCAGATATCGTGGTAATCAATACCTGCGGTTTCATTGAATCCGCCAAGAAGGAAGCGATCGACGCAATCCTTGAGGTGGCAGATTACAAGGTGCCGAATGGTAACGTTAAGAAGATCATTGTCTCAGGGTGTCTGTCTCAGAGATATCCCGAAGATATCCTTAAAGAGCTGCCGGAAGTAGATGCAGTCCTGGGAACAGCTCATTACGGCGACATTGTCAATGTAGTAGCTAAGCTTGTGGATGAGCTCGATAAAGAGACGACCGAGAAGATCAATCTCACCTCTGGCAAGGGAGGCTTTTCCCATCTGGTTAAGGACAGGGAACTCTCGACGGAGGCTTACGCATGGCTCAAGATCGGCGAGGGCTGTCTTCACAGGTGCAGCTTCTGCGCGATCCCTCTTATCAGGGGCACATTTGTCTCCCGTCCGATGGAAGACATTATTGATGAGGCTAAGATCATTGCATCCAGAGGCGTCAAGGAAATCGTGCTCGCGGCTCAGGACACTACTAACTATGGTATTGAGCTTTATAAGAAGAGGCGTTTGGCAGAGCTCCTTAAGAAGCTCTCTGAGATAGACGGGATCGAGCTTATCCGTGTCATGTACGGCTATATGGACGGCATAACACCCGATCTGATAGAGGAGATGGCTAATAACCCCAAGGTCGCCCATTACCTGGATATTCCGATCCAGCATGGTTCGGACAAGATCTTGAAGGCAATGTACAGGAGAGATAACGCCGAACTGATCACATCAAGGCTTGAGATGATCAGGAAGGCCATGCCTGACTGCATCATAAGGACTACCGTAATGGTGGGTTTCCCCGGTGAGACCGAAGAAGATTTCCGGGTAATGAAGGAAAACCTTAAGAAATGGAAGTTTGACAGGCTCGGATGCTTTATTTTCTCCCCTGAGGAAGGGACACCTGCGTATGATCTGCCTGACCAGATCGATGAAGAGACCAAGCAGAGACGTTATGACGAGATCTATGAGCTCCAGAAGGAGATCTCGGCTGAGCAGTCCAAAAAGCGCCTGGACTCTGTGACCAGGGTCAATATCTGTTCAGTATCCGATGACGGCATCTTCTATATAGGCAGAAGCTACGGCGAGTCTCCGGAGGTAGATCCGGTAATTTACATCGCTTCACAGGAAGGTGAGCTTAAGATAGGCGATTTTGTAGACGCCAGGATCGTGGATTGTTCGGACGAATATGACATGACGGCCGTTACGATTTGACGCAAATCAATTTATGTATATTATTAGTGTGTTGTCTATAGGACGCATATTAAGGATAAAAGGAGTATTTAGGAAATGAATCTGCCCAACAAGCTCTCGCTATTGAGGATAATTCTTGTTCCTTTAACGCTCCTTTTTATGTTGCCGGTCAATATTTTCGGGTGGCAGCCTGAGGGATGGAACAACTTTATCAATTCCTACGGCATGCTCGTAGCAGGGGGGATCTTTATTATTGCTTCCCTTACTGATGCGTTAGATGGTCACATCGCCCGCAAGTATAATCTCATCACCGATCTCGGCAAGTTCCTTGATCCTTTGGCAGACAAGCTCCTCGTTATCAGCATAATGCTCGCGTTTATTAATCTGGGCAGACTTTCGGCCTGGATAGTAATGATCGTTATCCTGAGGGAGTTTGCCGTATCCGGCCTTCGCATGATCGCCGCATCCAAGGGCGAGGTAGTCGCTGCGAAGATGGTGGGTAAGATCAAGACCGTTACGCAGATGATAGCTCTTATCTATCTGTTGTTTGAGCCGCTACTCCTTAAGATCTTCGGCTTGGGCTTTGAAGGATATCCGCTTGAAGTCAGCGCGGTCACGATAATCGGGGATGTGCTTATCGGAATATGTGTTATTATGACTATTGTTTCGGGTGTTGATTATCTTATTAAAGGCAAGCAATATTTGAAGGGGTAAATGTCAAATAACTTCGATAGTCAAAATATCCTATTGACAAAAGCCTAAAGTTACATTAAAAACAACTTGTGGATTTTACTTAAGAATCGTACGGAGGTACAAATTATGACAAATGAAGAACTTTTCAACTCTATTAAGCAGATGATCGTTGATCAGCTCGGCGTAGATGAGGATACAATCACAGAAGATTCCTCTTTCGTTGACGATCTTAACGCTGATTCTCTTGACATGGTTGAGCTCGTTATGGCTATGGAGCAGGAATTTGATATCGAGATCCCTGACGATGTAGCTGAGAAGGTTGTAACCGTTAAGGATGCAGTCGAGTATATTCAGAGCCTTACAGAGGGCTGATATGCCGGAGATTATCAATCTCTGATAAATATTGAAGTTTCAGACGGCTGGGTGCGTGTTTATGCATTCAGCCGTTTCTTGTAAATAAGACTATGACTGACTATTCAAGACTAGAACAGGATTTGGGCTATACCTTTATTAATAAGTCGCTCCTCGAGACGGCTTTTACTCATACGACCTATGTTTTCGAGACGGGCAGGGGACACTGGGAATCCAATCAAAGATTGGAGTTTATCGGTGACGCCGTCCTGGACGTAGTAGTAGGACAGATGATCTACGAGTTAAAGCCCCAGGCTGATGAAGGGTACCTGTCCAAGATGAGAAGTGTCTCTGTTTGTGAGAAGTCTTTTGCCGAAGTTGCTCGAAAACTCCATTTGGGTGATTACCTGCTCCTCGGCAAGGGTGAGGCTCAGAGCGGGGGCAATGACAAAGATTCGACGCTGGCCGATTGCTTTGAGTCGGTTATCGCGGCGGTCTATTTTGACGGCGGATTCGAACAGGCGAAGAAATGTATCTTGAAAAATCTTACCGAAACGGTTCAGAAAGCGGTAAACGGCGAGATTTTCCTGGATTACAAGAGCAGACTCTTAGAACTCGCGCAGACAAGGGGCTTCCAGCACAAGATCACTTTCGAGGTGACCGGGGAGCGCGGACCTGCGCATATGAAAGAATTCGATGTCAGTGTTTATTCCGATGACACTCTTTTGGCAAGTGCCACCGGACACAGTAAGAAAGATGCCGAGCAGAAGTGCGCGGAAAAGGGTATTAAGGAGTATATCCGCCTATACCCTGACAGCGTTTGAACAGTTTGTCCTACAAAAAGGTCCTGTTTGCGTTATAATGCTTGGGTGATTATTTAGGATTAAGACGGAACTGACACAAGGATGTATCTTAAGAAACTTGAGCTTCAGGGGTTTAAATCGTTCCCCGATTATACGTGTATCGACTTTGACCGCGGTCTTACGGCCGTGGTTGGTCCTAACGGCTCAGGTAAATCCAATATCAGTGACGCCGTTCGATGGGTCTTAGGCGAGCAGAGCGTCAAGCAGCTCCGTGGCGGCAAGATGGAAGATGTCATCTTCAACGGTACATCTGCCAGACGTTCGATGAACTATGCCGAAGTATCCATTACTTTCGATAATTCCGACGGATATATAGATTACGGTTTCCCTGAGATCTGCATTACCAGAAGACTTTACCGCTCCGGTGAGTCCGAATACCAGATCAACAAGGTCAACTGCCGCCTTAAGGACATTACCGTCCTTTTCCTTGACACCGGCCTTGGCCGTGACGGCTATTCGCTCGTAGGACAGGGCCGAGTCGACGATATCCTCTCGACTAAGTCCGAAGACAGAAGAAGGGTCATCGAGGAGGCATCCGGTATCGTCAAGTACCGCGTCCGCAAGGATGAGGCACAGCGCAAGCTCAACAGCACTGAGCAGAACCTCGTGAGGATCAACGATATCCTGGGCGAGCTCGAAGAGCGCAAGGGACCTCTCGAAGAGCAGGCAGGCAAAGCCCGTAAGTTTAATGAAAATTACGAAGAATTAAAAAGGCTCGAGACATCTTTGCTCGTTCACAAGATCACTGAGGCTAATAAGGAGATGGGCGATTCCGCCGGTCTCAAGGAGCAGCTCGAGAAAGAGATCCAGGAGCGTGAAGATGAATTCAACCAGCTCAGAAAGAGCAATCAGGAGATCATGGCCAAGAGCGAGGCTCTGGATAACGAGATCGAGGACAGACGTCAGGAGCTCTCAGACTTAACAGAGTACGAGCACGAGGCCCAGACAGATAAGAAGGTCTCCATAGAAAGACTCAACCAGACCAACCAGAGGATCGAAGAACTCAAGTCTGACATGGAGTCTACCGATGAGACCGTCGCCAAGCTCACCAATGAGCTCAATGAGAAGAAGGCAAAGGCAGACAGCCTCCTGAAGGCTGCAAATGACGCCAAGATCTTGAGCGAGGAGCTCGACAAGGAGCGTCTTGCCAAGTTTGAAGAATACGAGGCCAGCAGAAAAGAAGCAGGCAAAGCCGATTCCAAGGTAAAGGCCAAGACGGAAGAGCTTTTCGAGACCAGAAAGAAGCTCACCGAGTGCCAGGCCGGAATATCTGCCCTTGATGACAAGATCCGCGAAATGCAGGAGGCAAGAGCTGCTTCCGAGACGGGCAAGGCCGAACTTTCCTCAAGGCTTGCCGAAGAAGAGAAGGCCTTGGATGAGATCAAGAAGATCAAGGGCGATGTCACCAAGGACATCGATACACGTAATAAGAAGCTCGAAGAGTTAAGAGGCCGCCAGGTCGAACTCAACCAGTTCTTCGAGATCAATAACAGGAAGCTTTCCGCTGAAGAGTCAAAGCTTAAGACTTTGAAGGACATCGACAAGCGTAAGGAAGGTTATCAGGAATCTGTAAGACGTCTTACTGAGCTTGCTGATACAGACAGATCGGTCAAGCACCTCATGGTAGGTATCCTGGGTGACCTTATCGAGACAGATTCCAAGTACGAGACTGCTGTCGAGACCGCTTTGGGAAATGCGCTGCACAATGTAGTTACCAAGAGTGAGGCAGATGCTGCCGAACTCATCGGAATACTTAAGGATAAGAGACTCGGAAGAGTCACGTTCCTTCCTATCGAGAACATCAAGGCAAGATATATTGACGAAGACGATCTCCGCAAGGCTAAGGGCGTAAACGGCTATATCGGCGTTGCGTCAGATCTCGTTAAGTCAAGCCGCGATCTTGAAGACATCGTAGCTAACCTTTTGGGCAGGATCCTTGTTGCTCATGATCTTGACGCTGCAAGAGTGATCGCGTCCAAGACAGGCCGTGCTTATAAGGTCATGACTCTTGAGGGCGACTCGGTTAACCCCGGCGGATCTCTTACGGGCGGTTCTTTGAGAAAGACCGGAGCCGGTACGGGCATCCTGGGCAGAAAAGCCGAGATCGAGTCCCTGACCAAAACCGTTGCAGACCTGGAAGCAAAGCTTGCCGATTCCGAAGACCAGCGTCAGGAAGTTGACGACGGCATCGGAACTATCAAGCGCGAGCTTGCCCAGCTCGGCGAACAGCTTAAGTTCTATCAGTTAGAAGAGGTTAAGGCTGAGGGCGAATACAACAATACCAAGACAAGACTTGAAGAGACTGAAGAGACGCTTGCAAACTACGATGAGAACATGCAGGCGGTATCCAAGTCCAAGATAAGACTTGAAGAGGATTTAGAAGAGTTTACCCGCATTGAGCGTGAGATCAACGGCGAGCTCTCCGATTATCAGGAAGAGATCGAAGCTCAGCAGAAGCTCTCCGAAGAGCAGGCTGTTAAGCTCGAGCAGATCGTTGCCAAGGTCAGAGAGGCAGCATCTCTCGCTGAGCGCAAGCTCACTGAAAGAAGCGGTATCTTAGACCTCGCAGGACATATCAAGAAGCAGATCGAAGAGGCTAACCAGGGAAGAGACAAGTTTGATTCCCAGATCAAGGAAGCCAAGGAGACTGTTAACAGCATTACCAAAGAGATCAACGAACTTGATGCCAAGCTCGATGAGAACGAAAAGCAGCAGAAGGTCCTTGAGGCGAAGATCGCAGAGCTCTTTGAGAAGAGATCCGTAATCTCAGGCGACCTCTCATCGTTCGGTGACAGACTGTCTTCCAGCAGCAATGCGATAAGTGAACTGCAGTCAAAGCTCAATGCGCATGTATCAAAGTACGACAAGATCATTTTCGAGATCGACCAGAACAAGAACAAACTCTGGGAAGATTACGAGACAACATATGACAACATCAAGGACAGCGTAGAGCCGGTCGAGAAGGTCGGCGAGCAGACCAAGAGGATCACGACTCTTAAGAATGCCATCAAGGCTTTGGGTCCTGTTAACCTCGGCGCGTTGCAGGAGTTCTCAGAGCTTTCCGAGAGACTCGACTTCATGACCAAGCAGAGAGACGATATTGAAGCTGCCAAGAAGGACTTGGAGAAGGTCATCGATGACCTCTTGACCAAGATGAGATCAGAGTTTACGGAGCATTTCGATACGATCAACAAGAACTTCGGCCAGGTCTTCACGGATCTGTTCGGAGGCGGTACGGCAGAGATCATTCTGGGCAACGATTCGGAGGACGTTCTTGAGTGCGCCATCGATATCAAGGCTCAGCCGCCCGGAAAGAAGCTTCAGAACCTGTCGCTTCTGTCAGGCGGTGAGAGATGTCTTACGGCTATCGGCCTGCTCTTTGCCATCCAGGAATTGAAGCCTTCTCCGTTCGTCATCTTAGACGAGGTCGAGGCTGCATTAGACGACGTTAATATCACGAGATTTACGGACTTCGTAAGAAGACACTCGGCTAAATCTCAGTTTATTCTTGTTACGCACCGTAAGGGCACCATGGAAGCCTGCGACCAGATGTACGGCGTTACCATGGCTGAGCGCGGTGTATCCAAGATCCTTTCTATGGAGCTTAAATAATGGGACTTGCAGATCTGTTTAAAAGAGGACTTGAAAAGACGAGGAGCTTCTTTGCGGGAAGCTTTACAAAGCTTGCTGCTTCGAGCGGCCACTTTGACGAGGACATGTTAGATGACTTGGAAGAGCTTCTCATCAGGGCAGACTGCGGCGTTCAGGCGAGCGTCGACATCATGGACCACGTCAAGGAGAATATCAAGAAGACCGGCGATGACAGCCAGGAAGCAGTCCTCGCTTCAGTCAAGGAAAGGATGCTTGAGATCCTGGGCGAACCCCAGACAGTCGAGATCGTTCCCGGAAAGCTCAATATCATCCTCATGATCGGCGTTAACGGCACGGGCAAGACCACTACTTCGGGCAAGCTTGCTGCCAGATATAAGAAGGAAGGCAAGAGGGTCCTTATGGCTGCCTGCGATACATTCCGTGCGGCAGCAGTAGGCCAGCTCAAGACCTGGGGTGAGAGGACGGGAACAGCCGTTATCGCCCAGGAGCAGGAGGGCGCTGACCCGGCTTCAGTAGTTTTCGACGCCATCCATGCGGCACAGGCACGTAATACCGATGTCCTTCTCGTAGATACGGCAGGACGTCTTCACAATAAGAAGAATCTCATGGAGGAGCTCGCGAAAATCAGGCGCGTCATCGAGAGGGAAGCTCCGGACGCGGCTATCAAGTCGCTGCTCATTATTGACGCTACAACAGGACAGAATGCAGTCATCCAGGCAGAGGGCTTCGGTGAGGTCACAGGCCTTGATTATGTAGGCATTACCAAGCTCGACGGAAGCGCTAAGGGCGGCGTAGCCATCGCTGTCGCATACCAGTCCAAGAAGCCCATCGTGCTTGCCGGACTCGGTGAGAGCGTGGAAGATCTGGCTGACTTTGACCCTGAGTTATTTGTCAATTCACTTATAAACGAATAATCTTCAAAAATCGTTATTTTGTACGGCAAAAACCACGATATTTTGATTGCCAAAGTATCTTTTTATATGTATAATGTCGTAGTTTTGCTTAGGGCAATAGTTTTTGCTATGCCCGAATGCTTCACAAATTTCAATCTATTCTTATGAGAGGGGACCGGTATATGTCATTACTTACGACTTCCTGGTTAATCGTACTTGGCGTAGTATTCCTTGCACTTATCTACGTCGGGTTCAATTACTTCCGCATTAAGAAGATGCCCGAGGGAACGGCTGACATGATCGAATTGTCTGGTATCATCCGTTCCGGCGCGCAGACCTTCCTTAAGACGGAATACAAGAGCATCTGCATCGTTGTTGCTGTGGTTGCTGTTATCTTCACACTTTTCGTTGAGAAGACCAGCGGTATCACATTCCTCATGGGTGCACTGATGAGCTCCATCGTTTGCGTTCTCGGTATGCAGAGCGCTACATACGCTAACGTTCGTACTTCGAACAAGGCAAGAGAGAGCCTTTCAATCGGCGAGACCGTTAAGGTAGCTCTCTGCGGCGGTTCCATTTCCGGCCTTGCAGTTCAGGCCTTCGGTATGTTGGGATTCCTCGCAGTTCTCCTTTGCTTCGGCGGCGTAAAGCATGATGCTACAAGCTCAGGACTTGTCCTTAAGGCACTTACCTGCAACCCTTACATCATGAGAATTTCCACATATTCACTCGGCTGCTCCATCGTTGCTATGTTCAACCGTGTTGCCGGTGGTAACTACACAAAGGCAGCTGATATTTCTTCTGATATCCTTGGTAAGCTCAGACATGACCTTCCTGAGGATGACTCAAGAATCCCTAACACGATCGCAGACTTCATCGGCGACAACGTAAACGATATCGCCGGCAACTGCTCCGACCTCTTGGAGTCATTCGTTGCTACAATGTCTGCTTCTCTTATGATCGCTGTTACACTCTACATGACACACGGCGAGTCAGTTTCAGACGCTACATTCAACGCTACGATCCTTTTCCCGGTTATCCTCGCAGGCTGCGGCCTTGTAGGATGCCTTATTGGCTTGGGCCTCGCTAACATCAAGAAGATGGGCGACAATCCGTCAAGAGAGCTCGACCTTTCCACATGGATATCTGCAGGATGCACAGTCATCTTCGGCGGCGTTGCTTCTTACTTCATCTTCAACGGCACAGGCGTTTCTTCAGCAGACCTTGCAACTTATGGTTTCAAGCTCGGCTGGGCTTCACCTTGGGTTTCTTCCGTAATGGGTATCATTGCAGGTATCGCAATCGGTATCATCACAGAGTACTACACCTCTACAGATCACAAGCCTACACAGAAGCTTGCTGAGATGTGCACAGAGGGTGAGGCTTTCGTTGTCACAAAGGGTGATGCTGTTGGTTCAAGATCCGTTCTTCTCCCTGTATTCGTAATCATCGTTGCTTTGATCGTATCCGGAATCATCGGCGGTTCTTATGGTATTGCTATCTCAGCTCTCGGTATGCTCGCATTCGTTGGTGCTACAGTTTCCATCGATGCTTTCGGTCCTATCGCAGATAACGCAGGCGGACTTGCAGAAGCTTGCCACCTCGATCCTGATGTTCGTAAGATCACAGATAAGCTCGATGCAGTTGGTAACACAACAGCAGCTATCGGTAAGGGCTTCGCAATCGGTTCTGCAGCATTCGCTACAGTTTCCCTCATCATGGCTTACGTTGGTAACTACACATCAGAGAAGGCTGTTTTAGCAGCTGAGCCTATCGTTAAGAACGGCGGCTTAGTACTTAACTTCGCTTCCTTCTTCGTTGTTGCCGGCGGCATCCTCGGTGGTGCGCTTGTTGAATACTTCTGCGCTATGCTTACAGATAACACAATCGATGCAGCTAAGATTATGGCTGACGTTGGAGACAAGCAGATGACACAGGAAGTTCTTGATGGTAAGGCTAAGCCCGACTACAACATGATGATTGCTATGGCTGCAAGAGAAGCTATCCGCAGAATGGTAGTTCCTTCAGTCCTCGCTCTTCTCATTCCTATCATCGGCGGCTTTATCCTCGGACCTGAATTTATCGGCGGTGTTCTTGTAGGTGCTACTATCGTTGCTATCCCGAGAGCTATCTTCATGGGTAACTCCGGAGGCGCATTCGATAACGCTAAGAAGTACATTGAGCAGGGTATGCTCAAGGGCCACGGCAAGGGATCTCCTGCTCACAAGGCTTCTGTAACAGGTGATACAATCGGTGATACACGTAAGGACGTTGTAGGCGTTGCTTTGGATATCTTCATTAAGCTTATGTCCACAGTTGCTAACACTATCGCTCCTATCATCGGAAGAATCTCCCTTTATGCAAAATTCTTCAAGGGCTAATTGATTATCTGATCAGATTTGTTACTTGATAAGCGGCTGTCTTGGTAAAAGGCAGCCGCTTTTACATATAATTGCTTTACAAAAGCGGAGCCAGATGGTATTATCACCAAGTTGCCTTAATCGCAGTTTTGCGGAAGACTCCGACCCTTACCTTCGATTTTGGCGTATTTATTCTAAAGGAGGAAAGATTTATGTCAGCATCTTTCGACAAGCAGGCTATCATCAAGGAATATGCACTCTCTGAGGGCGATACAGGTTCTCCTGAGGTTCAGGTTGCACTTCTTACTTACAGAATCAATCACCTCACAGAACACCTCAAGACTCATAAGGGTGACCACCACAGCAGAAGAGGACTTCTCATGATGGTTGGTAAGAGAAGAAACATCCTTGACTATCTTGCAGCAGTTGATATCGAGCGTTACAGATCTTTGATCGCTAGACTCGGCATCAGAAAGTAATCTTAATACGGATTATTTCAAGAGAGCGGTTCCTTACGGGACCGCTTTTTTATTTACTTCTTAGGGTGATATAATAACTAAATAGGACATTCCGGGAGGTATTACTATGCTTGACGGTTATATCAGAGTAGCGGCAGCAAGCCCGAAGGTTAAGGTAAGTGACGTTGACTTCAATGTCAGCCAGACTGTTTTGCTCGCAAAAAAGGCTGCGGATAACGATACTGCGGTAGTTGTTTTCCCGGAGCTGGGACTTACAGGCTATACCTGCGGCGATCTCTTCAATCAGAATGCACTTCTCAATAAGGCTATCGACGGACTTTACGATCTGGCTGAACAGACAAGAGATCTTAATACTGTCCTGATCGTTGGTTTGCCCGTCCAGGTAGGCGGCAAGCTTTATAACTGTGCGGCTGTCGTATATCAGGGTGAGATCCTCGGTATAGTACCCAAGCAGAATGTTCCCAATTATTCGGAGTTTTATGAATTAAGACATTTCAAGTCTTTTGACGATGCGGAGAACGTCGCTATCGAAGACGATGTCTGCTTCGGAAGAATGGTCTTCGACTGTAACGACCTGACATTCGCCGTTGAGATCTGCGAGGACCTCTGGGTGGCTTCAAGCCCTTCGGAAGAGTATGTGAATAACGGTGCTCAGATCATATTCAATCTGTCCTGCTCTGATGAGATCATCGGCAAGGCACAGTTTAGAAGAGACCTCGTTAAGATGCAGAGCGCAAAGCTCATGGCAGCTTACGTTTACTGCGACGCGGGCATCGGCGAATCGACGCAGGACCTTGTTTTCGCAGGCCATAACTTGATCGCAGAGAACGGCAAGCTCCTTGCTGAGAGCAAGAGGTTTGCAAACGAGAATGATGACGACGCGATCTTGTATGCCGACATCGATCTCGAGCGCATTGAAGCTGACAGACGCAAGGCTAATACTTTCACATCTGATCTCGCAGGTTATTCCGGTGTTGAGGTAGTCAGGTTTGAAGCTGAATTCCCTGATATCACTCCGAAAAGAGATATCAGCAAAACACCGTTCGTTCCTGAGAGCAAGGCTGACCTGGAAGCAAGATGCGAAGACATCCTCAACATGCAGGCTGCAGGCCTTTATACAAGACTTAAGGCGATCAACTGCAAGAAGGCTGTTATCGGATTGTCGGGCGGACTTGATTCTACTCTTGCGCTCATAGTTACGATCCATGCTTTTGATAAGCTCGGTATGGACCGCAAGAACATTATCGGTATAACGATGCCGGGCTTCGGCACGACTGCAAGGACTAAGAACAACTCAGTAAATATCGCTGAGCAGTACGGCTGCACATTAAGGGAGATCAGCATCTCAGATGCGGTTACACAGCACTTCAAGGATATCGGCCATGACATTGATGTCCATGACATTACATATGAGAATTCTCAGGCAAGAGAGCGCACCCAGATCCTTATGGATATTGCTAACCAGGAAGGCGGAATAGTAGTCGGCACAGGCGATCTTTCCGAGCTTGCTCTGGGCTGGGCTACTTATAACGGCGACCATATGTCCATGTACGGCGTCAACTGCTCCATTCCTAAGACTCTCGTAAGATATCTCGTATCCTATGAGTCGCAGCGTACGGCAGAGATCAATCCCGCGCTTTCGCAGGCTCTTGCTGACATCGTTGCAACGCCCGTATCTCCTGAGCTTCTGCCGCCTACTGAAGACGGTAAGATCTCGCAGAAGACAGAAGAGACAGTGGGACCTTATGAGCTCCACGACTTCTTCCTTTACTACATGATCAGATACGGATTTACGCCGTCGAAGATCTACCGCATGGCAGTCCGGGCCTTTGAGGGCTCCTACGATAAAGAGACGATATACAAGTGGGAAGAGACTTTCTTAAGAAGATTCTTCACACAGCAGTTCAAGAGATCCTGCGTACCTGACGGTCCTAAGGTCGGTACGGTATCCCTGTCTCCCAGGGGCGACTGGAGAATGCCTTCTGACGCATCGAGGAACGTCTGGATCGAAGATTTAGAGACAGTGAAGGGTGAATGATGAAATCAGTAGTTTGCTTTGGTGATTCCAATACTTACGGACATAATCCGGTAAACGGCGACAGGCTTCCCGAATCGGTCAGATGGCCGTGTCTTTTGCAGAACCTTTTAGGTGACGGATACAAGGTCATTGAAGAGGGATTAAACGGCAGGACTACTGTTTTCGACGATCCCAACGATGACTGGAAAAACGGCATCGATTACATAAAGGGGATCCTCTGTACTCACAGACCCGTGGATTACCTTGTCATAATGCTCGGGACCAACGACATGAAGACAGTTTATAATGCGTCTCTCGATGAGATTGCAGCCGGTCTGAACGAGATAGTCCAGCGGGCAGAAAAGGTCATGGACCTTAAGCAGGGATATGTCCCTAAGATTCTTGTCGTATCACCGCCGGAGATAAGCACGGATATCCTAACAGGGCCTTTCCGCGATTCATTCAACGAAGTGTCTATCGATAAGTCCAAGCGTCTGGCTGAGTACTACAAGAGAGTTGCGGATAAGCACGGCTGCGGTTTCCTGGATGCCAAGCAGTACATCAAGCCTTCGGTGGAAGACGGACTGCATCTTGACCCGGCAGGGCACAAGGGACTGGCTGAGGCGGTATCTGAGGCAATTAAGAAGTTATAGTCTTTATTATTTGTCTTATTGAGCTTTTAGTATATAATTAATAGGTTCGAGAAGGAGTGTAGTGTGTAGATTGACTGCCCGAACATCGAGCCTATTTTTTTGCTCGGACCGTGAATCTACGAACTACCTCCTTTACAAAAATTCAATATTATAAAGGAGTTCGAAATGGAAAAGATTTTCAGAACTGAAATCGCCGGCAGACCATTGGTAGTCGAGACCGGTAAGATCGCGCAGTTTGCAAACGGTTCCGTCCTCATCAGATATGGTGAGACATCAGTGCTTTCCACCGTTACAGCAAGCGCAACACCTCGTGAGGGAATCGATTTCTTCCCGCTTTCAGTAGACTACGAGGAGAAGATGTATGCAGTAGGTAAGATCCCTGGAGGCTTCCTCAAGAGAGAGGGAAGACCGGGCGAGAAGGCTATCCTCGTTTCCCGTGTTATCGACCGTCCTATCAGACCTTTGTTCCCTAAGGATCTTCGTAACGATGTCTGCGTAAACAACCTAGTTATGTCCGTTGATCCCGATTGCTCACCTGAGATCACAGCAATGCTCGGTACATCCATTGCAATCGCTATCTCCGATATCCCGTGGAAGGGACCTGTCGGAGGCGTTGTATTAGGACTTATCGACGGCAAAACTATCATCAACCCTACATTAGAGCAGCGTGAAGTATCTGATATGTATGTTACTCTTGCAGGTACACTCACAAAGATCTGCATGGTTGAGGCAGGCGCTAACGAAGTACCTGATGACGTAATGCTTAACGCTATCGCAGAAGGTCACGAAGAGATCAAGAAGATCTGCGAGTTCATCAACAGCATCGTTGCTGAGATCGGTAAGGAGAAGTTCACTTACGAGTCAGCTGACGTACCGGAAGAGATTTTCGAGGCTGTTAAGGAATACGGCTGGGAGAAGATGCGTGCAGCAGTTCTCTCCAAGGATAAGGAAGTAAGAGACGGCAACGTTGCAGTTCTTCAGGAAGAAGTTGCAGCAATGCTCGAAGAGAAGGAAGAGGGGCTTTCGAAGTGGGCACCTGATGCCATCTACAAGCTTGAGAAGAAGGTCGTAAGAGATTACCTCTTCAGAGAGCACGTAAGAGTTGACGGCAGAGCTCTTGATGAGATCAGACCTTTGTCTGCAGCAGTCGGCGTACTTCCCAGAGTTCACGGTTCTTCTTTCTTCCAGAGAGGCCAGACACAGGTAATGAATATCTGTACTCTTGCTCCCCTTGATGAAGCACAGAAGCTCGAAGGATTGGATGAGCAGACATACAAGAGATACATTCACCACTATAACTTCCCTGGTTACTCCACAGGTGAGGCTAAGCCTTCCAGATCACCCGGAAGACGTGAGATCGGTCACGGCGCTCTCGCTGAGAGATCTCTCATTCCTGTACTTCCTTCAGAGGAAGAGTTCCCTTACTCAATCAGAACAGTATCTGAGATCACAATGAGTAACGGTTCTACATCACAGGGTTCTGTCTGCGCTTCCACACTCTCACTCATGGATGCAGGCGTTCCGATCAAGAGACCTGTTGCAGGTATCTCTTCAGGACTTATCACAGATCCTGACAACGATGACAACTTC
>JAEEGF012006842.1_pt1 | contig 24066 bp, 18 predicted proteins | sample 9134171 | NCBI WGS metagenome assembly JAEEGF01 (sample SAMN16246542, study PRJNA631951) | gut metagenome | biome: gut microbiome; feature: rumen; material: AP-attached | host: Bos | place: Iran: Karaj | collected 2018-10
GCTGTTTTCAACAATTGATTTCGAAACTCCATATCTTCAAGACTTGTTGCAGCTCCGATGACGAATCCTGTTCCTGATGGGCTGAGATTGAAAATAATCGGGCCAGCATCTATATCCATACCGAACCAGCATGTACGGTTATGGTATTCTTTCAAGCCTACAAATGGGAAGGTTTGCTTGAAGTTCTTTTTAAGGCATTCATATTGCTCCTTGGCAAACTCAGTATCGATCAGTGAAAGATAGTAGCAATTCAACGCAGAATAAGAGCCTTTCACTGGTGGCTCTATCTCTGCGGTATATCCATTTTGTACAAGGAACGATGCCAATAGTCCCGTTTCTTTGTCAACCCATTCTTTCTTTGCCCTTTCAATCCAAAGCCTCACAGTTGAGGAATACTCACCACTATATTGACTGGCATAATTGTGCAATGCGACAATTGCCACCAACATATCGGGTATGTAGATAGATTCTCCTGGATAAGTAGGCAGATTCATTATAGGACTCTGGCGAATCCTACGATTCATTGACCTGCAGAGTGTATGGTATTGTCCGTCATATTTACTATCACCACCAATTTGCTTGTATCTGCTAATCATCCACGCCAAATGACTATAATACGAGATATGGCTCAGGTTTCCATATATACCGTCCAATGGATCCTCTCTCCAACGCAGTTTGTCGTATTCTCGAATCTCTTCAGACATTGCTATGTCGATAATCTGCCCGATAAACTTAATCGCCAGTTCCTTATTCTGGGGATAAAGAATGGCAATATTTGCCAATGCAGTCGATGTCATGGAACAACTATAAATAGCCCACTCCCCTTGGAACTGGGCACCAATACCACTCGGCATCTCATCCAACAACTGCTGTGGGGAAGTTGCAACCTTTGAGGTCAAGTAGTTTGCACGTCTAATAATCTCTTTCTTCTCCACATCAAAAGATCCGTGTCCGCTTATGGCACACGACACCCATATAACCTTTATTGCCACAAGGAGCATGATGATAGATATAGTAATAAGCATCCTTTTCTTTGCTTTATGAGAGATCTTTAGCATACAACATTTACTAGTTCATAATCTCACAAATGAATTCCACCTGGCAATGACAGTCAGGGCAGATTGAGAGTGGCCCTTGTCTTCCACACAGCTTCTGCCATGTCCATGCAGGACTATTGAAATTAATCCATTCCAATTCTTCGGATGCCTTACCGCAGAAAGGACATGATAAATGATTCGAACGAGCTGGTATTTTCTTGTCAATACAGGCTTTGATATCATCCCATGGGAATATGGCAGACAAAATAAGCTGAAACATTTTGGGTAATATAATATTCTTCATATGAAGGGCAGGCCAAAACATTCTAGCAAAAGGCTGAACAGGAAAATCCTTAATATCATCGTCAACTTGTATATGAAATATGGTATCTTGATGCTCCTTTGTGTAGTTGAACAAAGCTTCCATATAAAAATTGTACACAAAAGGTATCATCACCCCCTCTCGTTTGCCATTTTGTTCCCATATCTTTCCAATGTCTAGTACCATCTGCTTGCTTTCGCAGGAATCACTGGGCTGATTATTATCATCACAAGTAAATTGACTGAAGTCATTTACTGTAAAAGTCGGTACATTCATTTTTGGTTGTTCCGTTTTATTTTGGCTTTCAGGAGAATCTACTAGTTCTTGTAACTTTTTCATGTCATCCTCAATCCTTCTAATATAAATGTACTTAGGATAACGTCCAAGCACAAATAGCGTAACAGGGCAAATCCACAACGAATCTCTCTTGAACTTGTTTACAAACGGCTCATACTTCACTTGATAAGTGCTGCCTCCAAAAAGCGAATGTTCTGTTTGTGCCAATTCTATGTAGTCATCAAGTTCTTGTAGTTTGTTGGCAGGGATAACGCTTACTTCTACAAACAAATCACCGTCAGCCAATAACTCACACATCTTATCTGCGCCAGATACCATTGCAAGATTATCATGTGAGAATGGCCAATTTGGGAAATCCACGTACCAGCAGCCATCCTTTTCCTTGTTGAACTTAATCTTATACTCCCTTTTCTTGTTCAACACACTCCACACCAACTTTGGTGCACCTTTAATAATCTCGTCTATTTTGTACATACCTCTTGATAATATACCTCGTAATATGGATCACTAACCAGTTCTGCGCCACGTTTTGTTGCCATGCGCTTAGGATCTGGCATGATACCAACTCTCAATAAGTCCATCCTGTCTGCATCAAAGCAAGTGTCTATTGTTACATCCTCTGTCCTATGTTCAATAGTATGCAACTCGCATGCTCGTTTCAGTTTGGCAATCTGCTCATTACTCAACGCTCTAAGTTCAGTATAACGGATAGTGTCAATAAACTCAGAAGCCCTTAAACCATGTTTATCATCTACAGCATTATTCTGCCTTTCTGAGTCATGGAGATAGGCAAAAGCCAATATAACATCCATGTCAGCACCCTCTTGATATAGCATTTGTCCAAACTTGGCAACTCTATCCCAATGTTCCACGCCATGAGTCGTTCCCATCTCTTCTGGCCAACGGTTTATGCTAAAACTCCGCAAATCAGAATAGTCAAATGGCTTGTTGCTCTGATTAAGCAGGTATATTGCCCTTTCTGCGATTTCCTCATCTATTCCATAAAATGGATTCACAATCAATAGTCTTGGTATTTGATGACTATTGAAATTGTTGGCTGTCAAATCATCTAATATCACGTATTGGCAATCCAAGTTGCATTCTTCCAGCCAAGCATCAATCTCATCCCCTCGGCAACGGCATCCATGAATATTTGGAGTTACGTCTGTAATAAAGCCGGGTAACTCTCTTGCCTTCCACATTTCCAAGAAATCCTGATAACTCATCATGTATTTCCAAGAGGAAGTCACAACAATATCTGCACCTGTTTTGTCAATGATAAGCTTTAGATTCCTGACACTATTTGGATCAAAGATAATTCCATACTCGTCATTGCCAGGTTTCCCTTCCTTGGCAAGTACATGGTCGTAATATGCAGTATCCATTACACCATCAAAGTCTAGAAAAACAACCTTCATTCTACGTCTGTCTGTTTTATTTCCTCACAAACACGTGAGTATTCATCATAAGATATAGAATGCTTCCGCTCTGTAAACTCCCAAATGCCATTAGGCATCTCTAATACAGAAAAAAGAAGTTCTTTATCAGCCGTCATACTATCAAAAAGAATATTCATCTTGGGATTTTCGTCACGGTACTTTGCATCTATAGCTGCAATTGCTTTCATATCAAGCCCATTTTCCATAACTCTGAGATATTCAGCAAATAGTATAATATGACTCTTCTCCGAATCAAAATACACCATGAAGTTATGGGTCATATCATGGTACAAAAAAGAATATGGTGCGTTAAAGCTCTTCTTACAGTTAGGACATACCCATGTAAAGAGGGAACCATCCATAACTTTAGATTTCAATTCTGGATCCAAATCAACATTGACAGAATCCCATATTGTATAAGGCCCTTCTGTATTACAGGCAGGGCATGTTATCTTTATATTCCTAAATGATGACATAGAATCGTTTTATATTTATATGATTACTGATAAACTCTCAAAACATAATACCTAATTCAGACTCTATTTGCTATCAAATCACAAAACCGATCCTTTATTTTCTTCAAATCATCTGTTAAAATACTGTCACATCGCTCTGCTATCTCATCGGGAATCGGGTACATGCAAGCTGCAATAGCGCCAGCCATTGCTCCGATGGTATCTGAATCGCCGCCAAGTGATATAGCTAAACGTATTACCTCTTCGAACGAATTTCCTTCCAAAAATGCAATGATTGCTTCTGGCGCACTGCCCTGACATGATACATCAAAGCCGTATCTTGGACGTATCTCTGCAATGGTTCGGTGCAAATTGTAACCAAACGTCTGTTCTACATAATCCTTAATCTCTTGCTTTGACTTTCCTTGCTTACATAGGAATACACTCGTGGCTATCGCTTGTGCCCCTTTTACTCCTTCGGGATGATTGTGGCTTACAGATGCCGTCAAAGCCGCCAGAGCTAAAGCTTCATCAAGAGACTTGGCATAAAGACCAACTGGACTAACTCTCATGCCAGCCCCATTGCCCCAGCTGTTATAGGGTTGGGGATTATCCTCACATAGCCACCCTGCAAAACGTCCTCCATAACCAGCATTGGGATGATGATCACCAAGTTCTTGCATACAGTATATCAAATAATGTATAGTATGCGCTTCGTCCTCTAACAACCACTTGGCTACAGCCAACGTCATAACAGAGTCATCTGTAAAGTTACTCCCGCCACAAAACAATTCAAAAACCGTTGACTTCGTATTACGGAACTCGTAGACAGAGCCGATTATATCGCCTGCCAGTGCTCCCAACATTTTCACTTTTCCCATCGTTTCCAATTTTTGTTGCAAAGTTACTAAATTATTCTCAAAATTATCGCTCACACTCCTGTAATCTGCATTTCTCGACTTCTATGTCCAATGTTCTGGCTGTCCTGAAGAAACTATCCAGCGTTAACTTCAAATAGCCTTCCAAATCAGGTATCTGCTCCACAAACAGAAAGTGTTTCTTGATGTGTACAGCCACGTCATCCGAATCCGTTATACCATAAAACACAGACAAAGTACCCCGCATATTTATGTCATTCACCACATGGCGAACCCTTGCGAACTCGTCAATGTCGAATTTAGAGAAGCTATGACACCAAGGCCATATCAGATTCACAAACATACAGTCATTAACTGCCTCCATCAGGAATATCACTCCCTGATACTCAAACTGAATCCGTCCCTCTTCAGTGTATTCTGGCTTACTCCCAATATTCTCAATGGTTTTTAAAGCCAATTGCCTTGTGCTTATTGTCTCTTCCATATGCGCTGTTTCTATATGATTACTTTCTGATGTAGTTGTTTTGACTGGACTATAATCGTCATCATTATCCTCATGATAGTATCGATAGAGGTGGTATATCACCACAAATGCCAGGATTCCTATTATATGCCATTCCATAACACAACTGTTTTAAATTGTAGGTTAAAAAAATATACCACAGTCATATTTGTAGATAACGAAAGTATCTTTCTCTTCATAGGAAGTCACCTTGCCATTGCACATCTTTATTTCGATATGTTCCCTGACAAGCCCCTTCCAGTCATTCCAATAGCAGCAATGAACATGAGCTATTCTTGTGCCAGCATTATCCTCAATCTCAACACTTGGATAAAGAAATTCCCGCTTCGTCAAGTCAGATAAAGAGAAACATTGAAGTGGCTCTATCTCATACAGGTCTTTCTCCTTCAGAATGAAGTGTCGTTCAATATATCCACCATGCCAGAAAGTAGGCAGTAAGGTTGGTGAAGTCATAAGTAGATAAACCTGCCAGGCACCCATTGCAGTCTCGTCCATACGAATGTATTTAAGCAGTTCCTTGTCCTCCTCACCATTCGTATCATATACATAGAAGTTCGATTCATCGCCCCTGCCTTGATGCTCTGCTACACGCAGTCCCAAATGATACCCGTCTTCCAATGACAGTGCATCAAGATTCCAGAACGCGGCATCGTCGCCTTTCTTTTTCAGGGAGTCAAGGTTGGTTTTAATCCTCCAATGATAGTTTTTCGCCTTGGATGCAAAGATGTTGCCCTCATCGATATACTTAAGGAAATCCTTAGTTGTCTTGAAAACAGACTTTTCCTCGTTATAAAACAAATCACCGTCCTTTTCCTGTATCTTTTTAAGGATCTTCTTAGCTATGCCAATATTCTTCATTATAGTGTTATGGGGATAATCGCTTCCCATATAATGGAAGAAAGCAAGGTTCCAAAGACATTTTAATGAAGGCGAAGGTTTCTTATTTACTTCAGTAAGATGATTGATGGCCTCTTCGTACTTCCCTTCAGACCACAATACTGTGAACAGGTTCAACATGGCGTTATGCGAACCACCATCAACGCCTTTCTGGAGGAACTTTACACCTTCTTCTGTCTTCCCTTCAAAATTGTAAGCCAAGATGCCCAATATGTTTGCAGCTTCGGAAATACCGTCATCATGAGCAGCAAGATAGCATCTTTTAACTTGTTCAAAGTCTTCTTTACCCATCGTGTGTAATAAAAACCAGTCGGATTCTTCTGCTGCTTGACGTGTCTTGCCGCTAAGACCCTCCAGATATTTTGTCCCCTTCAGGGGTTCTCCACCTTCAAAGTTCCTTATACCAAAAAGACTTGGATTGTAGTCCGATTTGCTCAATTTGTGCGGTATCGGACATTTTGCCTCATGAGAATCAACCGGCTCATGATAGCGATATCTTATTATTGGTTCATGTTCTACGACTCTGTGACAGTGAGGACAAACAGAAACGATTCCAGAATAGCCTATATCCCCAAATTGGAACAACGAGCTATGCCATTCCAATTCTTCAGAAGCCTTTCCACATGAGAAACAAGGAATTCTGTTCTCCGTAACTACAGGCTCAACAATATCATTAGGCTCTCTCAAATCAGTCAGGCAATGTCTAATACTATCGAGATCAAATGGAAAATCGAGGATGTCATCATGATAACCAATCGTAGGACTTAGGTGACGTTGGATTAAAAGGATCTTACTTATCCTATTGTCTCTTATTAAGAACATAACTACCATCATATCCAGCAGAAGGCATGCATTTGAATAGTAGTTACTATAGACAACTTCAAACTTCTTGGCTTTCCGCGTTTCTACATAACGACTTCTCCATCCCTTCCAATAGTCAACAACCTTATCTTTTCCTGATATGGTTTCTTTCTTGTAACTAACATGCTCAACATTTTCATCCAATTGGCTTTCTAAACTTACGAAATCTCCAGAAAGCAAAGCCTCTCCCAATGTCTTTGCTGCCTCAGTATATATTGTTTCTGGTATGTTTTCCTGATTTTCGAGTATGCCAAACGATGTAGCATCGGCATTAATTTCTGCTTTTTCTTCTTCACTCAACGATTCAATGTAACCTTTCCCATACACATCATCTAAGGTATATTCTGTTCCGTGTTTATAGTTATACTCTGCAATTGATATTGTACTATTGTTTTCATCCAAAACACAGTCCTTCTTCATATACTTCTTAAATTTCTTGGGCAATGGTCTTGGGCGGTTCTTGTAATATAGGCTCCTGCAGCCCTTATATAGCAGAGCAGAAAGTAACACGGGAACGGCAATAGGACATAACAAGATAATTTGTAAATGTTCCCAAAGAACAGCCTTTATTCCTGCCTTTCGAACAGGCCCCTTCCCTAATCGAGTCCTTATTACATATCCTGTAATACAACATGCAAGCCAATATAGTGCTATATAAATCCAGATATTCATAATTCTATATTTTAACTACTGAAACATACTTCCCAATTCAAACACTGTTCTCTATCAAAAGACTTACCGCCTTAATGTTGTGGCTTAATGATGAGAACACGCTTTTGGTTATCTATCTCTATTTTCCCTAATCTGCCAAGAACGCTTTGGCCTAACAGCAATGGAGCTTTCTGATTACGGACTACTGATGCCCGCACATTTTTTAAGGTCTGACCTCCAAAATTCACGTCCTTAAGATTTATTACAGTACCAACACTAATGTCGCCATCAGCATCCATATATCGTTGGCTTCCTATTACGTCATTTCCTGACAGGTAACCGTTTTTTATCATGAAAGATGCTTCTGTCATCGACAATGTCACGTTACTTGCCCCAGTATCAAAGACAAAATGAAGTGGAAGTCCATTAATCTGACATTTGACTTTATATACACCACTCTCCTTGGTAAAGGGAATCTCTGATATATCTGCAGTACTCGATATTGTACTCTTTTCCACTTCACTCCTGACACTACTGCCATCTACATCACTTTGCTTATACTTTAGGATAAGAGCTTTAAATTCTTCCATATCCCGTATTGGATCCATGTCCTGGTCTCTTTCAATATGAGCAAAGCGACGATAGCCAAGTTCAAGTGACTTTTCGAGATATTCCAATGCTTTCTGCTTGTTATCCATTCGTGAATAAAGACATGCTGCATCATAATAGCTTCCTGCACGGTCTTCTTCTCTGGCAATGATACTGTCCATCATCTCGATTGCTTTGTCATATTGGCCAAGCCCCTGATAGGCATAGTGAATACAGCTATATTTTTCTGGTGTATTCTCTATCTCAATCACTTTTAAGAAATCGGCTTCAGCAAGTTCCTTTTTGCCCTGTCTTAAGTAGATGTCACCGCGAGTCTCAAAGGCATAGGACTCTTCAGGGTCAAGTACAACGCATATGGATAAGTCCTCGATAGCACCATCAAAATCCCCAGTAAGTTCCTTGAACCATCCCCTACGATAATAGCCAAATGCATATTCTGGCTGGGTATTCAGTACTTGTGTATAGACATCAATGGCCGACTTGGCATTGCCCATCTCATAGAGAATATTCGCCTTCCTTTCAAGGTTAACCAAGTCTGTGCTATCCATATTCAGAGCTTGATCTATGCTGTTGAGGGCATTCTCATACAAGCCCATTTCAGAATAGCAATGTGCGACCCATCTCAGAATTGCAGGAGAAGCATTCCTTTTATTTGCTTCCTCATAAGCTTCGACAGCTTTCTTATATTGCTTTTCGTGCTGATACATAGTGCCCATTACATAAGGCCATCTTGCCTCATTAGGTGATTTTACAGATTGGATTTTCATCTTTGAAACGAGCATGGTAAAAGCAGGCTCCTTCAAAGTCGTAGCCAAATACATCGCTTTTCGGTCCCATTCAAGTGCCAATGCAGAAACAATATCGTCGGTTGCTTCATTCCATTTCTCCAAACCTATATAAGATTCGGCTCTGAAGGAATATCCTGATGAATAATCACTCGACAACTTTGTAACGTAGTCGAACTGCTTGATTGCTTCAGTCCAGTTCCTCTGTTCGTTAGCATTGCGCCCCAATCCCATATAACCCATCACATCACCGGGATTCAGTTCTATCATCTTATGGTAATCTGCGGCTGCGAGGTCATATCTCTCTTGCTCAAAATAAATCTGAGCCCGTTTCTCATAAAGGGCTCCTTCGTCGGGTTTCACTTTGATGGCCGTGTCATAATCAGACATTGCTTTGACAGTATCTTCTAAATGTAGATAGACTCCTGCACGTGTAGTATAAGCAAAGATAATATACTCAGCATCTTTCTTGGGCAGATACTTTATTGCTAAATCTGCCGCAGTAAGAGCACGACCATATTCTTCATTCTGACCTCGCAACATCGCTATCCATGAATATGAATAACCATTTTTGGGATTTTCCTTCAAGTCCTTGTTGAAGAACTCGAGTGCCTCCTGTCGTTTCTCATCTTGCATAGCTTCCAACCCACGCTGATAGTTATACGACTCAGGTCGCTTCACACTCTGAGCATTAACCCACATAATGCTCCATGTCATTACTGATAAAACAAATAACAGTCTCTTCATAATTCAATATATTCTTTTAAACTCATCACCTATTTGATTCCAAAATATTCGAGAGAAACAGTGACCGTTAACACTTAGAATTCTGCTGACTTTAAACGTCCGCTCTTCACCCATATCGAGTCGATATGCCTGAATATACATTCCTCCGTAATAGTTGGAACATCTTATGTCAGCGATTCTGCATGTAAAAACCCTGCCATTCCTTGTATAATACTCAATCTCAATTTCTTGATTCTGCTGCACAGCTCTATCTATAACCTCCTCGATACTCATTTTTTAGAACGGCACATCCTTTTTTTCATCTAGTATTTCTTGGGGAATCATCGAACTGTCGATAATATCATGTGTATACAGAAGAGTCCACAAGTTCGGATTGTCATTAAGCATTTCTTTAATAATCTTATTACGATCCTCTTCTTTTAATTCCTCTTCTTCTGATCTCCTGTATTTATGGAAAAATGGATTAATATCAGCAAGGTCTATTGAGTGAATATTTTCTATGCTGACCAAATTCATTTGAACCTCACCGCCATATCTTGTACGTTTTTGTGGATGGAGCATAACTTTCCACCGCCTATTTAACCATGTTTTGAACTGAAAAGTCTCATAGTTTAGCATATAGCGGTATTTGTTAGGAAACGACTCGATGATAGCAGAAAGGAAAGATTCTCCTGTGACATCTTGATTCGATGGTACTAACTGCCCGACATTATCTGAGAATTTGTATTTGACACTATCACACCAAGTACAGAAGTTCTTAACGACATTTTGCAAATTCATGAGGCATAGGTAAACCAAGACCTCTTTGAAATTATCATTCTTATATATCAAGAACTCAGGGCATCTGAACCAATAAGACATAGTCATATCATGCCCAGTCTCGTCAACCTTAATCTCTCCCCATTTTGTTTCCATTTGTTCATTATTGGCCAAATGAGCATAAATCGCGACGCTGACCATCCGATACAGTAGTTCGTTTGCTTCATCTTCTGCGATAGGATACCTCGTCATGGAAACAGCCTCTAGATACCGTACGATAGTAATAGTAGGATTAAACTTGTCCTTGACAGGAACAAACCATTCTTCTTGTCCCAGACGCTTACAGAGGAAATAGTAATTGTACGGAGTAGAAAGGGCCTCAAGATTCTCTGCAAGAAATTCTTTTGGAAAGAAACGTGTAATCAACCATCCACATTCTTCATCTTGGAATTCATTCCAAGCTTGTTTTACAATATCTATAAACGACTCATCCCAAAGGGCTGATAGTCTTTTATAGGCAAATCTGCGATCCCCCAAGCTCAGGAACAAGAATGCCTTGACTATCTTCACCTGCTGTGAATAGGAGTAGTAATTGAATCCGTAAGTCAAGATTCGCTTTGCATAGCTCACCTTCCCACGTTTCCTTTCAACGGCCCATTTCAGAAGTGTATCGAAACTCTCCTGTTTCTTGTATTCAGACCTGTCATATTCTGGCCCATAAGGTTTTTGGTATTCTCTACCATCCCCCATGAATTGTTCTATATAATTATCCATATGTGAACTATCCTTTTTCCCCTTCTTTATTCATCTTTTTCTTTTTCCCTTCAGCCCACCTTTGGTTGGCCTTGGTAGTAGCAGACAAGGTGTCGATAATCTTCATCTTGTCTTCATCATCCAAAGAGTCGAACCGATCCTTCATTTCAAGAACAATGAACTTACCATAGCCATTCTCGTCATGAAGGTTTTCAATCAGGTCATCCACTGACATCGTTTTTATCTTCCTGTCTCTTTCTCCAATCCGCTCTTTAAATAGCTGATTAAAAATGGCATCTTTCAAAGTCTTCTCGGTTCCTATCCACTTGCTTCGATACATAGCCAACTGCTCATCCCTGCTGAGTGTTGGCAACATATCCACACATTTTCTTAACTCTTCATCATCCCATCCTGAATAATGGGCTTTTTTCATCTGTTGATAAATGTACTCGTAATCTGTCATAATTGCATATAATAATGTTTGGTTGCAAAGTTAGAAATTTCCAACTCTGCAACCAAACTATTTTGCACCACAAGGCTTGTGGAAATGCAATTTTATTCCCAGACCACTAAGTCGCGGGATAAGAGAATTTTCTTCACCTCACCACCCTTACCGGTTATAATATATTGCTTCAACAATGAAGGGTCAACTTCCGATAGAAATGCTGCTCTAATGCGAGAACATTTCTCGTTGATGGAGTTTAGTAGTGGATTGGTAACATCCTCTATACTTCTTATCGCTCTTTCGGTTAATCCAAAGGGTTTTATCTTCTGATACAGGTCAGTGAGTTCTTTCCTATAGTCAGGTAAATACTTGAAAGCGATACCCTCAGGGTGATTCAAGAACAGTAAATATACAGCTTTGACGATGGGTTCCATCTTAACCTCCTTTTGGTAATCAGCAAGAAGAATGGTACCATCTTTGGTAATACGCAGTTTGCTCAGTTTTATGGCATTTTTCGATTTCTCTTCCCGTGTTCCTAAGCGCCAGATTGTTTTGTCACAGAGTTTACCCTCATAAAATATGTCCAACACCTGCTTGAAGATATCATTTGGTGACACCATATCAAACAGCGTCATACATGACCTAACCTTCAACACATCAGGGAATCCGAGAATGTCATCTGCAGACGGGTTGCCACAGTCGAGCATGGCCTGAGATATTTCTCTGAGCCTTGCCCCCAACAAAGGGTGTTCCATGTAGGCTTTAGCCTCTTTAACCCCACTGATACCATAGTATTCAGAGTTGTAACTATGCCCCAAGCCTTTTATCTGCGGGAAGACAAACCAGATCCAATGGCCCCGTTTCTGACCATCTTTTATTTCGCGGAGTGCCATGTCGAATACCAGATTTTGTGCTTCTACAAATCGCTCCAGGTCATACTCAATCTTTCCATTGCTAAGTGCATCAACAAAACTCTTTGGCAGACAGACATTGTTCAAATTCAATGCCTCCCTGAAGAATTGCGCCATCTCCTCATCTCTATATCCGCCCATGCCACACCCGATTCTTGTCACAAAGAAAAACAACTCGGTATGCATTCCAGCAAATGAGATGAATCTATTAATTGCGTTTTTGACTTCTGCATCTTTTCTTATACCTCTACCGAAATCTACCGGAATAGCATAACTTTGCCCCTGTAATCCTTCTGGCTGTCCCCAAACAGCACCGAACTTTTTCCTTGCGGTGCCAGAAGCACCACCTGTATGATAACCTAATGCGTTGCTACCAAACACAAAAATCTGATTTGAAAGCAAGGTATCTATATAGTCTGGTGTGAATCCATTATGCTTTTGTTCTTCCATAATCCTTTTTTATCATTAATGATAACGTAAAAATTCTCCCACGTTAAGTGCATCTATTGCTTTATGTCCATTCTTCAAGAATTGATCAATTACCCCCATTCTGTAAAACAGAAGAGTTGCATAATTAACCTGGTCGTCAAGACTTCCAGAGTCGCCATTCATTATTAAGTCTATATACGATTTACCACCATCGACAGAATAGGAACCTGCTATCTTATTTCCTCCGACTCTCTTTGTTCTAAATTTATATTTTGTGTGATTTGTTAACCATATGGGCATTATATCTGACGCACCTTGTGCTTCACCGATTAAGCTATTGGTAATAGCCATATATGAATAAAAGGAGTGCTTAACAACTCTTTCAAATTGCTGCTTTACAAATATTCTGTTCTGCAACATATAGGCTTCTAATAATGGTTCTTTCTCTTTTATTTCAGGCTCTTTGGCTTTAACGACTACTTCTTTTTCCTTCTTTTTGATATCACCTAATATTTTTTTAAATTCCGATTCGTCATATTCCTTAATCATAGAATAATAGCAGATAAAAGGAATTGACTGTTTGAAGAATTCAATGACATATGCACTATTCTTCTTCATTTCTTCGTTAGTTGAAACGAAATCAATGATCATGACACTTTTATATACTGTATTTTCATTTATTGATTGAATGTCATTTAGATTACACCACGTGTATTCATCTTCATCAAGACGCGAGCGTAAGTGTTTATAATGGTAATCAAATGTGTCATTACTCCAATTTTTACTATTACTTGTTATGAATATTATTAAAGGTTTTTCTGCCAAGGTGTTGGTAGTACCTTCAATAAAAGAATACACTCTATCGTACACGCTATCATAATAGAATCTTTCTCTATTCGCAAATTCAGGAATCTTTTTTAACATGTCCTTATATTGTTCTGTCTGTTCTTCTTGAATACAGAATGAACAACTTGAATTAAAGAATTGCCAGATTTTAAATTCAGACACTTCCAGTGTACCATCAAGCTTGGGCTTTTGAAATGGGACCATATAAGTGTACCTACCATTATTTGGTAGGAACTTCTTATTTACGTTCCATATATCAGAGCAAAAACTCTCTTGTTTTTTTTCCCAACCATCAAATATATGATATTCGTGATATCTTTTTTGTTTGTTTAGGATCCTCTCCTTATTTCTTAGGATTTCTGCTGATGAAACAAACGAGGTCTCTCTAAGGCGGATATAATCTTTAGCACTTTCAGAACATTTATTTAATAGAGTTGACGCTTCAATACGTTCTTGATTTCTCTTCTCCCAAACATCTTTTGGCTCGGATTCTATAGATCTTAATTCGTAAAGAGTAAGACATTCAATTTTATTAGGTAGAGACGTTTTTACAGGCGAGTTTTTGCTGGACGGTTCTTTGTATATATTTCTTTTGGGAATATCTGGATAACATTCCTTGAGGAATTCGTCAAAAGTAGCAGGAAATGCATTTGCAATAGCTAATACTTTAACAATAAGTTCTTCCCATTCTTCCCACTCTGAATCAGTTAATGATGCAATAAGCCGCTTCTGCTCATTACTAAGCGACGATTGGTCAGGAAGGAACGCTAAATTCAATAAAGATGGTATACGACGAGAGTATTTTCTATACGCTTTAGCGACTAACAGCGTTGTTTTGTCTGGGCGCATGAAAAATACGGTGACTGCAACAATCACGATACCTACCATTATTATAGAGATCACTTCCATAGATACTTTTCCTAATTGTTGTTATTATTTGGTGTCGGTCTATTTATCTTCGGTATTATTTGTAAGACAAAGCGCTTATTGTAATCTTCAACGCGCGTATCACGGTTTATACCATTGAATCCACTACCAGCTAAAATAACTTCTGTGTTATATTTTCGGAAGTCTAAACCTTGAGCCATCCATCTCCTGTAAAGCGTCAATGCGCGGTTGTAACTTAATAGATACATTGATTCGTCATCTGGGTCATACTGATGAGATTTGAGTTTATCCCATTTTATTGCAGCATTTCCTTCGACAACCATCTGATACTTAAAATCCTTGTTTTTATTAAGAGATTTAAGAACTTCCAATATTTCTCTGCCAACCCTATCAACAGTCTCTTCGTACTGAGGATCAATTACAGGTTGGTTTGGGAAAAAAATTTCTTTGTTTTGGAAATCCTTAGCAAAGAACATTTTCTTTTCCGAATCATATTCCAAAGAAGTTGATTGGCTTAGAACCTTGAATTGTTCTTCAAGTTGCAGTATGTTTCTTAGTTGTTCGTTTGTTGCTTGAACACTATCTAACAAATGCTCTAATTGTCCCTGTTTATCTTTTAATTCACGGTTGGCTCCACCAATTTTAACTAGGCAAATGATGAATAGCACAAGCATAACAAAGAACAGACTTGTCATTAAGTCTGAATAACTAGTCCAGAATGAATCTTGTTTGTTCTTTGCCATATCTTAATTCTTTATAGTCTTTATTGCAGAAATCATTTCACGCACAGCAGTAAGTAGGTCTGCATTTAGCTTTGAGCTGTTGGATTGGGCTGATAGTTGAGATTTCTTTAATTCATTTATTTCTAGCTTCAAATCTTTGTAGCAAGATGCTTGGACATCGGAATATTTGACGAGGTTTTCAAGTACCTCCTTAAAGTTTGCTATTGAAGAAAAAGCCTCCCTATTATTATCAGTAAATGAACGAATATACTCAGTTGATGCTTTTAGCTGACGGTTCAACTCCTCAGAAACTGAGCTAGCATCAGTTGTCAGTTCGTCGAATTGTTTTCTCCACATTTCTCGGGCTTCTGAACCTGTTGGGAAATGGGTTTCAATGGCTGCACTAAATTGTTTTTGCAAATCAGCTGCAGCACCTTGGTTTTCAACGACAAGTTTTAATGACTTAGAAAAATCTTCAAAGGTTTCAACAATATCGTCGATTCTTTTAACTGCAGAGTTAACTTCTTCTACCGTCTCATTTAGACTTTGTTGATATGATTTGAAAACATTCAACGAATCAGAAGCGTCTTTGAGAGTTGCAAATGTCTTTGCAATTTCAGCTGCAACTTGGGTTTGGTTCATTTTATTGATTTCAACCAACAGAAGATGCTGCTTCTCGATATTGTCATTTAACAATTCTGCAGAATTTGCATATGCTGTAAGATTGTGACCAAATTTGCCAATAAACTCTCCTAATACGCTCTTGAGTGAATTGAGACTTGATGCCATGCTATTTGACAAAACGGGCATCAACTCGCGACGAATAAAGTCATAATACCCATTTTTGTGCATGTTACAATTGACAAGCGCTTGTTTGTAATTAATAGCAGAGTTCCTTACCATCAAGCCTAGTCCAAATAAACTTGCGAACATGGCAATAACTACACCAGCCAGTAGCGTGGTAAGAGACGACAAATTAGCATCTTGCCCAAAAAGCGAATTAACGTTTGTCGCAATACCAATGAGTCCGATAATAATACCGACAAATGTACCCGCGAGTCCTAAGTACAGCGGTACATTAAGTGAATTTGAAATCTGTGACTCCAGTGATTCTATCTTGCGTTCACAAATATCTTGAATAAGAATAAAATCTGCAGACGAGCCAACATTCTTACACAAATAGGCGTTTGTCTCGTTTATGACTTCTTCAAATGATGCGCTTTCTACATTTTTAGCAGAGATTAGGTTTACATCAATATACTCTGTCACTTTGGGAGAGAACATCGTTTCATCATTATCATCTTCCTCTTCCTTCCATTCTTTGACTACCTCAATATGTTTGGATGGTGGATTCTTTAAAAAGGCTTCCATTTTGGCCTTTGATGAAAGAATATCCATTGTAATGGAACTCTCCTTAATTGTGAAGTTCGATTCATCGGGAAAGAAAGAAGCCAATTCGTCGATTTTTTCTTTCGTTCCTTTGTAGAACCGATATTGTAAAACTAATACTATTGCAACAATTATTGCTGCAACGATAATAAGAGAAACATCCCACAATTCCATGTTCTCAAAAATTGGTTTAACGCTATTCATTTTTAAAAATGTTTAATTGTTCTACATTTGATTTATTTCTCTTTTTTGATACTTTCTTGCTCTCTTTAATTTCATTTTTCCGTTGTTTTATTTCAGCATCTGAAAACGGAGTATATGTTGCACCTTCTTCTGGATAATTCCCTTCTATATAGAGTTTTACCAAACCAGCATGAGAAAGTGGCGAAGAAGTATCACGGAATTCTGTATTTGTATTGTAATCCAAGAAAACAATATCGTGGTCCTTTGAACGTTCTTTAATTCTCATGAGGACATTATGAACTTCTGGAACGTTGTCTAAAACCCATTTGTATGTAGGAATATAAATCAGCATTCTTGCATCAAAATAATTCAATAGCTCTTTCCCGTACACGCCTTTCCTATGTCCAAGGGGCTTTCCGTACATCCTTACAGTCCTCTTTAATCCTTTCATTGTGTCATTCTTGAAAGTATTTAAGTCAATACCACATGAGTCAAAAACCTTTAATCCTTGCCATACAGCTTCAACACATGTGGCTTTAAGACCATCAGTAAATGGTATAGGAATATTCCCATGAGGATAGAATGGACTCAAAATCTGAGCATATCTTAACTCTGAAGATGAAGTAATATCCAAAATATCTGCATTTGGATACTGCTCCTTTATCTTCTCTATTTTTCTTCTTTTATTCTCTACGTAAATCATAAATCAATGCATTCTTTGTGGATTATTTATGTTCTCTATATACTCAATTGGCAAAAAAGTCTTCACCATACATTCAGCCTGATGAGGTTTAAATTCTGGGTCAGTTTTGCTGACATAAGATAATTGAGTCGCACTTATATCGACTCTTCGCAAATCTTCATATTCGCCTCCATGATGATGACCAGCATCAGTCGCATTAATATCAGAAAACTTCGTTTCTCTAAATCCCGCAACATCAATTCTAATTTTCAGCAGGACTAATCGTGCGCCAGATTGCTGCAGCCTATATGCCATTGGATGATCATCACAAAAACTTAATCTAACATAGTCTTGTAATCCATATTTCATATCAAGCTGCTTAGAAAGATTATCTCCTCCAGAATTCGGAATCTTTATATCGTTGCGTTTTAGATAATGCCAAGAGTATAATCCCCCATATTTCTTAATTGATTGCAAATTATTCTCATCAGTAAAGTGATAGAAATATCTAACACCTTTGATTCTTAGATAGTTTATTATTTCTTCTGCATTATCTTTTTTCCTAGTGACGATTTGCCTTTGTCGTTCAACTTCTAAAGTTTGAGCTTGCTCTTGTTTAAGAAGCTTTTCATTATATTGCCTCGCTTCTTCCTCCCTCCTTAATCTTTCCTCTTTGTCTTTTCTTCTTTTCTCAGCAAGTTCTTGTTCTCTTTGTAATTGAGCCTCTATCTCCTTCTGCCTTTCCTGTTCCCTTCTTTCTATTTCGCGTAAACGAATCTTCTCTCTTACGTCCTTTATTTCTGAAAGGAAATGGTCATACTGGCCTGATAACGACTCGTCAGAAAGCTCTTTTAAGGAAGAGGATATTGCGTATAACAGGTGCTCTGCTTGCTCGACATCTTCCGAACTTAAAAGTAAAGATATAGTTTCATAGCATTTCTCAACTTCGCCCTTTAATCTCTTAATTCTTTCTGCTTCTTCTCTTTCTCTTCTCTCAAATAAGTCCTTCATCGTCTTTACTTTCCCTCTCTTTAAGGGAGTAAAAACGGATATGTTCGTTTTAGTACTTTCGTTAATGGGAAATACAAACCAAGACAAATCTGGATTGTAAGTGCGCATTTTTTCGATTCGCAAATCCAAGTCTCGCTTGTCTTTATTCAATTCAATAATTCTTGAAGACAGCTTTGATTCTGTCTTTTCAAATTCATTGCCTTTGAAAAAAGAATATATTTTATCTAAAAATCCCATTTTTATTACTCTTGATAATTTTCCGCAAAGATACGAAATAGTTTTTATTTACTTGAGCTTTTGAACTTCACAAGGCTTGCGAAAAATGGATTTTATTGTATGTAATAGCATCCCGCATGATTTGGTCATGGTCAAAAGCCAATGATGGCAGTGCATCTATCGTAAACCATTGAGCCTTGGCCGCATCATCCAGGCCAATGACGGCGGTAGGGTGGTCGACTATCACCAGATAGGCAACGGTGATGGTACGTCCTCTTGGATCACGGTCTACTTTGGAATAGGCACCAATCTGATATAGTTCAGACACTTTCATGTCGGTTTCTTCCTCCAGTTCACGAATGGCACACTGTTCCGTCGTCTCATCCATGTTCATGAAACCGCCCGGAAATGCCCAACACCCTTTGTATGGGTCTGCACCTCTCTTTATCAGCAGCACCCGTGGCACCGCTTCCTTGGTCATCACAACGCAGTCAGCTGTTACTGCTGGTCTTGGATATTTATAGGTGTACTCCATATCATATATTTAAAAAAGTTTATACTATTTGAAAACAAGCTGTAGAATGGCAAGTGTTATTATTCCCGCAACAATCAGCCAGCGGTTTATATTTGCTGATTTTAATGTTTCTTCCTTAGATTCCTGTATTGCGCTAATGACTTCATCCTTAACCTTATTAATTGTCGAGGTGATGCAGTTTGTGGATGATTGCATCAATGTATCAATGTTTTGACATATGGTCGTCAAACTAGCGACATTACTTGCAAGAGCATCTGCTTTACCGCTAACGCCATCTATCTTTTCATTCGTTTGATGTAGAATGGCAGAAAGAGACTGCTCGGAATCTGCTATGGCTTGCAAAACAGCCACTTTGCTGTTCTCTATCTTTTCATTAAGACCAGATATTTTAGTTTTCAGATCTTCCAAAATGGCATCCTGCTCGTCTTGTGAGTCTTTCAGCTCCTTCAAAATCTCATTAAGAGCGCTTTTTACGCTTTCAATTTCTTCCGTTGCTTTCTTGATTTGTTCACGCAAAGTAACCAATTCAGTAACTCTTTCAGCAAGTTTGTCATTCTGTTCGGTAAACTTCTCTAGTGTTTTGTCTGTATCTTTCTTGAAGTCCAATGTAGCCTTATTGACATCTAGTTTGAATGCAGAAATGATATCAGTACAAGTCTGCTTTATACTGGTAATTGCTGACCCAAATTCACCATGTAACTCAGATTCTCTACCGCTTAAAGAAGATTCCCATTCCTCAAGGCTTGCAGCTAGTTTCTTTACTGCTGCCACATATTGCGTAACCATCTTCAAAAGATCGTTACTTGCATTAACTGACTGCAATACTTGCGACCTGGCAGAATCAAGTTCGCTTAAGTTCTTCTCAAGCCTCTCTAAGGCAGAATTTATGTCATGTGTCATAACTATATATATTTAAATTGTTTCGTCTGAATCGTTAGACATTGTCTTATTATCAATATTCACATTATTATCGAGAAATCTATTGGTTATATCTTCCAACTTGTTTCCATGTATAAAGAGCATTACGGCATCCTCACCTTTTTCAATGATGTTTTCTCTTATGTAAATATCATCTTGATGAACTTTTGCTGCTAAGCATTCATTGAAGTGAGCCAGATTATCCCAAACTTCTTCGTTGTCTTTGTCATAGAGTGCCATAAAACCATCAATATATCCATTGAATGCATTTGACTTCAATATTTCATTGGTTCCAGTTCCCAAGAATGTAATGCAGTATGTTAGCAACAACTGTAAGGCTGCATTATCAGGGTGTGCTCTCAAACATAGCAGTGTAGCACCATAGAGATGTTTTACGTTGTCTATTTCGCTTCCAGAACCATCGTTGCTAATGATTTCAATGTACTTTCTTACGACATCATAACCGTCACGACCTTGCTGGTCCGTGTCTTCTGTTAGTGAATAGTCTTTCCCATTCACCTGATATCCCATGCGGGCATATTTTGAATTGAAATAGAGGTGAATAAACTCCTTAAGCCACGTATCATTATGAGTTCTTTCCCTCTCCGAAATACTGTCTTCACAGGCAATACGCATATCCTCAATGGCACGGAAACGCTTTTTCTCCAAGTTCTCATAGACAAAACCTGTTAAATAGCCAAGACACTTGTCAAGATAGTTGCGACCTCTTTGTTCATCGATTTTGTCTACACGCATTTGTGCCTGTTCCAACGAATAGTACTTACGGAAGAAGTTCAGCATATACTGTTTAAACTCCTCATCTGTGCGATTCTTAATCTTCAGTTCGTAAGTCTGAGAAAGATAATCTATGGTTACGTCTTCTACCAAACCAATACAGCACATGCGGTAAATGGCCTTGTCTGTATCATCTTTATCCCTCTTTTTGCAGAATAGGAAACGTAGTCTGCGATAGGTCGCCTCGTCAGCATGATAGCGAAGCCATCTGGTATCGCCAGAACATTTAGCCACCTTTGAAATTAGGTCTTCAAAGTCACCGATTTTGTTAAGAGCCAGCTTCCCGTATCGATCCTCGTTTATATCATTCCAGCCCTTAGACTGTGCTATTTGTGATATTTCTGTCTTTATATTCCGCTCAAAATCATCAGGGTCTTGCTGAACTTGGTTTTCCCATGATACTGTCACGAAAACATAGCCATCATCATCAACCTGAGCCATTGCACTATAGATGCCTTCTGTTATGTCATCTACACCTTCAATTGGTCTAAGCAATGCCGCAGCAGAATGATCTTCATACGTTTCCAATATCTCAATGAGTTTTTGTGAGATATACTGACATATATTATAATCAAACTCCACATAATTGTATGTTGGACGGAGGTTGTCTAATATAATATAGCCATATCGATTTCTGTTCTCTTCCTCAGAGTAAATGGTAATCGAGTTCCTTGTCCTATTTACTTTCAGGCAAACATCATTGTTACCGGTCTCTTCCCTGAGTCTTCCCTGAACTTCCAATGCATAACTGGGCTTTACATTTAGTATTCTATCGGTCATTTCCGATAAGATAACTTTTTCTTTATAAAGCCCCCTGAAAGAATTATTGTGGAACCACAGGTCAATATTCTTATCAATATTCTCCAGGAATCCATGGGTTCTAATGATATTCAGCAGAGCATTTGTCTGTTCCTCCGTTGCATTATTATGTCTGCATAATTCAGAGAAATCCTGAATAAGGACATATTTGGTAACATACTTTTCAAGCCAAACGGGATCATTATCTGTTCCCATAAAATAACGTATGTCATTTATCTTGTCAGCAGTTAGGTGTATAAATTCCGTTGGCTCATACAAGATATATGATATAGCATTTTTACGGTCACGGCCAGCACGGCCCGCCTCTTGAACATAACTCTCTATCGATGAAGGGTGATTGAAGTTGACCGTAAAACGGATATTAGGCTTGTCAATACCCATTCCGAAGGCTTTGGTAGCCACCATTAGGTTCTGGCGGTTGTCATTGAACAACTTCATATCACCTGATGGCTTATCACCTCCGATAAAAGTACCAATCTCTAAATATTCTTTGCTGCGTAATGCTGTTGAAATACCGCTTCTTGTCCCCCAAACATTATCTTGGACGCCAAATGTACCATGGGCATGTGGACAGAATATAATACCTGCATTCTGGTACAGATTGTTATTATCCGATTGGTAGAAAGCATCAGCTTGATAACCAGTGATAATACACGAGGCATTAATTTCATTTAGAGACTGTATGTCAGATGGGACTTCACTCAGAAGGCTAAACAACACTTGTTTTTTTTGTTCAGCAACAACCCCTTGCAAGTCCCAATCTGAAGTGGCTTTAAGAATATAGCTTTCCGTTGGGTCTCTTAATTCGTCAAAATCTGAAGTAACGTTGATGATACGGTATGTGAGTTCCGGACGTGTATCACTCTCTGGACGTACGATTGTTTCACTGTCTATCGTAAGATTTCCTCCCAAAGTCAGTTCCCTCTCTACATCCGCAAGAACATCAAAGGATGCGGTTGCTGTAAGGCCAATGATTGACAGGGGGCGACCTGACCTCGTCTTCATATAATTAATCATGTTCCGTCCTAAATGAAGATATGACGGACGGAAATCATGTCCCCATTCGGAAACGCAATGAACCTCATCAATTACGCCATAAGAGAAATAGATGTGATTCTTTTCTGTCATGGTTATCAGACTGTCCCTGAAGTTTTCCATCATATAGCGCTCAGGCGAAAGCAATACCATCAATGCTGCGCCATTCTGCAGAAGGTTCAGTTTCTTGGCTTTTTCTTTTGCGTCCATTCCGCTGTGAACACATTCACAAGCATCAATACGAACATCTCGAAGTCCACGAACTTGGTCAACCATCAGCGATACCAGCGGGTCAACAATGATAGAAACACCTGGTTGTAAGAGGCAGGACAATTGATAGGTTAAAGATTTACCACCACCTGTAGGTAAAAGACCTATTGTCGTTTTATCTGCTAAAGTGTGGCTAAGTATTGGCAATTGTCCGGGACGGAATGACGGCTTACGGAAGATGTCTCGTAAGAAATAAGTTAGAACTTTTTCGCGCTCCTTAATATTCTTATAAGCGCCTGTACCATCTTTAGTAACAAGAGCCGGATATTGTATGTTTTCTGCAGAGCAAATCGTTCTATCCCGCTTTTGATAATGCGATGAACGAATAAGATAAAATGCCTTAGCGCTTACTGCAAGTGGCAATGCATCGATGTTGTCACGGAGCAACATCGAAATATCAATGCACAGGTCGTAAGTGCTCGAAGGAATGTCGCATACTGTTTTTTGCTGCAAATGCAATGGTGAATCCTTAAATTCCTCACTAGAAACAATGGTGAGCTTAATCTTTGGCAGTTCTGCTGGACAATTCGACAATTTGCACAAATGCATATACTTGTCCTTTAGGTCTTCTATTGCAACGGCAGCACAGGGTACATCCCTTTCTATAACAATGATGTTCCATTCTTCAGCATTAATATCTAATGCCGATGACATCATTGCTTCTACCAGTATTCTCTCAATTCGAGCGATTGCAAGGGGGGCAAGTACAATCTGAAGGGTCTCGTTCCATTGGCCAGACAACGTTTTCTTATAATTCTTTTTCAATGTCATGAGGAACTTACTCGCAGAGGCTTCTTTCTCCCAGTTAGCAATGAAATCGTTATTATGTATCTGGTCTATGCGATAAGTATCCCAACCACCATTGAGGGACATCCTGTCTCTGCGCTCATCTCTGAGCCTTTGGAATATATTGGAATGATACTGTTTACCATCTAATTCCAAAATAAAACCTGTTCTCG
>JAEEGF011065289.1_pt1 | contig 24055 bp, 18 predicted proteins | sample 9134171 | NCBI WGS metagenome assembly JAEEGF01 (sample SAMN16246542, study PRJNA631951) | gut metagenome | biome: gut microbiome; feature: rumen; material: AP-attached | host: Bos | place: Iran: Karaj | collected 2018-10
CAGCGACGAAGATTTAAGAAGTAAAGGCGCCTGCGCAAACTGCAGAAGAATATGCTTTAGATACTGTTACAATCTGCTTGATCTCATAAGGAGGGATACCTGCTCCAATTGCACCATAAGCAGCAAGTGGAGAAGAAGAGGTAACCATAGGATAGATACCGTGATCCGGATCTTTCATGGTTCCAAGCTGACCCTCTAAAAGAATGATCTTGCCTTCCTTGATAGCTTTATCCAAGTACAGACCCACATTACCAATGTAAGGTTTTACCTGCTCTCTCCAATCCTTGATGGTGGAAAGAAGCTCTTCTTCATTGATAGGATCTACGTGATATAAGTTCACCAAAAGAGCATTTTTGATTTCTGCTACTCTATGAATCTTTTCTTTCAACACTTCATCATCCTGGTAGAATTCATTGATCTGCCAGCCGATTTTGCTGAATTTGTCGGAATAGAAAGGTGCAATACCGGACTTGGTAGAGCCGAAGGACTTACCTGCCAGTCTTGCTTCCTCCAATGTATCAAATAAAACATGATAAGGCATCATCACCTGCACACGATCAGAAATCATAATCTGTGGCATAGGTACGCCCTTTTCTGTAATCTCATGAAGTTCCTTCATGAATTTCGGAATATCAAAAGCAACGCCATTGCCGATGATATTCATGATGTTCTGATGGAACACGCCGGATGGCATCGTATGCAATGCAAATTTACCATAATGATTCTTGATGGTATGGCCTGCATTTGCACCACCCTGAAAACGAATGACGATATCAGCCTGTTCTGCAAGGGTATCTGTGATTTTACCTTTACCCTCGTCGCCCCAGTTTGCACCTACTACTGCTTTTACCATGTTACTCTCCTTTTACCGGTCACCCTATATTTGCAAAGCAAATGACCGATGGCGCATCCCCTTTACTTTTCTTTACTAAAGCGCCTACAAGAAGATTATAGGATATCTTTAATTATAAGTATAATATATATTACTTATGTTTTCCATAACTTTCTCTAATGTATAGATAAATGAAAAACGTGCATGTAATACTACATGCACGTTCCGGATTTACACGTTAATTTCAGCCTTGATTCCTAATAGGTCCTTGTTTGCATCTAAGATAGGCTGAATCACATCTCGCAGATATACTTCTACCTGACGAGGGCTACGGCCTACATAGCGGCTTGGCTCCATGGCTGCCTGCAGTTCTTCAAGTCCCATAGGGAATTCCTCATCTGCTGCAATCAGCTCCAGAAGATTGTTTTCCTTGCCTTCTACTTTTACATTCTTTCCTGCTTCCATGGAAAGGGTACGAATCTTCTCATGGAGTTCCTGTCTGTTACCGCCCAGTTTTACAGCGTCCATCATGATATTCTCAGTAGCCATAAATGGCAGTTCAGACATAAGACGTTTGTTGATGACTTTTTCATAAACCACCAAACCATCTACTACATTCAGGCACAGATCCAGCACGCCGTCTGTTGCTAAGAAGCCTTCAGCAATGGAAAGTCTCTTATTGGCAGAATCGTCCAAAGTTCTTTCAAACCACTGGGTTGCACTGGTGATAGCCGGGTTTAATGCATCAATCATCACGTAGCGGGAAAGAGAAGCAATACGCTCAGAACGCATAGGATTTCTCTTATAAGCCATAGCAGAGGAACCAATCTGGCTCTTTTCAAATGGCTCTTCCACTTCTTTTAAGTGCTGCAAAAGTCTGATGTCATTGGACATTTTATGAGCAGAAGCTGCGATACCTGCAAGAATGTTGCAAACTCTGGTATCTACTTTTCTGGAGTAAGTCTGTCCGGATACCGGATAGCATTCTTTAAAGCCCATCTTCTGAGCAATCATCGGATCGATTTTATCAATGGTGTCATGATCTCCGTTAAAGAGTTCAAGGAAGCTGGCCTGTGTACCTGTTGTACCCTTGGAACCAAGAAGTTTCAGGGTAGAAAGTACATAATCCAAGTCTTCTAAGTCCATCACAAATTCATTCAGCCATAAAGTTGCTCTTTTTCCCACAGTAGTAGGCTGAGCAGGCTGGAAATGGGTAAAAGCCAAAGTAGGCTGATTCTTATATTTGTCAGCAAAAGCTGCCAGTTCTGCAATGACGTTCACCAGTTTACGGCGAACAAGCTGTAAGGCATCACGCATGATAATGATATCTGTATTATCTCCTACATAGCAGCTGGTAGCACCCAGGTGAATAATACCTGCTGCCTTAGGACACTGCTGACCATACGCATACACATGAGACATTACATCATGACGAACCTGTGCTTCACGCTCTTTGGCTACATCATAATTGATATCCTCGATGTGTGCTTTCATTTCATCGATCATATCCTGTGTAATAACAGGCTTTCCGTCCTGGGAAAGTCCCAGTTCCATTTCTGTCTCTGCCAGAGCAATCCAAAGTCTTCTCCAGGTAGAAAACTTCTTATCCTGAGAAAAGATATACTGCATTTCCTTGCTTGCGTATCTCTGTGAAAGTGGACTAGTGTAACGATCTGTTGCCATTTGGTACTCCTTTTTCTATCTCTTTTTATTTTTATGCTTCAAAATCTCCACGGATATCTTCCGTAGGAGGATCTAATGGATACTTACCTGTAAAACATCCCTTACAGATTCCCAGATGATTTACCATTTCTTCCAAACGCTCAATGCGCAGGTAAGCAAGGGAATCTGCTCCGATGATTTCTCTGATTTCTTCCAGGTTATGCTTATAAGCGATAAGCTGCTCCCTGGCAGGCACATCTGTGCCGAAGTAGCAAGGCCATAAAAACGGAGGTGAGGATACTCTCATATGCACTTCTTTCGCTCCTGCCTCACGAAGCATGCGCACGATTCTATCAGAAGTGGTGCCTCGTACAATAGAGTCATCAATCATGATGATACGCTTACCTTCTACCGCTTCTCTTATTGCTCCAAGTTTTACCTGTACAGAACTTTCTCTGTTTTTTTGCTTCGGTTTAATGAAGGTACGTCCGATATAGGAGTTCTTCACAAAAGCCTGTCCATAAGGAATGCCGGATGCCATGGCATAGCCAAGGGCTGCACAATTACCGGACTCCGGTACACCTACTACCATATCGGCTTCTACCGGGCTATCTTCTGCCAAATACTTACCCGCCAAAATACGTGCATTATATACGCTGACAGAATCGATTCTGGTATCCGGTCTTGCAAAGTAAATATATTCAAAAATACATCTTGCATGTTCTTCTTTTGGAATGCACATAGTGGTGTTGCTTTCGATGCCCTTTTCCGGACTGATGGTGACGATTTCACCCGGCAATACATCACGAACAAATTCCGCGCCGATGGTATCTAAGGCACAAGTCTCAGACGCAAGCACGTAAGTATTCTCTCTTTTTCCGATACACAGGGGTCTAAAGCCAAATGGATCTCTGGCTCCGATAAGTTTTCTAGGTGACATGATGACTAAGGAATAAGCACCCTTAATCTTCTTCATAGCTTTGGCAACAGCCTCTTCGACAGTTGCACTTTCAAGACGCTCTCTGGCGATATGATATGCGATAACTTCAGAATCGATGGTGGTTTGGAAAATAGCTCCGGTATACTCCAGTTCATGGCGAAGCTCCGGTGCATTGATTAGATTGCCGTTATGTGCCAGGGCCAAAGTACCCTTCACATAATTCAGTACAAGTGGCTGCGCATTTTCTCTCGTGGAGGATCCGGCGGTAGAATATCGCACATGACCCACGCCGATATTTCCGCTCAAATGCTCAATGTCTTCATGACTAAAGACCTCATTTACAAGGCCCATATTCTTGATAGACTTCACGCTTCTCTTAGGACCATTTGTGTCGCTTACGGCAATACCGCAGCTTTCCTGTCCTCTGTGCTGAAGAGAAAGCAAGCCATAATAAATAGAGGAAGCAACGTCTTTGCCCGAAAAATCGTACATGCCAAAGACACCGCATTCCTCTCTTAATGTATCACTGTATTCTTCTTGTAGGTAAATTCCTGCAGGCACGGTAAATCCTCCCTGTTCTTCCTCTACTATAAAGTCTCCCCTCGGAAACTCAACAATAGAAATTGTACATTAGGTGTACCATGAATGCAAGGAACAATCTACCGAAATTTTGTTAAATATCTTCCAAATCTTCTCTCTTTTGAACCATCTGTAAAATCTCTCCGTTATATTCCGGATAGGTGGCCGCCAGGTCTTTGACTTCTTCCAACGCCTGTTTTGCTACCTTTTGATTATAATCCAGCTGGGTTCTCAAGGATTGTCTGCGGACCAAAAGCTTATGCCGAACTTCCACCATCTCCCGGTTATCTAAAATAGCCTTTGTACGATGGAGCCACACCTCCGGATCCTTTACTCTGGTGCCGTTTAACACATCCAGCAATTCTCCCTGATAATATGCCACGTCTTTAGTGGCATCTTCGTATCGCTCCCTATCTTTTTTCTCGTCTGCATATCTGGACCATAGGTCACGAAGTTCCTCCAAATCATCCACCTGAAACTTCATATAGAGATAATCCAGAAGCTGGGTATTGTTTACATAACGAATTTTTACTGTATTTTGTAAGCCAATCAATCTGCTTTCGTCGATTTCTCTCTGCTCGATTTCCCGCACGGCATCCCCGTACTTCACAAAGCAAAGCACCATGGCTACTGCGGCAAATCCAATGGTAAGAATGATTGGAATACGCACTTCCAACTCCAATAAAATCTGCAAAGCCAAAAGAACAGCCAAAAGTACCAGCATAAAGACGAAACTGATCACTGTCATACCACGATAATTACCAAGGCTTTTCACCAGTTCTTTTTTCTGGTAAGCATTGGCATGGCGTTCATTATCCAAGCGTCTTAAGTCACTTCGAATCAGCTTCTGATAGTGTTCAGCCTCCTCTAATTTCTGTAGGCCGTCTTCCACTTCCTGTTCCATCTGCTCCATATGTGCAAACTGCTCATCGCTCATGCGATTTTCTTTTTTCAGATACTGCTCCCTGATTTGAGTAGTTTCATTGATATGGGTAGCAGCTGCCTTCAACTTCTTTTGTAAATCTTCAGGAAGTGCTTCCACTTCTTCCATATCAGTCAGGTAGGAAGTTACTGCTGAATATTCTTTTTTCAGAGTATCGATTTCTTTGGAAGCATCTGCAATCTGATCCAGACAGTTTTGTACATACCTGGTTCTTTCAAAATCATTATGCACTCTGAGTTTTGACCTGTCGTAAGTAATCGGCGCATCGTCTAAGAACGCAGACTCATCCAAGTCACTGTCATACTCGTCTTCCGTGAAATGATGAAATAGTTTACTAAAAAATCCCATAGACTCTACCTTGTAATGACATTGACACTCTGTCTGTAAGCCTCTTTCATTTCCATCAGTCTCACTGTAACAGTGTCATAATAACTCTTATCATTCATCTGTTCTCTTTGCTGGCGCAAAGTCTGTGTATCCAAATATTCTCTGGAATGGCTATAGTCCTGCTCCGCCTGACCAAATTCTTTTTCCAACTGAATAGACATATCATGCCACTGCGGGTTTGCAGATACGAATTCGATGTAGGCCTCCTCCGGCATCATCAATCTTTTACATGCCAGGAACATACGAATCGATTCCGTATTCCCGGGATTGAGCATAAAAGATCTATGGAAATTAGAAGCTGCCACTTCCAGATTAAAAATCTTACAGCAAGCTACACCCAAGTGCTGGTGAACCTCTGATAAAAGTCTTACGTTATCCTCCGGAATGTGCGCCAAAAGTTCCGCATATTCATTCAGGGCCTGCGCATATTTGCCATGGCGATAGAGATAGTCCGCATGAATCTTTTGCTTCACGAGGGGCTCTTCATCCACGCTTTCCCGCAGAAGCTGTTCCATCTCCCTGCGTTCCTTCGCAGAGCCATACCCGGCATAGTCTAGGATAATTCCTGCCAGGGCGCTTGGAGACCCATTCTTACGCAGTAGTTTTTCCAGCTCACTTGCCAGTTCCGGCAACTCCAGCTGGGTATCGATAAAGCGCACCATCTCCATATCGCAGAGCTTGTCACTCATAAGAAAGGCATTTTCCTTCAGCACATAGCAAAGCTCTTCGATACAGTACACCGGCACTTCAGCATCCGGTACGATATATGGAATTTCTGCGTAGCGGCCCACCGCCAGATTCGGATAATTCATAGATTAATCACGCTTTTCCATTTCTGATGTTTGGTTGGGAAAATCTCACCAAGTCCCAGGTCTTCGATTTCCACCACCATTTGACTTACATTCTCTAAGTGTAATTTCACTCTGAGTCTTGTGGCCCCCTCCGGTCGCACCTCTAGTTCATCCAGCGCAATGCGTTCCTCGTGGACCTGACTCTTTTCAGGGCTAAGTCCTGTCGCCACCGGTGATAAAGGTGTGATCCACAAAGATACATAATGATCTTTGCCCAGATAGATTTCACACTCTGCCTTGGCGTCATACCAGTTCTTACCGGCATCCAGCAGTGCCAGATAGGACTCCTCTCCCATTTTATTGACTTTCATACCTACATTGGCTTTTAGCTTCGTCTCACCAAGAAAGATATACTCCTTGGTGGCCTGTTCCGGATAAAGCCTGTCAATGGCGCTGTAGGCTGCGCCCTTGCTATATAAGTTATTGCCACGAAAGACTCGTCTGCCACCATCACACAGGACTCGCAGGGAATTGTGCATCCAGTTGCCATCGAAGTCCTCTCCCACTAAAAAGCAACTGCCGATGTGGCCTTTGCTTACCCCTTCACTTGCTTCTGCCTCAAACCTTTGGTCCAGCATATCCTTTGTGGCAGGAGATAATTCGCCCGCTTCACGTGCAGGGAAATTCTGGATTTCCTTTCGATGAATCATACAAGCCACCGGGGTGGTTTTGCGGTTAAATACCAGATTCATCCGCTGCAAGCTGCCACCTTTGTAATCATAGAGTAGCACATCTTCCATCCAAAGCTCTTTTGCCTGATGTACCATGTATTCATAAAAGCTGTCCTCATGGTTTTGGATGAAAACCTGACTGTCCTGCAGTCCCAATGCCTGTACTACCTGCTCCAGAATCGGTACAAAGCTATCTTCAATCTTATCTACGGTAATGGCCAGCGCTTCCACATTTCTGGCTGTGGTCATCTGGAAAAAGATGCTAAAGCTTCGTTTTACAAAGATCGTCAAAAGTGCACTGGCTGAATACATTCTGCCTTCCACTTCAATCATTTCTCCGGCTCTGGCCTGGGAAAGCAAATGATCTACCAAAGTGCCTTCTCCGGCTTCCGCACGCTTTATGGCTTCTTTTCCGTAATACCACTGGTTACTGCCAATCTTTTTGCATAACACCGTGGGGATATTATAAAGTTCTGTTCCGGGTACCATAGGAAGCGTAGTAGCTTCATGCTCCCCCGGGGAGATATAGCTAATCTGAGAGTATTCCTCTCCCAAGTCGTATCCCACGAGATATTTTTTGTTCATAGTTTCTACCTAGCCTGCCCCGTAGGGCTTCCATTATGTAAAGTCGAAAAGATGCTCCACCATGTAGTCTAATTTCGTGTACTCTTCCAAAAGCTGATGTACGGTATCGTAGTCCTGCAATGCTTCTGCAATCATCATGTCATTCAACATACCAAATCTGGTCTTACTGCTTTCGCTACGCATCTCGCTTCTGGAGATATTGCCACTTTCTGTCAGTTCTGATTTGCCGTCCTTTTCCTCCGTGACATAATACATCAGTTTTTCGCCGAAGAATAACACAAAGCTAGCCACGCACACGCCACCGAATACATCTACCATTTCCTTCGTCTGGTACTCTTCGCCGTTCACTGCATTATTCTCAATCAGATAATGAATCACAGCTTTGGTACCCGGTGAAGTCTTGTACTCGATAATCGTCTTATCCTGATAGTCCGACATAAAGGGGAACATGTTCAGGTAGGTGTGGAAGCAAGGCAGCACGCTGCCGCTTTCTCGTAATTCTCTGAGAAAATTCCACAGCAGTTTTTTCACCGGTTCTGTAATCTCCGAGGCATGCTCCGCATAATACTTTGCAAAGGCCAGCTTACAAACCCGTTGTACATCCTGACCGGCCTCAATAAGGCGTTGCAAATCCTCAAATACCACTTTCTCGGTGAGTTTGTCCTTGACGAAGTAGTCATAACAACACTGCGCCAAAAATGCTTCCTCAATTGCCGGATTACGGTCTCCTCGTAAGTAAGAGGTGAAGATGGCCATCTTCTCACCCACAAAGTATCCGGTATATAGCATCTGCATCAGAATACGCTCATCCATAGAGCTCAAATCCAGATGATAATCCACACCACGTTTCCATACATCGCGCATTTTCTTGGTGGTGCATTCATAATAATCCAATAAGTACTGCAAAGAGACTTCTTCAAACTGGTTCTCTTCAAAAGCAGCTTCCGCAATGCGCAGTACATCCTGGTCCAAACCGCGAACCGGCATTTCTTCAATAAGGCCTACGGATAGTTTGGCAAGGGTCAGCGGTTCGATATGCCAAGTACCGATCTGCTGATACAAACGCTTTGCGCTTTGGAACTCCCCGGATTGTACCAGATATTTCACAAAGTCCGCTTTTTGCTGCACACCTACATTTTCCAAATCCAGCCCGGAAAGAAGTTTGGCTGCATCTGCTTCCATGCCATGCTGTCCATAATAATCCAGGAGCTGCATAACGATTTCACGCTTGGTCTCTGCATCGATTTCCTCTGCTGCCAGCAAGGTGCGGAAACGATCCAGATTATCCTTCTGGATATTCACCACCGCATGTCCCTTGAAGCACTCTGCCAGTTGCAGGTGCACATTTTCTTTATCCAAATCGGACATACGTTTTAGAAGCTCCGGTGCCGCATAAAGCTGGTATGCTTCCTCTTCCTTGTCAAAAGCGATACGATTGCCTTCTTCCTCTTCCCAGAAAAGGCATACATCCGGATGATAAATTTCTATCAGAGCTTTGCCTTCGTAAATGCCGTAAACCTGCTCTTTTTCCAAATGTTTATGGATGACTACCACATTCTTATGTCTCGGATTATCCGTGTGTACTTCCCAGGTGAACAGCAGTCTGCTAAGGGCCGCCTCACACTCGGCGTCTAACATATTGTCGTCCCATAACGCAGAGAAAAGATAGGCAAGGGTCCAACCGGTTTTGCCTTTCTTAATCATGTCTACAAGGAATCTCTGCATCGTAGGCAGGAGCTGTTCAAAAAGCTCCTGATACTTCTCCGCCTCTGCCACTAGATTGGCATAGAGGTATGCTGTATATTTCGGCTCCAAGGTATTGTGATAGCTGAAGTACATATAAACCATATAAGGCAGTTCTCGCAAGCTACTTAAATCCTGGGAGTAAATATAATACTCGTAGAGTTTGGGCACCCTAAGCTCTGCCTGGATTGCGCATTCATACCAGGCTGCTGCCTCTGCATCTTTGCGTTTCTCACGAATCAGTAAAGTGCAGATAGAGGATAAGGTAGTTTCATCCGGCTGAATCTCATAGGCTTTCTGCAGTACCTGCAAAAGTCTTGCGGAAGGCACTTCTCTTCTGCTGGTGAGATAGTGCAGTTGTGCCACGATTTCGCTGGTCAGAAGTCCCCTTCTGGATGCAAACTGTAAAATCTGCATTTCGAAATCACCCAGCTCCATCAATAGAGATGCATCAGTTCGTACCATAAGCCAGGCTTCGACTAAAATAATCGGGCTTCTGCAGGAGTGATCAAACTGTTCTTTCAAAAACAGCCATCTGGCAGATGCGGAACGGTTCAGTTCCTCTTCCATGAACAGCAGAATCCACGCCAACCGCCAATTCTGCGGGTAGCGATTATAGGTGGCCCGAATTTCTTCTGTCACATTCCGGACATAGTTGGATTCTTCACTGCGAATCAGCGTGGTCAAATACATATAGTAATACCACAATGCCGGATCCGAATCCTTGGACTGCATCAATTTAGATCTGGCATGATCGATATTCCATACAGCCTCATTATTACGTTCTTCTGTCAAAAGGAGCTGAGAAGCCATAAGCTGCGGAATCGGATAATCCGGTCGCAGCCTTCCCATGCTTTCCAAAATCTCTATGCCGGCTTTTTTGAATTCGTCCTTTTTGATTTGTTTTGCACGAAATGCTACATATGCCTTAGTAAGCTCTGCTATGAGGCAGTGCCACTGATAACTGTTTTCAGAATGATTGGCCGTCACCACAGACAGGGAGGCTACGATTTCTACTTCTGTGCTGACAAAGGCATTATATAATCTGATTTTGGCATGATTTTTGCCGTAGTGTAATTTGGTTAAATCGATATAGTAGTAGAGATTACAACGATTTCCAAGGAAGTCCTCCTCGGTCAGTACGGTTTTCTCTAATTTGATAAAGGAGCCATCTGTCTCCACCTGAACTCTGGTGTAGCCCCAACCATTACGGGTCACTAAAAGTTCATAGCGATCATCGGGATTGCGTGGCTCGATTTCTACCACATCCTCATCGATGATATAGGTATTGGCATCCTTTTTATGAATTGCTATCAAAAACTCCTCTACATTGGCTTCCTGCATGTCATACTTTGACAAGCCCCTGTAGAGTTCCACATACTCTTGTTCGTTTTTCTCAAGGAAAGGTAAGAAAGGTTTACTGTAGAAAAGCTCCACAGCTTCTTTCCAGTTACTTTTGGCTAAGTTTGCAAAGTGAAACAGATTCTTCACCGTACCGATGCTGGACTCAATGGTAGCAAAGCTCACCATAACCACGAAAGGAATGGCGTATTCGCCGCAGTTGCTGACGATATAGAAGTAACCCTTTACCACATCGCCTTCCACCAGACCATCCCCATGGAAAATGAATCCGATTTCATTTCCATTGCCGGAAAAGTTCTCGGTAACGCACTCCATCTTCGCATTAGAAGAGCGCACTTCTCCCTGGATGAGCTTTCCTTCCGATCCTTTTACAACAAAGCTTCCTTCGTAGGACTCGCCGGGGTACAGGCTGATTTCCACCTTGGACTTGGAGAATTCCAGCTTGCCTGTCTCATATTCAAATTTGCCATCGAGAATCCTCTCAACAATCCCCTTCACGCGTCAGTCTCACTTTCTTTGTACGCAACTTCTAGCGGTTTTTACCCAGTATAAAACACTAGACCATACAGTATTTAGTATAACATTTGAAGAACCCCCGTGCAATGAAACACGGGGGTTCTGGTAGGATTTTTGCCTATTTATTTTGTCAGCATCATCATGATGTCATTGGATCTGGAGATGAACTTGGTCATGTCCTCCGGAGACAAAGGTGCATTCTGTAATTTAGCCAGGTCATACAGCTGCTCACAGAACATCTTTGCATTTTCATCTGCATCGTGTTCCATAACGAACTGTACCAGTGGATGGTTGGCATTGAGAATCAAGGTCTCATCACCACCCATAGCACCCATATCCAGGCCACTGGATGCATACATTTTCATCATATCCTGCATTCTGCGGCTTTCCTCACTTACGGTCAGCATGGAAGCGATTTTTTTGTTTTTCAGCTTCTCCACTTTGATGGTGAGTTTTTCTTTCTTGATGGCTTTCTTCATCAAGTCAGTAATCTTGGAAGCAGCAGCCTCTAATTCTTCTGTGGCTTTCTTAGAGGTCTTATTCTTCAGTGTAGATTCGATATCAGCATCGATTCTCTTGAAGTGAACACCTTCATTCTGCATTTCCAATCTCTGAATGAATGGCTGGTCAATGGAGTCCGGTAACAAGACTGCATCCATCTTAGCCTGTTTGAACATGTTAATGTACTGGCTCTGCTGTACTTCGTCAGTGACATAGTAGATGGTGACTTCTTTCTTCTTTTCACCTTCTGCTTTGTCGTCCTTCTTCTCGTCCTTCTTCTCGTCTACCACTTCGGCTTCTACTTTTTCACCGTTTTCATCGGTAGCATGCTCCACAGGATTCCCCTCTTCATCCACTTCTTCCTCCGGATTCAGCTCTAAGCATTCCGGAAGAGTCAGATAGGTCTTATCCAGGTTCTTAAAGAGAATGTAGTTGTTCATCTTTTCAGCGAACTTCTCATCCTTTAAGCAACCATACTTAATGAATGGGCTGATATCATCCCAGTATTTCTCGTATTCTTCCTTCTCTGTCTTACACATACCGGAAAGCTTGTCTGCCACTTTTTTGGTGATGTAGTCAGAGATTTTCTTGACAAAGCCATCGTTCTGCAGTGCACTTCTGGATACGTTCAGAGGCAGGTCAGGGCAATCGATGACACCTTTTAACAGCATCAGGAATTCCGGAATAACCTCTTTGATATTATCTGCGATAAATACCTGATTGTTGTAAAGTTTAATCTTACCTTCGATAGATTCATATTCCATGTTGATCTTCGGGAAGTATAAAATACCCTTTAAGTTAAATGGATAATCCATATTCAAATGAATCCAGAACAAAGGCTCTTTATAATCCAAGAATACCTTACGATAAAACTCTAAGTATTCTTCCTTGGTACACTCGCTTGGATTTTTGGTCCAAAGTGGAGTAGGATCGTTCAAAAGCTGTGGTTCTTTCTTCTCAGGCTCTTTGCCCTCTTCTACTACTTCTTCTTTATCTACACTGAGGTAAATCTCAGTAGGCATGAAGGAACAATATTTCTGGATGACAGATCTGGCCTCGTACTCATTGCAATACTTCAGGCAGTCCTCATTTAAATACAAGGTAATCGTGGTACCTACTTCAGCCCTCTCCCCCTTTTCCATGGAGTACTCTGTACCACCATCGCACTCCCAATGTACAGGTTCTGCGCCTTCTTTGTAGGAAAGAGTATCGATATGTACTTCATCTGCTACCATGAAAGCTGAATAGAAACCTAAACCAAAGTGACCGATAATCTGCTCATCGCCACCTTTGTCTTTATATTTTTCCAGGAAATCTGCAGCGCCTGAAAATGCAATCTGATTAATATATTCGCTAACTTCGTCCTCAGTCATACCAAGACCATTATCCTTGATTTGAATGGTCTTCTGATCCGGAGAAATTACCACATCGATTCTAGCTTTAAAATCATCCGGAAGAGATGCTTCTCCCATCACGTCCAGTTTCTTTCTCTTGGTGATGGCATCACATCCGTTGGAAATCAATTCTCTATAAAAAATATCTTGGTCGGAATACATCCATTTTTTGATAATCGGGAATATGTTCTCGCTATTGATGGATAAAGATCCTTTCTGTCCTGCCATACTAACACCGTCCTTTCATAGTTCTCTAAAAGACATAAACAGAGGAGACTTTCCGTCTCCATAAGATAGTGTAGGTCTGTCAGAATAGAAAGTCAAGAAAAATTTAGCACTCGCGTGATACGAGTGCTAATAATTTGTTTTGATTGTTTTTCCGGCCAATTCATCAAAGGTACTGAAGAAGGATTCTGTAGTCGTATCCACTTTCAAAAAGTCGATTTGGGCATACTTATCTTCGTCTACTTCTTCTGCTACTTTTCGAATATACTCCTGGTATTTTTCCTGAAACGCTGCATTTTTCCGTTCTTCCAAAATGGCGCTTTTATTCTTGTCTGTCTCTTCCTGATTGAAGGTACTGTCACACTTAATCAGATAGTAAGCTTCCGGCGTCTCTACGATATCGCTCACCTGGTCACTGGCCAGGTTGAAAGCAGCCTCTTCATAGGCTTTTTCCTTTTCTCCGTGGCCAAAAGTCAGGATAGACTCACCCATTTCATTGTATTCTCCCACCAATGTAGAGAATTCTTCCCCTTGGTCGATTCGTCTTTTCGCTTCTTTGATTCGGCTTAAGGCCTGCTTTCTGGCATCATCGGACACCGGTTTTAAAGTGCCATCTGCCTGTAATTCCGCCAGTTTCACGCCGATTTGCTCTACCGTAATAATTCTGGCTTCATCATCGCTGATTTCCGGATTGACAGAGGCTATGATAGCATCATATACCAGCAAAGAAGTGGCATATTCTACATACATCTGATAGATATCGTTTTCATCCACATTCAGGGCTTTCTTTTCTTCCTCTGTCAAAGACTGTATATAGGTCTTAGCAGCGTCTTTTAGCGCTGTTTTCATCTCCTCTGTCAAAACCACCTTGTAGTTTTCAGACATGAGATTCATCACCTTAATCTGCTCTAACTCTTTTTTCACTGAATCGATGACTTCCTGTTTCATGGAAACGCCCTGCACTTCCATATTCCAGACTTCTGAGCCATAGACCCTTTCGTATCGATTTTGCAGATTGGTCAGATACACCATGAACTCCTTCTCGGTGCAAATCTCCCCATCCAGTCGAAAAATCTGATTGCTATCTAGTCCTGTAGAAAGCACAATCTTCGTGTTTTCCGCAAAGGGCCCGCAACCATAGGTAGAGAAAAGAAAAAGGGACGCTAAAAGCATGGCCAGTATTCTTTTTCCCTGTTTTCTTCTTATCATCCACATAGTTTTATTTCTTTCTGGCATACTTTAAGAAATGATAAGTCAAATCAAAATATACCTGCTCATCACTTTCTTCCACCAGTTCCCACTCCGGATCTTTATCCAGATTCGGGAAATAGGCATCCGCCTCGTAAGCATGGTCAATCTTCGTCACCAAAGCAGTATCGCAATATGGAAGTAAAAGCTTATAGATGCTTTCCCCGCCGATATTAAATACCGTATCCGGATCATACTCCTCAATGGCTTTTAAGACTTCCTCCGGGTTGTGCGCTACGATGGCATCTGCCACATGGTACTCCGGATTTTTGCTCAGAATGATATTGGTACGTCCCTGCAAAGGTTTGCCTGCCGGAAAAGTCTCGATAGTCTTACGTCCAAGTACCACTACGCCACCGGTAGTCAGTTCTCTAAAACGCTTCATATCTGCAGGAATCTTCACAAGAAGTCCGCCTTTATTACCAATAGCCCAATTACTGTCTACTGCTACGATTGCTTGCATAGTTTGTCCTTTCTGGTGCCTGATTTTCTACTCTGCTAACAGATTTCTCTGTCGTTAGATTGCGATAGGAATATTCGTAATCTGTGGTCCGGTCTCATAGTCTTCTACCTTTACATCATCCGGTGTGAAGTCGTAAAAGTCATGGATTTCCGGATTGATCCAGAATTTCGGAGCCGGCTTTGGCTCTCTGGTGATAAGCTCTTTAATAAGGTCCACGTGTCTGTCGTAAATGTGAGCATCTGCGATGACATGGACGAACTCGCCCACCTTCATGTCACATACCTGGGCCAGCATATGTACCAGCACGCTGTACTGCACCACATTCCAGTTATTGGCAGCCAACACATCCTGGGATCTCTGATTCAAGATTGCATTTAAAGTCAGTTTATCGTCGCCCTTTTTCTGGGTTACATTAAAGGTCATAGAGTAAGCGCAAGGATACAGATTCATCTCATGCAGATCCTGATGCACATAGATATTTGTCATAATACGACGGCTGAAAGGATTGTTTTTCAGGTCATAGATGACGCGGTCAATCTGGTCCATCATGCCTTCTTTGTACTGATGCTTCACGCCCATCTGATAGCCATAAGCCTTACCGATAGAACCGTTTTCATCAGCCCATTCATCCCAGATGTGGCTGTTTAAATCATGGATATTATTGGACTTTCTCTGCCAGATCCAAAGAAGCTCGTCCGTGGCAGACTTCAGTGCAGTTCTGCGCAAAGTCAGAATCGGGAATTCTTCTGCCAGGTTGTAGCGATTCACTACGCCGAACTTCTTGATGGTATAAGCCGGGGTACCGTCTTCCCAGTGAGGTCTTACTTTTTCCCCTTCTGTACTGGTACCATTTTCCAAAATATCTTTGCACATATCGATAAAAATCTGATCTGCTTTACTCATTCCACTCTCCCTTGTTTATTCCATTCTTGTGTCTATTTCATGGCCATTGCTGGCCGTCTGTCCACTTACTCTAGCGCACCCATTTGTCGCAAAGGGCATTAATCTGGTCTGCGAATTTCGCCAGGTCTTTATTGGTACCACCTTGGTTGCCTTCAATCACTGCCATCAGTCTCTTACCTGCAGCCACTAAGCGCTCGTATACAGAAGATACCAAAAAGACTTTCTTTTGTACCGGAATCGGTGATGCCTCATAGAGAAGCTTATCATGCAGTAAATCAAACTCCGTACCACTGTATGGCGCATAGGTGGTAAATCCATGCTCATGGTGCAGTAGTCCTGCAAAGCTGGTGCAGACTCCATCTTCCCCATGGACCACAAAAACTCTTCTGGGCTTCTTTTCAAAACCACTTACCCAGTCAATTAAGCCGGCCTGGTCTGCATGGCCTGACAGGCCTTTTAGCTGCATAATCTTTGCTCTTACGGTGATGGTCTCTCCAAAGAGCTTCACCTCATCTGTGCCTTCGATTAACACGCGGCCTAAGGTGCCAGCGGACTGATATCCTACAAAGAGTATAGTGTTTTCCTCTCTCCATAGGTTGTGTTTTAAGTGATGGCGAATACGACCTGCATCGCACATACCGGAAGCAGAGATGATGACCTTCGGTTCTTTATCGAAGTTAATCATCTTGGATTCCTCGCCTGTGATAGCCAAATGCAGTCCCGGGAATCGTAATGGGTTGATTCCCTGATTCACCAGTTTCAGTGCTTCCTCATCGAAGCAGGATTCTTCATTCCGGTTGAAGATTTCTGTGGCCTCCACCGCCAGTGGGCTATCCACATAGACCGGGAAATTCTTCAGTTCCGGCAACATGTTTTCCTGCTTAATCTGTCTGATAAAATAGAGTATCTCCTGTGTTCTACCAATGGCAAAAGATGGAATCACCACATTACCACCATTTCCAAGAGTCTCTTTGATAATCTTAGCCAGTTCTCCTGCAAAGTCAATCTTTTCTGCAGGATGCAGTCTATCTCCATAGGTAGACTCCATGACTACATAATCTGCTTCTGCCGTCTTTTGTGGGTCACGAAGCAGAGGTTGTCTAAAGTTTCCGATATCACCGGAGAAGACGATTTTCTTTGTTACGCCATCCTCCGTCAGCCACATTTCGATGCTGGCAGAACCCAGCAAATGGCCTACATCCGTGAATCGAATTTTGATATTCTCGGAGACTTCCACGATTTCACCGTATTCGCAGGGTGTCAAAAGTCTGATGGCAGAATCTGCATCCTGCATGGTGTACACCGGCACTACCGGAGCTCCGCCACCTGCACGACGGTTTTTACGATTGCGCCACTCTGCCTCCTGCATCTGGATATGGGCACAGTCACGCAGCATAATACTACACAAATCGCAAGTTGCTTTCGTCGCATAGATGCGTCCGTTGAAGCCTCTTGCGCAAAGCTTTGGCAACATGCCTGTATGATCCACATGGGCATGGGTCAAAAATACATAGTCAAGTTGCATCTCCGGTACCGGCAGCGGGGCATTTTCAAACACATTAATTCCCTGCTCCATACCGTAGTCTACTGTCATCTTCTTATCGCCCACCTCTAGGTAATGGCAGCTGCCTGTTACCTCGTGGTCCGCCCCAAGAAATGTAAGTTTCATTTTTTATTCCCCGTTTCTACTTTTTTCTCGCGAACTTCTTAGCATTCTTCGATGATTCAAGAACCTGTTAAAGTTCTTCAATATATTTCACGATACCGTTTTCATGAACTTCATTTATGAAAGCTTCTCGTACCTTAGGATTTGGAATCTCTACTGACAATGTGGCAGATGGGCCATCTCCTTTAATGATAGCTTTTGTAATATTAAAGTTTGAAAACTTGATATCGTGTTTTCGCATTTCTTCGATAAAAAGCGATACATTTTGATTGGTTTCAAACTCCACATACAAGTCGAAGTATTTGGCATTTTTGTGGATTCTCACATCCAGCAGATTCAACACCTTTAATGTGAAAAGCACCAAAACAGTACCCAGTGTAGCGCCTTCAATGTAACCGATACCGGCTGCAAGACCAAGGCAAGCAGATGCCCAAAGACCTGCTGCTGTCGTCAGGCCTCGTACCTGATTTTTACCGGTTACAATAATGGTACCCACCCCTAGGAAACCGATACCACTAATTACCTGCGCCGGAATACGAGTCACATCGGATTTGATATCCGGATATGTCACCGCTATATAATGGCTGGTCATCATTACCATGGCTGAACCTAAACACACAAGCACGTGGGTCTTGATTCCCGCACCACGATTTTTGTACTCACGATCTATACCAATCAGTGTACCCGCAAGCAATGCAAACACAAAGCGAATCACATTGGCTTCCATGCTCCATCCTTTCGCGGTCTCCACTAGATAAGTCCAAAACTCCATACTGTCACCCCTTCTTTCTTCACTACCATATATTGTATCAGATTTCCCCATGAAATTTTTTTTATTTTTTTCAAAAAAGTCGTTGACGGCGCCCTCCGGTTTTGGTAAATTAGTAGATGCGCTGACTAATAGCGCTCTTATTTTTATATTTCTGTACAACATGCAATCCTAGATTGCAGTCAAGCATTGCCGATGTTTGGCATTACTAGCAAGGTATCAGTCTTTACTAGTCAAACATCAAAATGCTCGGCACACACTGTATCGCCCATGTCGATACAGCACAGCATCAAAGATGCAAGGAAATCACCTTCGGTGATATTAGTCCAGCATCGAAGATGCAGGACAGTGCGCGAGTGGCTCAGTTGGTGGAGCACGACCTTGCCAAGGTCGGGGCCGCGGGTTCGAGTCCCGTCTCGCGCTCTAATAAAAAATGGAGATACCTTTAGGTATCTCCATTTTTTATTAGAGCACTGGAATCGAGACGGGACGACCTATCCCGGCTGGCGTAGCCATGGCGGGATGTTTCCTTGGCTCCCGTCTCGCGAATGCTGCAAGGAGGGACCCGCTTGCGGGAGGATTCCTTGCTGCCACGGCGCTGCCTGCGCGAAGCGCATTTCATGCAGCGCCTTCCCACCATATACACGCAGATTTCCTTTTTTCTCATTTTGCGTGTCTGTTACATGCAAATTCTTGTTTTTTCTTTTTCACATGTACTGATTTTCAAACCCTTGCATGTAGAATCATGCTTTTGACTTTTTACATGCACGCCTTCACAAACTACTACATGCAGAATCCTATTTTCCTATTTTCACATGCAAGCGTTCACGGTCTCTTGCATGCAGAATCACGCTTTTTCTTTTTCGCATGCACACACTTTCAAACCACCTGCATGCAAAATCCTCACTTTTACATTTCTGCATGTATGCTCCCAAAAGCTCTTGCATGAAGAATCTCAGTTTTTCTTTTCTGCATGCAAGTCTCCCGGAACACTTGCATGCAAAAATCGAATTTTCAACTATCACATGTAACCATCAAAATAGCTGTACATGTAGAACTCCTATTTTCCATTTTCACTTGCTTCCACCCCCGCTTAGCCAAAATTAGTATCAAAGCCTCGCTACAACCCTCCTAATCGCTTTTCCTCCCAAATGTCATACACCAAATTCTTTCACTCGCAAAAAATTCTTCAAATCTCAAACCAATCTATTCCGAACGACATTTGTAACTATGAATGGAAAAAGAAAAAGGAGAACATCATGCGCATTGCAGTAATATCAGACATTCACGGAAACTATCACGCGCTGAGAGCATGCCTGAGCCACGCTATCGGTCACGGAGCCACCACATTTTGGTTCCTCGATGTCACCCGTGTCCCGTCTCACGTAATGCAGCAAGGAGGGACCCGCTTGCGGGAGGATTCCTTGCTGCCACGGCGCTGCCTGCGCGAAGCGCATTTCATGCAGCGCCTTCCCGTCTCATCAAAAAAAGCTCAGATTCATTGAATCTGAGCTTTCTTCTCTATTCTTCTTCGTCCATCCTGCGAATTTTATTTAAGTATATATTAACTATCACCCCGGGTATATCCCTAACTCGGAAAGTTATAATATAATAGAAAACGGCTAAAATCATTAAGCAAATTGCCCAAGCGAAAACACAAATTTGCAAGAATGCTCTGAGGAACGTTCCATATCCAATATGTGTAAAATCGCGATAGGTCAAGTTTGCCGGTTGTTCCGGAACTATGGCTTCTAATCTCGTATGCACGAATTTTCTATAGAATACAAAAACGACTACAGCAAGTACTGCAAACAAAAGAGAAAGCCATACGTCAGCCGGCCCTTCCCAGTCTGGGTCTTGAACCAGCAAAACGCCAAAACGCATAGAATAAAATAGTGTAATTGCAATAAGAACATATAGTACGAACGCATGAGCCAATGCGACCCATTTGTTAATGCTTCTTCCATATTTGTCTAGGCGTTTTCCGCACGTTACTGACGCCCAAATAAGGTAAGGTAAACCACATACCGTTATAAAACTAGCTATGCCTGCCACTGATGTCTTACTCCTTTACTAGTGATGATTAAAACCAAAGTGTATATTTTACCATGGATCATAGTCGCCCCAAATATAATGAACTGCTTCATAATTAGGATAATCTCTCCATTCTCCACCAGCAAATACAGGTACTCTACCGGTAGCAGAGATTTCAATACCATTCACTCCCGCAAAAGCTGGCATACCACCAATAGTCGCTTCACCACGCTCAGGATAACGCTGTTCTAGAATATCTGCTCTAGGTCTCGTATCACTATTATAGAGTTCTCCATAATATCTGCAGGATTCCTCTACAGAATCAGTGATGATAAAGAAGTAGTCACCCATATCGTACCATACGTGTCTCTCGAAATTATCATACCATTTTCCAGTTGCCTTCTTTGCTGCAGTCTGAGCAGCCGCTACAGTCTTACCGCCAGCGCTATATCTTAAGTCTGCGTTTGCCCAAAGTGCATAGAAAGCTACGCCTTCTCTGGTCCAGCCTTTTGCTTCCATGTCTGCTGCAGTAGCGTCGCTACCGAAAGCATGATCACCTGTGCTTGTATTAAAGAGACGATAGATTGGTGCTGTCTTTGCATCATCTACATAATAAGCTACGCCTTCTTTGGTCCAGCCTTCGCCTACCAGCTTGGTAATTTCTGCATCACTTGCTGTGTACAGATGCTGACCATTGGCAGAATTCAATAATCTATAAGTAGGTACAGAAGAAGTTGCAGGCATCTTGCAAACAACACCTTCATAATGCCAAGTACCCTCTAAGTTGGCTTTTTCCTTAGGGTCGATTGTATATAAATACTCTCCTGTCTGTGGATTTCTCAGGCAGTACAAATCTCTGCCGGATTCTGCATGTGCTGTAACAGGCATCAACATCGCGATGACCATGGCTACCATCATGCAAACCATTGTTAGTAGTCTTTTCTTCATATCATTCCCTCCAAGTATTTCTGAGTCACGAACTCTTTTTAAGCCCGGCTCATTGTGGTAAATTCATTGTACCGCCCCCCCCGATTTTTCTGTCAAGCCCCTATTCATGCGGGTTTGACACAGTTTCCATTGAAGGTAAATTCCCATAAAAAAAACTAGAAGCCAACGCTCCTAGTTCTCTATCAACTCTTCAATTATTTGATTCACTTCTTCTGGAGAATCCGTGTTGGATTTGCATTCCTCACATAAACCTTTTTTCCTCTACCCACATCCTATCATACAGAAAATAAAAAACACTAACAGCAAGGAGAGACCTATGCGCATTGCAGTATTATCAGACATTCACGGAAACTATCACGCACTGAGAGCATGCCTGAGCCACGCCAAAGGCCACGGTGTCACCCAGTTTTGGTTCCTAGGCGACTATGTAGGCGAGTTTCCAAAGCCACAGAGAGTCATGAAAGTCCTTTATGACTTGCAACGGAGCTACGATTGCATCTTCCTAAAAGGAAACAAAGAAGACTACTGGCTGGACGGCAGATTCAATCCCGACTGCGAATGGCTACAGGGGAACCAGACAACAGGTGCCATGAAATACACCTTGGGCAACTTAACAGACAAAGACTTAAGCTTCTTTAGAAGCCTCCCTATTTCCACCACTGTACATATCGAAGGCATGCCGGATGTTCTGCTATGCCACGGCAGTGCCGAAAGTAACAAGCAAAAACTCCTCCCTGACGATACAAAAACAGAAGAAATCGTCAGCACCTATCCGGAAAGATATGTCATCTGCGGCCACACCCACAAGCAGGGCATCATCAAAGCCGACGAACAGATGGTACTAAACGCTGGATCCGTGGGCGTGCCTCTTGGATGCAAGCACTCCGCTCAATATATGCTCCTAGAGACAGTCGATGGAAGATGGCAACCTACTTTCGTCTCTCTTCCATTAGATGTAGACATCATCGAAAAGGAAATGACCTGCTCCGACATTCTAGACTACGCTCCTGCCTGGTGCAGCGTGGTGATTCAAGTTTTACGCACCGGGAAATATTCCCAGGGAACTGTATTAAACGAAGCCATGAAAATGGACCAGTATCAGTCTCCCTACCACTCCGTTCCGGATGCATGCTGGGAAAAAGCACTGGCCCACTATGATATACCTTTGCTTACGAGAAATTAGAGTTCACGCAATTTGCGCTCACACTCTTCCTTAGAGATCTCGCCGTTATTATACATAGCTATCACGCCGACTTCTTTATCTCGAAGCTTGTAACACTTCACTAGAATCAGAATTGCAATCACCGGTCCGATGGCGCTGATCCAAGTAAGCACATGCCAACAGCCTTTGGCTCCCACTTGGTCCACCACGCCGGTGACTGTATCTGCAGAACCTGCAGAAAAGCCAAAAAGCGCAAGCAGCACTAATGACAAGCTGCTCATCAAAGCCGCGGAAAGCTTTGTCACGCACGTCTGAATCGAAAAGGTAATCCCCTCCTGACGCACTCCCGTCACATACTGTCCATACTCTACACAATCCGGTGTAAACATATAAACCAGCACATTGTATCCTACAAGACCGATACCACGTAGTGCCATGGTAAAATACAAAATTCCATCCTTTTCATATCCCACAAAGAACTGCAATATAGAGGCCACCACAAACAAGCCAAGGCATCCAATATAAAGCCAGAACTTATCGATTTTTTTGCACAAGGCCGGAATGAACGCCGCCACCACGATGGCGGGCACGATAGCCATGGCAAGCAGAATCGTTCCTTTCTCTGTGTCTCCCAGCACATACTGAGCAAAAGTAGGAATTACGGTCTGTACTGTATTGGTGAGTCCTACCAGGAAAAAAGCGAAATAGAACACAATCAAGTACTTGTTGCCAAGAAGTGCTGCAAACATCTCTTTTAAGGTATGGGCACTATCCGCGGACACATGGCTTCTTTCCCTTCCGAAAATGAGAATCGGGAACATAATGGCCATAGATACTACAGAAAGGCAAATGGAAAGGAGTGGCCAACCCATACCGGAGTAAAGGCCCTCTATTGCTAAGGTAGCAATGACACTGGCTGCCGTCCCCACTACTCTGCCTATGGAAAGAATCGAGTTGCGCTCTTCCACCCGGTCCGTCATAGCTGTAGAAAGCGCATAAATTGGCGTGTCACACATGGTATAGGCAACAGACCACAGGCAGTATCCGACAATTACCCAGGCGCATTTTCCACCAATAGACAAGTCTTTTGGCATGCAAAAAATAAAAATCGTAGTCAGCGGTATCAATATCCAGGAAATCTTCAGCCAAGGCAAAAACTTGCCGCCTTTCATATGACATTTATCTACGATGCGACCAAAGATGATATCATTGATGACATCCCAAATCTGCGGCGCGAAAATAACGGATGCCGCCAAAGCCTCCGGAATGCCGTGATTCAATAAAAACAAGGAAACATAACTGGCGATGATCATGTAGAAAAGATTCTGCCCAAAGAAATAAAGATAATAACTGAATCGTTCGCGTTTAGACGTTTGCATAGTAACCCCCAAATCCTATAAATTCAATAACTTCTCCCCTCTTATTCTAACACGAAGCCAGAAGTGACATGATAGTTTTTTCGTTTTTTTCAAAAAAGCCGTTGACAACTCCCCCGGCTTTTGATAAATTAGTACTTGCGTTGATGAACAGCGTAGCATCATAAATGCGCGAGTGGCTCAGTTGGTGGAGCACGACCTTGCCAAGGTCGGGGCCGCGGGTTCGAGTCCCGTCTCGCGCTCTAAAAAATAGAGGATATCCATTTGGATATCCTCTATTTTTTATTGCGCCTTT
>JAEEGF010187052.1_pt1 | contig 24045 bp, 25 predicted proteins | sample 9134171 | NCBI WGS metagenome assembly JAEEGF01 (sample SAMN16246542, study PRJNA631951) | gut metagenome | biome: gut microbiome; feature: rumen; material: AP-attached | host: Bos | place: Iran: Karaj | collected 2018-10
AAATCCTGCTTTCTTGTGGTGGAAACCTTCTCCACCACAGTCTGCTCCATAATCTCCTTAGTGTGATCATCAAGCTTTAAAGCAGGAAAAACATCGAAAAACTTCTTCCCCATTGTTACCTCAAACTATATTATCAAGTTCTAAATACTAATGAAGTTCTGCTCTCGGCTATTGCCTCGCCAGAACACGTTCGAACTAGACTCGATAAAACCTCGTCACGTTCTCTCAGCCCAATTATCAAGCTCTTCTTTGAGAACAGCCAGTAGCTGGTCTTCAGGAACCTTCTTTATAATTTCACCTTTCTTGATAAGAAGACCTTCTCCGTCGCCACCGGCAATTCCTATATCTGCCTCTTTGGCTTCTCCGGGTCCGTTTACAGCGCAGCCCATAACTGCAACCTTAATATCAAGCGGGTATTTCTGAACCATTGTCTCAACCTGGTTTGCAAGACCAATAAGGTCTATCTTGGTTCTTCCACAGGTAGGACAAGATACAACTTCTATGCCGCCTTTTCTTATATCAAGAGTTCTAAGAATCATCTTGGCTGTCTTAATCTCTTCTACAGGATCACCTGAAAGAGAAACTCTTATAGTGTCTCCAATGCCTTCATTAAGAATAATGCCAAGGCCTACTGAAGACTTGATATTGCCGCCATAAACTGTTCCCGCCTCAGTAATTCCTACGTGAAGAGGATACTTGCACTGTTTAGCAAGAAGCTCATGAGCTTTAACACAAAGCATTACATTTGAGGATTTGATGCTGACAACCATGTTGTCATAGCCAAGATCTTCAATAATGCTTACCTTGTCGATAGCGCTCTCAACAAGTCCCTCGGCAGTTACACCGTGGTATTTCTCTACAAGCTGTTTTTCAAGCGAACCGCTGTTTACACCTACTCTTATAGGGATGTTTCTTTCTTTTGCACAGGAAACAACCGCAGCAATTCTTTCTTTTGAACCGATATTACCAGGATTGATTCTGATCTTGTCAGCTCCGTTCTCCATAGCTGCAATAGCCATCTTGTAATCAAAATGAATATCTGCAACAAGCGGAATAGAAATCTGCTTTTTAATTTCTTTTATGGCTTTAGCTGCTTCCTCATTGGGAACTGTGCATCTGATGATCTCACATCCTGCCTCTTCAAGACGTTTGATCTGTGCGACTGTTCCAGCCACATCCTCGGTTCTTGTATTAGTCATAGACTGAATTAAAATCGGATTACCACCACCGATAACTCTGTCACCTATATGCACAACCTTCGTATTATCTCTGTACGACATGTTGATCTCCTTTCACTGTGAACAACTCAAGGCAATATATTTCCTTCACTTCTCTTTTGAAATGAACTAGTTTTACCTTGTGAACTTTGTAATATCATTAAACAGCACAAATACCATCAGACAAAGAAGTGCCACCATACCGATCATGTGAACGAATCCTTCTTTTTCCGGTGGAACCGGCTTTCCAAATATCACTTCTATAAACTGAAATACAAGTCTTCCACCATCAAGAGCAGGGAGCGGCAAAAGATTCATGACTCCCAGGTTAACGGACAAAAGAACTGTCAAAGACATCATAGTTAAAATAACCGCGGATATTCCGTAAGGTCTGACCTCTTCATAGGCATCATCCACTATCTTGACCATACCAACAGGACCAGAAACATCATCCGCTGAAAGTCTTCCTTTAATCAAAAGAGCAAGGCTTCTGTAAGTAGTCTTGAAATAGTAACGAACCTCATACCAGGCATATTTCAATGCAGCAGCGCCCTTTATCTCACCATACTCACCAAGATAAACTCCCATGAAGTATCTTCCGGCTTCTTCACTGTATTTTGGTAAAAGAGTTGTCTCATGAAGCTCTCCGTCTCTCTCATATACAATGTCCATTGGGGAGCCTTCAGCAAACTGAGAAATAAGTGTAACTTCTCCTGCCATATATACCTTTTCACCATCAACACTGATGATCTTGTCCCCGGGCAAAAGACCTGCCTCCTGAGCAGCAGAATCCTCAGTAAGCTGATTTATTACAGGAAAGTTCCAGGCTGAAAAACTTACCAGAATCACTGCAAGCAGATATGCGATTATGAAATTTGCAAAGGGTCCGGCAAAAAGAGTTGCTATTCTTCTCCAGACAGGAGCATTCAAAAATGAATGCTCATCATAAGTTTCTTTTTCCTCTGCTACAGGGTCCATTCCGTCAAATACGCAGGCGCCACCGATAGGCAGAAGCTTTATGCTATATAAAGTATCACCTTTTTGCTTTTTCCAAAGTGTCGGTCCCATTCCAACAAAAAACTCATTTACTCTGATACCGCCGGACTTGGCAATAATGAAATGCCCGAATTCATGGGAAGTTACCAAAATTCCAAAAATAATAAAGAAAATTATTACACTAATGATCATATATTATACTTTCCTCCAAGGAAGTCATATGTTTCCTTTTCTGCCATAAGAATTGCATCCACATTTGGATTGTCTATTCTTGTGTGATGCTCCATGGCTTCCTCTATCATATCGTAGATTTCAAGGTAACGAATGTCTCCCTTTAAAAATCTGCGAACTGCCATCTCATTGGCAGCATTAAATACAGTAGGCATGCTGCCTCCTGCGTAAGCTGCATCAAAGGCAAGTTTAAGACCTCTGAAGGTATCTGTATCAGGCTTTTCAAATGTCAGGCTTCCAAGCTCTAACAAATCAAGTCTCTTTTCCGCCATAGGTCTTCTGTCCGGATAAAAGAGTGCATACTGAATAGGAAGCTTCATATCAGGAACACCAAGCTGTGCAATAACCGCTCCGTCGACATACTGAACAGCACTGTGCACTATGCTCTGAGGATGAACGAGCACCTGAATATTATCAAGGCTTACATCAAAGAGCCATCTGGCTTCCATAACTTCAAGTCCCTTATTTACAAGAGAAGAAGAATCGATTGTTACCTTTGGTCCCATGTCCCAGTTAGGATGCTTTAAAGCATCAGCAGCAGTCATGTTCTCAAGTTCGCTTCTCTTCTTGCCTCTGAATGGTCCGCCGCTGGCTGTCAAAAGAATCTTCTCTACCTTGTCCTTGGGTTCTCCGTTAAGTGACTGGAAAATAGCACTATGCTCAGAGTCTACAGGAAGAATCTTTACACCCTTTTGTGCTGCAAGAGGCATAATAATATGGCCTGCACATACCAATGTTTCTTTATTGGCAAGAGCAATATCTTTACCGCTCTCAATCGCTTTTATTGTAGGCCTTATTCCAATCATACCTACAACTGCAGTAAGTACAGTATCAGCTTCCGGTACGGAAACAATTTCCAAAAGGCCATCCATGCCGCTTAATACTTTTATTCCAAGATCAGAAATCGTTGTCTGCAGCTCTTTTGCCGCAGCTTCGTCGTACATGCAAACATACTTTGGCTTAAATTCTCTGACCTGCTTCTCAACCTCCGATACTCTTGTATTGGCAGCAAGTCCCACCACTTCAAGTTCATCAGGATTATTCCTGACAACATCAAGCGTCTGTGTTCCTATTGATCCAGTGGATCCCAGTAAAACGATTTTTCTATTCATAAATTACCCATCTTTCTTATATCAAAAATTAAACATAAGTAGTATAACACTAAGTAAGTTTTTTTCCTATTACAGAATAAAGAGTCTCCTTCTACCGCATAAAATCAATGATACAAAAAACACCAGATATCCCCAAGGGAACATCTGATGTTCTATATACTTAAATAATTTAAAGAATAACCGGAAGTGCTACTGATACAAGGAAGTATATACATGGTATTACGAAGATCACACTGTCAAATCGATCCATAATACCTCCGTGCCCCGGAATAAGATTACCGTAATCTTTAATATTGTGATCTCTCTTTATTCCAGAAGCAAGTAAATCTCCGAGCTGAGCAATGATACTTCCTATAAAAGTTATTAACATAAGCAGGTAAATAACACTTATATTGTGGGTTTCATGGCTATAAATAATATAACCGAAAATCGCACCAACTATAACAGAACCAAGCACTCCACCTAAAGCTCCCTCAATGGTCTTCTTAGGCGAAAGAACCGGTGCCATCTTGTGTTTTCCAAATGCTCGTCCCGCAAAGTATGCACTTGTGTCGCACACCCATGCTATGAATGGTATCCAGGCAAAAAACTGTCCATATGGCCTCAATCTAAGCAGGTATACGAAAGACATATTAACCGGTGCATACACAAAACAGAAAAATGCTGCCATTGCCTGCATTGCCTTAAACTTAGGAAAATTAAGAACATAGCAGACCATAAGTAAAAAGAATGCGAACATTACGGAAAAAATATAATATTTGTGACTTCCAACTAAAATCATCTGCGCATAGTGAACAATGATAGCTATATAACCACAAATCTCCAACGCATTAAATCTTACATTTTCCTGATGCACACCTGTAGCTTTGGTCAGTTCATAATAACTGATCAGAGAAACTGCAAAAAGAACTGCCGCAAGAAGATAACCTCCTGGAATAAGAACTCCCGCCAAAACCAGTGCAATGACAATTCCACTAATAACCCTTGTCTTCAAGTCTTCAGACCTCCAAACTTTCGGGTACGATTGCCGTAAGATTCAACAGCCTTTTCCAATTCAGCCTTATCAAAGTCCGGCCATGCAACCGGAGTATAATAAAACTCAGTATATGCGCACTGCCACAATAAGAAGTTGGATAAACGCTGCTCATTGCAGGTTCTGATCATAAGATCAGGATCAGGCAAAAAATCTGTATCCAGATTCTCAGCTATCATAGCCTCGGTAATTTCATCCGGATTTATTTCTCCTCTTTGTACCTTTTCTGCAATCTTTTTACATGACCTTCTTATTTCATCTCTACTGCCATAATTTATAGCAATAGTAAATGTAAGTCCGGTATTTCCGGCTGTTGCCTCTTCCATTTCTCTGATTGCTTCCTGTATATCTTCAGAAAGTGCACTTCTATCACCGATAACTCGACAACGAACATTATTTTTCATGGATTTTTTAATGCTGGTCTTAAGGTATTTTCGAAGAAGTGTCATAAGCGCAGACACTTCCGCTTCAGGCCTGCTCCAGTTTTCAGTAGAAAAAGCATAGACTGTAAGATACTTAATACCAAGATCTCTGGCATTTACCAATGTATCTTCTACAGCGTCTGCCCCTTTCATATGCCCATAATTTCTAGGCATTCCTTTTGCTTTTGCCCAGCGTCCGTTTCCATCAAGAATAATAGCCACATGTTGTGGAATATTTTTTTCTTCCATTTTTTTACCCATATACGACATTGGAACTATTCGTCAAACGGAATAGTTCCATAATAAATCAAACTGTCATTATTTCCTTGTTTTTCTCTTCTACAGCTACATCAATATCTTTGATGAACTTATCTGTGATCTTCTGAAGTTCATCGTTAAGATCATTGATCTCATCCTCAGATACTTCTGAGCCCTTAAGCTTCTTAAGAGCGTCATTGCCGTCACGTCTTACATTACGTACAGCAACCTTAGCATCCTCGCCCTTTTTCTTGATATCTTTTGCAAGCTGTTTTCTGCGTTCCTCTGTAAGCTCAGGGAAAACAAGTCTGATAATTGAACCATCATTACTTGGATTAATACCAAGGTCAGATGTCATAAGTGCTTTTTCAATATCCTTGATAAGAGCCTTATCCCAAGGTGCAATCTGAATAATTCTTGCCTCAGGAACTGAAACATTACCAACCTGGTTAATAGGTGTTGGTGTTCCATAATAATCTACCTTTATCTTATCAAGTACATGTGGGTTTGCTCTTCCTGCACGGATAGAAGCAAGATCCTCCTTTAAGAAATCAAATGACTTTTGCATTTTGTCATTAAACTCTTTTAACTTTTCGTTCATACGTTATCTCCTTAAAATATAGTATTAACAAACAGTAACTGTTGTTCCATTGAAATCGCCATCTGCGGCCTTTACAATACTGTTCTCTTCCTGAAGAGCAAATACTCTCATTGCGATCTTATTGTCTCTGGCCAAAATTGATGCTGTCATATCAACAACCTGAAGGTTCTTGTCGATGACTTCATCAATAGAAACTGTATCATATCTCTTAGCATCAGGATTCTTGGCAGGATCTGCATCATAAACTCCATCAATAGCTTTTGCCAAAAGAATATAATCAGCCTCAACTTCAATAGCTCTAAGAACTACACCTGTATCTGTTGAGAAATATGGATGACCTGTTCCTCCTGCAAAAAATACAACCATTCCCTTTGCGAAGTATTTGTTGGCTCTGTCCTTAGAAAAGAGCTTTGTGAATGAACCACATTCAAAAGGTGTGAGAATGTTAGTCATCATTCCTTCGCTTCTGAAAATCTCAGAAACATATATACAGTTCATGATTGTAGCAAGCATACCAATCTGGTCAGCTTTTACACGGTCAATACTCTCGCTGCTACGACCTCTCCAAAAATTACCGCCTCCGATAACGATACCAACTTCTGTACCCTTATCTGTAAGCTGTTTAACCTGAAGCGCTACCTTTCTGACTGTTTCTTCATCGAAACCGGTCTTTTTGTCACCAGCAAGTGCTTCGCCACTAAGCTTTAATAATATTCTCATAATTTCTCCATTACATATATTTTAATCAATAAATAATTATCTGTTTTTAAGTCCTTCGAAGAACTCTGATGGATTAACATCAGCATATGTCTGTGAGCACATACCTTCGATAACAGCACCATTGTTGATCTGTACTGACTGTGACTTAATGTTACCCATTACGATAGCTGTTGTATCAAGGACAACTGGTCCGTGTACATCGATGTCACCCTTTACAGCACCTGCGATAACAGCACTTGAACCAAAAATGTTACCAACTATAACTGTGCTCTGACCAACCTTTACGCTGCCCTTGCTCTTAACTTCTCCGGTAATTCTTGCAGATTCAGCATAAATCTCTGCCGCTTCTGAATCTCCAACGATTTCTCCGGTTACATTGAGCTTACCAAGTGTCTTAATATTACCTGTAACCTTTCCTACAAGATCCAAAGAACCTGTTGTCTGGATATCACCTGTAATATACATTCCCTCAGTAATGCTAGCTACTTCGTCAGTTGGTGTCTGCTGTTCAAAATCCATAATTCCATTTCCCCCATTATTTGTATTATTTACAGAAACCTGTGGTTCTGTATTGTACACATAGTCATTTGTTGAAGCTACAGGCTCAGAATAAACCGGTGCAGGTACAGGCTCAGGCTCTTTAACCTCTGCTGCAGTCTGCTCTTCAATCTTCTGCTCCAGCTCTTTTACTTCATCAAGTGAATCAATTTCCTCAACTTCTTCTACTGAAGATTCAGCCAATCTCTCTAAAGCACTAATCGGCTTTACTGTCTCTGTCTCATTCTCAGATACTTCAGGTTCTTCAGCTTCAACCTCTTCTGTTGCTTCTTCCGGTTTAACGTCATCGAGTGAAATATCATCTATGCGGTCAAGCATACTGCTGATATCTACCTTTCCGACATTTTCCCCCTTTTCGTTATCAAGACCTGTTGTGTCTTCAAGCTTATCTTCAGGCATCAGAGTATTAACTGCCTGAGAAAGATCGCTCTTTAACTCAGAAAAAAATCCCATCCTGATATCCTCCATTCGCACTTTTTTTCTTTAAATTATTTTTTGATATGTTGAACCGGAACCGTATCCTCGGTTATCGGTACTATCACTGTATCATCCATTGCCTGAATCGCTTCTATTATCTCAGGTAATGCCTGCACTGTATACTTTTTGTCCGCTGAATCATGCATCAGTATAACGCAGTGCTTAAACTTAGGTATATTATTTACAATATTAGCATATACAGTATCCTTGTTGGCGCCAGCCTTATCATCTCCGGCGGAAATATTCCAGTCAAAGAATGTAACCTTCTGTTCGTCCAAGAATGCTGTAAGTTCCTTCATGGAAACCTTGCTTACGCCGTTGGAGCTGCCTCCGGGAAATCTGTAAAACTCAGGCCAGACCTCAGTTGTCTGATAAAGAAATACCCTAAGCTTTTCAAAATCCTCTTTGAATGCATCCAAAGAAGCATATAATTCACTGTATTTGTGACTGTAGGAATGCATACCAAGTGTATGTCCATCCTCTACAATCCTCTTGTATTCATCTGTATATTTGGGGTCAGGTTTACCACAGACAAAAAATGTAGCCTTAACACCGTACTCATCTAAAACATCCAGTATCTGATTCGTTGAAGAACTAGGGCCATCATCGAATGTAAGATATACATATCTCGTACCCTCGATATCCTCAGGATTCTGGGCACCGCTTATGTATACATCAGAGTAATCCTCTTCGAAATCCCCGCTTTTTATAGTATCTTCGGCTGAAGCCTTCTCTTCTCCTCCATCTTGCCCGGACAGAATCGAGAGTTCGTCACCATAACGTTCTCTATACCAGTCCAGATCAGCCTTGTTCTGCTCGTATCTGACTCTTAGCCTGTCATATCTGACTGCCAGAACAATGCAGATAAACGTAGGAATAAGGCATGCAGCAGCTACAGAAAGAAGTATCATTCTTCGTAAATTCTGAATTCTTTTACTGTATACTTTTTTCGGTTTTTTCTCCTTTTTACCTTTCCTAGAAGTCATTCCCCCAAATTTTCTCTTTTCTGTAAATATGTATAACCAAACTATAGTATAACATAGATTATTCAAGTCAAAAAGGTATTTTGCACTAAAAAAGGGCTGTTGCACTATTATTTAATGCAACAGCCCTAAAAATTCGTTATCAGAAGTTCTGAGCAGTCTCAAAACCTGCTGAAATATAGGTAACTATATAGTTGTCATAATCGGATGCATTCTGTCCTATCATCTGAGAATTGGTGCTTCCACCATGGAAAGTATAGCCCACATCTGCAATATTAACTGTATCAAAAGCTACCGGCTTCCCGTTTTTCATGAAAAGAGTTCTGATGCCTACACCTTTAATATCTTTTTCAGAATAATTTGTGGCACTTACTTCTATACATTTTTCTCTTGAATTTGTATCAATATCTATCATTGAGTATGTGCAGTTGTCGGTCTCTTCCACATCCAGTTTATATTCAAAAGAAGATGCTTCCGCGATATTCTCATTCAAAAACTGCCCATAAAGAATAAACTGCTGTCCATTTTTAACCGCATCTGCCTTGTCATGGACAAGAGAAACCATTTCACCTTTCTTGTCAGATGCGCGAAAATCTGCGGTAATCTCAAGGTCTTTTCCGGAATTATTGGTAGCTACAAGCACATAGTAAGTACACCAGTCAAAACTGTCCGGAATAAAATACTCATCCTCAATTGTTATGCCGCTTGATAAATTCTCAGCAGCATATACTACTTCTGAAGGAAATATACACTGATTCAAGCCAAAAAGAACTAGAAAAGACATTCCCAAAGTAACTAAAATAGAAAAAATCTGCTTTCTCATAACCATTTCCTCCACCAAAAGATTTTTGATGGTTTAATTATATAAAAAAGGGAAAGGTTTTGGGTGAGAGACGGGCAGATTTAATCCTTTTTTTAACTTTATAAATTATCTATAAACCGCCATTTCACGAGGCCAACATCTAGTATTTTTACTCCTGATAAACTACTGAATATGCTCCCATATTTTCCACAATATAATTGCTTACATCGTTAAAAAGACTTACTTCAGCACTTGAAACAACAAACACAGTATTCTCGTACTCCGGCGCCGTCACATCGCCCGGAAGGTCGTTAAATACGAAGTTTCCAAAGCTTTTTGCTGTCCTGAACATGGCATGCTCATCTGCATAGACAACCGTGTCATTAAATTTCACCGGATCATAATCTGTATAGTACAGCGCCACAATAAACGGAGCAGATAATCCATCATAGGTTGAATATATCTGTCTGTCATCTCCTGCTATCTCATAGGCTCTTGCAACTGCATTTCCATAATCCGGCATAAATATGCTGATTACCTGCTTGTTGAAGTCCGCGAAATAGTCCCTGGCAAAAGACATAGCGGCAATAATCACAATAATCTCCATTACAGCAGCAAGCTTTGCAGACCTTGAAAGCACAAAATCAAAGCCCCTTACAAAGGCATAAATAAGCGGGATAAATAAGGTTACCATTCTGCTTATATCCGTTTCTACTGCAACAGAAAGAATTACGTTTGCTATAAGAAATGCTGCAAATGCCGCATTTTTGCAGTAATACTGCAAATCGTCCTTATCAGAAATTTCTTTTTTAAGTCCCTTACAGAAATCCTTAAATATCAAAAAGAGCCCCAGGAATATTACAGGAAAAGAAAACTCAAAAAGTGTAGCGTATCCCGGGTAAAAATGGCACAGCATGTCATTGTCATTGCCAACTGTAAGGACAAGCCCAAGTATCTTAAGATTATTAAGAAGTCTGCCTGGAAGTGAACCGTCTAATGTAAGGAACACCTCTCCGCTTCTGGTAGCTGTAAGCTTGTTGATACAAAAATAATCCGTAACAATCTCGGGAAGCCCAAGATAATTGACAGCGTAGAAAAGAAACAGAGGCAGGAATATCACCAAAAATGTCACAGCCGATATTATAAGATTTTTTAAATCTATAACCTTTTTAACCAATGCATATATGCATGCAATCGCTATAAACATCGGAATTATCATGGTTCCTGCGCCATATCCGTACATACCTATTGCAAAAAGTCCAGCGCTAAGCGCAAAGCTAAGAGCCGTCTGCTTGCGAATCGCTACAAGAAATGCATAAAGCGCTACAATCTGTAAAAATGGCATTATATTGCTGTCAAGGCTCCATCTTGAAAGAATCACATGCCATGGACAGATAGCAAGAAATGCCGTTCCTGTAAGTGCCAGAATATTTCTTTTGTCATCAAACTTTGGGGATGCAAACATTTCTTTTAGCACAAAATAGAAAGTAAATACTGTAAGTATTCCCAAGATAGCAGGAAGAAGTCTAAGCTTCACAACACCAGTACCAAACAACTTAACGGATATCATATTCAGATAGATCATAAGCTCACTGTTTCCGCCACTTCCAAATGCAAGAGGGTGAACCGGATAAGCATAGCCATTTCTGTCTACTCCATAGTTTGCAAGGGCAAAGGCCTCGTATCCGATTGATGCTTCGTCCTGTTGAAGTCCGCAGGGAACACTTCCAAGTAAAAAGAGTCTCAAAAACGCAGCTATTATCATGATCAGAGCAAAAAGCCCATAGGCTGCCTTATCTGATATATCTTTAACTTTTTTCTTTTTAAAAATAACAACAGCTGCCACGCCTATGATGACGTATGCAGCTGTTGCTATATAATTGTAGTAGTCTATTATTCTCATTTTAATCTCACACTTTTATGTTAATTTTTGCATTGTCACGCATAAATCATCATAAAGTATGAGGGGCTTTTTTTCAATTATTTATTGACACCAAAATATCTTTCTATAGGGCCGCGAAGAAGACCTGCCACAGGGAATATAAGCCATGAAGAACCCCAGTTCATTGTGAGGAAGCTCCAGATAAAATAAATGCATGTGACAGATTTCCAATAAGACATTACCATCTGACGAAGGAAATCTTTTGTTCTGCTCTCTGCAGGTTTGTCTGATGAAGAATATGTTGTCACAGTTCTTTCAACTTTATTGTTTGCTCTTTCAGGAGCGATTTCTTCTCCCTGAACATATTCGATGTTATTCTCATTTTCATTGTATTCTCTTGTATTATTCCTATATCCAAATGGGAATTTCTTTGTATTCAGAGATAAAAGCTTTCTGCATGCACTGCTCTTAGCACTTGAGAAAACTATGAGAAATACACCGATTCCCGCAAGAGTAAATATCATTGAAGGTCCAATACCATCTGAAAGCATTGGCATAGATGAAAACGCTGTACTAAGAACGATTACAGGAACAACACTTACTATGCACAGCATGATTCCGGCTGTAAGAAGCACTCCTCTTCCTGTCTGGCTTTCATCCTTTTCTCTTGCAATATAATCAATTGTCTCATTATCAAGGATGCAAGGCTCTTTATCTATAAATCTCCAGCTCTTGGTCATAAATGATGAAAAGATAATAAGACCTACACCTACAGCAGCGCAGAGGAACATAAGTCCTACACCAAGTCCTTCAATCCCCGGAAAATGAAGAAAATCTGAAATTGGATCAAAAAGGATTGGTCCAGCCGGTGAAAAAATGCAGAGCATGATTCCAAGAGCAAGGAAAAGTCTTCTTGCTATAACTGCATAAATATAGTCATCAGCTTCCTGTTGTGAAACATATCTTCTGTCAGAAGATGCTGCTTCGAAAATAGACTTGTTAATTCCAAGGTTCTCAGCAAGCTCATCAAGATTTCCAAATTCGGAAATAACAATGCTTATAGCCTCATTCTCTTTTTTGCCTTCATTAATAAGCTCTGTGTACTTGTCCTCCATCATAGAGTACAGTTCTTCCTTAGCACGCATTACCTCCAGCGTTCTCGGAAGATTCTCAAACATTGATTCAAGATATCTTTTAATTGTTTCCATAGCACTTCTCTCCCCTTATGATTACGTTATATTAGTTACAAAATGTTCGATAACCTCTTTGGTTAAGTTCCATTCTTCACATTTTTCTTTGTAATACTCTTTGCCTGCCTCAGTTATCTTGTAATAGGTTCTCTTCTTGCCGTTCTCAGCACTTTCGCTGTAGGATTCCACATAGCCGTTCTTTTCCATTCTGGTAAATGCGGAATAAAGCGTCGTCTCTTTAATAATATACTTATCTTCCGAAAGTGCACGGATTTTTTTGGAAATTTCGTATCCATACGAAGGCTCATCCAGCAAAATGTAAAGAATGATGGTGTCATTGTATCCACGAATTACATCACTGCTGATCTCTACCATTCCATAAATCACTCCTTTCTTAAGATAAATAATATTTTGCTACTACAGTCATACTATGTTAGTCGTAGTATATCTGTCGTAGTAAATATACTACGTCTGTCAGAGTATGTCAATATATCTTTTTCAGTGTAATATATAGAAAAAACGCTTATGCAAAAGAAAACGAGGCTCAAAAATGTTTGAATTTAACCGTGCCCTTCCCGAAGAAGTCGGCATTCCATCTAAAGCTATTATGTCATTATTGGAATACCTTGATAAAAAAGAGATTCCTATGCATTCTCTTTTGATAATGCGTGATAGCAAGCTTATTTTCGAAAAATACTATGCTCCATACAAGGCTGAAACTCTTCACCGCATGTTCTCAATAAGCAAGACCATCACAGCTCTTGCAATATCTGCGCTTATTAGCGACGGCATAGTTTCTCTGGATAGTCAGGTCACCGACTACTTTCCTGAGTACGTAACCGACAGTACCCATCAATGGATAAAAGAAACTACTATCAGAAACATGCTTGAGATGCGCACCTGCCATGCTTCTACAACTTACAAGGTTGATATGAAGTCAGACTGGGTTGAAAGCTTTTTTATCGTGCCACCAACTCACAAGCCCGGTACAGTGTTCCACTATGACACTTCTGCTGCCCATGTTCTGTGCGCTCTTGTTGAAAAGATAACTAAAAAGCCAATGCTGGACTATCTAAAAGAAAAAGCACTTAACTACATGGACTTTAGCACTGATTCATATATGGTCAAGGATCCTTTTGGCATCTCCATGGGCGGAAGCGGACTTGTAGCTACACCTATGGATTTTATGAAGATTCTTTTCCTCATCGAAAGTAAAGGCACAATTACCTGTAACGATGGCATAACAAGAACTCTCCTGTCAAAAGAGTTTCTTGATATGGCAACTTCCAATATCAGCGACACCATAATGACTGCGCCGATTCCCAGTGAGTCCCAGGGCTATGGTATGCAGATCTGGCAAAATGAAAAAGGCGGCTATGTTCTATACGGAATGGGCGGCCAACTTGGCATCAGCATTCCTGACAAAAATCTATTGATAATAACCACAGCGGATACTCAGGGAATCCAGGGCGGCAATCAGGTCATCTATGATGGTATATATAGATTTCTTTTGCCATCTTGCGATACTTCAAGCTTGCCGACCTGTGAATCGGAGTATAAACAACTCTGTGATTACGCTGACACTTTGGCTATCGCTCCGCCTCGAATGCCTGAAGGAAGGGTTAATGTTCATGCTAATTCATGTTCAAAATCATCAGTTTCTCCTTGCTCATTTACTGATGAAACTGATGCAGTTTATACCTTGCAACCAAATCCTCAAGGCTTTGAGAAATTACATCTTCATATATGTCAGGATGCAGTTTCTAATATTAGTTTTGTCAAAGGTGCTAAAGAAATTAAACTTAATTTCGGATTAAATCACATGGAGGAAGGTCTTTTCCCGATTTATGATAACCGCTATACCGCCGGTGCTATATTCCTTCGTGATAATGTACTCTACATCCGCTTCCACCTTATCGGAGAATGTGTTGGTTCAGTTCGTTTCGAACTATACTTTGGTGACAACGACATTACTGTTTTCATGCGCAAAATCGAAGAAACCTATTTCAAGGAATTCGATGGTCACCTCTATGGAATCAGAGTGTAATTTCATTCTCTACAAATAAAATATATGAATAACTAAAATAGACTCAGATATTCACTTATCTGGGTCTTTTTTGCACGTATTATTATATGAATTACGTATTCAATATTACTTCCCTGCAACTTACCCCCTCAAAATTACAACTTACCCCCAAATCCGTTTTCAGGCTGAGCATTTTCTTTTATCCTTCAATTATCAAGAACAGAAAGAAAGGAAAAAGAAAGCGATGAATTCAATAGAACTTAAGAATCTCACAAAAAGATATGGAAAATTCCATGCAGTTGATAACCTCGGATTTGAAATAAAGCAAGGTGATTTCGTTGGATTTCTCGGAGTAAACGGCGCAGGAAAATCTACAACAGTCAACATTCTATCGACAATACTTACTCCGGACTCCGGCGAAGCTTATATTTGCGGATACAAACTTGGTAAAGAGGATATGGAAATTCGTAAATCTATCGGAGTAGTATATCAGTCCAACGTTTTGGATGATCTTTTTACTGTAAAAGAAAACATTGTCATACGTTCAAATATGTTGGGCCTGAACAATGAGACAATTAAAAATCGTTTGGCAGATCTTTCGGACATCCTGAAACTTTCAGACATAATGGACAAGCGCTACCGTGTTCTATCAGGCGGTCAGAAAAGACGATGTGAAATTGCTTTTGCTCTTATGCATTCGCCGAAAGTTCTTTTCCTGGATGAGCCTACAACAGGACTAGATCCTGCCACACGAGTTGATGTCTGGGATGCAATCGAGCAGCTAAGGGCAAACACAGATATGACTGTTTTTCTGACGACTCACTATATGGAGGAAGCTCAGTCGGCAGACAAGATCATCATCATAAATAGCGGTCATAAGCTTGCGGAAGGAACTCCTTTCGAATTAAAAGAAAAATTCGCCAAGGACAGTTTGAAGCTATACTTCGACGAAAGCAAACGCGCTCAGGTCATTGATATCATAGGAAATGATTTCCTGACAAACACTTCATACGGTGCCTGCGTTGAGTCAAATAACCCATTTACCGCAGCAGAAACCGCCGGAAAGCTTAAAGGAATCATAAATGGTTTTGAAATAATTCAGGGAAAAATGGACGACGTATTCTTAAATGTCACTACCGAAATAAGGAGGGCTGTATAATGAAAAGCTTCATTGCTATTAACAAAAGAAATTTGGGATTATATTTTAGGGACTATTCAGCAGTATTTTTCTCACTGCTATCAATGATCATAACTATCATGCTCATGGTCTTTTTCCTGGGAGACATCAATAACTCAGATCTTCTGGATGCCTTAAAGCTCGTACCTGGAAGAGGCGGCGCTGAAGATGAAATCCTTATCAGAAATTTCTGTTTCCTATGGACAGCTGCCGGAATAATGACAATAAATGCATCTACTGTGACTCACGCATTCTTTTCAAACATGATAAAAGACCGCACAGGAAATCGTCTCAATTCACTATTTGTCATGCCTGTAAAAAGGCCTATCTTCGTACTTGGATATGTGTCTGCTGCCTGGGTTTCCGGAGTAATTATGAGCATAGTTACACTGATTGTTACCGAAATCATCGGTGTTATAAACGGCGTGGATTTGCTTCCGGTCCAAACTCATCTTGAGCTTATACTTTTAATTATGCTCAACACTTTTGTGTACTCTACAATAATGTTTTTCCTGGCTTCCGTTATTAAAAGTCAGAGCGCATGGAGCGGAATCGGAATAATACTCGGGACTCTTTCAGGATTCCTTGGCGGCATCTACTTCCCTCTTGGTTCAATGAACGAAACGATGCAAAAAGTTGTTAAGTGCTTTCCGTTCATTTATGGGACATCTCTTTTCAGAAAGGCAATGTTGATGCCCGTTGAAGATACTTTGTTCAACGATACTCCGGAAATTATCCGCTCTGAAGTTGATAAGACAATGGGATTAGATCTTTTCCTTGGTAATAATCAATTGTCCGAACCCGGAAAAGCATATATACTAATAGCTGTAGGCGTAGTATTCATCATAATTTCCACATTATTCCTTACACTTAGTAAAAAGAAAGACAGATAATGAAGATTACTATTGAAACACCGATACCAGGTGAAGAAGACGAAATCATAATAAAAATGGCCGAATTAAGCGACGAAGTCCTTAAGATGGTCCGCAGGCTCAAGGATGGCGTGAGCAAAGAAACGTTAGCTGTATATGACGGCGAGAATATTCAGATGATTCCAACAAAAGATATTCTGTACTTCGATGCAGCTAACGACCATGTCTTTGCTTACACTAAAGGAAACTGCTTTGATACGAAGAAAAAGCTCTTTGAAATTGAAGAGCTTCTTTCTGATTCAGCATTTTTGAGAATATCCAAAAATGCCATTGTAAATATAAAAGCGATTGACCATCTAAGTCCTGAATTTAATGGCAGATTTATAGCAAGCCTAAAAAATAGCGAAGATATCATAATCTCAAGAGGTTATGTTCCCGAACTCAAGAAAAAAATTGGAATTGTGAAATAGATACTGTCATTAACAGGTAATGCTCTTTTAACTAGAAGCGAACACGACGGAGGCTACACAAACAAATGAAAACATTTCTATCAGATCTTTTAAAATGGTTTCTCATCATAAATACAGGTATAATGCTTATTGTCTGGATCAACATCCTAAGTTACGACACAATATGGATATCAATCATTCCACAGATTTTCTGCGCAAGCTTTATAACTTCCCTGGTTACAACTGCTTTTTTTTCATTCAATCCCAAAAGGCCTATAAGTGTACCCATGAGAATACTTATTGCATGCGCGCATTATCTATCTCTTTGCATCATTATTATGACCCTTGGTAATCATTTTAACTGGTTTGAACTCTCATTATCAGGTTGCCTTACTGTTGCCCTTAGTGTAGCAGGCGTTTACCTTATCGCGACTGTGATTTCTTATGCCTTTTCCAAGAGCGAAGCTGATGAAATGACAAGTGCACTTAAAAATTTTAAGGATAAAGAGTAAGTTCCATATATGAGAATCGTGTTCATCCTATTATTCTTCTATCATTCTTATTCCGGCAATTTCTGAGACCGGCAATGAAAAGCAGATTGCACCTGCTGGAGTTGATGTTCCGGTTTCAGTAGCAATAGCCTTCATAATTTTAGACTTTTTACTAATGCTTTCAGCAATTAGTATAACTTCTTTTTCATCCGCCAGAGACACTCCAAAGAACTTTTTAGCAATTTTCGCACCCGTACCCTTTGCATGAATAACTGTGCCTCCGCCTGCCCCGGCATTTCTTGCTACATCCATGACCATATCAGTACTACCACTATTAGCAATAACCACAATAAGTTCATAATTAAAATCCATCTTAGGTACCTCCCCATCCATCTCTCTTTGATTAGCAACATATGCAAGGGCTCTTCCACCGGTAATACTTTTTACCGGAACTGTGACCATAACACCATTTCCGGGGACATCGATCATCATTTCCAACTTGGCTTTTCTGAAAAAACTTCGTATTTCTTTTCCTGATATCACACCGGCTACCACTGCCTTTTGAGAATCCTTCAAGCCGCGCAATCTAAGCTGACCGGGGGTGGCTGTTCCTCTCCCAAGCATTGTGAGCAGAGGATTTACATTATTCTTTTCATAGAAACTTGTTATTTCAACCAGCTTACTTCTGTTCAGTATAGTAATAACAAGACTGATATCCATCACTCCACCTCCCAAAGTTCAATAACATCTGTATCAGAGTACTCAGCTATATAATCTTCAGCAACACTCTTTCTTGACATTACATACTTAAGCCCCATAAGCTGAACAGTGATGAGCGGCATCATAGCAACAAGCGCAACCGTTCCAAAGGCATCTGTCAGAATGTTTCCACCGATTGCATTACAAACACCTATCGCAAAAGGAAGCATAAAGGTGGCTGACATCGGCCCTGATGCAACACCTCCAGAGTCAAATGCTATAGCAGTAAAAATAGGCGGAACAAAAAAAGTAAGCAAAAGAGCAAAGATATATCCCGGCACTACAAGCCAGAGAATACTTATTCCTGTAAGAACACGCACCATTGAAAGAGCCATTGCAAGTGCAATAGCTAATTGAAGACTTCGCAGCATTTCATTCTTGGTAACTGCTCCTGCACTTACTTCTTCAACCTGCACAGTAAGGACATGAACCGCCGGCTCTGCTGACACTACAAACCATCCAATAAGAGCATATACCGGTATGAGCAATACTTTTGTCCATCCATTCGCCATAGTCTGACCAAGCATCATTCCAAGCGCTGAAAATCCAACATTAACACCCAAAAGGAAGATAACAAGACCTATATAGGTAAATGCTATACCGACCAGAATCTTAATAAATGCTTCTTTTCTCAAATGAAACGCAAATTTCTGAAATAGAAGGAAGATTATCAGAATTGGCAAAAGAGCTGCAAAGACCTCAAACATATACTCAGGAATTGCCCTAAAATATGCAAACCCGAGCGCAACAGTGTCTGAGTAATTAAAAGTCATCTCTGAAATTATTTCACTGGATTCACCCGGATAGAAAAAGCTTAAAATAAGCACCGACAGTATCGGTCCTATTGAACAAAGCGCCACAAGTCCAAAACTGTCCATCTCGGCATTTTTATCACTTCTGATGGATGCTACACCTACCCCCAGTGCGATGATAAAAGGAGCTGTCATAGGTCCTGTAGTAACACCCCCAGAGTCAAATGCCACGCTGATATAATCCGGGTCAGATACTAATGCCAGAACAAAAACAATTCCATAAAACAATATAAGCAGCCAATTAAGTTGAATAGCAAAAAGAATTCTGAGCATACATAGAACCAGAAACAGACCCACACCAATAGATACCGTCAGAACCAGAACAAGTGTGTTAATGTGTGAAACATTCGCAGCCAGCACCTGCAAATCCGGTTCAGCCATTGTAATGATCACACCTATAAGAAAGCTAATGAAGAGAATAAACCATATTTTTCTTGTCTTGGTCAGATAGCTGCCAAGCTGATTACCAATAACCACCATAGAATTATCAGAGCCAAACATAAAAATACCAAGCCCCACAATAAGAAGAATGCTTCCAACAATAAAGGCCAGCATAATGTCTGTTGAAATAGGCGCTGCAGAAAAAGCGATTAGCGCAACAATAATTGCAATTGGTATTACAGAAAACGCTGATTCACGAATTTTTTCCTTAAACAACCGTTTCTTTGGCATATCGTCCTCCTCTGATTATCTCATTATGGCATATACCATCCGTATTAAATTAATTTTAACCGATAAAAATACTAAGGGCAATTTCATAAACTCATGAAAATCTCTCAATGACAAAATGAAGTTCTGCTCTCGCTCCTTCGGAGCTCGCCAAAGCAGCAGTCGTCTCCAGGCTCAGGCTTACTTGACAGTCGCATTAGTTAAGAGAACGACTGTTTCTATCGACCTCGTAAATGGAAACATATCTACAGGTATAGCTTTCTCCACCTTGAAGCCTTTCTTGGTCAAAAGACCTAAATCCCTTGCCAGAGAATCCGGACTGCAGGAAATATACACAACCTTTTTAGGTGACAGAATCTTCAGAGAGTCAATAAACTCAGGAGTTGAACCGGCTCTTGGAGGATCCATGAATACAAGATCAACCTTGTCACCGGATTCTGCCATCTGCTGCATAAATCTTGTAGCATCATTGTTATAGAAAGTTATATTAGTAACGTCGTTTATCTTGGCGTTAAGATTAGCATCCTTTACTGCGTCCTTGTTAAGCTCAACACCTATGACCTCTTTGACATGAGGGCTGGCAATTATACCAATTGTTCCAACACCGCAATAACAGTCAAGAGCGACCTCATCACCCTTTAAGTCAGCCATTTCTATAGCAGTTCTGTAAAGAACTTCCTGCTGTACAGGGTTTACCTGATAGAATGATTTAGGACTTATCTTGAACTTCATGTCACAGCAAATGTCATAAATAAAACCAGGTCCGTAAATCGGTTTTTCCTTATCCCCCAAAATCATGCTGGTCTGTTTGTCATTTACATTCAAGACAACAGTAGTAATCTCAGGATGAGCTTTTCTAAGAGCCTTTACAAAATTGTTCTTAGAAGGAAAAATAGGCGATACTGTAACCAACACTACCATGATCTCGCCGGTATTCTTACCAATTCTGATAAGCACATGGCGAAGAAGTCCGAATCCATTATCCTCATCATAAGTCTTAATCTTAAAGGACTTTAGCATTCCGCGAATGGTAGCAATGATCGCATCTGCCTTCTGGTCTTCCAAAAGACATGTATCGATAGGAACTACCTCATGAGTGCCTTCTCTATAGATACCTGATACAGGATTTCCTTTTCTATCATGAGTAAATACCGCATGGACCTTGCAGCGATAGTGCTCAGGCTCCTCCATTCCAACAAAAGAAGCCACTTTTGTATAAGGCTCCAAAAGTTCTTTTAAATGGGCATGCTTCTGACGAAGCTGCTTGTCATATGGGGTATCTATCATCTGACATGCGCCGCACTTCTTAAAGTATGGACAGCGACTTGATGGTTTATTATCAGCTTTGTCTGCCGTTCTTCTATCTTTTTTCTTCTCTGCCTTAAACTCAGACTTTGCTCCTGTGTTCTTTTTGAAAGGCTTATTTGTTTTCTTTTGAAATGGTGTATTTTTCTTCTCTGCCATTTTTGCTCCTAACCTATATAAATGCAAAAGAAAAGGGGATTGAACCAATCCCCTAAATGCTCTTATTTCTCTTCCTCTTCATAATCATCCTGACTTGTCTCAAACTTAAGTTCAGGCATTTCAAGACCGTTACTCTCCTTGTACTGAGAATCACTTCTCTTTCGGATACGTTCAGTATTCTTCTCCTCACCGTAATCCTTGAACTTGATGCCTTCAATCCCCTGAGCAAGCTTCCTTGCGCGAGCAGCGTCACCCTTATTGATTCTGAAAGTGCACATAATCTTGCTGCCGCTTCTGTCAAAAAGTCTCTGTATAAAAGATTTATCCTGCCACTCGATAAAATATGAAATTCTATGAGCCAAAAATCTTTCTTCAAGCTGTTTTTTGCTTTCTATGCTATATACTCTGCAAAAGGGAATCTCGTTATTAAAAACCTGATTACTCTGGATAATCGATGACATAACTACCTCACATATATCTTTAAAAATCGTAGAGAAAAGAGCTTTCACTACAAGTATTGATTATAGCGTAGTAAAGTAATTCTTTCAATTCATTTATATTAAATAAGTCATAAGTTACTGTCCGGTGTGAGCTTCAAATGTTTGAACAATAACTCTTAATTATTTAAAAGTCCCTGGCCAAAAATAGCATTCTTTCTTGGCTCAAGTGCGAAAAGAAGAATCATTCCAAGTACGAAACATGAAATTACTTCACCTGCACCAACTGTAAGTGTAAAGAAAAGAAGTGTTCCCGGAGCTTCATAAACATGAATAAGCACCTGAGGAACAATAATCATATTTGCTACAATAGGAGGAATCGGGCAAAGCCATTTAGCTGCTGGATTCTTCACCTTCTGAGCAATTACATAAGTAAGAACTGCACCGATAAGTGTTGCCAATGAACCAAATACAATATCAAGGAACATGCAACCTGTCAGTACATTACTAAGTATACAACCGATAAAAAGACCAGGAATTGCTGCTGGTGTAAAGTAAGGCAGAATAGTAAGTGCCTCTGAGAAACGAACCTGGATAGCCTGATTAGCAAGACCAAGAGCGTTTGCAAGTAATGTCAAAACGACATAAAGAGCTGCTATTACTGCAGCCTGAGTAATAAATAAAACCTTTGTGTTACGCATATTAAATTCTCCTTTAGTTTTGTTTAGTGTCAGGAAGGTCACGAACTGACATTTTTTAATGCAACGTATGATATAATATCATCAGTCTATTTTATTGTCTACTACTAATTTTACGAGGTTTTCCATGAAAAGAAATTACAAATTTACTATAAGTTATGACGGAACAAGATTCTATGGTTGGGAAAAACAGCCGGGTAAAGAAATGACAATTCAGGGGAAATTGGAATCGGTCTTAAGCAAAATGACAAACGCTCCCGCAGAAAATCCAGTTCAGGTCATAGGCGCAGGCAGAACCGATGCCGGAGTCCACGCCAGAGCCACTACAGCCAACGCTGTTCTCAACACAGATTTATCAGAACAGGAAATTCAGGATTACATGAACCAGTATCTGCCTGAAGACATCAGTGTAAACGAAGTAAGAGCCTGCTCCGACAGATTCCATGCCAGATACAACGCTCTTGGCAAGACCTACCGCTATACATTTTGGTACGGCTCATCAAAACCTGTTTTTGACAGAAAATATGTAACAATCCTTGATCAAAAGCCTGATGTCGAGAAAATGAGAGAAGGCGCAAAATACCTTGTTGGTACTCACGATTTTAAAAGCTTTTGCGGAAACAAAAAAATGAAGAAATCCACTGTTCGTTGCGTAGATACTATTAACATCGAGGAAAGCGGCAACTATATCCGCCTCTACTTCCACGGAAATGGATTCCTACAGAACATGGTACGCATACTTACAGGAACGCTCTTAGAAGTCGGATACGGTAATATTCCGGTTGATAACGTAAAAGATATACTTGAGGCCTGTGACCGCCAAAAAGCCGGCCCTACTGCTCCTCCCCAGGGACTATGCATGATGAAAGTTGACTATTAAGCAAGGAGGCTGATTATGTTTCAGATCAATCGAGCACAGTACAGATGTGCATTCAACTCGCAGATAAAAGAACTATCTTTTGATAATGCTCTTGAAAAGTGCAAAGAAAAAGCCCGTTCTTTTATCGAAAAAGGATTTTTATTAAATGTTTCTTTTTATAAATATGAAAATATGGGATTTCTATATGTAGAATCAATAGCAGATGATTCAAAAGAGACAATCTCAGAAATAACCATAGCTGAAGATATTATGGCTGATCTCATTCCCTATCTCAAGCCCTGGCCTGAAGAAAGCCGTGACCTTTATTTTGTCCCAATGATAAATGTTTATTATCATCATATCCCGGACAACAGCATTGATAAATGGGAATATGAAAGAACTACCGATGCCAAGACAAGAGTAGGTCGAGTTGCTTTCGTTTACCCAGACAAACTACCATCATATGTCATGCACCATAATGCAATCGTGGAAGAAGGTCTTCTTAAAGGAGATAAATACGCATATATTTCCATGCACGAAAATATTTTGTTCTCTTATTATGAAGAACCAAGAAACAATGTAAACATCAAAAATACTGATGAAGAATCCTCAGTTATAAACAGCTGGCTTAACGCCGATCCCGAATCGCATTTTGACAGAGAAAAAGCAAAAGGCAGCAATTTCCTCGTAATTCCATGTTTATTCAGTATAGACAAAGTGGACCTCAAGCAGTAGTGCTTAAGGTCCACTCTTTTGTTAAATATTTATTTTCGCAAGAACACTTGATTTCTCTGCTACAACTTCACGAACAGCTACATTAATCTTGCCTGTAGCCATACGCTTGATGTAG
>JAEEGF011485510.1_pt1 | contig 24045 bp, 19 predicted proteins | sample 9134171 | NCBI WGS metagenome assembly JAEEGF01 (sample SAMN16246542, study PRJNA631951) | gut metagenome | biome: gut microbiome; feature: rumen; material: AP-attached | host: Bos | place: Iran: Karaj | collected 2018-10
TAGCGAGAACGTCAGACTGACGCATGATAAGATACTTCTCGCCTTCGAACTCCAATTCCGTACCAGAGTATTTTCCATAGAGCACGTTGTCGCCAGCCTTCAGAATCATCTCTTCATCCTTTGTGCCTTTGCCTGCTGCTACTACTTCGCCCTTCAGAGGCTTTTCCTTGGCAGTGTCAGGAATTATGATACCGCCGATCTTCTCTTCTGCCGGTGCTGGCTTAATCAGCACGCGGTCTGCTAATGGTTGAATGTTCATAATCTTTGTTTTTATTTTTATTGGTTTAAATTTTCTGTGCTATCTATAAACTAAGAATGTGCCAATACTGGCTAACTGCCAATATTGACACATTCCGACTGCCAAAACTGTCAAGCGACTGTGGCTACCATCCAAGTTCATGCCATCCTATGTCGTTGCACCATTCGTAGTTGAACATGGTTTTATTGAGCGACTTCATGGGAATGACTCTTGTTTCTATATTGTCATACGCAATGTTTGGTACTATCATGCCGATACCTCCATAGTTTTCTTCTGTTATGTCGAAGGAATTGAAATCAAGACCTTCATAGATAGTGTTCCATGGGTTACTACCTGTAGGCATGTAGCTTGCTACGACGGCATTGTTGAGGTATGGTAGCCATTCGTTGTATGCAGCATTGTCAAGGTTTATATGCATGATATTCTTCAAATCATGTAATGCTGGTGCCTTATCAGTTTCCTCGTCTCTGAAGTAGTATATGCATCGATATTTGTTAAGTATGAGTTTGTCGCCTGTGTAGATGCCTTTCAGTGCATTGCGCGTGGCATTCATGAGCGGCTCCATTTCACTGGTTTTTACTGCAGATATGGCTATGCCACCATAGCTGCCCCATTGAGTGCCTTTAATGTATTTGTCTATAATCTCCTTGCCTATGACTTCCTTGTCGTACCCGAGTATTGGTACTATTATATTGTATGGTGCACCTTTGCCGGGTACTTCAGATGCCGCTGCCACTATGTAGTCGGTATAGTTGCGTAGTTCGTATGCAACCTCGGCAGTCTGCATGCAGCAGCAGTCAAAGAAGATATAGTCGAAATGCAGTGGTGCTCCGTTTTTGTCATTCAGTTGACTTAGTATAGAGGCGAATGTCGGTATGTTAAGCCATTTATTATAACCGTTGGCATTATTTTCGCCTTTTTCGTCAAATCCGTATGAATAGCGTCTGGTGATGATTGTCTCGACAGTGTCTTGTTCTATGATGGAGCCATTGCCGTGGCCTGTCATCAGCAGAGCATATTCTTCGGCAGGATAATTGTCGGCTATCCATTGCATGGCATTCAGCATGTTGGCAGGGTCAGTGCAATAGATTTCTTCAGAGAATTTCTTTACGGTTGTTCTCTGCCCATTTTGTATCTCATAGATGTAAGGGACTGTGTTTGAAAGGTCTGCGAAGACGATAAGCTTACAGTCAGATGGCAGGTTGGCAGAACCACTAACCATCTCTGTGATGTCGTTTTGCAGATTGTAGTTAAGGTTGTTGTCGCCGCATACGTAAGCTATTATGGTGCGACGTATCTTTACCTCGCTCTGAGTGTCATCATCGTCATGTGAGCACGAGAGCAAAGCGCATATATATAGTAATGTGTATAGAAAATGCTTTATGTTCATATCTATATGATTGGTTGTATTCTGAAAAATCTTATTCGTTTAGTGCACCGCAGTGTGGGCAGGTGCCTTTCTCTCTTATCCTCTTGCCGCAGTTGCCGCATATAAAGTGTTGGCGTGAGCGCTTGATGTATCGTGTAACGGCAAACCAACAGTATGCCACGAGCAGAGGATATCCTATATAGTAAAGTGTGCTTATGGAGAATATTATATATAGCACAGCGCACCAACCACATAAGCCGAACAAATAGAGTACTGCATCGTCGAAAGGCAGATGATGACGGGTGTCCTCAACGGCTGCAATGCCAATTATCAGCATTGCCCATACGGAGGATATGAATATGCCCAGAATCAGTGGCATGCTGAAAGGATTGAGTGAAGGATGGAAATAGAAGTTGCGCCATGTGTCAGCACCAAACATCTGCAATGATGCATAGAACGTGGCAGAACTGGCAACGGTTATGCAAAGCAGGGTGGGGTAGAACGATGGTATGTCGCGAAAGTGCACCAACGGTGCGTTGCGGCGTTGTATGGTGCGTATGATGTATGCCGCTATTATAAGTACGGCTATAATCAATGCTGCCAGCAAGTGCGTGTCGCTGAAGAACATTATGAACTGTGATATAGGGTCGGTAGGGGTGACATTGGCAAGGAGTTCAGTTTCGTGGATCCATCCCAATGTGCCGTCTTCGCCTATAAGCTGTACCCATACGGAATCTATGCTGTCTTGTGGTATTATACGTATGTCGGTAACGGCTAATTGCAGGTCGTGGGCAATACTGAACGTGTCGGTAACCAATTGTGACACGTGCTCCTCAGGTTGTTGCAATATAAGTTGTACGGAGTCGCTGTGCACTACGAAATTATAGCCTATCGTATAGTGATGGCTTTCATAGAACGACACGGAGTCGCTGATGGATATGCTGTCGTCTCCAGTCGTCGCAGCCTTGTTATTGCCCTTCTCATTATAGCATGCCGATAGGGTAAGTATAATCAGCGACAGTATAATATATAGTGGTGTCCTCATACCCATATTTCCATTTGGCAGTCTTTGCAGTTAAACCTTAGTCTGAATTGTTTACCGTCGTCAAGTGTTATGGTGAGCGGTTCTTTCCATGGCGCCTTGTTCTTCGTTTTTGTGCAGTAGCCCATTTCGTGTCTTATGCAATAGCGACACTGCATAAGCAATTTCTCAGGACTACCGTCGGTTTCAAAGGCCTGTGCGTTGATACCCAAGGACTTGTAAAATGCCTTAGCCTTGTTGTTCGCTGCGTTGTAAAGGAAAGGCATGGCATAGCGTGGTGGTTCTGCTACGCTGTGGTTGATAGTTGCAGCCTGTGTATCGGTGCGTTCCCTTGATGATGTCTCTATGGTAAGTACCAGGTCGCGTCTTAGTTGTGCAAGTACGCTGCTGGGGATGAAAGGATTACCTGCATTGTCAATGATTGTGACATCGTGGCAGGTATATATCGTGTTGCCCAACTTTGTGAGTTGGCGGCGTATATTGTCCTCCTGTGGCTTTTGCGCAGTTTGATATTCGTAGCCTTGAGTTACGGTGAATGTCCTGCCAAACTCATCTTGTGCCTGAGCTGTTATGACGTCTTTTTCAATGCGTATGTTTATGTCAAGAGTCACCTTGCGTTCTGCGGAAGGTTTTGACAACAGGCTTTGGAAGGCTTGGTCGTGGTTGCGGTAAAGTGTAGTGCCAGGTTTCAGTCCGTCAGGCATTTTGAGTGGAAACAGACGGTTCCCCTCAGCCCTGTTTACCCTGAAGCCGATGAGACGCTTGTCTTTGTCGAAGAAGCATAGGCCGTCGCCATTGCTGAACGATGCCGTAGATGATACATTGAAGGAGTTCCCTTTGAGCTCTTTTACGCAACCAACCATCTCGCCAAGTGCCTTAGGTGTGTCAAGCGACACCAAGCCATTTTGTCTGCCCTGTGCGAAGTATGTGGTAAGGCCACGGTTAAAGCTTTTCTTAAGATTAGGGGTGAAGGTATAGGTGCATCTACCCATCGAGGCACGACGGTATTTGTCGGGGTGTCTGCGGCAGATCTCGTTGAGTTTCTCGCTGTATGCTGCAGTTATGTTCTTTACGTAGTCGGTGTCTTTTAGTCTTCCCTCTATCTTGAAACTTACAGCTCCTGCCTCAGCCAGTTTTTCAAGGTTTTCAATCTGTGCCATGTCTCTTAGCGAAAGCAGGTGGCGTGATTCCTCTAATATGTTACCGTCGGCATCGCGCATGGTGAATGGCATGCGGCAGAATTGTGCACATTCGCCTCTGTTGGCTGAGCGGCCAAAACAATGTTCTGAGGCATAGCACTGTCCGCTGTAGCTTACGCATAGCGCCCCGTGGACAAATACTTCAAGTTCTGTTTCCGGTACAGCCTTGTGTATTGCTGCTATCTCATCGATTGAGAGCTCTCTTGCCAGGACGGTGCGCTTGAAGCCAAGTGATGACATCCATCTTACCTTCTCCACAGTGCGGTTGTCTGTCTGGGTGCTGGCGTGTATGTCTATGCCTATCTGCTTAAGCTCTTCAAGCAGTCCTAAGTCTTGTATCAGCAAAGCATCAACTCCGATTTCCTTGAGATTCCTGCAAAGGTTAAGCGTATCGTTTAGCTCATTGTCGTAGATGATGGTGTTTACAGTCACGAAAACCCTTGCTCCGAACAGGTGTGCATGGTCGCACAGGCGGGCAATGTCATCTATGCTGTTGCCTGCCGCTGCCCTTGCCCCGAATCGGCTCGCACCAATGTAAACGGCATCAGCACCGTGATCAATGGCGGTGATTCCGCATTCAAGGTTTTTTGCTGGAGAAAGTAGTTCTAATGTCTGCATGATTCCTATAATTGCTTGTCAGATTTTGTTGATTTTATTTCTGATGACAAAGATGTTCAGTAACGATACTGTAATAAACAAAGCCAAACCTAACAATACGGCATGTAGTATGGTGCCGCTTTCAATGTTAGGAAACAGGGCGTGGATGATGCCCATGTAATAGTTTCGCAGTAAGACTACGGTAATGAGTGCCACGAGTAAAACAATGGCATTAAGTGTCAGCGTCAGTGCTTGATACGGCATTGCAACCTTATATGAAGGGTAGCCAATGAGTAACAGGTTCTGTAGCTTCTCAGTATTCTTCTGTACCAATAGGTATATACTCAGCATGAGTATGTAGAAGCTCAGTATGCTGATTATGATGCCGACGATCATTACGAGGCTTACCATGAGACGTAGGAAGTATGTAGTCTTCTCTGCGTTCAGTTTGTCACTCTCCATCTCAAGTCCGTTTTGGTCAAAATAATTGCCAATGCCTTCGTCTGCAGGGTTGTCAACCTCGATGAGCAGTCGGGTAGGAGGGCAATCGTCGTCAGGTGCGAATTCCTTGTTGCTCCAATCCATAAACGACTGAGGAACGAGTATGGCGCTGAGGGAGTTTGAGAATGCAACGACATTGCCTTTGAAGTTGCGCTCCTTGCCATTGCCCCTCACGTGGATGTCAAAGTCAATCATACCCATCAGACCTTCTGAAATCTGTGGCAGGGAACGGTTGCGGGCAATGCCGAAGTTATACATGTTGATGTATGTACGAGGCAGTATCACTGGTACGTTGTCGCTGCCTTCTTCGTATTTCCAGGCTGAAAGGTCTATGTCAACGAACTCGTCAGGTACGCTTTCAAAGAACATCTCGGTATTCAGTATCTGTTGTCCGTTGATGCCCATGCGAGCGTCAGTCTTGTAGTTCGTCGAGGTGAATTCACCGATTTTCTTTACGAAAGGCTGTGCCTTCAGCTCCTGCGTGTCTTTGGAAGAAAAGGTGCTTGTGCGCCCCGACATCGTGTTGCCGGCCCCGATACGCTTTGTGACCATTATGTAGTCAGCCTTCATGAAGGTATCTTCGGAGGTGAACACTGGCAGTACGTCCTTGTAGAATTGGTAGCCGGCAAGGACTATTGTCATTCCGAAGAGGTTAGCGAACAGAAATCCGCAGAACTGTCCTATGCTGATATGCTGACGTAATAATTTCCAGAGAAGTTTCATTTTGTTATCCTATAGCTTGTATGTCTTGTCGTATGGAAGGTTCATGTGTTTGCCGATAGATGTGACTATAACGCAGGCATTCTGCTTCTTAGCCTCTTCCATCATTATATCTGCCATAATCTGTGAGTTGTAGTCGTCAAGGTGACTGATAGGCTCATCTACCAACAGTACGTCGAATGGTTGCGCAAGGGCTCGCATCATAGCTACGCGTTGCTGCTGACCGAATGACATCATGCCTATTTTCTGGTCTGTCTTCTCGGGAATACCCAGACGTTCAAACCATGACAGTATTTTTTCGGTGTCGCTATGCTGCGTAAGTTGATTCTTTATCAATACATTTTCCATCGCCGTCAGTTCAGGAAACAGACGTAGTTCCTGAAACAAGTGGCTGATGCTGTTGCGCCTGAGTTCTGACCATTTGTTTGGCTTATAGTCTTTTATGTCATCGTTGTCAAACAGAATCTTGCCTGTATAGTCATTTCTGTAACCTATTACATAGCTGCAGAATGTGCTCTTACCTTTGCCCGATGCGGCCTCTACAAGGTAAAGACCTCCACGTTTGAATGTGGCGGCGGAGTTCCATATCTCGGAGTTCAGGTCTTCTACGGTGGCGAAGACTTTCGGTATTACATGGTCAAATGTTATTTGTTCCATTATATCTATGTTTTTATTTTAGGGTGCTCCCGTTAATTTGCTTTGTCGTTAACAGAATCCGCCTTTAAGGTGTATATTATACGTTTCGTGCCTGCCAGAAGAGGAATGATGTTGTCCTTGTCTGATGCAGAGTTGCCTAGGGCACCAAGGTTGAGCACTACTACCAGGTGCTCCTCACTTGTCGTTTTGCCGTTTGGCAGGTTTCTCACCTCCGCTGTCATATTTTTGTCGTCAGTGGCTTTGCCGTTAGGTGAAAGGAGTATAGCCATTTCTTCCTTATTGTCGCGTATCTTATCGTAAGCATCGGTACCAAGTAACATGGTGTTCAATGCCTTGTTGTTATGAAGGTATGGCATTAATTCCTCACCGTTTACATTCATGAATATACCGGCAAAAGCCTTGGCATCCATCTGTGTATTCCAGTCTGTCGTAAGTTTGCGGTATATTGTCTGTGCTTTTTGCAGTGACTGCTTTACGTTTACGTTGTAAGAGCAAGGCATTCCTTTCAGATGCATGGTGTTGTCAGAGAAGGTTATTTCTGCCTCTATCAATATGTCGTCAGGATCGGTGCCTTTCGGTGCGCCCAATGACAATGCTGCGGCTATTTGTTCAGGCAGTGTGCTCGACTGTGCCACCATCCTTATGTCAGACTGTGCTTCTTGCAGGTGTTCCCATAATGGTGAGTGCTTTATGCTTGCACTCTCATCTTGGTTCAACCATGCGGTAATTCTTCTTACGGTTCTTGCGCGATCGCTTGCGAGTATAGGACCAAGTACTATTACTGCTGACTTGTTGTAGCCTACTATCCATGATTTCTTGAGACAACAGAATGTGTAACCGTCACGTTCTACGAAATTGTCGGTATTGCCTTCAGTCTTCAGTTTTTGCAGGAAATCGCCAAAATCTCCTTCGTCGCTGAGTGCGGCGCACATGCCAAGTGTGCCGTCAGGGGTCTCAAATAGCAATATGTCTTTTGTTGCGTCAATACCAGCGAGTTCTTCATTATTGCCGGAGAATGTCTTTCGTATCTCGTTGAACGGTGAGCCTTCGCCAGACATGCTCGTGGTCTTTACGGAAATCACGGCAGTGCAGTTAGAAGGAATAAAGTCAGTATAGTCGCTGTCAGAGCAAGATGTGAGCAGTGACAGCAACACCGTCAGTGCCCATATTTTATATACAAAGTGTTTGCGTATCATTAGCTTTACGGTATTAATTAGTTAGTTGCTAACTGTGCCATCATTACGGCACTCAGTGCGGCAGTCTCTGTTCTGAGCCTTGATGCTCCGAGTGACACTGATTCATAGCCTTGTTCCATGGCAAGTCGTACTTCTTCAATGGAGAAGTCGCCTTCCGGACCTATAAGTATGGTTACGGGAGTATCAGGAGCAAGTGTTTTCAGTTCCTTGAACAAGTCCGTCCTATCTACCTCATTGTAGCAATGGCAGATGTATTTCTTACCATCTGTTGGTTTATGAATGAAGTCTGCGAAAGACTCCATGTCGTTCACCGTGGGCATCCATGCCTTACGGCTCTGCTTCATGGCGGATACTACGATCTTCTCTATTCTGTCGGTGCGCATCTTACGTCGTTCAGAGAACTGACACTCAAGGAAAGAAAACTCGTCAATGCCTATTTCTGTAGCCTTTTCTGCCATCCATTCTATGCGCTCCATCATCTTCGTTGGAGCGATGGCTATGTGTATATGCCTCTGCCAATGGCGCGGCTGCGGCATCTCTTCGATTATACTGTATGTACAGTGCTTGTTTGAGGCTAGCGTCACCTCTGCCTTGAAGAAACTGCCGGCTCCGTCAATGAGATATATCTGGTCACCCTCCTTAATTCGTAGTACACGAGTTGCATGTACCGCCTCTTCCTGTGGCAGTTCCTTGGCATTTGATGCGTTAGGTACATAAAAATAGCGTTCTTCTTTCACTTCTTTGAGATTTTCTTAGGTGGTTGCAGATAATTGTTATGGCGTAGCTTAGTTGTCACTGCGTCTGTCCAGTTCCTTCTTCAACTGGTCAGCAATCTCATACTTCTCTTCTTCAATGCACTTCTGCATGGCTTGCTTGAGCATATCCGTTGATAGGGTGTTGAGAGGCATTGATATGCCTTTGGCATCAGTGCCCATATATGGCATGCTCTGGCGTTCCCATAGCGATTCTTCTGCGTAGAGAGGGATGTGTGGGTCGGCATATGAAAGTAAAATACCGTCGCTTGCCCTGATGGCGAAGATAGTACCAGAGCGCTGATCTTCAAGTACTGCCCTATATTCACCATCGAATATTCCTACTATTACGACGGCGAGTTCAAGCTCTGTCATGTACTTTATCATGGCACTCATGGTTTCAGGTAGTGCTGTTTCAAGGTGTTCCGCAGCAATCTTGCTGTGCTCCTTGTCGTTTATGTATTTGCCTCTACGTATGGCAAACTCATAGCGTAGGTGCGGATTTACCACCAACGCTATCTGTTTTTTCTCTTGTTGGTCAGTGACTATGAGCAGTGCTGTGTCGTTTGCCGTTGCAATGTCTGTCACTCCCTGTACTTTTAAAGGAATACGCATAAGCCTGGTTTTTCGTCAAACCCAGATATAAGTTCAACATTACGGTGGAGATTCAGATATCCCACCTTTTAAAAAACAAAAAGCAAAAAGTATGATTACCGCAATATCTTCTTGAAAGAAGTGCAGACGTAATCTTACTTTTTACTTTTTACTTTCTACTTCGAATTTTTTATGCCTCAGCTGGAGCCTCTTCAGCAGGTGCCTCAGTAGCCTCCTCTGCAGATGCTTCTGCAGCAGCGGCAGCAGCCTCAGCAGCAGCCTTCTTCTCTGCTATAGCCTTAGCCTTAGCTTCGTTAGCCTTCTTCTCAGCAGCGAGCTGTGTGTCCTTGGCAGCCTTCTTAGCCTTAGCCAAGTCAGCCTTGATAGCCTCGAAACCATTAGCCTTAGCCTTCTTCCACTCTTCGAACTTTGCCTGTGCAGCAGCCTCGTCGAATGCGCCCTTCTTAACGCCACCCTTGAGGTGCTTCATAAGGAGTACACCCTCGTTAGAGAGAATGTTGCGAACAGTGTCAGTTGGCTGTGCACCTACCTCGAGCCAGTAAAGGGCACGCTCAAAATTCAGATCTACTGTGGCAGGATTGGTGTTAGGGTTGTAAGTACCAATCTTTTCAGTAAACTTACCATCACGTGGAGCTCTTACGTCAGCTACGACAATGCTGTAGAAAGCATAGCTCTTACGGCCGCCGCGCTGTAAACGGATCTTTGTTGCCATTTGTTTTAACTTTTTTTTTTTTTTGTTATTAAATAGATGTGAATATGCTTCCAACTCGTGAAAGCGGGTGCAAAGTTACTGATTTTTTTTGAGATATTGCCTATAAAACATTATTAATCATTGTTTTCTTAATTTTTTTTAACTACTCTGTATGGCATCACCGTCGTATCCATTGGTTTTTTGTCAGGCAGGTCGTATATCCTTAGGGCATTTTGTTTTTCGCAGTTTGTAGCGGCGGATAAAAATCATTTTGTCACGAAAAACGTGCTTTTTGTGACAAAATGATTTTTCGTGACACTCAACAGGGAAATGCAAAATAGAAGAAAAACACGAAGAAAATGGGTGTGGAAGCCTTCAAAGTGGGTGAAATTTGATGAATTTTACCCACTTTGGTAACGGAATATGCCTACTTTTGCATCGTTATATGTGTGCTTTTATGATGTAATTAGATAGCTTTTACAGTGTAAAAGATATGCTTTTACGAGGTAAAACGATAGCTTTTATAATTTTACGAAAATCCCGTTGCTGATTATCAGTAAGTTACGGTTTTTATCGAAATTCGCGATTTTGGGCACGGTTTCACGTTTGCTGAATTTTATCGCAAGGATTTTGAGGTTGCAGAAATCAATATGTCGCAAAAACGTCCAAAATGGAGACAAAGTGTCAGTCGGTACTGCCTGCGGCAAAACCACAACCACAAACCTGTCGTATGGTACAAATTACTGTTAGCTTGTATTTCCCATTATTTCGTTTTAGGTGGGTTCTAATAATTCCCACTGTCAGATTTTTGAATTTATTTCGAGGGCAAAATGTTAGCTGATAAGGGAGCATAGCGGGCTATGTGACCGCAGAAGCTAACAGTTTGCACCGAAAGAAAACAAAAATATGACATAATGATATTCGTATAATTGACTAATTTAACTCGTGGGAATTTTTAGAACCCACCTTTACACTTTCCTGAATGTGTAAGCATCTTGTTTGAAGCATGAAAACGAACTTGTTAGTGTTCCTTTTGCACAAAAAAACATAAAAGTGAGCCGTAGTAGGAAAAAATATCAAGATAACCAAAGGTTATTCGGGAGAATTTTTGTAACTTTGTAGTCAATATCAGGCATAATGAAGAAAGTAATATGGCAAAGAAACAAATAAAAGAAAAGTCAATAGAGGAAGCGTTATGGGAATCAGCCAACAAACTACGTGGCTCCGTGGAACCATCGGAGTATAAGCACGTGGTGCTGAGCCTTATCTTCCTGAAATATGCACACGACCGTTTTACGGAGCGGCGCAAGGAACTGGTGGCAGAAGGCAAGGAGGCTTTTGCCGATAATGCGGTCTTCTACAATGCCAAGAATGTCTTTTATCTGGAGCCCGAGAGCCGTTGGGATTTTCTGATTGAGAATGCCAAGCAGAATGATATTGCCATCAGGATAGACAAGGCATTGGCGAAGGTGGAGCAGAGCAACCCTACGTTGAAGGGTGCCTTGCCAAGCAATTACTATGCAGGTCTGTCGCTCGACCGTACAAAGCTTGCTGCATTGCTTGATGAAATCAATAAAATTGACACGCTGAAAGACCCTGAGAACGATCTCATTGGTCGTGTTTATGAATACTTTCTCGGCAAGTTTGCCATTGCCGAAGGTAAGGGTAAAGGTGAGTATTATACGCCTAAGACCATTGTCAACCTTATTGCCGAGATGATTGAGCCTTATCGTGGTAAGATATATGACCCATGTTGTGGTTCTGGCGGTATGTTCGTGCAGAGCATGAAGTTCATCGAGGCGCATCATGGTAACAAGCGTGATATCTCTGTCTATGGACAGGAATATACCAATACCACCTACAAACTGGCAAAGATGAACCTTGCCATTCGTGGTATTGCCTGCAACTTGGGTGAGATGGCTGCCGATACGTTCCATAACGATCAGCACAAAGACCTGAAGGCAGACTTCATCATGGCTAATCCGCCATTCAACCAGAAGGCCTGGCGTGCGGAGAACGAACTGAAAGACGACCCACGATGGGCAGGTTACGACGTGCCTCCTACAAGTAATGCCAACTATGGTTGGATTCTGAACATCGTCTCAAAGCTCTCTGTCAACGGTACGGCAGGTTTCCTTCTTGCCAATGGTGCGTTGAGTGGCGACGGCACAGAGTTGGCAATCCGTCGTCAGCTATTGCAGAACAAACTCGTGGAGGCCATAGTAATTCTTCCACGAAACATGTTCTATTCTACGGACATCAGCGTGACGCTTTGGATTCTGAACAACAACAAGAAGGCTCGCACAGTAGAGCAGAACGGCAAGATGGTTCGTTATCGTAATCGTGAGGACGAGGTACTGTTCATCGACCTACGCCAGTGGGGAGAGCCGTTCGAGAAGAAATACATTCAGTTCTCTACGGAGCAGATACAGCAGATTGCAGAGAACTTCCATAACTGGCAGCGTGTAGGCTATGAAGAGACCTATCACGACGAGCCAGAATATTGCTACTCAGCCACCCTCGACGAGATTGAGAAGAAAGGTTGGAGTCTTGTGCCAAGCAAATATATCGAGTTCCGCAACCGTGATGAGCAGATAGACTTCGACACTAAGATGAAGCAACTGCAAGTAGAAATGCGCGACCTCTTGCAACAGGAGGAAGAGAACAAACAAGAACTAAAAGCACTCTTTGAGAAGTTGGGCTACAGCCTCTAATCTTTTCCTGTTCTTAAAGAATTGGAAAGAATTACAACAATATTGAGCTATTATAAAAATCATATAGCATGGCAACATTTAAAATAACAGAGAAACAACTTAAAGACACATTATCTTTGCAACTTATTAATTGCAATAGTTTTGTGAACACTCTATACAAGTATATGACAGCAAGTCGTGTTCTTGATATTTTGGAAAAAGAACCTCATCAAATAGGCTTTGTTTCTCCAGAAAAATGGTATGACCCATATGAAACAAAGTTCCTAAATACCGATTATACCAAATTGAATGGGTATGAACAGCCTAAAATATATTGCTTTTGTGCAAGAATGGATAACCGTAACGAAGAAGCTTCATGGAAAATATATAAAAAAGAGAACGAACCTTTGTTACGTATGTCAATTAGAACAATAGACTTCTTACTGTGTTTAGATAAATTTGCAAAAGAGCATGAGTGTGATCTTTATTTCTCTCGAGTTGATTATAGATTGAAAAAGAAAGAGATTGACGAATTGTATTTGCCATCAAGTCCCTATTATCATGAGTTTTTTGATGATTTTAACGACAAACAATATGTCAAAGTTATGTCGTTAAAGAGATGGGCTTTTGGTTATGAGAATGAATATCGCATTTTTATTATCCCAAGAAATCAAAATGCGATAAAAGATTATATGAAAGATGGAGTGCTGTTTGTCCCTGTTTCAGTTGAGATGATTCTACGATTTACGTTTTATCCTGCTAATAAATCTAATGAAAGTCTAGCGTCTCAAATTGATAAGGCAAAATATGAGGCAGAGTATAAATTAATAAAAGAACGATTATCGTCATCATATCCAAAGGCTAAAGTCTATAAATCTAATTTATATTCAGGTGTAAAGAAGATAGAAAAGATAGAAGTATGACATACAAACGTTTAGGCGACTATATCAGAGAGGTGAATGTTCGTAATCGGGAATTGAAGGTTACGAACTTACTGGGTGTGAGCATATCGAAGGAGTTTATGTCTTCGATTGCTAATACCATTGGCACAGATATGTCTACTTACAAAATTGTGGAGCGAGGTCAGTTCGCATACGGTCCAGTGACTTCACGCAATGGCGACAAAGTATCTATCGCTTTGTTAGATGGTTACGATGGGGCTATTATTTCTCAGGCTTATACTGTGTTTGAAGTTATTGACCACGAACAGCTATTGCCAGAGTATTTGATGATGTGGTTCCGTCGTCCAGAGTTTGACCGCTATGCCCGTTTCCATTCACATGGAAGTGCTCGTGAGATATTCGATTGGGACGAACTTTGTGATGTCATGCTCCCCATCCCTTCCATTACTCGCCAACGTGAAATCGTGTCAGAATACGAAACGCTGACCAATCGCATCCGTCTCAACAATCAAATGATTCAGAACCTCGAAGCCACCGCCCAAGCCCTCTACCGCAAAACCTTCGTCGATAACATCGACAAAGAAAACCTCCCCGAAGGCTGGAGAATGGGAACAATTGGAGAATTTTGTACAGAGATGAAATCAGGTGGTACTCCAAGTAGAAACCATAATGAATATTGGGATAAGAAAGATTATCCTTGGCTTAAAACTGGAGAGGTTCAAAATAACGTAATCATTAATGTTGAAGAATATATTAGTGAGGAGGGTATGAAAAATAGTTCTGCGAAAATTATTCCTCGTGGGTCTGTTATTATGGCAATGTATGGTGGTGGTACTGTTAGTAACATCGCATATCTTGATTGTGACACAACAACTAATCAGGCGTGCTGTAATATGATTTGTAATAGCAAGCAAGATGCTGCATTCCTATTTTTCCATTTGCGTTATCATCAAGAAGACATAAAACTTTTGGCTAATGGTGGAGCGCAGGAGAATTTAAGCCAAGAAGTGATAGCTCAGCAGCCAATTATAATCTTTGAGAACAAAGAGAACAAGTCTCTGTTTATCCCAATATTAGATAATCTCATCATCAAATATAGAGAAAACGAAAAACTTACCGAATTACAATCTTTGCTTTTGGCGAAGATGGGGCAAATAAAGTAATGTGATATACAAGGATATGAGAAATAAGTTGCGACTTTCAGAGATTACAGAGACGGTGAATAGAGGGAAGAACTATTTTGAACTCTTTGATGAAATCTATAGTTTGGAGGAACTTTTCCCAAATACTATTGATTCTAAATTGTTTGAGTATGCTCCCATGAAGATTGTTGCCTGTTTCGAACAGTTTTTTAGAGAGGAATATAAGGAGATCCTTGTTACACCCAAGATAAAGGAGAGACTTAAAGAAGTAGATGTGTTCAAAAATACAAAGTTTGAAATAGAAATTGCCGATGCCCTTCAAAATAATACAATCACATTGGGTGATTATCTATCGTTATTAATTCCATGTAGTAGACTAGAAGATATTGACAAGACCCTTTCTCAACTTCTTGATATAAAATTCTTGGATGAAATCAAGAAGAAAGAAGGTGGGGAAAGGCTCATAAAAACAATTAACGAGATATTTAGACTCAGGCATATTTATTGCCACGAAGTTCCATACAAGAACACACTTAATAAAAAACTGGTTACAGAATACATTTCTGGCGCATGTCAATTTCTAGAATACTCAGATGATACTATTAGGTATGCCTTATATTCAAATCATTATAGTATTTTAGAAGAAATGCAACATGCAAAAGAGGATTTCGAAAATGCTGATAAGCAATTGGAAGAACTGATAAATCTTGTCAAGACTAAACAAAAGAATGATGCTATATTCTATAATGACTTTAGATATATAGATGCGTGGAGAGAATATAGAGAGTTAAGAGCAAAGGCAGATTCTGCAGTAGGGCATAACGGAGGCTATTCACCTCTCCATTATTACAGAAATTTGGAGAGAACGACTAAAAATCTAATCAAAGAATTAAGTGATGATTTTAAATACGAATTAAGGAAATAAAAGATATGCGTATGGATAAATTAGGCAAGATGATAAGAATTACCGATTTACGGTCGGTATGGCCTCATGAGGCAAATGACTTCACGAAGTGGTTGGCACAGGAGGAGAATCTTACGCTGTTGAGTGATGCGATAGATATTGAGTTGGGATTGTTTGGTGAATAAATAAGTACAAACAACATGAAGGAAGGCTATTTGGATTTTGACGAGTATATCCGCCAAGGAGAACCCTCACAGAAGGAGAAGGCTGGATATTGGCAGACGGCTATAGGTCTTCAGGCTGTAGATGGCTTGAAGGTATCGAGCTATCTGCAAAACACGGCGTGTCGGCATATTGAAGGAGATATAACGATAGATGAAGCGCGTGAACTTGTCAATCAATACTATATTACGAAGACGGCCCACGATGCTAATGATGATGACAAGGAAGAGGCTGACCGTGTTTCATCGAACATCGTAAAAGTTTTGTCCAGTCCCACCTTCGATTTCAGCACAGGAGGCTATCAGTCAGTTCATCGTCGTGTTTTCGAGGGTGTGATGAAACATGCCGGGGAATTCCGTAAATACGACATAACAAAAAAGGAGTGGGTGTTGGAAGGTGATACCGTTCTCTATCTGAATTGGGAAGACTTGCGTCGTGCTATCGACTATGATTTGGAACAGGAACGTGCATACAGCTATAAGGGAAAGAGTCAAGATGAGATGATAAGTCATCTTACAAAGTTCGTCTCTGGATTATGGCAGATACACGCCTTTGGTGAGGGAAATACCCGTACTACAGCCGTTTTCACTATACAATATCTGCGCTCGTTGGGATTTGATGTGAACAATGACCTGTTTGCCAAGCATTCTTGGTATTTCCGCAACGCTTTGGTTCGTGCCAACTATCATAATATTGCAAAGGGAATAGACTATACCCCAATATACCTTGAGCGTTTCTTCCGCAATCTGCTATTAGGTGAGCAATGGGATTTGCGTAACCGCTATCTACATATTCATCCAACGGCAGAATGGAGTGTTCAACCAAATCTAAACACTCCGACAAGTACCCCACCGCTCGACCAAAGGTCGCTTGCTACCAAAGGGACGCAAGAAGCACCCGAACAAGTACCCGAACAAGTACCCGAACAAGTAAAGGATTTGTTGCATACAAATAATACTCATATTATTAGGTTGATAAAAGAAATAGGAGATAAAGAACTTTCTATTGCTGAAATTATGAAAGCATTGGAACTTAAGCATCGTCCAAATTTCTTAGAGTATCACCTGAATCCTGCCATAAAGGAAGGTTATGTCCGTTTACTCTATCCTAATTCCCCTCGCCACCCACGCCAGAAGTATCTGCTTACGGTAAAAGGATTGGCACTATATAATGAATTAACGAAAAAGGAATAAGCTTATGTCACACTTTAACGAACATACGCTGGAGATGGCCATCATGGAGTTGTTTGAGCAACAGGGCTACAGCTACGTGAATGGCGAAACGATACACAAGGAGCAGACGGAGGTGCTGCTGCGTGATGACTTGCGGATGTATCTGATGGACAGATATGCCCAGGAGGGAATCACGCCCTTGGAGGTAGAGCGAGTCATTGCGAAGCTGACGGCTGATAATGGTGCTCCGCTCTATGAGCAGAATGCACAGACGTATCGCTTGATGACGGAGGGTTTCGCTATCAAGCGTGAGGATGCTTCGTTGCCAGACTTGTTCGTAGAAGTGATAGACTTTAAGGATGTTGACAGGAATATCTTCAAGATTGTAAACCAATTGGAGATAAAGGGCACAGAGAAGCGTATTCCCGATGGTATCGTCTATGTGAATGGTCTGCCCGTAGTGGTATTGGAGTTCAAGAGTGCTGTAAAGGAAGACACCACCATCATGAATGCCTATACACAGTTGACGGTGCGCTACAGAAGGGATATTCCTGAGCTGTTCCGCTATAATGCCTTTGTGGTTATCAGCGATGGCGTGAACAATAAATATGGCACGCTGTTCACGCCTTACGAGTTCTTCTATGCCTGGCGAAAGGTGGAGCGCACTGATAAGGCAAACGACGGCATCGACTCCCTGCACACCATGATGGCAGGATTGTTCCGTAAGGAGAGACTGCTGAGCGTGATGAAAGACTTTGTATTCTTCCCTGACACCTCGAAGAGTGAAAGGAAGATCGTCTGCCGCTATCCGCAGTTCTTCGCAACACACAGGCTTTACGAAAACATCTTGGAGCATTCGCATATCAATCTGCATGGCGATGGAAAGGGAGGAACATACTTCGGTGCTACGGGTTGTGGCAAGAGCCTCACGATGCTGTTCCTTACTCGTATGCTGATGCGCAGCCGACATATGGCAAGCCCTACCATTGTATTGATAACAGACCGTACAGATTTGGACGACCAGCTTTCAGCTCAATTCGTTAATGCCAAGCAGTTTATTGGAGATGAGACTGTGGTGAACGTCGAGACACGAGAAGAGTTAGGCAAGAAGTTGAGAGGACGAAAGAGTGGCGGTGTATTCCTGACTACCATACAAAAGTTCAGCGAGGACATCAACCTGTTGTCCGACCGTGCCAATATCATTTGCATATCTGACGAAGCCCACCGTTCGCAGACGAATGTTGAACAGAATGTGACCATTACCGACAAAGGTGTAAAGCGTAGCTATGGCTTTGCCAAGTATCTGCACGACTCGTTGCCTAATGCTACTTACGTAGGTTTTACAGGAACACCGATTGATGCCACGATAGATGTGTTTGGCGATGTGGTAGATTCTTACACCATGACAGAATCGGTGGCAGACGGTATCACCCGCCGCATCGTCTATGAAGGAAGAGCAGCCAAGGTATTTGCCGACCACAAACAACTGGAGGCGATAGAGGCATACTATAAGCAATGTGAAGAGCAAGGTGCCAATGAATACCAGATAGAAGAAAGCAAGAAGGCGGTTACGCAGATGAACAAGATTCTGGGCGACCCGAACCGATTGGCCGTGGTGGCAAAGGATTTCATTGAGCACTACGAAAAGCGAATAGAGGAAGGAAGCACCGTTTGCGGTAAGGCAATGTTCGTTTGCTCAAGTCGCGAAATAGCCTATGACCTGTATAAGCAGATTATAGCCTTGCGCCCCGAATGGGAGGAGAAGATTGGCTCTGAAGACCAGACACCAGTAGAGCGCATCCGATTGGTGATGACTCGCGAGAAGGATGATGATCCGAAACTGCGCGAACTGATTGGTTCGGACGAAGATCGCAAGGCGCTTGATGTGCTGTTTAAGAATCCTGACTCTAACTTCAAGATTGCTATCGTTGTGTCTATGTGGATAACAGGCTTTGACGTGCCTTGTCTCGACACAATGTATATTGACAAGCCTTTACAGAAACACACGTTGGTACAGACTATTTCGAGGGTGAACCGTGTGTATGAAGGCAAGGACAAAGGACTGGTGGTGGACTATATCGGTATCAAGAGCAACATGAACAATGCGCTGAAACAGTATGCCGGTGGTGGTGATGTGGGTGACAACGTGGAAACCATCGAGCAGAGTGTGACGATGGTGAAAGACGAGTTGGACATCCTGCGCAGAATGTTCCATACTTTCGATTATAGCAAGTTCTCAACGGGTACACCATTGGAACAGTTGGAATGCCTGAAACATGCGGCAGAGTTCGTGCAGGTTACAGAGAAAACACAAAACCAGTTTATGGGACATGCCAAGAAACTGAAATCTGCTTTCAACCTCTGTTCCAACAATGAGACAATCAGCGATAAGGATCGTGAGGACATACATTTCTTTACGGGAGTGAGGTCTATCATTTACAAACTGACAAAGGGTGATGCTCCCGATGCCTCGCAGATGAACCGCAAGGTGAGCCAGATGATAGCAGAAGCCTTAAAGTCGGACGGAGTGGAGGAAGTAGCTCAGGTGAATGCGAATACAAAGGATCTGGACTTGCTGAGTGAAGACTATATGACGAGGCTGGAGAAACTGAAGTTGCCTAATACGAAGGTGAAACTGATGGAAAAGTTGCTTCGGACCGTCATCACCGATTTCAAGAAGGTCAATAAGATGAAGGGTGTGGACTTTACCAAGCGTCTGAATGCGTTGGTGCAGCGATACAATGACCGTAGCGACAATGCTGTGTTTGCCGAAGAAGTGCTCAATGAGGTTGCCAAACAGATGGCAGAACTGCTGAAGGAGGTAAACAAAGAGAAGAAATCGTTCAAGGATCTGGGTATCACTTATGAGGAGAAGGCTTTCTATGATATATTGAAGGAGATTGCCCATAAGTTCGGCTTTGAATATCCAGAAGACAAACTGTTGACGTTGGCATCTGCAGTAAAGAAGATGGTGGATGACAAGTCTAAATATACAGACTGGGCTAATCGTTCAGATATCAAGGCCGAGCTGCAGATGGACTTGATTCTGATATTGGCAGAACATGGTTACCCTCCTGTTCCGCAGGATGAGGTGTTCAAGGAAATCTTTGAGCAGGCAGAGAACTTCAAGAAATACGAGCAGGCGGAAAAAGTATCTCCTATAATTTCGATGTATCCTCAAATCGGGGAAGAAGATGGAATGATGATGGCTGCTGAAGACATTGATGACTCCGTTTAAAGACGAAGTCTGATCTCTCCTGTCTGTAACGACATTAGTATATTGTAAAATAATAATGTATTCTATGCCAGAGCTTGGATTGAAGAATACAAAGATGATTGTAAACAATAAGCCAGTCCTACTATAGAATGGTAGAACTGGCTTTTTTTGTGTCTGTTTATATTTCTTTGTGATTATGGCAGCAGCAAGAGTGTTCCTCTTCTTCTTTGTGCTCATGACAACAGCAAGAATGACCTTCCTCCTTATCATCGTGGCAGCAACAGTGGCTTCCGTGGTGCGCATAGTGTTGATAGAGAGCGTTTAAAAGCAATAATGCGAGAATTACAGTACATGTGAGGTTGAACCATGAGAAGCCTTCTGTACCGAGCTGAGCCGTTTTCTGCAGGGTGGGGGTGAACCATTCCAAAGGCAGGCAGTCTATGATAGTGCCTGCAATGATGGCGCCGGATATTATGGACAGAAGATACAGAATTAGTGTCTTGCGACCAAGGGTTTTGTTTATGACGAGAAGGCTTGCCATGTTGCAGGCTGGGCCGGCCATAAGCAGTACTAGTGCGGCGCCTGGCGTTAGTCCCTTCATTATAAGTGCTACGGCTATAGGAATGCTGCCAGTGGCACATATATACATAGGTATGGCAATGCAGAGCACAAGTAGCATGCTGAGGAATGTGTTACCCTTGAAAATTTCGAAGAAGGTGTCGGGTACGAATACCGTAATCAATCCTGCTATCACTAATCCGATGACGAGCCATTTGCCTATGTCCTGCATCATATCAACAAAGGCATAGCGTAGCGCTACCTTGATCTTCCCGATGAAAGAGATGGGCGTGGTGTTGTCGTTGTTATGATGGCAGTGGCACTGCTCAGTATAATTGTCGGTGCTTGGTGTGTTGTCTGGTGTGTCGTCAAAAGTGTTTATCAGTTGGCCGGCAAACAATGAGGTCAAGAATGCCGTTATGGGACGTATGATGGCAAATGGCAGTCCCATGAGTGAGTATGTTGCAGCGATGGAGTCGACGCCTGTCTCTGGCGTGGCTATGAGGAATGATACCGTGGCGCCTTTGGAGGCACCCTCCTTGCGCAGCCCCATGGCAGTTGGTATTACTCCGCATGAGCATAAAGGCAGTGGCACTCCAAACAGTGCAGCGTAGAATACCGAACGGAAATTGTGGCCGGAGAGGTAGCGGCTATATACTACGCCTGGTACGAATACATGCAGTATGCCTGCAAATAGAAATCCTAAAAGGAGATAAGGTGACATCTCGTTCACCAAATTGAAAATCTGTTCCATTTATAGTTGCTTTTTTTGTTTCTGGGTGCAAAATTACGATATTTTTCTTGCAACTCAGTTGCAAATAAAATGTAAGAGTGACCTGCAGATGGCACTTGGCTCCTTTATTTTATGTTTTTTATTTTGTGGTTTCAAGAAAGTTTCGTACCTTTGCAGTGTGTTAAGTGGACTATATTAATTAGTTTTATAATTTTTCGAGTCGGAAAGAAAAAGACGTCAAGTCCATGCATGATTGAATTACGGCGGGAATTAATAGTCCCCCACCTTAAGTGATAGAAACTGATGGAATATAAATGGTATGTAGCACAAGCCCCTTTCATGACAGAGAGGATAAAAGAGAAGGTAAGAGAACTGTCGTTTGAGACGTTTGTGCCTACTCTTAAGACCACATACGAAGGAAAGGTAAACGGAAAGAGTGTAGTGCGTACGGCAAATAAGTTGCTGACGTTCAACTACGTGTTTGTACGCGGAGAACAACGAGCTATAGAGGAAGAACTGAAAGGCATAACAAGATTGCATCTTATATACAAACGCCCAGGAGTGTCAAAAGGAAAGAGCTATGGTAACTTTATCCGTACTCCTATGGTGATCACTGATCGCGAGATGGATATGTTTATAAAAACCGTATCTCTATATCAGAATGGTGCACCTATAGTGGATATTAGTGAGAGAGAGTTGCAGAAGGGCGATGTGGTCCGTGTTACAGGAGGACCTTTTGCTGGAGTAGAAGGGGTTCTTGTTACGCAGAAGGGAAAAGAGGGTGGAAAGGTTGTAGTGAATATTTCCCACCTTGTCTCGGTGACTACTGTGGATATAGAACCACAATATATACAGGTGGTAAAGTTCTCTAATGAAAATAAGCATATATATAGGAAAATGGATGCCTTCCTGCCGAAGGTAAAGGCTATGATAGGGAAACGTAGCGGGGAAATTTGTTTGGCAGAAGAAGAACGCGTGGAACTGCAAAAATTTCTTAACAGCTATGCAGAAGCCGAGACTGGTACGTTGAATAGTGCAGCGAAACTAAAGACGCTGGTGTTTATGGCTTATATAGCCTTGGGAATGGATGATTATGCGGCAAGATGCTATCGGCTTCTGCGTGAGGAGATACTGCCCAAAATAAAAGGAGAACGTGTGAAAGTTCTTATAGAGGAGCAGTTGCAGATGTATCAGGAACTTCTTGGATAACATGTGTGTCAACATGGTGGCCATGTTAGCGATGTACGTGTTAAACCCAGATAAGGTCTGCCATTATGCTGTCGCTTACATATAGTCCTTTCCTGGTAAGATGCAGTCTGTTCCCATCGATACAGAGTAGTCCGTCAGAGATACTTTTCCTCGCATTTTCAGCCAGGTACTTCAGGTGCTTTTGTGATATTCTGTTGAGGTCAATGCCGTTACGTGTGCGCAAAGCCGTTGTTATGATGTCGTTGTAACGGGTGTCCTCGTCAATCATTTCTTTTTCCATAGGTATCGTGCCGCGCTCTATGTCTTCTATGTATTTCCTTATGTCGCTTACGTTCCATTGTCTTGAGATGCCATCGTAAGAGTGTGCAGCAGCGCCAAGTCCTAGGTATTTTGTACCGTTCCAATAGTTAGAGTTGTGTATGGAGTGGTAGCCTGGTTTGGCAAAGTTACTTATTTCATAGTGCTCGTAGCCTTTTGCTGTAAGGGTGTCAATTAGTATGTCGTACATCCTTACGCTCGTTTCTTCGTCAATTTCTTCAGCTTCTCCCGTATCACGCATTTTTGCAAGGCGTGTGCCTTCTTCGTACATTAGCGAATATGCAGAAATGTGTTCGACGTTAAGTGAGGTGGCGGTTTTTATGTCTTTCTCCCATTGTTCTGTGGTTTGGTTCGGAAAGCCGAACATTAGGTCTATGCTGATGTTTTTTATACCAGCATTACGTAATGCGTTGATTGCAGGGACTATTTGTGAGGAGTCGTGCCGGCGGTTTAGGAATCGCAGTCTGTCGTCAGAAAATGTCTGTACTCCCAGTGAAACTCTGTTTATGCCTATATTATATAAGGTGTAACAGAATTCCTGTGTTATATCGTCAGGATTGCACTCCATGGTGAATTCTTTCGGGTTTCCTTTGATGCCGTCCACCAGTCTCCTGAGATTATGTTCTGAAAGTGTAGAAGGTGTGCCGCCACCTATATATATAGTATCTATGCTTTCATTCTCAAGATACTCTTTTCTTATATTATATTCTTTCAAGAGTGCATCGGTGTATCGATCCTGATATTTTTCTTTTCCTGTTGTAGAGTAAAAACCGCAGTAAATGCACCTACTTGCACAAAAGGGTATGTGAATATAGATTCCAGCCATAAAATATGCATATTTTTCTGCAAAAGTAGTGATTTTTGCTGAAAAACAAAAATTTTTTCAAAAAAAAGTGCGAAAAATTTTGGTAGTTCAAAAAAAAGCACTACCTTTGCACTCGCTTTCGGAAAAACGTTAGCGACATAAGAAAGAGTTCTTTGAAAAGATTTACATAGACAGTTTAGTAGTAGTACGAGAAGCGGCCCTTCCCGCTTATAAAGCGGAAGGGTTGGGTAAAAGATGAAACCATCGATTTCTTTTTAAATCTACGAGGATAGGCGTTCTGATGACAGACAGATTTTCCTTCCCTTCTTGGGGATAAAGGATAGAGATATTTTTACAATGGAGAGTTTGATCCTGGCTCAGGATGAACGCTAGCTACAGGCTTAACACATGCAAGTCGAGGGGCAGCGTGTACAGATGCTTGCATCAGTATGACGGCGACCGGCGCACGGGTGAGTAACGCGTATCCAACCTGCCATATACTCGGGTATAGCCCGGTGAAAACCGAATTAACCCCCGATAGTGTCCTTTGCAGGCATCTAATTAGGACTAAA
>JAEEGF010312907.1_pt1 | contig 24031 bp, 18 predicted proteins | sample 9134171 | NCBI WGS metagenome assembly JAEEGF01 (sample SAMN16246542, study PRJNA631951) | gut metagenome | biome: gut microbiome; feature: rumen; material: AP-attached | host: Bos | place: Iran: Karaj | collected 2018-10
ACGGTTCTTCAGCAGTTCCTCAGAAGTACGTTGGAATCATCAATGCTAACGGCGGCGCTATGAAGGATGCTATCGGTATTCCGGATGAGCAGCTTCGTGCAGCAGCTAAGAGTGCAGTCTGCAAGATTAACATCGACTCCGATCTTCGTCTTGGTATGACAGCAGGTATCCGTCAGCACTTCGCTGAGCATCCTGAGCACTTCGATCCTCGTCAGTATCTTGGCGATGGCCGCGCTTATGTTAAGGAAATCGTTCACGACAAGATCATCAACGTTCTTGGTTCTGACGGTAAGGCTTGATAAAAGCGAATATAGAAATACTAAGGCCTGCAGGTTTTCCTGCAGGTCTTTTATTGTTTACGTTTTCTTAACTTTTATTTAGACGATTACTCGTGTACAATTAGTATATATGCTTAAAAAGAGGTAAAAACAATGCACAATCAGCTTACAAAGAAAGACATTGAGGACATGGAGGCGGAAATCGAGCACCGCAAAGCCGTTGTCAGAAAGGAACTCCTTGAGGATGTAAAGGAAGCAAGGGCTCAGGGAGATTTAAGTGAGAACTTTGAATACTACGCTGCCAAGAAGGCAAAGAACCAGAATGAGAGCAGAATCAGATTTCTGGAGAGAATGATAAAGACAGCAGAAATTATAGATGACTCCAGCGAGGAAGACGAGGTCGGAATGAACAAGACCGTCACAGTGCGCATGGAGGATGATGGTTCTGAAGCTACTTATAAGATTGTTACCACAATGAGAGGTAATGCACTTAAGGGACTTATAAGTATAGAATCTCCCCTTGGCAAACAGCTCATGGGCCACAAGGTAGGAGACAAACTTACTATCGAAGTCAGCAGTGACTATAGCTACGATATAACCATTTTAAAAATTGAAAACACGGAACTCACAGAGGAAGATAAGCTTAGAGACTTTTAAGGAGGATGTACTATGGGACTTCATGTATTCCAACCCGTTGATCTGGACGAAATATTGGAAGGTGCCTTCCACTTTGGTGGTGATTCATGGGCTCTTCTCACAGCAGGTAATGAAGAAAAAGCCAATACAATGACTGTATCCTGGGGAGGAATTACACATGTCTGGGACAAGACCTGTGCGATCGTATATGTGCGTGAGAGCAGATATACCAAGGAATTCATTGATGCCCAGAAGAAATTCTCTTTGTCCTTCCTTCATCATGAAAAGTACAAGAGCGTTAGGAAATATCTTGGCTCGGTTTCAGGAAGAGATGAGGACAAGATCAGTAACGCCAAGCTTAATCTCAATTTTGATGATGGCATACCGTTTATAGACGAAGCAGATAATATTATTCTCTGCAAGGTTCTGTTCAAGCAGCAGATGAAGGAGGAAAACTTCGTAAGTGGCCGCTTGATAGCAGATTATTATGCAAAAGGAGATTATCACTATATTTATATAGCTGAGATCAAAAAGGTAATGATTCGATGAAACCCGCTAATTGTAGATCTTTTGAAGACATAGGAAAGTTTATTTTTCTCTCGGACGAGCCTGTAAAGGCGGATCTGATATTTATACCGGGAGCCCCCATAAAGCAGCTTGCAGAGCATGGGGCTTATCTCTGGAAGGAAGGCTATGCACCTAAGATCCTTGTATCCGGAAAATACTACATGAAATACGAATCCCTGGAGGATGAGTTCAACAGATTCTCTGCCAGCACAGGAGATAGTCTCGGATGCGCTACAGAGGCAGAGTATCTGACGAAGCTCATGGTCATGCATGGGGTTGATGAGAAGGCTATCATTCAGGAGAAGGAATCGACCAACACCTTTGATAATGCGATTTTCTCAAAAAAAATAATAGAAGAGGAATTAAAGGACGAAAAGATTGAGCACATAATTCTGTGCTGTCAGGCGTTTCATGCAAGAAGAGCGCTGATGACTTTTCAATCTGAATTTAAAAATATAAAGATAACCGTTTGTCCGGTAGTTACAAGAGGTATCAGCATCGATACCTGGATGGACGATCTGAAAAGCTATAATTTAGTGCTTTCCGAGCTTAGGAAATGTGGCGAATATTTCATGGGTGACAAAATGTACGAGCTCAGATAGCATTTCACAATGCGCAGTTTTCATGAGGGGTTATTATGCGTGGTGAGAAGAAAGCGTCAAAGTGGACAATGCCTGTAACCATTGCTCTGCTTTTTGTTGTCCTGATTTTTGCGGTTAATACCATTCAGGACAGATTTATCTATAGCGATCGCGTAGTCCAGCTGACAACCTATTTTTCTCAGCTGGAGGCTGTCATTTCGACCAGATTCACAAGGTATTATAAATTACTGCGAAGCTGGTCGTATCATCTTGAGCACGAAGAGTCTTCAGGAATAGGTGATTTCAATAATTATATTTCCACTGAAAAAAGAATATGGGATGTAGAGGAAGCATACTTAATTGATGAGAATGGAGCTTATATCAGTGTAAATGGAGACACTGGTCAGATAAGTGGGGGCGAAGAATTTTTTAGTAAGCTTCAGAAGGTAGGACAAAGGCAGGTAACTCATCTGCCGGGAAAAAATGATAACAGAATCGATGTTTTCGTTCTTAGTATAAAGCCCGGAGAGCATGACGGGTTTAATTATTGTGCCATCGGACTGGGGCTTAATTCCATGCAGATGAAGAACAGGCTCACTCTGGACAGAGCGGAGATGAAAGGCTCGCAGAATTATCTTGTGGATAGAAGCGGAAAACTCATTGTGACTTCTGTAAAAATATCCGAAGAAAAAGAAAACATTGTTGATTATATAAAGAAAAAGGGACATGTACTCTATGATCCTCTGGGTGAGGGCTTCGAATTTGAGATAGCAGAGAGAATGACGGGAGTTATAGTCATGGAAATAGAGGGCATAAAGTACTACATCACATATATGCCCTGTGAAATTCAGGACAGTATGCTGATCTGCCTTACCCCTGCAGAGAGTGTGGATGCGAGCATTGCCCATGTAAAGAAGATGAACAACATTCTACTTATCGTTGTTTTTTCAATAATTTTGGTAATTATCATTATGCTGATGCGGTACACTGCAATGCAGACAATGCTTGAGGTGGCTAATTCTGCCAATGATACAAAGACAAGATTCCTTGCAAATATGTCCCATGACTTCAGGACACCCATGAATGCCATGGCAGGGTATATCACACTGATGAAGGAAAATGCTGGTGATGCTAAAAAGGTGAGGGAATACGGAGAAAAGGCAGAGTACGCCCACAGAAATATGCTAAACATGATCAACTGTGTCCTTGATCTTAGCAAGATGGAGGAGGGCGGAGAGGAAATCATCCATGAGAGATTTTCTCTAAATGATCTTCTTAAGAATGTGAAGCAGGAAATAACGCCTCTCGCTGATGAAAAGTATCAGAAATTCACTATCAGCAGAAGCGATGTAAAGGAGGATGCCCTGGTGGGTGATCCTCAGAAAATAGAGCTTATTTTGAAGAACCTTCTGCAGAATGCAGTTTTATATACAGATGAAAACGGTGAGATTGCGTTGAAGGTCTACACCGAAAATGCTGATGAGATCAGTGACAGGATTCAGCTACGATTCGAGGTCTCCGATAATGGAATAGGCATAGGAAGCGAGTTCATTGATCAGATTTTTGAGCCCTTTAAGAGAGAGCAGAGACAGCGCTCCAGTAAGACTCAGAGTACAGGGCTTGGCCTTACCGTAGTTAAAAGGATGACGGATATGCTTGGAGGAACCATAGATGTGGAGAGTGAGGTCGGCTCCGGCACTGTATTTAAGCTGCGTCTTGGCTTTGATATCGCTGAAAAGACAGAGCTTGAAGAGATGAAAGAGCTTGAGGCAGTTTTGGAGGAGGGAAAAACAGAAGTAGAAGCTGCGGATCAGGGAAGTCCGTTTGAAGGGATGCGTTTTCTTGCAGCTGAAGATAATGAGCTCAATGCGGAAATACTGGTTGAAATATTGAAGCTTAAGGGAGCGGAGCTTGTGGATCTTACGGAGGATGGAGAGAAGGCAGTAGCCGCTTTTAAGGAAAAAGATAAAGGCTATTATGACATGATCCTCATGGATATTCAGATGCCTGTGATGGACGGATATGAAGCGGCCCATGCTATAAGGAGCCTTGCAAATGAAGGCAGGGAGGATGCTAAGACCATACCGATTATTGCCATGAGTGCAAATGCATTCAGGGATGATATAGAGAAAACCAGTGAATCCGGAATGGATGCACATTTGCCCAAGCCAATTGACATTAATCTCTTTGAGAGTACAGTCAGGGCGCTTAAAGGCAGGGAGCACGAATAGCTATGAGAAATAAAAATGAGAGTGATTTAGATAATCAGGACCGCTGTAAGGAATGGTTTTTTGATTATGTGGTAAAACAGAATAACCTGGTTGCTGCTTTTTTCTCAGCTAAGGATTTCAAGGTCGAATTTTTGACCGATAACGCTGAGGAAATTCTTGGGGTGCCCAGAGAAAGGCTTCTTGCGGATGTCAGGAATCTTATTCAGCTCGGTGTTCGTATAGATGCGGAAGTACCTCCGTCAGAAGAATCAGTACAGAAGCTTTCTGTGGGTTCAAGGATGGAAGCTGAGGTTCTGAGGGTCAATAATCCTTCAACAGGGGAAACAAAATATTTCAGGGGCAGCATCAGCCATACGGATATAAGTGGTAGTGACAGATTTCTTCTGGTATGGGCTGATATTACTGAGGAAGTAAAGAGAAACCAGCAGATGGAAGAAATGATAGAGGTCGCAAAGGCTGCCAATGAGGCAAAGACCACTTTCCTGGCTAATATGTCACATGATTTCAGGACTCCTATGAATGCCATTACTAATTTCAACCTTTTGATTGCAAAGAATTCCGATAATCCTCAGAAGGTAAGAGACTATACACATAAGATTGGACTTGCATGTCAGAATCTGTTATCGCTCCTTAATGATGTTCTCGATATGAGTAAGATAGAGAGCGGAAAGGCGGATATAAATCACGAGGAATTTGCGTTAGGACTTCTTCTTGAGGAAGTAAATTCCATAATCGCTTTTCAGGCAAAGGCAAAGCAGATAGACTATCAGGTTAATTCCGGCGGAATGCAGCAGGATATGTTTATCGGAGATAAAAAGAGAATTAATGAAGTCCTGGTAAATATTCTGGGAAATGCAATAAAATATACGCCCAATGGAGGTAAGGTAGAGTTCTCCATCAGTGAGGAGAGAAAAGGAAACAGCGATTACTGGGATGTTCATTTCGCTGTAAAGGATAACGGAATCGGTATGAGCGAAGAATTCCAGCAAAAGCTCTTCGATGCCTTCTCAAGAGAGGTCAGGGAAGAGACCAACGGAATTCAGGGAACCGGTCTTGGAATGGCCATTACCAAGAGTCTTGTGCAGATGATGGGTGGAACGATATCAGTGGAATCCAAGGAGGGAGTGGGATCAACCTTCTATATTACCTTAAGGCTTCAGGGAGTTAAGCAGGATTCAGGTGATTTCTGGACTAACCACGGTATCCACAGAATGCTTATAATTGATGACAACATGGATGAGTGTGAAAAAATCCAGACTGCTCTTAGAGATACAAATATGGAGGTATTCTTCTGCACCAGTGGTTACAGGGCGATCAGACTGATCGAGGCCGGAGAGGAAGATAGCAGAGGGTTTGAAGTTATAGTACTGGGAATGCAGATACGAAGCATCAGCTGCTTTGAGCTGGCAGGCTTTCTTAATGACAAGGCCCTTGTGCCCAAGCCTATTCTGATCCTGCTTACGGATGACTGGGAGGAAGTAGCGACAGAGGCCAGAGCTGTGGGAATTTACGACTTTTTGCAGACACCGTTTTTCCTGTCTACCTTCCAGCAGCTCATGGAGGATATACTAAGCAGAACCAGTACGTTGACTGACGAGAAGCGCGACAGGCTCCTTGAGGGAATGAGGTTTCTTGCAGCTGAGGATAATGATATTAATGCAGATATACTCACAGAGCTGATGGATATGGAGGGGGCTGTGGTTGAGAGGGCTTCCAACGGACAGGAAGCTGTGGATATGTTTGAAAAGGCGGAGCCCGGATACTATGACATGATCCTCATGGATATTCATATGCCTATAAAAAATGGTTATCAGGCAGCCGCTGCCATAAGGAATCTTGATAAGACGGATGCCGCGGAGATACCGATTATAGCTATGACTGCAAATGCTTATGCCGACGATGTGCAGAGAGCGATTGACTCCGGAATGAACGCTCATGTGCCGAAACCGATAGATATGAAGGTTGTGGAGTCAACAATTATGTCACTTAAGAGAAATAATCAGTCGACATAAATAGGTAGAGATGTTAAAATTACACTATTGTGATCGTAATAAATTAAGATAGTGGAGCAGAATGTAAAAATGAAAAAAGCAGTAATCATTGGCGCAGGTCCGGCAGGACTTACGGCAGCATACGAATTATTGGATAAATCTGAAGATATCGAAGTCGTTGTGCTTGAAGAGACTGAGAAATTCGGTGGTATTTCCAGAACTGTCGAATACAACGGAAACCGTATGGATATGGGTGGACACAGATTCTTCTCCAAGGTTCCCGAGGTAAACGAATGGTGGGACAAGATGTTACCCAGACAGGGAAAGCCGTCCTATGATGACATAGTGCTGAAGCGCTCATCATCTCTGGCTAATGAAGGTCCTGATCCGGAGATGGTTGACAGGGTAATGCTTAGAAGAAACCGTATTTCACGTATTTTCTTCAACGGTAAATTCTTTGATTATCCGATAACACTTAAGGTTGAGACCTTTACAAATATGGGACTGGGAACAACTATTGTTGCCGGCTTTTCATATATAAAGGCAATGCTCTTTAAGCGCAAGGAGAATTCACTTGAGGACTTCTACGTAAATCGTTTCGGTAAGAAGCTTTACTCAATGTTCTTCGAGCACTACACAGCTAACCTTTGGGGCAGACATCCTTCAGAGATCGATCCCAGCTGGGGAGCTCAGCGAGTTAAGGGTGTATCCATTATGGCGGTACTTGCCAACGCTTTTAAGAAAAAGAGCGGTAAGACAGGTGGAAAGGTTGAGACATCCCTTATCGAGGAGTTCAGCTATCCTAAGCTTGGTCCCGGACAGCTCTGGGATGTAACCGCAGAGGAGATAAGGAAAAAGGGCGGTACCATCATCACAGGTGCCAAGGTTGTTAAGATAAACAAGGACGGAGATCACCTCACAGGCGTTACCTATGAGAAGAACGGAGAGAATGTTACAGTAGAAGGTGACTATATCATCAGTTCAATGCCTATCAAGGATCTTGTGGCAGGTATGAACGATGTTCCTGCAGATCCCGCAAGAATTGCAGCAGGTCTTCCTTACAGAGATTATATGACTCTGGGTGTTCTTATTCCTCACCTTAACCTTGAGAATAAGACTGATGTTAAGACTATTGGTAATATCGTTCCCGATAACTGGGTATATGTACATGACCGTACAGTATCCATGGGACGTTTCCAGATTTACAACAACTGGTCTCCTTACCTTGTAAAGGATATCGACAATACTGTATGGATGGGTCTTGAGTACTTCTGTAATGAAGGCGATTCCATGTGGAGTATGACCGATGACGAGTTTGCCAAGATGGCAATCAAGGAGATGGTAACAATCAATCTCATCGACGAGGAGAGCGACGTGCTGGATTATCACGTAGAGCGTGTTAAGAAGGCATACCCTGCATACTTCGATACCTATGATGAGATAGATACACTGGTTGATTATCTCAATACTATTGACAATCTCTTCTGCGTAGGAAGAAATGGTCAGCACAGATACAACAACATTGATCACTCAATGTGCACATCATTTGAGACTGTTAAAAATATTCTTAGCGGTACACGCGACAGAAGCAACATATGGAGTGTAAACACCGAGAAGGAATATCACGAATCCACGGAGGAGAAGAGTCCTGAGGATGAAGAGATAGAAATCGATTGAATTTATACGGGCGCCAATTAATGTATTGGCGTCCGTTTTTAAAAAATGTAGTGTTTAAGGAGGAAGATATAATGATCAACTTCAAAAAGATTACTGATGAAACTTACTGGATTGGTGGAAGCGACAGAAGGCTGTCAAGATTTGAGAACATTTTCCCGTTGGAGCATGGCGTTTCTTATAACAGCTATGTTATCGAGGATGAGAAAACAGCTCTTTTTGACACAGCAGATATTTCCATATCCGACCAGTTTCTTGAGAACCTGAAGGGTGTTCTTGGTGATAAGAAGTTGGATTACCTGGTAATAAATCACATGGAACCCGATCATTGTTCACAGATTGCTACCGTTGTAGCTCTTTATCCGGATGTGACACTTGTAGGTAATGCAAAGACATTTACCTTCCTTTCACAGTTTTTCCCGGAGCTTAATGATCAGAATAAGGTTACTGTATGTGAAGGTGATAAGCTCGAGCTTGGTAAACACACACTTACATTTGTGATGGCACCCATGGTTCACTGGCCTGAGGCTATGTTTACATTTGATGAGACCACAGGTACACTGTTCAGTGCGGATGCATTTGGAACCTTTGGCGCAATCGATGCCGGAATATTTGCAGACGAATATGATTTTGAGAAAACTTTTCTTGATGAAGCAAGAAGATATTATGCTAATATTGTAGGAAAATATGGCATGCAGGTGCAGGCTGTTCTTAAAAAGGCAGCAGGTCTTGATATAAAGGTGCTTTGCCCTCTTCACGGACCTGTCTGGAGAGAGAACATCGGATGGTTTATCGATAAATACCAGAAGTGGAGCACCTACACACCTGAGGATGATGATATCCTTGTGATCTATGGAAGTCTTTACGGACATACAGAGAGCGCAGCTCAGAAGGCAGCAGCCCTCATCAGGGAAAAGAGCGGCAAGAAGGTATGTGTATATGATGTTTCACAGACTCATGCATCGTACCTTACTTCAGAGGTTTGGCGTTGTGGTAAGATCGTACTGTTCTGCCCTACCTACAATAATGGAATCTATATTCCAATGGAGGATTTCCTTTCTGACTGCGTAGCACTTACAGTTCAGAACAGAACCTTTGCACTTGCTCAGAACGGAACATGGGCACCTGCTTCAGGTAAGCTGATGACTGAAAAGCTTCAGTGCCTTAAAAATGTGACAATAGTAGATCCCGTTCTGACAATTAAGAGCGCACTTCATGAGACAGATGAGCAGCAGCTTCTTGCTTTTGTAAATGCTGTCGTTGAAGCATAAAAAAATAATATTATAAAGTCCTTTACGTATACAGCTCAAAAAGAGCTGATGCAAGGAGGCAAGGAGGAGTAATGAAAGAATTTTTGAAACGAAAGAATATCGTAATCTCCGGTAAGAGATACGGTATTGAAGCACTGTCCGCAATGGCGCAGGGATTGTTTGCGTCGCTCCTTATAGGAACGATTCTCAACACAATCGGCACACAGGCTGGAATCGCCTGGTTATCAGAGATCGGAAAGTATGCTTCATCCATGAGCGGAGCAGCCATGGCAGTAGCAATAGGCTACGCTCTTCAGGCACCACCGCTGGTTCTTTTTTCACTCGTAACCGTAGGATACGCAGCTAATGCTCTTGGAAGCACAACCTTATCAGGTGGAGCAGGAGCAGGTGGCCCTCTTGCTGTTCTTTTCATAGCTATAATTGCAGCAGAGTTTGGTAAAGCAGTATCCAAGGAGACAAAGGTAGATATCCTTGTAACACCTATTGTTACTATTCTTGTGGGCGTTGGTCTTGCAAGTCTCATCGCACCTGCAATCGGAACTGCAGCTTCTTCAGTTGGAAGCGTAGTAATGTGGGCGACAGAGCAGCAGCCGTTCCTGATGGGAATAGTTGTTTCAGTGGTAGTGGGAATTGCGCTTACACTTCCTATTTCTTCAGCAGCAATTTGTGCAGCCCTTGGTCTTACAGGTCTTGCAGGCGGAGCAGCAGTAGCCGGATGCTGTGCGCAGATGGTTGGATTTGCCTGCATGTCATTTAAGGAGAACAAGTGGGGCGGCCTTATTTCACAGGGTATCGGTACTTCAATGCTTCAGATGGGTAACATCGTTAAGAATCCCAAGATCTGGATCGCACCTATTCTTACAAGTGCAATAACAGGACCTATCGCTACTTGTGTATTCAGACTTCAGATGAATGATCCTGCAAGTGCTGTCGCATCAGGTATGGGAACCTGCGGACTCGTTGGTCAGATCGGTGTTTATGCAGGCTGGGTTAACGACGTTGCAACAGGTGCCAAGGCTGGTATCACATCCTTTGACTGGATCGGACTTGTGCTCATCTGCTTCATTCTTCCCGCTGTTCTTACAACAGTATTTGGAATGGTTTTCCGTAAGATTGGCTGGATCAAGGAAGGCGACCTTAAGCTTTCATAAGATATTGACGTTTTCATAGTCGCATCATTTTGATAAAAATAGCATGTTTTTTGTATAAAAAGAGGTACCGGGAGTATTAGAATTAGTGACTACAGTTAAGTAATTCCTGTAAGCATCTAAGGAGGATATAAGAGTATGAAGCAATTTCCGGGATTTTCACACGGAATTAACCTTGGCGGATGGCTCTCTCAGTGTGACCATACCAAAGAGCGCTATGATAATTTTATCAAGGAAAGTGATATTGAAACTATAAAGTCATGGGGACTTGACCACATCAGAGTTCCTGTTGATTATGATCTTGTTGAGGAAAAGGACGGAACCTATAAAGAGGACGGTTTTACATATATACAGAAGGCTATTGTCTGGGCTAAAAAGTATGAGCTGAACATGGTTCTTGACCTTCATAAGACCTACGGATACAGCTTCGACAGTGGAGAGCAGGAAGCAGGATTTTTCGAAAATGAAAAATACCAGGAGCGCTTCTATAAGCTTTGGGAGGAATTCTCCAAGCGCTTTGGTGAGTATGAAGACATGCTTGCCTTCGAAATCCTTAACGAGGTAACAAAGAAGGAATACTGTGATGCCTGGAACCGTATTTCTACAGAGTGCATCAAGAGAATCAGGGTTTATGCACCTACTATCAAGATTCTTCTTGGCGGATATTATAACAACAGTATTGTGGCGCTGAAGGACCTGTGCGCACCTTATGATGAGAACGTTGTTTACAATTTCCACTGCTATGAGCCACTTGTATTTACACACCAGGGAGCAGCTTGGATTGACACTATGGATGTGAATTTCCGTATGCCTTTCGACTCAACATATCGTCAGTATGATGATAATGCTTTTGCTCAGCTTGGCAACAGACCTGAAGAAATGAAGGTTGGTGATCCCGATAAGAAGCTTGGAATCGAGTATTTTGAGCAGTACATGGAGGAAGCCGTAAGAGTTGCCGAGGAGAGAAATGTAGCACTTTACTGTGGAGAGTATGGAGTTATCGAAAAGGCAACTCCTGAGGATGCTCTTAAGTGGTACACAGCAATCGGAACATGCTTTAATAAGTACAACATCGGTCGTGCGGCATGGAGCTACAAAGAGATGGACTTTGGTCTTTCTGATGCTCGCATGGATGGCGTAAGAAAAGATATACTTGAGATGATGTAATAAATAATAAAGACTAGATGTACCTGAATGTGCATCTAGTCTTTTTATATTTTGGGATTAGTCGTTTATATAGTGCTGCGCCTGTGCATTCCACATTTCGGAATATTTTCCGGGGATGCCGACCAGTTCATCGTGAGTGCCCTCCTGAACTATCCTTCCCTTATCTATAACGATGACTCTGTCGCAGAACTTGCAGGAATAGAGTCTGTGGCTTATGAATATGGTGGTTTTACCTTCAGAGATTTCATTCATCCTGGTGAATATTTCATATTCGGCCTTAGGGTCAAGAGCAGCTGTGGGTTCATCAAGTATGAAAAGTGGTGAATCCTTGTAGATACCTCGGGCTATGGCTATCTTTTGAGCTTCGCCGCCTGAGAGATCTGTGCCGTCTTCGTCGTAATCTTTGAAAAGTGGCTGATCTAATTTGTTGTCGAAGGCTTCGACCCTCTTTCTCATTCCAACTTTTTCAAGTGCATTCCAAACCTTATTTTTATCATAGAGCGCTCCTGCAGCAATGTTATTTCCGATAGGAAGTGAGAGAAGGCTGAAATCCTGGAAAACAACGGATACAGGCTCATCACCTATGGTTATGCTGCCTTCTGCGATATCATACAGGCCGCAGATCAGCTTAACGAGAGTGGTTTTTCCTGAACCATTCGCACCTACAATGGCTATTTTCTCGCCGTTTTTTATGGAGAGGGAAATGTCTTTAAGTGCGTAGGTTTTTGTTCCCGGGTATCTGAAGGACAGATTGTTTATACGGACTTCTCCAGTGGGAAAACCGGGAGTAGTTTTTTCAGAATAACTCTCTTCATCCATAGAGACGTAATCGAAGTATCTGATAAGGTGCTCGTTGTTGTTTCTAAGGTCTGTGAAGGTCATTGCAAAATCAGTGAGTGCCTTTATCAGCATAGTTACAGCTGCATAGATAAGAAGGACGTTTCCGATGCCAATACTTCCATGCATGGCCTTTGCTCCGATCAGGATGTAAACAACACCGCCTGTAATCGCGCTAAGGAGTAAGAGAACTCCGTTTCCTCTGCTGGAAGCATCCTTTTCACGCTTATCACCCTCTGCAAAAGGAATGTAGCATTTATCCAGGACTTCATTAAGGATGAGGTCCTTTTGGGAATAGAGACGAACATCCTTGGCTGACTTATCATCTGACAGGTATTCAAGCTTGTAGTAGTTTGAATAGCGGTTGTACTTTGCGCCGTTTAGGAAAACATCAAAGGAGACATCAAATATCTTTGAGGTCATTTTGCATGAAACGGCTGCAGATACAGCTATTACGACAATGAGAATGAGATACCCCCATAGAGAGTCTGCTATTCCCAAAGGGGAAGGAGCTGCGTTTACAGGTGTTCCTTTTATACCAAAGCCTGATACAAGAATGGTAATGCTTATCATTCCGGAAATGATGGCATTAAATATCGAGCCGCAATCCCAGTAGAGGCTTCCCATTCCGGCACCGGAGCAGTCGATGCTTCCTGATACTTCATCTCTTAGGGCTCTGACCTTCTCGTTTTCAAGAAGAGAGTATTTCATGGCGTTTGCCTTTTCATTTAGCCTTATCTCGTGGGCAGGAAATAGCTGATTATAGCCCACGGATATCTTCTGGTTTAACAGGGCGGCAATTATTGTGAGAAGAAGGATAAGAACAAGGGAGGTTCCTGTACGTGTCATAAGCATGGTGCCGCGTTTGCTGCCGCTAAGCTCGCTGATAATGGCTGATGTCATGTAAATTCCAATATATGGAATTGTCATGGTTATAAGTGAGTGGATGAAAAGGAGCTTCAACTGACCGGGAAGAAAGGTTCCGAACTCTGTCATTCCGCGCCTTATTAGCTTTATGTCTTCTGATAATGTTCTTCCATTTTTATTCATACGGCTTTTGAATCTCCTTCCTGATAGTATTTACTCTGAAGCATGTACATGTCATGGTACATTCCGCGCTTTGCCATGAGCTCGTCATGGGTTCCGATTTCTATTATGGTGCCGCCGTCAATCAGTATGATGCGGTCACAGAACCTTGTGGATGAGAGCCTGTGAGATATGAAAAATGAGGTCTTATCCCTGGACAGCTCATTGTATTTAAGGTAAACATTTTGCTCTGCTATTGGATCCATGGCTGCTGTTGGCTCATCCAGGATCAGGATAGGTGAGTCCTTGTATATAGCTCTTGCAAGAAGTAGCTTTTGCATCTCACCGCCTGAAAGCTCTGTTCCATTTTCGGAAATGTGCTTGATAAGGGGAGTCTCGATTCCCATATCAAGAGAGGAGATTTTTCTATCAAGGCCGACAAGGGATATTATTCGGTTTAGTTTGCTATCGTCGGCCTCTTCATCGTTCATGGTTATGTTACGCTCTATGCTCACAGGAAGGAGAGCAGAATCCTGGAAAACAGCTGATACGTTATCAGCGAAGGATTTTGCGGATATGGTATCTGTACCCACTCCGTTTATTAGGATTTCTCCTGCCTTAGGGCGAAGAAGTCCGCATATAAGCTTTATGAGCGTAGTCTTTCCTGCTCCGTTTGCGCCTACTATGGCAATCTTTTCCCCGGGCTTTACCTTAAGGGAGATGCCAGTAAGAACCGGTGTCTTATCATTGTATGAAAAGGACACGTTCCTAAGCTCAATGTAGGGAGCAGAGGTCAGTTTAATATCTTTTCCTGAAGAATTATCCTGATCAGGAAGGGCAAGGAATTTCCTAAAATCAGTCACGTTGTTGTCTGCTTCTCTGAAGGCTCCGATGCCTGATGTTATCTGGGACAGCCATTCTCCAAGTCCGTTTACGGCAGCAGCATATAATGCGAAATTACCGATGGTGATACGGCCTTGCAGAGTAAGGCTTATAAGTATCAGGTAAACAATACCGTCTCTTAGGAAAACAAGGATGCTGTTGATAATAAGGACGCTAAGCTGATAGTCCTGCATCCTTTCATCGATGTGCTTCGTATCGAGTCTTGCCAGAGTTGTCATTTCTGTAATCCATTCCTTCATGGAATAGAGACGAATGTCCTTTGCGATGCTAAGGCCTCTTGTGTTGTATGCAAAATAGTTCATTTTACGGTCTGCTTTTGCCAGGTCATTCTTTAGGAGCTGCTTTTTCTTCTCGGCATGCAGAGTTAAGGACAGGTTTATGGAATAAGTAACGAGAAGTGCAATGAGCACAATAGGGTGAACTGACACCAGTAAACAAGCGTAAATGGCAAAGCCAATAAAGCTGATGGCAAGGTCTAAAAGCCGTGGGATGTAGGTTCCGATTCCCCATCTTGTGGTTCCTTCAAGCATAAGTCTTGCTTTACTTGAGGACTGTTTTCCCTCTTCTGAGGTGAAGACCTCATAGTCCATGGTGGATGCCTTTTCAGCCCATAGGCGGTTTAGCCTTACAAGTACGAAGGAATTCATGCTGTGCTCCATGGTGTTCTTGGTAAGGAGCGCAGCAATTGAAGTTACTGCTATTGCAGCAGTTATAATAAGGATCCGTAAAAGGAAGGCATATTCAGTGCTGTGGCTTTCGATTGAATCAATTACCAGCTTGGGGATGAAAATTGTGACAAGGGATTGCAGTATTTTTGATGGAATAAGAAGAACTGCAAATAGAAATCCTATCCTGTCAAAGGAAATGCATTCCCTGCAATAAAAGTACATATTATCTAGAATGGTATATCTGTTTCTGTTCATTAGATATTTGTCCTCCGAAAAATAGTTTTAGGACGGATGATGTATAAAAAAATCCGCCTGCGCTGCGCAGACGGATATTAATCCATAATCATATAGTGATTTTCTGATATAAAAAGAAAAAGCACGATATGCCATAGAATGATATGATCCAAAAATTTAGAAGAAATCGCTTCTAAATTGCGCAACACAAATAAACCCGGTAAGGGCTTTATTTATAGGGTGGATCAAATTCATCTAATACGCATAACGAGCATTTAATATACCTCTCAAATAAAATTTCTTTAATTATAATTACACGTTAGCGGTTTATAGTCAACAGTCAGTTTTTTTAATGTCCTTTTTCATGTTATAATAATTTATGTAAATGCACACTTATTTCGCGAAAAGGGGGTAGCTATGGTAGGAGTTGCATTGATTGTACTTGGAATAGTATTTCTTTTTGTGGGCTTATATCATTTTCTGATTAAGGCACCCAGATCAAGAGCTCAGTTCGAGAGAAGAACAGCAAAAACAGATGGAACGATATCCGATGTAATAGTTAAGGAGCATAAGACAAAGAGAAAGCATGGTGTGGGATATCATGTCACCCATACCTATAAGGTAACATGCACTTATAAAGTAAGCGGCATGGAATATACCCTAAAGAATATTCCTGCAGCCTTACAGCCGGCTGTCGGCGATCAGTTGGCTATATCATATAATCCTGACGATCCGCAGGACGCTCACGTTGACCAGTACACAGCAGATCCTGATACCAATAGAAAGGCAGGTTTGGGTATTATGGGGGCTGCGGTGATTATGTGTATCTTGGGATTTTTCCTTAAGTGAATACGAAAGAATTCTATAGTTTTATATAAAAAAGAAGGAAGAAGATAGAAGAAATATATAAGGCGGTGTGATTAAAACTCACACCGCCTTATATATTTGAAATATTAAAATCTTGCAGCTGTAGTGATGATTTCATCAACAGCATCGGAAACCTTCTTTACACGTTCCATTTTATTACATCTGTGTTGATTCTCTGTAAATAAGATCAGTCTCTGTATAGGTTATCCTGTAATTGAGATCAGGCTGCTCAATCCTTGAGATTACAAGGTTGGCAGCTGAATAACCGATTATCTGGCTGTGTATGTGGCTGGTTGAGAGAGAAGGAGACATGATCTTGGACTCGGGGGAATCATCAAAACCGAATATCTTGATATCACGTGGACATTCTATTCCCATTCTCTTGAGGCCGGATATCAGATCGAGAGCTACAAAATCGTTGGCACAAATAAAGAGTTCGGGCATTTCTTGAATCTTCGTAAGAGCTTCGAATAAGTATTCTCTATATTCTAATCCGTGAGGATGAACCTCTGTAAGACAATATTTTTCGTCAAAGTTCAGATTATTGATATACATTGCCTCCCTAAAGGCTATGAATCGCTCGTAGAAAGAACGGCAATGTGTGACCTGGCCTACAAATCCTATCTTGGCAATTCCCTTTTTGCTCATGTCATTAACGACTGTATATATATTGGAAAAATTATCCATGAGCAGAACATCTGCGTTTAATGGTCTCCAGTAGCTTGCAACGGGAGCATCTATCATGAGAACAGGTAATCCTAGGCTGCACAACATTTCACAATAGGAGTGATCAAACATTTCGATGCATACAATAGCCTTGGTGTTATCCGGTCTGTATGAGAGAGGAAGAGTTCTTGACTCTATATTCTGATGATCAACCCGGTGCATTGTCAGGCTATAGCCAAGCAGAGAAATTTCATATTGAAATTTATCCAGCATGGTAGAAGCAAAGTGAGAATTATTAAGGAAACTGCCTGAAAAGAGAGCAATCTCTCCTGAAGCCTTGGGCTGGGAACTGAAAGGATTTGTAATGTCTGAAATGGAATTGGCATAAGAAAATTGCTTGTATCCCATTTCGATAGCCTTCTCTAAAACTTTCTGTCTGGTAGCTTCAGCTAAAACTCCGGTGTTATTTATAGCCTTGGATACGGTATTTCTGGATACTCCAAGAGCATCTGCTATATCCTGTAAGGTGACTTTTGCTGGCATAATGTAGTCTCCACTTTCTAAATAAAAGATGAATGTGTCAAAAGATGGGTGTGCCCCAGATAGTAGGTATTTATGACTTTTTGACACCTATATCATTATAAAATGTAAAAGTTAAAGTGTCAAATGTAAATATTTATTGTGCAAATGTAAAATAATTATGTTGACAGCTGAAAATATGGGTGTTATATTTTACATATGCAAATGAGAATTATGCAAATGTAAAACTTGGGAGGGGCTACATGAACACAAAGGTAAAAGATAATTCGTTGCACAACACCCTGGTATATGTTAAGCAGCATTGGCAACTATATGTGTTCTTTTTGGGGCCGGCACTGTTACTGACAATAGTGTTCAGGTACATTCCTATGGGAGGCATTCTGATTGCTTTCCAGAAATACAATCCATTTAAGGGAATATTGGGAAGTGAATGGGTAGGACTTAAGTATTTCAAACAGTTCTTATCATCACCCGATTTTATGCAATATCTTGCAAATACTTTAAAGCTTAGTGTTTTTGGCCTGTTATGGGGATTCCCAATGCCGATAATATTGGCACTTCTTCTTAACAGGATTTCCAGCAGCAAGATCAAACAGAAGATACAGCTTGTTTTGTATATGCCTAACTTCATATCTGTCATAGTCCTCTGTGGTATGGTCAGAATTCTTTTATCGGTTACAGGACCATTCAACATGCTTTTGGGAACGAACATCAACTTTTTGACAATCCCTGCAGCATTCAGACCAATCTACATCATAAGTGGTATCTGGCAGGGCGCCGGCTGGGCATCTATCATGTACACAGCAGCTCTTTCAAATGCCAGCAAGGAACTCAAAGAGGCAGCACAGATTGATGGAGCCAATATCTGGCAACAGATCAAGGCAGTAGAGTGGCCGGCTATCAAGGATATGGTAGTTATCCAATTCATCCTTCAGGCAGGAAACATTATGAGTATCGGCTTTGAAAAGGCCTATGCACTTCAGTCAGATATGAACCTTGCTTCATCTGAGATCATAGCTACTTATGTTTACAAAAAAGGTCTTTTGAATGGTGATTACAGTTATTCAACAGCGGTTGGATTATTTAATACGATCGTAAATGTAATTCTTCTCATAGTGGTTAATAAGGTTGTTGAGAAGCTTAACGACGGTCAGGGACTATAAGGGGGAGCGAAATGCAACAGACAGTAAATATTAAAAAAAGCGAATTTGCCAGAGCTTCCATTGGAGATAAAGCATTTCTTTTGGTTGGTTATATTCTCCTTGCAGCCTTTGTAATGGCTATCATAGGCCCTGTAGTTTATATTATTGTAGCTTCCTTCATGGATCCTATAACACTTCAGAACAAGGGAATAGTATTTGATTTCAGCAAATGGACTCTTACAGCTTATGAGAGAGTTATGACCAATTCTCAGATATGGATTGGATTTAGAAATGCAATTATATATTCCGTATTATTTGCGGTTATTTCTGTATTTATAACACTTTTGTGTGCGTATCCAATGTCAAGAGATGATTTTAAAGGCAAGAAGTTTTTTAACGCAATCTTTATTATCACAATGTTCTTTGGCGGAGGACTGATTCCTACATACCTTCTTATCAGTAACATGGGACTTCTTGATACCATGTGGGCTGTAATTCTTCCGGGATCATTTAGCGTATGGAACATGATCATCGCAAGAACTTACTACAAAGGTATTCCAAGCGAACTTAGAGAAGCTGCTGATGTGGACGGAGCTAATGAATTGGTGTTCTTCTTCAGAATACTTCTTCCTGTGTGCACACCACTTATAGCAGTGCTGATATTGTGGCAGTTTGTAGGAATGTGGAACAGCTACTTTGATGCAATGATCTATCTGAATTCAGCAGATAAGCAGCCTCTTCAGCTGGTGCTTAGGGCTATCCTCATCCAGAATGAACCAGATCCGGGAATGATAGCAGATATGCAGAGTACAGCTCAGAGAGCACAGCTTGCAGAACTTCTTAAATATGCAACCATCATTATTTCAAGCTTACCGCTTATAGTAATGTATCCATTCTTCCAGAAGTATTTTGATTCAGGAATCATGGTTGGTTCAGTTAAAGGCTGAGAGGCTTAAACAATCAGAACTTCCCCTGGCAACAGGAGATAATAAAGAATTTTTATAAGGAGAGGGAAAATGAAAAAGAAGACAACAAAGTTATTTTCAGCAGCACTTGTTCTTGCAATGTCAGCCAGTGTTCTGACAGGTTGCGGAAAAGGTGCTTCAGGCAGTGGGGCAGCATCAGTTTCAGCGGATGATATCAGCTTTCCGCTGGAAAACAAGGTTACTATCACAGGTACAATCAGCTATCCGTCAGGAACTGAGTCAGAACCTAACAACAGAACAATCTTCAAGAGACTTGAGGAAGAGACAAACGTACATGTTGACTGGACAGCTATTTCAAATGATCAGTGGGGCGACAAGATCAAGCTCAACATGGCTAACAAGAACACACTTACAGATTTTGTATTTAATGCAGGCTTTAGTAACTCAGACCTTATCAGATATGCTGATCAGGGAGTTATCCTTCCTGTAGAAGAGTACATTGACAACAACATGCCTAACCTTAAGGCAGTATTTGATAAGTATCCAGAGTACCGCACAATGTGTGAGGACTCCGAGGGACACATCTGGGCACTTCCATGGATTGAGCAGCTTGGTTCTAACAAGACAGCTATCCAGACAGTAGGTAATAACTTCACTTACATCAACAAGAAATGGCTTGATTTCCTCGGACTTCAGACACCTACAACAGTTGATGAATTCGAAGAAGTACTTAAGGCATTCAAGGAGCATGCTTCAGAGCTTCAGGCTGAGTTTGGTATTGAGGGTGACATCATTCCTATGTCATGCATCATGAACGATCAGGATCCAAGCCTTCTTATTAACGGCTTTGGCGAAGGTTACGGTGACAATGATATCGGACAGCACATTGCAGTTACAGATGACAAGAAGGTTATCTGCACAGCAACACAGGAAGGTTTCAAGTCAGGTATGCAGTGGCTTCATAAACTCTATGAAGAGGGACTTATCGATCCTGAGTGCTTCACACAGGACTGGTCAACTTATGTAGCTAAGGGTAAGTCACACAGATATGGTGTTTGCTTTACATGGGACGTTGCTAACATTGATAACCTTGAAGATTTCGTTCCACTTGCAGCTCTTAAGGCTGATGTTAAGAATGTAACTCCTATGAACAGCTCTTTCACATCAGGTTTTGATCGTGGCAGATGCGTTGTAACTTCTAAGTGCGAGAATCCTGCATTCGTATGCGCTTGGCTTGATAAGATGTATGATCCATTCCAGTCACCACAGAACAACTGGGGAACATATGGCGAGGATGATGAGTTTGATATCTTCGAGCTTTCAACAAATGCAAACGGCGACAAGATGCTCAAGCATGCACCTCTTGGCGATGCTTCTCCTGTAGAAGTTCGTGAGGCTGAGTGTGTTGGTGGTCCTCTTGCAATCCTTGATGAGTACTACGGCGTATATGTTACATGCCCTGATGATGCGCAGTATCGTCTTGACTGGATCAAGGAGTACTATACAAACGATATGAACTGCAAGTATGTATATCCTAACGTATTTATGACAGCTGATGATACAGAGGCTCTTACAACTATCCAGACAGATCTTATCAGCTATATCAACTCCAGCAGAAGTAACTTCGTTATGAACGGTCTTACAGATGCTGAGTGGGATGAGTATCTCAAGCAGGTTAATGCATATGGTCTTGATGAGTATCTCTCTATCTACCAGAAGTATCTTGATGAGTTCTATAAGTAATTCATATAACCGGAAAGGCAGGGAGGAGATTTTCTCCTCCCTTTTTTAAAAAATGAAAAGAAAAGTTGCCATAATTGCAGCACTTCTTGCATGTATGCTCACAGGATGTGCTGATAGCCAAAATGCAGATACTCTTTTTCCAAGGGCTGAGGACAGTTATGTTGGAGATGTAATGGCTCTTTCAGAAGAAAATGGAGTATATCTGAATTATTTATATGAAACAGATCATAACGGTGTGGGCTATCATCCCATTCACCGTTTTTATACCAAGGATTTTTTAAGCTTTGAGGATAAAGGAGAAGTTCTTCCTTTTGCAGAGGATTCAGAAATACAGGATCTTGCAGTAGGAACCGGTTCTTTTATCAGGGATGAACAGGGAAACTATCACTGTTTCTACACAGGACATAATGATTACTACGACACATATGGACTAGATAAAGAATGTGTGTTACATGCTACAAGTAAAGATAACAAAAGCTTTACCAAAGACTATGACAATATTATTCATGCACCAAAAGGGTATAGTACAAACGATTTTCGTGATCCGCAGGTTTACAGAACCGATGATGGCTATCTGATGCTTGTGGGAGCAAGAAAAGAAAACGAGAGCGCTATAGTATATTACGAGTCACAGGATTTAGAGAACTGGACTTTTAAGGGAGATTTCTATACCAGTCGGGATCTGTATTTTATGGAATGCCCGGATGTCTTCCAAATGGGAGATAAGTATTATCTGGTATTTAGTTGGAACAACGTGGTCTATTACAGAGTTTCGGATAATTTCTTTGGACCATGGGAAAAAGAGGAGATTGATACTTTCGATGGGGATGGCTTCTATGCAGCCAAGACTTGTGAATACAAGGGTAAGAGGTATCTTATAGGCTTTCTGGACCGCAAAAAAAGAGAAAAAGACAGCCTGAAGTATACATGGGCAGGAAGTGTCCTGGTATATGAACTTAGACAATTATCAGACGGCAGACTTGGGGTATGCATGCCTGATCAATATAATGAATATTTCACAAAAGAACTGTTAAATGCCACTTCTGAAAATAATGCGCTGGATCTAGGGAAGGTGCCGGAAACTTGTCACCTCTCTTTTGACCTTGATATGGAAGAAGCCGGCAGAATGGACCTGGTGTTTAGTAATCCTGAGAGCGGAGAAGAATACAAGCTTAGCATCGACAATCAGGATGATAATATATCTTTTAATGCTTTTCCTAACAATCAGCCGATCAGGCTGGAAAGCGGAACCAAATATCATATAGATGTTGTGGTTGAAAAAGATATTGTAGTTATTTATGCAGATGGAATAAAAGCTCTGTCAAACAGAATTTATGCAGCTGTGGGAGCGGATTGGGAAATTGAGCTTACAGATGCTTTGGCAGAAAATGTAATGATTTACGGTAAGTGAGGATAGAAATGAGTGATAAGTTAAACAAGGCACGTGAATATGAAGAGAAAAAGGAAAAGATGATCGCCCCTGAAATGAGGCCTCTTTTTCATCTGACACCAAGATGTGGATGGATGAATGATCCTAACGGTTTTAGCCTTTATAAGGGTGAATACCATCTCTTTTACCAGTATTATCCATATGAGACAGTATGGGGACCTATGCACTGGGGACATGCGGTTAGTAAGGATCTGATCACATGGGAATATTATCCTGCTGCTATAGCTCCTGATATGGAATATGACAAGAACGGTTGCTTTTCAGGTAGTGCCATTGAAATGGAAGATGGCAGACAACTTCTGGTGTACACAGGAGTTCAGAAAATGGAAGATGAAGATGGCAACATCAGAGAGGTTCAGACCCAGTGTGTTGCTTTTGGTGACGGCAAGGATTATGAGAAGTATGCCAATAATCCTGTAATTGACAGTACTATGCTTCCTGAGGGCGCCGGCAAATATGACTTCAGAGACCCTAAGGTATGGCGTGAAAATGGCAAATATTACATAGTAGTTGGCAATAAAACTGAGGATATCGATGGACAGATATTACAGTTTGTAAGTGATGACGGTATTAACTGGTCCTATGATAAGACTGTTATCAAGAACAACCACAGATTCGGTGTAATGTGGGAGTGCCCTGATTACTTTAACCACGATGGTAAACAGGTCCTTCTCACAAGCCCGCAGGATATGCTCCCTGAAGAGCTTGAGTTCCACAACGGAAACGGAACCTTGTGTGTGATAGGAAGTATCGATGAAAATGGAGAATTCTGCGAAGAAAACTGTCAGGCTGTTGACTATGGTATTGATTTTTATGCGCCACAGACAATCAAGACTCCTGATGGACGAAGAGTCATGATCGGCTGGATGCAGAACTGGGATACATGCGGAATCAGGCGCGATGACTTCCCATGGTTTGGCCAGATGAGTATTCCAAGGGAAATAACTATTAAGGATAACAGACTTATTCAGTGGCCTGCCAGAGAGATAGAGAATTATTACGGCAAAAGAATCAGCAGACAGAATGTACTTATTTCTGATAGTGCTTCACTTTCAAGTATTGAGGGCAGATGCGTAGATATGACAGTAAGAGTCAGATCTACACAGGCAGAACTTTCATATAAAAAATTTGAAATTCGTTTTGCTGATAATGGCAAGGCTTATTCAACGATTGAATATGATCCTGTTGACAATATTGTTAAGATAGACAGAAAGCATTCAGGAAGCAGAAGAGCCATTGTTCATCAGAGAAGATGTAAGGTTGCAGGAAATAAGGGTGAGATTTCACTTAGACTTGTTCTTGACAGATACAGCATGGAGCTCTTCATCAATAATGGACAGCAGGTAATGTCTATGGTAATCCTTACAGATGTCAGAGCTGAAGGTATCAGTTTTAAGGCAGTTGGAGAACTTCTTATGGATGTTACTATGTATGAGCTTGAGAGGAAATAACTTATGAAAAAAGATGTAGTTGCGCTGGGGGAGT
>JAEEGF010232055.1_pt1 | contig 24018 bp, 23 predicted proteins | sample 9134171 | NCBI WGS metagenome assembly JAEEGF01 (sample SAMN16246542, study PRJNA631951) | gut metagenome | biome: gut microbiome; feature: rumen; material: AP-attached | host: Bos | place: Iran: Karaj | collected 2018-10
TGCTGCCGTACTTGCCCTTGGCAGCACCGATAAACAATTCCGGGGCGTATCATTCTACGCTGACAGCGACCCGGAACTTTAAAAAGAGGATAATATGGCTTTAAGAAATGTATTGACAGAAGAAAACAAAACGCTTTACAAGACTTCAAGACCTGTCGTAAAGTTTGATGAGCGTCTTCATACACTCCTGGATGATATGACCGAAACACTTGTCCACGCTAACGGGGTCGGTCTTGCCGCACCTCAGGTCGGCGTTCTGAGGAGAGCGGTTATAGTCCTGGAAACAAATGTTCCGGAAGGTGAGGAGCCGTATTTTATTGAACTGCTTAATCCGGAGATCGTTTCCGCCGAAGGGGAGCAGTGCGGCTCGGAGGGCTGCCTCAGCGTTCCGGACCAGTACGGCCTTGTAAAAAGGCCGCAGAAAGTGCGCGTCCGTGCGCAGGACAGAAACGGGAACTGGTTTGAAGCCGAAGGAGAAGGGCTCACAGCCAGATGTTTCTGCCATGAGATTGATCATCTGAACGGTATTTTATTTACCTCCCTGGCCGAGCGCATGCTGACTGAGGAAGAAATTGAGAGCGGGGAGTACTGAGCCTATGCGGATCGTGTTTATGGGAACCCCTGAATTTGCTTCAGTTTCTCTCTCTGAACTGATCAGCCGCGGATATGAAATTGCCGGTGTATTCACACAGCCGGACAAAGCAAAAGGGAGAGGGATGGAACTGTCTTTTTCTCCCGTGAAAGAGCTTGCCCTGACTCATGGCATTCCTGTGTTTCAGCCAGAAAAGATGCGTGACGGGACAGCCCTTCAGATACTGAAAAATCTGAAACCGGATCTGGTCGTGGTAGTTGCCTACGGCAGAATTCTTCCTGACGATCTTCTGGCCGTTCCTCCGCTCGGGACGATCAATGTCCATGGATCCCTTCTTCCGAAGTATCGCGGAGCAGCTCCGATTCAGTGGGCTGTTCTGAACGGAGAAGAGAAAACCGGCGTTTCCACCATGTATCTTGCCTCTGAGATGGATGCTGGAGATGTTATCCTGACAGATGAAACAGAGGTCGGGCTGTATGAGACGTCGGGAGAACTGTATGAGCGGCTCAGCGGTATGGGAGCAAAGCTCCTTGTTCATACACTGGAACTGATCGAATCCGGCACAGCCCCGAGGATTCCCCAGGATCATACGCAGGCGACGTATGCCCCTATGCTGGATAAATCTCTTTCGCCGGTTGATTTCAGTAAGCCGGCAAGGGCGGTTATCAAATGGATATACGGTCTTCAGCCCTGGCCTGTGGCGACAGCGAAGCTCGGCGGAGCGGATCTGAAAGTGTTTTCCGCCCGTCTGACCGGGAACAGAACTGACAGCTGCCCCGGTACCGTGATCCGTGCAGGAGCTGACGGCATCGAAATCGCCTGCGGCGACGGGCAGACCGTGATGATTACGGAACTGCAGGCGCCGGGAAAGAAAAGAATGCCTGCATCTGACTATCTGCGCGGCCATCCGCTGAAATGAATACTGCCCGTCATACAGCACTTCGCGTGCTGAACCGCTGTTTCCGGGACAGCGCCTGGTCATCCCAGACCCTGGACAGGGAGGCAGACAGCCTTGATGACAGAGACAGAGCCCTTGCCATGCATCTGGTGCTTGGCGTTTTACAGAATGTGACGCTCCTGGATACGGAAATTGATACATTTCTGCAAAAGAAAAAGACACAGGATCTTCCTGTCCGGAATATTCTGAGGCTTGGCGCGTTCCAGCTGCTGTTTTCTGATAAAATCCCCCCCAGAGCCGCCGTATATGAAAGTGTCAGTCTTTGCAGAGAAGCCGGATATTCCAGCGCATCCGGGCTGGTGAACGCCGTACTGCGAAAAATCGCGGATGCGGGGCTTCTCCGGACAGATGATCTCTCCGTGCTGTACAGTCATCCCCGGTGGTTTGTTGACCGTATGATTCAGCGGCACGGGCGTGAATTTACGGAAGCTCTGCTGAAAGCGAACAATACGGAAGCCGTTTTGAATTATCATGAGGCGTTTACACCCGGAGAACAGTATGTTCAGGATACGGCAGCTTACAAGGCTGTCGAAATGGCGGAACCGGAACCGGGCATGAAAGTGCTTGACGCCTGTTCTGCCCCCGGGGGGAAGGCTTTTACGGCAGCCGTCAGAATGGACAACTGCGGAAGCATCCTGGCCTGTGACCTTCATGAAAAAAAGCTGAGGCTTATCCGGGAAGGGGCACAGCGTCTCGGCATTTCCATCATCTCAGTTCGCTGTGAGGACGCATCTGTTTATGACAGCGAAAAGGCGGAAGCATTTGATCTGGTAATAGCCGATGTACCGTGTTCCGGCTTCGGCGTCATCAGGAAAAAACCTGAAATACGCTTTAAAACAGAGGAACAGATCCGGAATCTGCCTGCTGTTCAGAAAAGAATCGCTGAGAATGTCGGGAGATATGTCAGACCGGGCGGAAAGCTGCTTTACGCCACCTGTACAATCTTTGAAGAAGAAAATGAAGAGGTTGCGCATTCTCTGCGGGGTTTTGATATACTGAGGGAGAAAACCTTCTGGCCTCATATTGACGGGACGGACGGTTTTTATGCCTGTGTTCTGCAGAAAAGCTGATCATTTCAGAGAGGAGGAAGGCTCATGAAGGATATTCTGTCTATGCTTCCGGAAGAAATTGCGGAAGACTTTCAGCAAAAAGGGCTGCCTTCCTTCCGGGCAAAACAGGTCTCCGGGTGGCTTTCAAAAGGCGTTTCCTCTTTTCAGGAGATGGCGAATCTGCCGAAGGCTCTGCGGGATGAACTGCAGAATGAATATGAATTATACAGGCCGTCCATACTCCGCAGGCTAGTTTCGGCCGAGGACGGTACTGTCAAATATCTCCTGAAGCTGAAAGACGGCAACGCCGTTGAATCTGTCCTGATGAAATATCACTATGGCAATACCATCTGCATTTCCACGCAGGTCGGCTGCCGGCAGGGCTGTGCTTTCTGCGCCTCCGGCATCGGAGGGCTGGTGAGGCAGATGGAACCATCGGAGATGCTCAATGAGCTCGTCTCTGCGGAACAGGACAGCGGAGAAAAAATATCCCGTATTGTCCTGATGGGTACGGGGGAGCCGCTGGATAATTTTGAGAATGTTATGCGCTTTCTTGCACTTGTCAATCATCCCGACGTGATGAATATCGGGATGCGTCATATCTCTCTTTCAACCTGCGGTCTGATAGAGCGATTTGACGAGCTGGCTGACCGTGACCTTCAGCTGACGCTTGCAGTATCCCTGCATGCCCCGGACGATGAGACCAGGACACGGCTGATGCCTTCCAATAAAGGGAGAGGCGTTGATGCCCTGATGAATGCCTGCAGGGAGTATTACCGCAGAACCGGGAGGCGCATCTCCTTCGAGTATGCCATGATACGCGGGATAAACGATACACCGGAACAGGCGCAGCTGCTTGCCAGGCGTGCCCTGTCCGTTGGCGCGCATGTCAATCTGATTCCGCTGAACGATGTGGAGGAATACCGCTATAAGCCTTCGGAACCTGACACATTGGATGCTTTCCTGAAAATTCTGGAAAAAAACGGCGTTAATGTGACAGTACGGCGCCGTCTTGGGAAAGATATAGATGCATCCTGCGGACAGCTCCGCAGAAATTATGAGAAGAAAAAGGAACTGCCATGAAGTATTTCGGCCTTACTGACAAAGGAATAGTACGCCTGAACAATCAGGACTGTTTCCTGACAACAGAAGTCAGGGACAGGCTTGTTGCTGTCCTCTGTGACGGTATGGGCGGCCATGCAGCGGGAGAACTGGCCAGTAAAGTTGCTTCTGAAACATTCCTTGCGGAAGTCAGCGCCGGCCTTGGTTCCAGAACGAACAGAAAGCCGAATATCCCTGCACTCCTGAAAAATGCATGCCGTTCGGCAAATCATGAGGTGTGTGAACATGCCCTGCTGTCCCCGGCTTTTGAAGGGATGGGTTCGACCCTGGTCGGACTGTGCACGGACAAAAACGGAAAGGCTTATATTGCAAACGTAGGGGACAGCCGCTGCTATCTGCTTTCGCGCTTTACAAAGCGGATCAGACAGATAACCGTTGATCATTCCCTGGTGGAAGAATATGTCAGAGCGGGGATCATTACCCCGGAAGAGGCGCGCAATCACCCGAAAAAGAATATCATTACCCGTGCCATAGGTACCGGCGATCCGGAACCGGAAGCGGATATTTTTAAGCTTCACATTCAGCGGGGGCAGGCTTTGCTGCTCTGCAGCGACGGCCTTTCCAATTCTGTTCCGGACAAAGAGATTCTGAACAGTTATCTGCAGATACCGAATGACCCGGAAACGCTCTGCCGTCGTTTGCTTGATTTTGCTTTTCAGGGCGGTGCACGGGACAATGTGACGATGCTTGTTGTGGTGAGAGTATGAGCGAAAAGTCATATACCAAATACATCGGAATCGTTCTGGATGACCGCTATCAGATCCTTGAAAAAATAGGGCAGGGCGGCATGGCTGTTGTTTTTCGCGCCATTGATCTGCGGCTGAACAGGGAAGTGGCGATCAAGATTATTCGCGATGAACTGTTCCGGGATGCCGATATGCTGCGCCGTTTCTATGCCGAGGCACATGCGGTAGCGCAGCTTTCTCATCCGGGGATTGTGGCTGTATACGATGTCAGCCAGAATGAAAATGTCGGATACCTCGTGATGGAGCTGATCTCCGGCATTACGCTGAAACAGTATATCGACAGGAAAAAAGCAGTGCCCTGGAAACAGGTTGTCCACTTTTCAAGGCAGATTGCGGATGCTCTGCAGCAGGCGCATGAACATGGAATCATTCACCGGGATATCAAACCGATGAATATCATGCTCCTCCAGAACGGAACAACAAAAGTAGCCGATTTCGGAATCGCCGCTTTTGAAAATGAGATCCGGGAAACCCGCGGTCAGGCTGTCGGTTCTCTTCACTATATCGCACCTGAACAGCTGCGCGGCGGCATGGCGGACGCCCGGGGCGATGTTTACTCGCTCGGCGTCACCATGTATGAGATGCTGACCGGCTACAAACCCTATACGGGTGAGACTCCTGCCGATATTCTTAAAAAACAAAGCACGAATTCACTCCTTCCGGTGCGCGCTTTCGATGTTGATGTGCCTGCAGAACTGGAAGAAATTGTCCTTCGCGCAATGGATACCGATCCGGATAAGCGCTATCAGACTGCAAAGGATCTGAAAACTGCCCTGAACACTTTTGCCAATAAAGTTCTGAAGGCGGACAGACGCAGCGGAAGCGGAGAAAACGGCAGTGTTTTTAAAGTGTCGGTTATTCCTACTGTCAACATCCCGAAGAAGGAATATATCCGTTCCATGCGGCGTTCCAGCAGAATAGGATTCTCGCTTGGGTCCTTTGCCCTGATGGCTTCGGGAATTGTGCTGTTTGTGTTCCTATGGACATACTGGCTGAGTGATGTTTTTACACCGGCTGAAAGAATGCAGCTTCCGAATTTTGTCGGTTCCAGCTATGACACAATTTCAAGGGATGTTTCCCTGACTTCACGATATAATTTTGCAGTCAGCTATGTTCCGGATACGTCAATACCTGCCGGGATTGTGATTTCTCAGGAACCGGTTGCAGGCAGAAGCCTGATGGTGACAGAAGAAGGAATGAATGTCCGCCTGAATGTCAGCAGCGGTTTTGCCCTGACTGAAGTCCCGAATGTTGTGGGAATAGATTACCGCGAAGCTTCTCTGACTCTGCAGAATGCAGGCTTTACCGTGGAAATAAGCAATGTGGTTTCCTCTTCTTCTCCCAAGGACCGGGTGATCGGTACGAGCCCCGCCGCCGGGGAAAAAATTACTGCCGGATCAACCGTTTATGTTTCGGTCAGTGCGGGGGCGCAGGTCAATTATGTCCGTATGCCGAATCTGATCGGGCTGACGGAAGACGCTGCAATTGCCAAACTGCAGAATGCTCACCTCGCTTATGGCGGAAGCGAGCGCAAAAACAGCGACTATGAAGCGGGCACAGTCATTGCCCAGAGTGTGGTGGCTTTTGCAGAAGTTGAGGAGCTTACCAGAATTACGCTGACTGTCTCTTCGGGACAGGGCTATACGCCGGGAATATTCTATTGATGCAGGGCGTTATTATCAGAGCTATCAGCGGTTTTTATACCGTCAGTGACGGTTTTACACAGCTGACCTGCAAACCGAAAGGCCGTTTTCGCTATGAATCGCTTTCTCCACTGGTAGGAGACCGGGTTATCTTCACTGCTGGAGACAACGGATCGGGAGTTATTGAGGAGATCCTTCCCAGAAAGAATTCCTTTATCCGTCCTGCCGTGGCAAATGTGGATCTGATGATTTTTGTCGCTTCTGCTGTAAATCCGGTAACGGATCCTTTTCTGATTGACAGAGTCTCGGTCATTGCGGAGAATGCATCGTGCGGATTTGCTCTGTGTATCAATAAATGCGACCTTGACCGGGCAGAGAGCCTTTTTGATATTTACCGGCGTACCGGCTTCCCGCTTATCCTTACCAGCGCTGAGGACGGAGAAGGAATGCAGGAAGTCAGAGATCTGATGCAGGGGAAAATATCCGTACTGACAGGGAACTCCGGCGTTGGAAAATCCAGCCTCCTGAACAGGCTGGTTCCGGCCCTGAAGCTGGAAACAGATTCTGTCAGCACCAGACTGGGCAGGGGAAAACATACGACCAGGCATGTGGAGCTGTATCCGCTGGACAGCAGCACTTTTGCAGCCGATACCCCCGGCTATGCATCATTCGATGTCGCGATGGTTGACAAAATAGAAAAAGAGCATCTGGCCTCTTTGTTCCCCGATTTTCTGCCATATCTGGGTCATTGCAGGTTTAATGACTGCAGGCATCTGAACGAGCCGGGCTGCGCTGTGCTGGAGCAGGTTAAAAGCGGGATCATTTCTGCTTCCCGGCATGCTTCCTATGAGAGGCTTTATGAATTGATTTCATCGTCAAAACAATATTGACATTGTTATGACCGGGTGATAAAATTTTCCACAGTTTTATTTGGAGGATTAACATGGAAGAACTGGACAACAGATATTCCTTTGAAAATGAGGAATACAGAAAGACATACTGGCATTCCTGCTCTCATATTATGGCGCAGGCAATCAAACGGCTCTGGCCGGAGGCCAAGCTGGCAATCGGCCCCTCTATCAAGGAGGGATGGTATTATGATCTTCTGATGCCTTTTGCCATTACTCCGGAGCATATGGAGCAGATTGAAGCAGAGATGAAAAAGATCTGCAAGGAAAATCTGCCGATAGAGCGTTTTGAACTTACGAGAGAAGAAGCTCTGAAGTTTATGCAGGAAAGGGAAGAGCCTTTTAAAGTTGAACTGATAAACGATCTGGATGAAGGCGTTCCCATCAGTTTCTACCGTCAGGGTGAATTTACCGACCTTTGCGCAGGCCCCCATCTGGACAGAACCGGCAGAGTAAAGCACAACGCTTTCAAACTGCTTGCCTGCAATGCGGCTTACTGGCGCGGCGATTCCAGCAGGGAGACCCTGCAGCGCATTTACGGCATTGCCTTCCCGAAAAAAGAAGAACTGGAAGCCTATCTGGAAAAGCTGGAAGAGGCAAAGCGGAGAGATCACCGGAAGATCGGCCGTGAACTCCATCTCTTTATGACGGATGATCTGGTAGGCCGCGGCATGCCGATGTTCCTTCCGAAGGGTTATACGATTTGGAGAATTCTGGAAAATTATATCCGTGACAAGGAAATCAAATCCGGCTATCAGCATGTGCTGACTCCCTGCGTCGGTACGGTGGATCTTTATAAAACATCCGGGCATTGGGATCATTACCAGCAGAATATGTTCCCTGCCATGCAGGTAGATGAAGAAACTTATGTTCTTCGCCCGATGAACTGCCCGCATCATATGCGCATTTATGCCAACCAGCCGCATTCTTACCGTAACCTTCCTGTACGTATCGGTGAAATTGCTCACGATTTCCGTTACGAAGCTTCCGGTACGCTGAAAGGTATTGAAAGAGGCCGTCACTTCTGCCAGAATGATGCACATCTTTTCGTTACACCTGAGCAGATCCGGGATGAGGTCGCCAAAGTCGTTGATCTGATTTTTGAAACCTACAAGGATTTCGGTATTACCGATTATCGTATGATCCTTTCCCTGAGAGATCCTGCAGACAAGAAAAAGTATCATGATGACGATGAGATGTGGAATACAGCGGAAACTGCCCTTCGCCAGGTGCTTAATGATCTTGGAATTCACTATACTGAGGAAATCGGCGAAGCTGCATTCTACGGTCCAAAACTTGATGTGAACGTAAAACCTGCTGTCGGAGCTGAATACACGCTTTCTACCTGCCAGCTGGATTTTTGCCTCCCTGCCCGGTTTAATCTGACCTATATTGATAAAGATAATAATGAGCATACGCCTGTTGTTATCCATCGTGCGATTTTAGGCTCTCTGGATAGATTTATGGCCTATCTGATTGAAGAAACAATGGGTGCTTTCCCGGTTTGGCTTGCACCTGTACAGGCACTTGTTATGCCGATTACTGACCGCGTAAATGACTATGCAACACAGGTTGCTGATCAGCTTTCCGGTCTTGGCTATCGTGTGGAAACGGATTTACGAAATGAAAAAATCGGTTATAAAATCCGCGAAGCCCAGCTTGAGAAAACGCCGTATATGCTTGTTGTAGGAGACAAAGAAGCACAGTCTGGCGCTGTGTCCGTCAGAACACGCAGCGGTGAAGATCTCGGTGCTATGCCACTGTGTGCGTTCATTGCCCGTCTGAAAGAAGAAGTAGACAATAAGGTCAGATAAGAAAGTAGAGGTTGCGATGTATTGCAGTAAATGCGGAGCTTATATTCCTGAGGGAGAAACTGTCTGTGTTGCCTGTGGCACGGATTCTTCTTCTGCGGAATTATCCGGCGGAGCAGCACAGGCAGGTGCTGCTGCAACTGCTACAGAAGAGTATCGGCAGACTCTGGAGCAGAAACAACGGGAACAGCAGCAGAAAAATAAGGAGTGGGCAGAACAGGCATATGTCGATTATAAAGAGCATAAAGCACACTCGACCTCTGCCAATACCGGCGGTCAACCTTCCTCAGTGAAGCGGACGGACGGAAACGTCAGTCCGTCTACCAGTAAACTGCTAGCTGGCCTTTCCTATGTAAGTATTCTTTGTTTTCTGCCGTTTGTTCTGGCACCTAAGGATGATTTTTCAAAATTCCATGGAAAACAGGGAATACTGTTGTTTGTTCTTTCTGTCATCATTGATATTATCAGCAAGATTTCCGGATTGCTGGGGCTGGCTTTGTCTGTTTTCCGTATATACCTGATTTACAAAGGTATACGTAATGTTGTGGAAGGGAAAAAAGACTATCTTCCTTTCATAGGCCAATATGCTGAAAAGTTCTGACCACATAACAACGTTTACATAATTGTTGAAAACATTGTTGATATTGTTGAAAAGGCTGACATTTTGTCAGCCTTTTTCTTGACAAATAGTACTTATATGGTAAAATTTCCATACATGATCAAATAATTAACAGGAGTATGGAGTGAGAAGATGCTGGATCATATAAGTAAAAACGGAAAAGAGAACAGCGGAGAAATCAAAGCGGAAATCAAAAGCCTGAGGGGAAAACTCCTTGCACAGGAAATGCTCCTGAGGGAGAAAGGGCTTCCTGTAATCGTGTTGGTTGAAGGCTGGGCTGCAGCAGGAAAGGGTAGCCTGATTAATGAACTAATCAGTGAGATCGATCCAAGATTTTATAATGTTGTTTCGCCTGTTGTTCTGCCTGAAAAGGAAGAGCGTTACCCCTACCTCTATCAGTATGCTGCGGCCATACCTGAAAACGGGAAAATCATGTTTTATGATTCCGGATGGATGGAGGGGGCTGTCCGCAAATATTTAAAGAGAGATATCACAAAAGAAGAATACAAACAGAGAATCCGTGCAGTAAATGAATTTGAACGCCAGCTGAGAGATGGTGGTTATCTGATTTTGAAGCTGTTTCTGCATATTTCACAGGAGGAACAGGAGAAACGTCTTTCGGCTTTGAAAGAGAACTATGAAACAGAATGGCGTGTAAACGATGAGGATGTCTGGCAGCACAGGGAATATAAAGCATTTGCCGACACATATAATGAATTTATGGAAAAAACGGACGGATTTATCCCCTGGCATGTCCTGAACGGAGAGCACAAAAGATCATCTGTAAGGGATGCGCTTAAGCTGCTGGTTGAACTAATTGACAAGGGGTTGGATAAAGGTCGTTATGTCGGGAAACCATTTGCAGAGGAATTCCCTTTACTGAAAATGCAAAAGCTGTCTGAAGTGGATTTATCTCTGATTATAGAAGAAGAGGAGTATAGGGATAAACTGAAAGCCCTTCAAAAGCGTTTGGCTGAACTGCATAACACTATATATAGAAAGAAAATTCCCGTTATACTGTGCTATGAAGGATGGGATGCTGCCGGCAAAGGCGGAAATATCCGACGGGTAGCCCGCCCTCTGGATCCGCGCGGATTCGATGTTGTTCCGATTGCGTCTCCTGAACCTCATGAACTGAACCGGCAGTATCTCTGGCGTTTTTGGACTCGTCTTCCACGCAGCGGACATGTATGCATATTTGACAGAACATGGTATGGTCGCGTAATGGTTGAAAGGATTGAAGGATTCTGCAAAGAGGAAGACTGGAAGCGTGCTTATCAGGAGATTAATGAATTTGAACGCCAACTGACAGACTGGGGAGCAGTTGTACTGAAGTTCTGGATTCAGATAGATCAGGAAACCCAGCTTGCACGTTTTAATGACAGACAGGCAACACCGGAGAAACAATGGAAGCTGACAGAAGAAGACTGGCGAAACCGCGAAAAGTGGCCGCAGTATGAAGAAGCCGTCAACGAAATGCTTCAGAAAACGAGTACGGAAAATGCGCCTTGGTATATTATTGAATCAAACGATAAGAAATATGCAAGAATCAAAACTTTGAAAATTGTTGTAAATGCGCTTGAAAAAGCATGCGAACAACATATTCTGGGGTGAGTTATGGCAGCAAAAACAAAGAAAACAGCAGCAGATAAACAGAATTCCAAGAACAGTACTTACATTAACAGGGAGGTAAGCTGGCTGGCTTTTAATCAACGTGTTTTGCTTGAAGCAGCTGATAATACTGTTCCATTGCTGGAGAGACTGAAGTTTCTTATGATTTACCAGTCTAACCTGGAAGAGTTTTTCCGCGTTAGAATTGGTATTCTGAAGCATCGTGCGATTCTTACACCGGCAAAAACAGATCCGTTTTCAGGTCTTCAGCCGGCCGGAGAGATTCAGGAGATTCTGCGGGTTGTCCGTGAGCAGCAGAGCTTATTGGAAAGCGTCTGGAAAACGATACGGGAAGAGTTGAAAGCTAATAAAATTGACGTTCTGGATTTTAAAAAGGTCAGTAAAGTTGATGAACTAATGAGCAAAAAACTCTTTGGTGACCTGAAAAACATGCTTTTCCCTCAAATGATCGATGTAACACAGCCATTGCCGTTTCTTTGGGGAGAAGCATCCTATGTCCTGGCATTCCTCGGCCGTGGTACCGAACAGAAACTGGCTATTATTCCTCTGGATAAGATTCCGTCATATCTGAGTTTTGAAATTGACGGCAATCAGAAAATTGTTCTTACAGATCAGCTTGTCCGTCACTTTCTCCCTCTCATTTTGAAAAAAGAAATCATTACGCAGTCTGTCATTGTCAGAGTTACAAGGAATGCGGATGTGTTTCTCTCAAACATTGAAGACCGTGGCGGAGAAGAGATAAGAGCAAAAATGTCTTCGATGCTGTCTAAACGGAAAAGAGAACTCCCGGTAAGGCTTCAGGTAAACGGAAAGTTGTCTGAGACGGCAAAAGCACTGTTGATGAAGAAAATGAGAATACAGGAGAATTATGTTTTTTCTTCTGAAGTTCCTTTTGATTTCTCTTTTCGTTCGGGAATTGGCAGTCATGAGAACTTCCGTTATGAAGAACGCCGCCCTGTTCGCAATGTCGGGCTGAAAAAAGGTGAATATTTCCGTTATCTTGAAAAGCATGATCTGATCATGAGTTTCCCGTTTCAGAGCATGCTGCAGTTCGTTGACCTGATTTATGAAGCCGCCGATGATCCTGAAGTTATTTCCATCAAGATTACGCTTTACCGTATGTCTGTCAGCAGTAAAGTTGCGGCAGCGCTTGCCTATGCGGCGGATAAAGGAAAGGATGTCCTCTGCCTTTTGGAGCTTCGTGCACGTTTTGACGAACAGAACAATATTGACTATTCGGAAATGCTGGAAGATGCAGGCTGCAGAATAATCTATGGGCTTCCTGATTATAAAGTTCACAGCAAGCTGTGCCTGATTACCAGACAGCACAATGGAATGCTTTCCCACATTACGCAGGTAGGAACAGGCAATTATAATGAAAATACAGCTGAACAGTATACTGACTTGTCTTTGATTACGGCAGATGAAGCTGTGGCGCAGGATGCAGAGATGGCATTTAATGCTTTGCAGGATGGAGAAATACCTCCGGAAGCGCATACGTTATGGATTGCTCCTTTGAGTTTTAAACAAAGAGTTTTGGAATTGCTTGACCGGGAGATTTCAAAAGGGGAGGAAGGCCTGGTTTCTATCAAGGTGAACTCTATGAACAATATAGATGTGATGGAAAAGCTGATTGAATGTTCACAGGCTGGTGTTCATGTCGAGTTGTTTATTCGGGGAATCTGCTGCCTTCGCCCGGGCATTGAAGGAATAACCGATAATATTGTAGTTGAAAGTGTTGTCGGGCGGTGGCTGGAGCATTCCAGAATATATAAATTCGGAAAAGATGCAGACGAACGGCTTTTCATAGGATCAGGAGATTTACTGAATAGGAATCTGGAGCGTAGAGTCGAGGCTTTTGTGGAAGTCACCACTGCGGAAACGAGGAAGCAGATTAATGAGGTGCTTAATGCATTAAGAAATGATAAAGAAAAATCCCGCAGAATGCTCCCGGACGGAACATATATACGGGAAAAAGGCGGAAAAGGAACGTCTTCTCAGGAAGCACTGTACAGATATTTCAGCACTATCCAGGTTTCTGTAAATGAGAAGGAAGTCATTCAGTCACCGGAAACCAAACTCTCGATACAGGCTCCGATCACTCCTCATATTACGGCAGTATCAGAGATAACTGCTCCTGTGAAGAAGCAAAAAAAAGAGTCCGCGTTTAGCCGATTAAGAAGTCTTTTCAGGAAATAGAATTATACACAGAAAGGGGATATGGTTTTTATGTCTGAATCCTATAATATTTGTCTGGACGTAGGCGGAACAAAGGTGCTTGGTGCAATATTCAATGAGAACAGAGAAATCATTTACCGGCTGAAGAAAAGATCAAAAAGCGAAGGCAATACAACCCAGAATGTCGAAAAAGTGATTACTGATGTTGTGGAGGAGATGATTAAGGAATCCGGAATTAAGAAGAGTCAGATACATGCTATTGCGTCCTGCGCTCCGGGTGTAATTGATCAGACAGAGGGAATTGTTTTGTTTACACCGAATCTGCCCTGGAGAAATTATGACCTGAAAGGCGCTATGGAAAAGAAATTCGGGATTCCTTTTTTTGTCGGAAATGATGTTAATCTGGGTGTCCTCGGAGAATACAAGTTTGGTGCGGCACAGGGTTATCAGAACGTAGTGGGCTTTTTTGTCGGAACAGGAATGGGTGGAGGGCTTATTCTGAACGGGGAACTATATACAGGGCATATGTTTAAAGCGGCTGAATATGGACATATGATTCTGGATCCGGAAGGACCGCTCTGCAATTGTGGACAGCGTGGTTGTCTGGAAACATTTTCCAGCAAGCAGGGGATGAGTGCCTATATACGGCAGCAAGTATCACGGGGAAGAAAATCATTGATGGCTGAAGCGGTGACCGATGGCGTCTTTCGCAGCAAGCATCTGAAGAAAGCACTGAAGGAAAAAGACCCGGTAGCTATGGAAGCAGTAGACAGGGCGTGTCATTATCTTGCAATTGCAACCGGAAATATGATCAATACGATCAGCCCTGATCTCGTATTATATGGAGGCGGAATTATTGAAGCTCTCGGAGATTTGTTCCTGGGAAAAATACTTGCGGAGGTTGACCGTTACTGCATGACGGCAATTCGTCCGACAGTTGATATTAAAAATGCTTCTCTGGGGGATGACTCCGTTATTTTTGGCTGTCTAGCCCTGATCGAAGAAGCTGGCTGAAAAAGAACGCGTAAATGCCAAAAATGACATTTACGCGTTCTTATCAATTGATGAAGCAGATTTGTTTACTGCATTCTTTCAATATAATCTACAATTTTGCGAACAGTAACGAGATTTGCAGCATCGTCATCAGAAATTCTAATTCCGTAATTATCCTCAAGGGACATAATCAGTTCAACGACATCAAGGGAATCAGCTCCAATGTCATCAATAAGATTGGTATCCATCGTGATTTCAGACGGATCAATTTCAAACTGCTCTGCAAGCGTGTCTCTGACGGTTTCGAAAATCATAAAAAACTCCTTTAGGTTTTGATAACAGTATAAATCTTAACAGGCCTAAGCCCACTCACGGATCTTGGGCTTTCGTGTTGAATTTGAATCGTCCTCAGACTTCTCATAAATTACAATAACTCTGCGGTTTGGCTCCTCTCCTGTCGAAGCAGTGCTGACGCCTTTGTAATTCTGCAAAGAAGTATGGATAACATGCCGTTCATAAGAATTCATCGGCTCAAGTGCCATATTGCGTTTGTATTTAATGGCTTTCTCTGCCATTTTCTCTGCCAGATGCGAGAGTGATTCTTCTCGCTTGCTCCGATAAGCTTCAGCATCGATGTTAATATGAAGCCGCTTATCACGTCCTCGGTTAATTACATAATTTGTTAGATGCTGAATAGCATCAAGAGTTTCTCCTCTTCTGCCGATAATAGCACCCATACCATTTCCTGTAAGGTTTACATCGACACTGTTGTTATCACGGCTGCTGAAAGTCATATCAGCTTCGATATCCATTCTCTCAAAAAGACCGGATAAGAAGCGCCTGACTTCAGCGTGGACAGAATCTTCCTCATTTGCAGAGACAGTAGTTGCTGCTTGCTCACTATTTTTTGTTGATTTAACGGGTTTGGACACTGAAGCGTCGTTTTTTAATGCTTCAGCTTTCTGCAGAATCTCTGATTGAACAACAGTTTCAGGATTGCTGTTTTCAGTATTCTGGTCGTCATAGCTTACCCGGACGACGGCTTGGACAGCACCGATTCCCAGAAATCCGGATTTTGGACGGACAATGATTTCAACAGATACATCATCACGGGATAAACCCAACTCTTCGAGAGCGGCTTTGATGGCATCATCTTCCGTACGGCCGGCTTTTTCAAGAGTTTTAATCATATTTCTTCCTTTACTTCTTCTGCTTCAGGGCTTTCATTTGCAGGAGCAGATTCATCTGAACGGATATCAGAGACCGTCGCAGTAACAGCAAAACGATCAGGGTCATACGCACGCCCGCGAGCATATCTTCGATTACCGACCTGAGAAGCCGGCACTTCATTTTCCTCTATTCCTAGCATCTCTCTGCGGGCAGCACGGTCTTCCCGTTCCAAAGCTGCTTTGCGCTCGTTGCTCTTCTGCTTTTCATTTGCCTGAATTTTTTTCTTACTGGTATTTGTGTTCTTTTCGTTTGTCCCCTCCGCGTGCCTGCGCTCTGTTTCCAGGCGCTTCAGCTCAAGGTCGCGGTCACGCTCTTTCCTTGCTGCGATTCTTTCAGCGTCCTCAATTTCCAGCTGCTTTTTGAATATTTTTGTGAGGATCAGATCACGTATCATATTAAACGTGCTGTTTGCAATCCAGTAAACACCCATTGCAGCAGGCATGATAAAGCAGAACCATAAAGACATTAAAGGCATCATCAGATTCATGCTTTTCATGGAGGCAGCGGTCTGGCTGTCCTGCGGCGGTGCAGAAAGATTACCGACTTTCATTTGCAGCCAGGAAAGCAGGGTGGAAATAACAGGAATCAGAAACAGTCCCACTGCTGGAAGCCATTTTGCTGCAGAACTGAAATCAAAAGTCCAGATTCGCCAGTCCGGAACACTGCCGAGATTCATACCGAGAAAACTGAAGTCAATATCCTTCAGCCTGGAAAAATCTATTCCGGCTAATACGCCTTCTCCTGCAGAAATGGCATTCTGAAGATCAGCCCAATGTTCATGAGCAACTCCTGCGAGATTGATCTCAGCATAGGCATTGACCTTCTCAGGAATAGCATACCAGCCTTTTGTAACAAAAAAGTCCTGCAAAGCATTCATAGCTTCTGCGGAAATAAACATCATTCTTGTCAAAGGCTGACGGATAACACTGTAAAGAGCAATCAGAATGGGGAATGGTATCAAAGACCAGAGGCATCCGGACATCGGGTTTATGCCCTCTTCACGGTAAAGCTTCTGCATCTCTTCATTGAGCTTTTGCTGGTTCCCTTCGTGCCGCTTCTGCAGTTCCTGAATTCTTGGCTGGAGACGGGAAGTATGCATTTGACTCTTTTTGCTTTTGGCCATAAAGGGTGTCAGAATAAGATTAACAACCAAAGCAAAAAAGATAATAGAGATACCGTAATTTCCAGTCCATTCATAGAGCTGTATCATCAACCATGCGAAGGGTTTGGTAATTGTAGCCCACATAGGAAACTCCTCAGTTATTTGGATATTACCCGCTTACGGTACGGGATCATAAATATCGCAGTCGTCCAAATGAAAAGGATGACAGCGGCAAATGCGTTTCAAAGATAGCCATCCGCCCTTTAAGACGCCGTATTTTTCGATGGCTTCCAGAGCATATTGAGAGCAGGTGGGAATAAAACGACAGCATGCAGGTCTTGCGGGAGATATATACTTCTGATATAGGCGGATGATGGTTAGAAGAAAAACTTTCATGTCGTTATCTCACTTCTTTCCAAAAGCTCCAGCTCTTGGCAGGCAGTAATAAAAGACGCATCCATTTTCTTATAATCTCCGCGAATACATCTTGACCGGGCTACTATAACGACATCCTTTCCACCTTTCAGTTCGAATAAATGAAGCCGATAAATTTCCCGAAGCTGTCTCCGAATTCTGTTTCGGATAACAGCGTTCCCCAATTTTGCGGAGACCGTAAAACCGACGCGATTAATCTTCATTCCGTTTTTTCTGCTATAAACTACGAGGTAAGGGGTAACAGTATTTTTGCCCTTAGTATACAGCCGCCTGAAGTCACTGTTTTTTTTCAGAGTATGTTGTTTGTTCATATTCTAACTGCGGAAAAAAACTTCCTGCAAAACCATACGGGTGGATTTCTCCACCCGAAAAAACATGTTGTTACCTGCTGGCTCCTACTCAGACGGTGAGGCTGGCTCTGCCTTTTGCCCTGCGCGCTGAGAGCACTTTACGTCCGTTCGCGGTCTTCATGCGGGCACGAAAGCCGTGAACTTTGCTGCGCTGACGTTTTTTCGGATGATAAGTACGAACAGTTGCCATGAGATAGATACTCCTTTCTTTGTGTCGAAAAACCGACATCTAATGAAAATACTCAACATCGGGAAACCCGAAGTAGTTGACTAAAATAAATACAGCAATTATAATATAATATAGATGCTATATTGCAGCCGTCTGGAAATTATACCTTAAGTAGGGGAAGGTTGTCAACATAAAAATAGCTGTAATTTTCTAAAAAAACTATTGCAATTCCTTCAAACCTGTGCTAATATACTTCAGCAAATAAATTTGCGCCGTTAGCTCAGCTGGATAGAGCGTCTGGCTACGGACCAGAAGGTCAGGGGTTCGAATCCCTTACGGCGTGCTGAGAAGATCGCTATTTTGCTGAAATAGCGGTCTTTTCGTTTTTTAGAGATTTTGAATGAAAGGTATATAATGATGAGAGTATTGGCAGTTGGTGACGTTTGCGGAGAACCCGGACTTTCTTTCCTCAGCAACAGATTAAAGGATTTTCGCAGGGATAACCATGTGGATTTTTGTGTTGTCAACGGGGAAAATGCCAATGTTGTCGGAATTACCCCGAAGCAGGCTGATGCAATTCTTCATGCCGGAGCGGATGTCATCACATTGGGGAATCATACCTGGACCAGAACAGAGATACAGCCATATCTGAAAGAGCAGAGAAGAATTCTCCGGCCGGCCAATTACGGACCTCAATGCCCGGGAACAGGAATCAATACATTCAGATCAGATTTCGGGGATATATGTATTTTGAATCTGATAGGCCGCTTTACTTTGGATAACAATACAGATAATCCCTTTGTTATTCTGGATGGATATCTTCATGAGATCAGAGAAAGAATTGTTCTGATTGATTTTCACGCAGAAGCGACAAGTGAAAAACGTGCCATGGGATTTATGGCAGACGGAAAAGTCAGTGCAGTCTGGGGGACTCATACACATGTTCAGACTTCGGATGCCTGTGTTCTCCCCAAGGGTACAGGTTATATTACAGATTTGGGGATGACAGGCCCAATCCATTCCGTCCTGGGAATTGATCCTCAACAGAGTATTGGAAAGTTTTTCGGGGATCCGCCTGTTCGATATAATGCAGCTAAGGGGCCGTGTAAAATGGAAGGTTGTCTGTTTGATATTGATCCTGAAACAGGGAAATGCCAAAAGGCTGAAAGTGTCAGATTAATATGAAGCCAATCAGAATTCTCCACACATCCGACTTTCACATGGATTCACCTTTTGAATCGCTTTCTGAAGGAAAAGCTGCGATCAGACGTGCTGAACTGAGACAGCTCCCCCAAAAAATAGCGAGGCTTGCTGCAGCAGAGCAGGTTAATCTTGTCCTGTTGTGCGGTGATCTGCTTGATAGCGATAGTGCGTTCAAGGAGACCGGAGAAGAACTGATTAACAGCCTCAGAATGATTTCGGTGCCTGTTTTTATTGCCCCGGGCAATCACGATTACTATCATGAAAAAGCTGTATATGCATCTGAAAATCTCCCTGACAATGTATACGTTTTCAAGAAAAAATCAATAGATTATTTTGATTTCCCGGAAAAAGGCTTCAGAATTTACGGGGCTGCCTTTACTGACAGGTATTCGCCTTCGCTCATGAAGGATTTTCACGCTGACAGAGTACCCGGAATTGTGAGTATAATGTGTTTACACGGGGAATTAGATGCTCCGGAAACATCATATAATCCTATCTCCAGAAATCAGATCAGAGATAGCGGGCTGGATTACCTTGCTCTTGGCCATGTCCATAAGGCAAGCGGGTTGAAAAATGAAGGTGACACTTTTTATTCTTATTCCGGATGTCCTGAAGGAAGAGGATTTGACGAAACAGGGGAGAAGACAGTGAACATTATTGATCTGGCAGAGGGAAAGTGTAATCTCAGAACGGTATCTGTTGCTGCCAGAAAATATGAACAATTAGAAGTTGATATTTCAGAAAAAGATCCTCTGTTCAGCATCCAGCTTGCCTTACCGGATGATACCATAAAAGATATTTTCAGGATAACGCTGAAAGGAGAAACAGAGAAAAGTGTTCCCGTTAACGAAATATATAAACAGATTTCAGACCTTTTCTTTGAACTCCGTATTGAAGACAGAACAACGATAAAAAGAAACATCTGGGAAACTGGAGGAGAGAATACGCTAAGAGGATCGTTCCTTTCAAAAATGAGGGAGCGCTTTGATAAAGCAGAAAATGAAACAGATAAAGAAATAATAGAAATGGCTGTCCGTTGGGGGATCGCTGCAATTGATAACTGCGAGGAGATAGTTGTGCATGAAGATCAATAAGCTCACAGCTACTTTTGGCAAATTTCAGAATGAATCGATCAGTTTTCATCAGGGGTTAAATATAATTTATGCGCCGAATGAAAGCGGAAAAACTACCTGGTGTGCCTTTATTATGGCTATGTTGTATGGTATTGACAGCAGTGAACGCTCAAAAAACGGCATACTTCCGGCAAAACGTAAATATGAACCTTGGTCCGGGTTGCCGATGGAAGGCAGAATGGATCTTACTGCCGATAAATGTGATATTACTTTATCAAGAACTACCAGGCTGAAAAGTGCTCCTATGCGTGAATTCTCGGCTTTCTACAGCGGGACAGGAATACCTGTAGATGGCATGACAGGGCTGAATGCGGGAGAACAGCTTACTGGCGTGTCAAAAGATGTTTTTGCGAAGAGCGCTTTTATCGGACAGGGGGCATCTGCTGTTACAAACAGTCCCGATATGGAAAAAAGAATACAGTCTATCCTTTCAACGGGAGAAGAAGAAGTATCAGTTTCCGAAGCAGATGCAAGACTGGGAGCCTGGTTAAGAAAAAGAAGGTATTCCCAGTCCGGACTGCTACCGAAAACAGAAGCAAAAATAGAGGAATTGACAAGTACATTAAGCCTCGCGGATGATATGGCTCGGGCTGTCTGCTCTGAAGAAAAGCAGTTGTCAGAATGCGAGGAAGAGTGCGCGAAAACTGAGTATTCACTGGTAATGGAAAGACGCAGATACAGGAAAAAAATCATGCAGGAGATTTCTGCTGCACGGGAAGAGGTCAGAAAGCTTTCGGAAAATCAGAATAACGCTCTTGAAGAACTACATGACAGGCGTTCTGAACTTCAGAGAAGTATCTTTAAAAGAAGAAGCATGGAAGAAGTAGAAGCAGACGCCGAAAAAGATCTCTCTGAGCTTCAGCATTTGGAAGCTTCAGGAAGAATCGGTCTGATCTGGATTCCGGCTGTTCTGTGCTTTCTGATTTCACTGTTCGGAGTTTACTATTATCAGCATTTCAATTCCTTTGTGCAGGCGTTGGTTTTATCCGCTGTTTTTTGCGCTGCTGCAATAATGCTGTTTATTATCATGATCAGAAAATTATCTTATGCAGAGGAAAGCAGAAAAAAATCGGAAAAGATATTAAGAAAATACAGAGTGCTGAACGCAGATGATATCACAATAAAGCTGGATGAATATCATTCACTCTGTATCGGTGCCAGGAAAGCAGAAGAAAAAGAAGCCGCTGCATCAAAAGCACTTAATGAAGCTTACCGAAAACTTGCTGAACTGGAATCAAAAGCGGCAGAGGAGATGGACCTTTTCAGAGGAAATTCCAGAGTATCAGCATTGGGAAAAGAACTGAAAAGTCAAAGAAACAGGGCATCAGAACTGGCAGAAGATATTGCAGATAAAAAAGGAAGACTTGCCGTAATTGGTGATCCTGTAGCATTAAGAAGCGAAATACGACGCTTGGAGAAGAAAAGAGATCAGATTCAGAAGGAATATGAGGAAATAGAACTTGCCCGTGCTGTTTTAAAAGAAGCAAATGAGGAAGTACAGCGGGATTTTGCACCTGAACTGGGAAAACTTGCGACAGAATATATGTCGTATGTTACAGGAGGAAGATATGAGGGCGTATTGTTGAACCGGAATTTTACCGCACTGGCAAAGACAAAGGATGATGCCGTCGCCAGGGAAGCAGAGTATCTCAGTACCGGAACATCGGATCTCCTTTATCTCGCAGTTCGCCTTGCTTTCTGTGAACTGGCATTTCCTGATTCGGAAACCTGCCCGTTGATTTTGGATGATGCGCTCAATAATATGGACGATAAACGCTATGAGCAGGCTATGCGCCTTCTGGGAGAAATAGCAAAAGAGCGACAGGTCATTCTGTTTACCTGTCGCCAATGATAGTGTGAAGTGCTAATATTTTAAAAAAATATAGTTTTAACGGATAAAAATAGAATCATCATTTTCTATCCAGTCTGCCACTGGAATCGTTATAAAAGTACTCTGCCCGGTACGAATAACAACTTTGTCGATTCCGGCGTTGATGATATGCCGTTTACACATGGAACAGGACATGGCATCAGGAAGAAGTGAATTGGTTTTTGCGTCTCGCCCTACCAGATAAATGGTTGCACCGATCATATCTCTTCTCGATGCGGAAATAATCGCGTTTGCCTCGGCGTGTACACTTCTGCAAAGCTCGTACCGTTCTCCTGATGGAATATGCAGCGTTTCACGCGTACAAATGCCGAGATCGGAACAGTTTTTTCTGCCTCGGGGAGCACCGTTATAACCGGTGGAGATAATTTCATCGTTTCTGACGATGATTGCTCCGTATTTACGACGAAGACAGGTAGAACGCTCCAAAACTGAGTCTGCGATGTCCAGGTAATAATTTTCTTTACTTGTCCTGCTGTCCATGATAATCACAGCCTTTCATTATTATTGATGTTATTATATACACCATAACTGATGTTGTCAAAGAGAAAATGATAGCTTTTTCTTCCGTTTCGTGATATGATAAAGGATATGGAAAAACGGAATTATCAGAAAGAACTGGACAATTTAATCCTTTCACAGCGGGGATACAGGCCTGCTGTTCTTCTTCACAGCTGTTGCGGACCTTGTTCCAGTAGTGTGCTTGAGTATCTGACAAAGTATTTCCGGGTAACATTGCTGTGGTACAACCCTAATTTATATCCTGAAACAGAGTTTGACAAACGTCTTGCCACGCAGAAAGAGCTGATTGAAAGAATGAATCTTTCTTCAACGGTAGACGTGTTAACGGAAACAAGGAAACACGAAGAGTTTCTTGCTGCCATTGCAGGATATGAAAAGGAACCAGAAGGCGGAAAGAGATGCGAACGATGCTTTTCTCTTCGGCTAAAGGAATGTGCTCAGTTGGCAAAAGAGTATCAATTTGATTATTTTTGCACAACTTTGACGGTTTCCAGATATAAAAATGCACCGCTTATCAATGCAATCGGAGAAAGAATAGCTGAAGAAACTGGTATAAAATGGCTCCCGTCTGATTTCAAAAAAAAAGGCGGAGAGATGCGTTCTGCTGAGCTTGCAGAGAAATATCAGTTGTACAGACAGGTTTATTGCGGCTGTGAATACTCTCTGAAGCAGAGAATGGAATTTGAAGAGAACAGAAATAGTAGTTGTTCTGATGAATAAGTATGAATCCGGGGTAAATTATATGGATACCGAAATGATTGACCTGAAAGCTCTTATCCAGCACCTTAAAAATAAGTTGATTTTTATTCTCCTGGCTACGCTGGTAGCTGCTCTTGCTTTGAATATATACGGTGTTCGCAAAGCAAATAGAAGTATAGAAAATGCAGAAAAACAGCATCTGGCATATGCGGCGGCTGTTGGGGAACTGCCGGGGTATTATACAGAGTCTTTATACAACCTTCGAGCCAGACTCAGCAATAATGCTGCGGAATTTGCGGAAGCTTATGCGAATATTTATAAGAGCTTTTTGAAAGAGTATAATGCGGACAAAACTGAGATAGAAACAGAGAATCTGGAAGCTTATATGATGTTCCTGGATTCCTATAAAGATGTCATTTCTGTGATGAGCGGTACGCAGAGAGAGTATTATGAACTTCTGATTTCAACCGATACAGATGCTGATCCAAACAGCCATCCCGTAGCAGAGCCGTTTGAAAAGCCATCAGTATCACCGGTACAGCCTGCCTGGTTGATAATCGGCGCCTTCATCGGAGCAGCAGCTGCTTGTGTCATTTTCACTTTGGGTTATACATTCAGAAAATCAAATCGGACATAGGAAAAGGACAAATCCCGGGTTATTTCAGAATACGCAGTGAGGTGATCTGAAGTGTATAAAAACGTAATAAAGAGATTGCTGGATTTCCTCCTCTCTCTGATTGGAATCGTCTTTGCGGCAATTCCTATGTTGATTATTTCTTTCGTAATCAGAAAAGAAGATCCGGGGCCAGTGCTGTTTACACAGCGGCGGGTAGGAATTCATAAAACATTTTTTACTTTATACAAATTCAGAAGTATGAAGATGTCCACACCGCATGATGTCCCGACTCATCAGCTTGAAAATCCTGAGCAGTATCTGCTGAAATGTGGAAAATTTATTCGTAAATATAGCCTGGATGAGCTTCCTCAGCTTATTAATATTCTTAAGGGGGACATGAGTGTTATAGGGCCACGCCCT
>JAEEGF010190711.1_pt1 | contig 24007 bp, 18 predicted proteins | sample 9134171 | NCBI WGS metagenome assembly JAEEGF01 (sample SAMN16246542, study PRJNA631951) | gut metagenome | biome: gut microbiome; feature: rumen; material: AP-attached | host: Bos | place: Iran: Karaj | collected 2018-10
CCCGCCTGGGCGAGAAGCTCACCTGGGGTATGTACGATCTGCCCAGCCGCAAGCTGGACGTAGGCTACGACATGGCCGTCACGGGCCGGGCTCGGGTCCACGGCCTGGAGGGGGTCAGCTTCACCGCCAAGGTCATGGAGCCCCAGCCGGAGCTGGGCGAGGATGATTTGATGGCAGAGCCCGTGGCTAACTCCGGCGCGCCTCAGGAGGTATGGACCTTCGTGGGCCAGCTGCAGGACGGGTACACCCGCTTCCTCTCCGCCGAGCGGGAGGAGGACGGGGTCCGGACCCTGACCACCTTCCTGGACGGGGAGGAGTTCATGGCCAACTGGGGCTTCGGCGAGGACAACCGGGGCAACAGCATCCACCCCACGGCCAAGGGGCTGATCCGGCGGGACGGCGCCGCCTACACCGCCCCGGCGGAGGGCGTCCTGGATGTGGTGGGCCGCTGCGATCTCACCCTGGACGGCAGGACCACGGACTGCATCGCCGTCATGGACCTGAGTGCCTACGTGGAGGGCGTGGCCTCCCTCCAGTTCATCGACCGGAACGGCCGGACCCTGCTCTGGCAGCGGTACAACCGGGACGACTGGGAGCTGGCCCGCTACGGCAAGCGTTGGTCGGAGCTGCTGCCGGACAACGAGCGCATCGCGATCAACGGCGTCACCTACGTGCACTGGTACGACTGCTACTACTTGCGGTAAGGAACGGAGGGCGGATCATCACGATCCGCCCATTTTTCTTGACAAACGCACCGATTTCATTATAATCGTATACAATATACCGAAACGAGGAAGGGGAACGCCTATGGATAAGCTGGATATGGCCCTGTTGGAACTGTTGGAGGAGGACGCCCGCCGGACGCCGGAGCAGGTGGGCGTGCTGCTGGGCCTCTCCGCGGCGGAAGCCAAGGCCCGCATGGACGGCCTGGAGGCCGCCGGGGTCATCCGGGGGTATACGGTCCTCATCGACCGGGAGCAGATGCCGGAGGAGACCATCAGCGCCCTCATCGAGGTGAAGGTCCAGCCGGAGCGGAACCGGGGGTTCGACGCTATCGCCGAGCAGCTCTACCGCTTCGACGAGGTGAAGGCCTGCTACCTTATGTCCGGGGCCTACGATCTCATGCTCATCGTGGAGGGGAAGAACATCCGGGCCGTGTCCCGGTTCGTGGCGGAGCGGCTTTCGATCCTGGACAACGTCCAGAGCTGCGCCACCCACTTCATCCTCAAGCGCTACAAGACCGACGGCGTCATCTTCGAGAAGGAGCCGGGGGATAAGCGCATGGTGGTGAGCCTATGAATTTCGATACCTTGATCTCCCAGCGCGCGAAGGCCATCCAGCCCTCGCCCATACGGCGGTTCTTCGATCTCGCCAACGCCATGGAGGGCACCGTGTCATTGGGCATCGGTGAGCCGGATTTCGTGACCCCCTGGCATATCCGGGACGCAGCCATGGCGTCCCTTCGGGCGGGGGAGACCGCTTACACTCCCAACGCGGGCACGCCTCAGCTCCGGCAGGCCATCGCGGACTATCTCTACGTTCGGTTCGGCCTCGAATACGACCCCAAGACGGAGATCTTCGTCACCGTGGGCGCGTCGGAGGCCATCGACCTGGCTCTGCGGGTGCTGGTGGACCCGGGTGACGAGGTGCTGATCCCGGACCCCAGCTACATCTCCTATAGCCCCGGGGCCCTGCTGGCCGGGGGCAGGAGCGTGCTGCTGCCCACCTACGCCGAGGACGGCTTCGCCCTGCGGGGGGACGTGCTCCAAAGGGCCCTCAGCCCCCGGACCAAGGCCCTGGTGCTGCCCTATCCCAACAACCCCACCGGCGGGATCATGACCCGGCCCCAGCTCGAAGAGCTGGCCGCGGTCCTCGAAAAGACTGACGTGCCCGTGATCTCCGACGAGATCTACGGGGAGCTCACCTATTCCGGCGACCACGTGTCCATCGCCCAGATACCGGGCATGAAGGAACGGACCATCCTGATCTCCGGCTTTTCCAAGGCTTTCGCCATGACCGGCTGGCGGCTGGGGTTCGTGGCCGCGGATCGGCGGTTCGTCTCCCAGATGCTGAAGATCCACCAGTACGTCATCATGTGCGCCTCCACCATGAGCCAGGCCGCCGCCACCGAGGCCCTGAACGGCCTCCTCAGGGGCGAGTTCGACGACGTGGAGAAGATGCGTCGGGCCTACGACCAGCGGCGGCGGTACATCTACGACCGGCTCAACCGCATGGGGCTCCGCTGCTTCGAGCCTCGGGGCGCTTTCTATATCTTCCCGGACATCACCCGCACCGGCCTCACCTCCGAACAGTTCGCCGAGGCGCTCCTAAGGGAGGAGCGGGTGGCCGTGGTGCCGGGGAACGCCTTCGGCAGCCGGGGCGAGGGCTTCGTCCGCTGCTCCTATGCGGCCAGCCTGAAGAACATCGAGGAGGCCATGGACCGGATGGAGCGATTCGTGAATAGGTATTGAATGATAGTGTTGTACCTTTTCTTTGTAAAGAAAAGGTACCCAAAAGAAACGCAAATGGGAAGTATGGCTTGCGCTGTACTTCCCATTATTCTTCTTGCGTTTCTCTTTTTCCGCCGCTTTTTCTTTTTACTAAAGAGAAAAAGCGGCAAAAGAAAAGAAAAATATACCTAACTACACGCTCGCCTTGTCGAACACGAAGCTTTGGGCGGAATAGAGGCTGTGGCGGCCGCTGCAGGCGAAGCTGACGGCGGCGACCAGGACGAACAGGGGCAGGCCCGCGCCCCCGAAGAGCTCCATGCTTAAAAGGATGCTGGCGATGGGGCAGTTCACCACCCCGCAGAACAGGCCCACCATGCACAGGGCCGCCCCGAAGGAGGGGGAGAGCCCCACCAGCGGCCCCAGCAGGCACCCCATGGTGGACCCCACGAAGAAGGCGGGGACGATCTCGCCGCCCTTCATGCCGCAACCCAGGGTGATAGCGGTCAAGAGGAGCTTCACGATCCCGTCATAGGGCAAGGCGCGTCCCTCCTCGATGGCTTGAGCGATCACGTCCGCTCCGGCGCCGTTGTAGCGGCCGGTGCCCAGAAGCAGGCTCGCGCCTACCACCAGGACGGCGCCCACCGCCACCCGCACGTACCGGTTGGGGAACCAGCGGCCGAAGAGCCGCCGGGAGGCGTGCATGACCTCGCAGAACAGGATGCTGACCAGGGCGCAGATCAGGCCCAGGAGCAGGGCGGGCAACAGGCTCTGCAGGTTCAGGGCTGGGACCCCCTCCAGCGCATAGGCTTCCCCCGCCGCGCCCAGGAGCCGGGCGATATAGGCGGCGGTCAGGGACGAGATGGCGCAGGGCAGCATCGCCGTGGAGGAGATCATGCCCACGCTGGCTACCTCGATGGAGAACACCGCCGCGGTGAGGGGCGTGCCGAACACGGCGGAGAACACGGCGCTCATGCCGCACATGGTCACCAGCTTCGTCTCCCCCTCGCTGAGCTTCAGGAGCCGGCTGATGGCAGTGCCCAGGCCCCCGCCGATCTGCAGGGCGGCCCCCTCCCGGCCCGCGGACCCGCCGCAAAGGTGGGTGAGGAAGGTGCCGGAGAAGATCAGCGCCGCCAGCCGCGCCGGGACCGTCTGTGCGTCCTTGGTGGCCCGAAGCACGGCGTCGGTGCCCGGGTCTTTCTCCATCTTGAGCAGGGCGTACAGGTACGCCGTCAGCAGCCCCGCCACGGGCAGCAGATACAGGAGCCAGGGGTGGCCCGTTCGGAGCCGGGTGGCCAGGGCGATGGCGTGATAGAACACCGTCCCCACGGCGCCGCAGACCAGCCCCACGAGCAGCCCCAGCAACACGAATCGGCACAGGGTGCGGATGTAATGCAATGTGTCTTTCATAGGGCCAGTGTACCCTCTTTTTCGCCTGCCGTCAACAAAAATGGTCCGTCACCTTCGCCGCCCGGGTTGCTTTTTGCGGCCCGAGGCCGTATACTGGATCTATCAACAGGGGAGGAACGAACATGAAGCGATCCGAGATCAACCGAGCATTGAAGGAAATGGAGGCCATGTGCGTCCGGGAGCACTGCTACCTGCCGCCCTTCTGCCACTTCACGCCGGAGGAATGGCAAACCAAGGGCCACGAGTACGACGAGGTCCGGGACTGCAAGCTGGGCTGGGACATCACCGACTACGGCAAAAACGACTTCGACAAGCTGGGATTGAGCCTCATCACCATCCGCAACGGCAACCGGGCCATGGCCGACAAATATCCCATGGTCTACGCCGAAAAGCTCCTGTACCTGAAGGAGGGTCAGTACTCTCCCAACCACTTCCACTGGTTCAAGACCGAGGACATCATCCACCGGGGCGGCGGCGTGTGCCTCATCCGGGTCTACAATTCCCTGCCCGACGAAAGCATCGACTACGAGAACCCCGTGACGCTGAATTGCGACGGCCGCAAATTCACCGTTCCCGCGGGCACCCTGATCCGCCTGACGCCGGGGGAGAGCATCCACGTGCACCAGGGCCTCTACCACGACTTTCAGGTGGAGCCCGGCACCGGCCCCGTGCTCCTGGGGGAGGTCTCCCAAACCAACGACGACGAGCACGACAACCGCTTCGAGCCCCCCATGGGCCGCTTCCCCGCCATCGAGGAGGACGAGCCCCCCTACCGGTTGCTCTGCGGGGAGTACCCGCCGGCAGAGTGAGGCGGCTTTCGCTCAAGGTAAGGCTGCCAAGATGGGGCCAGACCATTTGCGGCATATAAGTGCACATAAAAATGGCGCCATATGGCGCCATTTTTATAATTCATATGCCAAAGTATCGGCAGCCTTTTACAGCTCGGGAGCGTTCAGGGCCGCCTCGGGGATCTCGATGGGCGCGATGGCGTCGAAGTCGGACAGGGTCATGTCGATCAGCATGTCGGAGATCTCGATATCAAACGTCATGCCCTCGGGCATCTCGCCGCCCATGCTGGCCACCAAGGCCGCCATCATCAGTTCCTTCATGGCATCGGCCATGTCGATGGTGTACTGGACGGGCAGCCCGCTCTCCTTGTCGATCTTGATGGTCACCTGGATGTCGCTCAGATTGGCCAAAGCCTCCTCGGACATGTCGGCGCCAACGGCCTCCGTCAGCTCACCGGCAGCGGCGGTGCTGTTGAGGACGTCCTGCAGGAACTTGCCGTCGATGGTGCCGGTATAGACCTTGGCGGGCTTGCCGTTCACCTCTTCCTCCCCGATCAGCTGCAGGTCAGCGCCTTCGCCGCTGAACAGGTTGAGGGTCTCGTCAGGCGACTGGGGCAGCTGGTTCTCCTGGGGGTTCACGTTCTTCTTCCAGGTGACGCCTTCGTCGTCAGAGGTGTACGTGATCACGTTCTCGCCGTCCCTGACCACGTAGATCACGCCCTTCATGCTTTCGTCGCCGGAGGACAGGGCCACGTCGGCCCGGGCCACGTTGGGCTCGTAGGTCACGTCCATGGCATAGAGCATGTTGATGTCCATGGGCATGCTCTGCTTCATCTCGCCCATGGCTAGGGTGATGACCAGCCCCATGTTCATCTCCATGTTGGTGTGCATGCTCTTGACCTGCTGCAGCTTCTCATTGGCGGCGGCGATGGCCACGTCGAAGGGCGGCTCCGTGGGCTCCGGCGTGGGCGCCGGGGTGGGCTCCGGGGTGGGGACCGCGGTGACGGCGGCGGTGTCCTTAGCGGCGGTGTCCTTGGAGCCGGCGGTGGCGGGCGTATCGGCGGCCTTCACCTTCATGCAGGCGGCCAGGCCCAGGACCATCAGCAGCGCCAGCAGGATAGAGATCGATTTTTTCATGGTATTCTCCTTTATTATTTCAGTATAGGGAAGGGCAAGACGCCCCGGGACATTTGCCCCAAGTCTACAGAAACAGTATGGCATAGGCGGGGGACGCTGTCAAGTGCGCAAAACTGGGAACTGGCTGTCGTGTAAGGCGGCAGAGCATTTGCGGCTTGGAAAACGAAAAAGAGGCATAGGTAGAAAGGATGCCTTGCATCCTTTCCCAATTCAACAAGCCGCAAATTAGCCGTTTTTCCGCCCTCTCGCAGTACATAGTACAGCTTCGGGTCGGATAAAACGGCTTCTGCCATCCTTCTCGACCGCCTGTTCGGCTGTCGTATACGGCGGCAGAACATAAAAAGGGGACCGCAACTGCGGTCCCCTGCACATATCATTCGTCGTTAGCTGATCTTGATATAGTTCTTGTGGATGTAGGCGTAACCGCCCTTGTACTCCACCTTCCACCAGTTGCCGGAGAGGCCCTTCACGGTGAATGTGTCGCCGTTGGCGCCGTAGCCCAGGCGCTTGCCGGACTTGCTGGCCTTGGCACGGATGCAGACCTTGTTGTTCCGGGAGTTGATGATGGTGGCCGTCTTGCCCGCGTATTCTTCACCGCCACCGCCGCCGGAGGGCTTCGTGTTGGACACAAAGTCGCTGTATACCCAGGCTTCGCCGCCGGCATACTTGATCCGGGTCCACTTGCTGGTGACGCCGGTGATGGTGATCTCGTCCCCCCGGGTCAGGGTGCCCAGGATGGCGCTGTTCTTGGTGCCGGCCTTCTCCCGCACGTTGACGTTCTTCACCTTCTTGGTGTCGTAGTCGATGTACGCCTTCTTGTCGGCTATGGGCGTGATGGAGCTGCTGGGGACGCTCCCCTTGATGGTGAGATAGGTGGTCTTGATGTAGGCTGTGTCACCACTATAGACGACCTTGGTGTAATTGCCGCTCTTGCCCTTGACCTCGAAGGTGTCGCCCAGCTTGGCTATACCCAGCTTATGGCTGCCGGCCTTCTTATAGATGGTCACGCCGCCGTCGGGGGCGTAGGTCAACATGGCATAGCCAGACTTGAGGATGGTGTCCTTCTTGCCCTGCTTCACATAGTTCTTGTTGACGAAGCCGGTCTTGGACTTGTATTCGATCTTATACCAGTCGCCATCAATAGCCAGGAGCTTGCAGACGCTGCCCCGCTTTACGTCCGCCAGCTTGTTGCCGCTTTTGGAGGCGGAGTCACGGAGGTAGGCAGAGTTCTTGCAGTTGAGGATGATGACCACGCTGTCCTCGGTGATCGGGTCGGCCATGGTCACAGGCGCGAAGGCCAGCAACGTCAGGGCCACCAGCAGGAGGCTGATCCATTTCTTCATAGTATATATCTCCCTTCTTGAACGGCGCGCCGGTTAGGGGCACACCTTCCTTTTTTACCTACCCATAATACCATACTATCTTCGATTTGTATGCAACAAAGTTGTAAATTATGAACAAATTTTTAAAATATATTATTTTTGGGCCCTTCGAAGCGGGTTTTTGGGGGGAAAGGCATAGCAGAGGGGTTGAGAAATGGATTTTTCGGTTGTGGATGTACCCGGTAGGGGAGTCTCACACTCGCAGTGGCTCGCTCAGCGGACAGCTCTGAGGCGCCACTGGAGCCTCATTCACTACTGTCCGCGTTCCTGCGGACCCAGCTGCGGCCTCGGTCAGGGCACGGCTCTCGGGCTCCACTGGAGCCCGATTCACTACCGTGCCCGGTTCGACTCCCCTACAAAATAATAACCCCGCCATATGGCGGGGTTGGTACCCGGTAGGGGAGTCGAACCCCTGTTACCGCCGTGAGAGGGCGGTGTCCTAGGCCACTAGACGAACCGAGCGCGATTGCAGGTAATATAATACAGAAAAAAGGTGGGGCTGTCAATAGTTTTTTTGCGGCTCGGGAGAAAAATACGGCGGCCAGGCGTCGGGGGCGTGGAGGCCCAGGGGCGGTCGGGGCGGCAGCGCCGGGCGGGGCAGGGGCGAAGCCATGGACAGGTTGGGGTTGTAGAAGGGGTCCCCCGTTTTCAGCAGGGGGTAGAAGGCGTCCCGGCAGCGGCGGAGGGTGGTACCGTCGGGGCGGCAGGTGGGCGGGGCGGGGAGCCGAAAGCGGACGCCTGGCGCGCACAGGGTATGCAGCCCCCGGCGGCCCAGGCGCAGGCATAGCTCCTCGGCATAGCCCAGCTGGCCCAAGCTGGGGTCGAAGCCGCCCACGGCGCGGAACCGGTCGCGGCGGACCATCAGCGCCCATGGGCCCAGGCAGGACACGTCCCGGGGGCACAGGAGCCGGGGACAGGCCTCCCGCAGCTCCCTTTCGGTCAGCCCGAAGCCGGGGGACCCCAGGCCTCCCAGCAGGCCCACCACCGTGCCGGCGCTGAGGATGCGGCCCTGGCCGTCCAGCACCAGGGGCCCCACCGCGCCCACGTCCGGCCGGTCCGCCCACTCCGTGAGCCGCTGGCCGAAGTCGGGGGAGAGGGGGGCGCAGCCGCCCCGAAGAAACAGCAAAAACCGGCCCCGGGCCCTCTGGGCCGCTCCGTTCCACAGGGTACAGGGGCTGGCCCCCGGCAGCTCTGCAACAGGGACGCCGCTGCCTTTCAGGGCCCGGAGGAAGGGGCCGAGAGGCCTGCCCGCCGCCGCGATGAGCTCGTATCGGGGGAGCTGCATCCGCTGCTCCACGGCCAGGAGGGAATTTCGCAGGGCGTCGGGCCCGTTCTCGTCGGAGACGATCACGGAGACGAGGGGCTCTCCCCGCACGCCGAACCGGGGCAGGAAAGTCCCGGCGGCGGGGCCGGGCAGTACCAGGGCGCTCGTCCCCAAAGCGGCTTTCAAGGGCCCGGGGTGGGTGCAGACCGGCGCCGGGGGCAGGCTGAACAGCATGAAGGGCAGGTGGACGATCCGCTCCGCCAGGGCCGCGGCCCGCAGCCAGAAGCCGTACCGGCGGGCGGCCGTGGGGCCGGGCCAGTCCCCCGCGGCCAGCAGCAGGGCTCGGGAGACGCAGACGCCCCGGCCCAGGTAGTCATAGGCGAGCAGCGTGTGAGGGCTGTAATCCGGCTTGAACCTTGGCCGGCACCGGCGGCCGTGGATCAAAATGTCCTCGTCCGAATAGAGGAGCTCTCGCCCGCCCCCCGCGGCCAGGGCCAGGCGGTAGAGGGCATCGGGCCGGAGCCGGGCCCCGCCGGGGAGGAAGAGGTAGTAGTCCGCCTCCGGCCGGCGGCTCAGGTCGGAGAGAACGAACCTGGTATAGGTCTGCCGCTTTAGGGAATCCCGGAGCCCCCGGCCCGCCTCCGTCACGATGATAGCGAACCGAGGCGCGGCCAAAAACACCGCCCGCCGCTGGGCGGCGGCGGCCTCCGGCGTCAGAACGGATAGGGCGACGAAGCGGTCATAGTCCTGCATGGATTCAGGATAGACCGACCGGGCCGAAAAAAAGCACCCCTCCCCAGGGAAGGGTGTAAAATCGTCCGCTTTCGGCTTATTCGAGCTCGATGGTGGCGGGGGGCTTGCTGGTGAGGTCGTAGAGGACTCGGTTCACGCCGGGGACCGTGTTCACGATGCGGGTCATGCAGGCGTCCAAAAGGTCGTAGGGCAGCCGGGCGGCCGTGGCGGTCATGTAATCACTGGTCAGCACGGCTCGCAGGGCCACGGCGTAGTCGTAGGTCCTATGGTCGCCCATGACGCCCACGGAGCGCATATTGGTGAGGGCGGCGAAGAACTGGCCGGAGCCGGTGTCGATACCGAAGCGCTGCAGCTCCTCCTGGAAGATGGCGTCCGCCTCCTGGACCATGCGGACCTTCTCGGGGGTCACCTCTCCGGCGATCCGTACCCCCAGGCCCGGGCCGGGGAAGGGCTGCCGATAGACCAGGGCCCGGGGCAGGCCCAGCTCCAGGCCCAGCTCACGGACCTCGTCCTTGAAGAGGGTCCTGAGGGGCTCCACGATCCCTTCGAACCGGATGCCCTTAGGGAGGCCCCCCACGTTGTGATGGGACTTGATGACGGCCCCGTCGCTGCCCGCGCCGGACTCCACCACGTCGGGGTAGATGGTGCCCTGGGCGAAGAGGTCCATCTCTCCCAATTGGTTGGCCGTCTCCTCGAAGGTGTGGATGAACTGCTCACCGATGATCTTCCGCTTCTGCTCGGGGTCCACGACCCCCTGCAGGGCGGCGAAGAACCGGTCCCGAGCGTCCACGCCCACGAAGTTGAGATCGAAATCGCCCTCAGGGCCGAAGATGGCCTTCACCTGCTGGCCCTCGTTCTTGCGCAGCAGGCCGTGGTCCACGAACACGCAGGTGAGCTGCTGACCGATGGCCCGGGACAGGAGGGCCGCCGTCACGGAGGAATCCACGCCCCCGGACAAGGCCAGCAGGACCCGCTTGGTGCCGATCCGCTGCCGCAAGGCCTGTACCTGCTCCTCCACGAAGGAGGACATCTGCCAGGTCCCCTGACAGCCGCAGACCTGCCGGACGAACCGGCGGAGCATGGCGGCGCCCTGGGGGGTATGGACCACCTCGGGATGGAACTGGACCGCGTACAGGTCCCTGCTTCGATTCTCCATGGCGGCGATGGGGCAGTCCGGCGTGTGGGCCGTCACGGTGAACCCGGAGGGGGCCGCCGTGATCCGGTCCGTATGGCTCATCCAGCAGGTGGTCTCCTTCGGCACGTCCGTCAACAAAGGAGAGTCGCCCCGGTCGATGTATAGGACCGTCCCGCCGTATTCGGAGGTCATGGCCGGGGCCACCTGCCCGCCCAGGACGTGGGCCATGAGCTGGGCCCCGTAGCAGATGCCCAGCACCGGCACGCCCAGGGAGAAGAGCTCCGCCGAGCAGGTGGGGGAGGCGGGGTCGTAGACGCTGTTGGGGCCGCCGGTCAGGATGATGCCCTTGGGGGCTCGGGCCCGCAGCTCCGCGATGGGCGTGGTGTGGGGCAGGATCTCCGAGTACACCTGGCACTCCCGCACGCGGCGGGCGATGAGCTGCTTGTACTGGCCGCCGAAATCCAGGATGAGGATGGTCTCCTGTTCCATAGTCCCTTCCTTTCTATATCACTCTACGGTAACGCTCTTAGCGAGATTCCGGGGCTTATCCACGTCCAGGCCCTTGGAGACGCTGGTGTAGTAGGCCAGAAGCTGCAGGGGGATGATGGCCAGGCTCCCCATGAAATGGGGGTCCGTCTCCGGCACGAAGAGGGAGAAGTCCGCAAAGGCGCTCTCCTTCCGGCTGCCCTCCCCGGCCAGGCTCACCAGGTACGCGCCCCGGGCCCGGCACTCGGCCATGTTGCTGACGGTCTTCTCCAGCACGTCCCGCTGGGTCAGGGCCCCCACGATCAGGGTCCCGTCCTCCACCAGGCTGATGGTGCCGTGCTTTAGCTCGCCGGCGGCGTAGGCCTCGCTGTGGATGTAGGAGATCTCCTTCATCTTCAGGCTCCCCTCCAGACAGATGGCGTAATCGAGGCCCCGGCCGATGAAGAAGATGTCCCGGGCGTTGGCGTGGCGGGACGCGAACCATTGGATGCGGGCCTTGTCCTTCAAAGCGAGCTCCATCTTCTCGGGCAGGGACAGGAGCTCGCCGATCAGAGCTCCATACCTTTCTTCGTTCAGCTTTCCCTTCACCAAGGCCAGCTCCAAGGCGAAGGCGTAGAGGGCGCTGAGCTGGGCGCTGTAGGCCTTGGTGGTGGCCACGGCGATTTCCGGCCCCGCCAGGGTGTAGAGCACGTGGTCCGCCTCTCGGGCGATGGAGGAGCCCACCACGTTCACCACCGCCAACGTGGGCACGCCCATGGCCTTGGCGGCGCGAAGGGCGGCCAAGCTGTCCGCCGTCTCCCCGGACTGGGAGATGACGATCACCAGGGACCCGGGCCCCAGCAGCCGCTTCCGATACCGGAATTCGCTGGCCAGCTCCACCCGGACCGGCACCTCCGCCATGTCCTCGATCACGTACTGGGCGGCCATGCCCACGTGCCAGGCGGAGCCGCAGGCCACGATCTCTACGCTCTCGACGGCGGAAAGCTGCTCGTCGGAGACGCCCACGGCGGAAAGGTCGATCCGGCCGTCATGGACCAGGCTGTTCAGGGTGTCCCGGACGGCTTTGGGCTGCTCGTGGATCTCCTTGATCATGAAGTGCTCGTAGCCGCCCTTCTGGGCCGCTTCGGCGCTCCAGGTCACATGGGTCAACGGGAGCTGGACCTCGTCCCCGTTCAAATCGAAGAAGTGGGCCTCGCCGGGCAGGAGCCGGGCGGACTGGTGGTTGTCGATGTAGTATACGTCCCGGGTGTGCTGCAGCAGGGCGGGCACGTCGGAAGCGAGGAACGTCTCCCCGTCGGCGACGCCGATGACCAGGGGGCTGTCCTTCCGGGCGGCGTAGATCTCCCCCGGGTAGTCCTTGAACATGAGGGCCAGGGCGTAGCTGCCCCGGACCCGGACCATCATGCGGTTGATGGCGTCGATGGGGCCGATCTTATACTTGCGGTAGTAGTAGTCCACCAGCTTGATGGCCACCTCGGTGTCCGTGCCGCTGTAGAACCGGTAGCCGTTCTTCAACAGCTTCTGCTTGATCTCGGCGTAGTTCTCGATAATGCCGTTGTGGACGCCCACCACCTCGGAGCCCATCTCGTCCATGTCGTTGGCGCTGATGTGGGGATGGGCGTTGGTCTGGTTGGGCTCCCCGTGGGTGGCCCAGCGGGTGTGGCCGATGCCGCAGCAGCCGGGCATGGTGGCCCCGGCCTCCGTCTTTTCGATCAGGTTCTTCAGCTTCCCCGTGGCCTTCACCACCGCCGTGGGCGCCATGCCGTCCCGCACGGCGAGACCGGCGGAGTCGTACCCCCGATACTCCAGCATGCTCAATCCGTTGAGCAGAATGGGGGCCGCTGCCCTATGGCCGGTGAATCCTACGATGCCGCACATATGGTTTACTTCCTTTGTTTTTTCTGTGCGCTTTTTTCTTTTCAGGAGAAAAGAAAAAAGTGCTAAAAAAGAAAAGCCGGGAATGGATTATGTGTTCAGCGGTGCGAACTGTTCTTCCGCGGAACAAAGATACTATATCCCGTTTTTCAAAATCGTCAAGAGCCTTTGGGCCGCTTCCGCCGTGTTCTCCCGGCTGCCGAAGCAGGAGAGCCGCACATGGCCTCCGCCGCCTGCACCGAAGCCCTCCCCGGGGGTCACCACGATCTGGGCCTCCCGGAGCAGATATTCGAAGAACGCCCAGCCGGTCATGCCCTGGGGGCAGGGGAGCCACAGGTAGGGGGCGTTGCGGCCGCCGGTGAACCAGATCCCCGCCTCCTTCAGGGCGTCGGAGAGGATGCGCCCGTTCTCCTGATAGACGGCGATGGCCTCCCGGTTGTATCGGAGGCCCGCCGGGGACAGGGCCGCTTCCCCCGCCCGCTGGATCACGTAGCTGACGCCGTTGGTCCGGGTGGTCCGATCCTGGGTCCACATATCGTGAAGGGAACAGCCCTCCCGCACCAACGCCTTCGGCACCACGGTGTAACCAAGCCGCATGCCGGTGAACCCGGCCGTCTTGGACAGGGAGCAGATCTCGATGGCGCAGGTCTCAGCGCCGGGGAGCTCGTATATGCTGTGGGGCACCTCCCCGTCCTGGACGAAGGCCTCGTAGGCGGCGTCGAAGACGATCACCGCCTGGCGCTCGTTGGCCCAGTCCACCCACCGCTGAAGCTGGGATTTGGTGTAGGCTGTGCCCGTAGGGTTGTTGGGGGAGCAAAGGTAGACGAGATCGGCATCCAAATCCTCCCCGGGCAGGGGCAAGAAGCCGTTCTCCCGGGTGCCCAGAAGGGGTAGGACCTCCCGTCCCGCCATGCGGCTGGTGTCCGCGTAGGCGGGGTAGGCGGGCTCCGCCACCAGCACCCGAGCCCGGTCGGAAAACAGGTTCCCGATGGCGCCCAGATCGTCCGCGGCGCCGCTGGAGACGAAGACCTCCTCGGGGGACAGGGCCACGCCTCGCCGCCCGTAGTAGGAAACCACCGCCGCCTTCATGAAGTCTGTGCCGGTCTCCGGCAGATACCCGTGGAAGGTCTCCGCCCGGCTCTGCTCGCCGACGGCCCGGTGCAGGGCCTCGATGACGACGGGCGACAGGGGGCCTGTCACGTCCCCCACCCCCAGCCGCAGCAGCTTTTCGTGGGGATGATCGGCCCGATAGGCGGCCACCCGCGCCCCGATCTCCGTGAAGAAGAAGGCGGGGGGCAGCTGCCCGTAGGCGGCGTTGAGCTTCATAGGTCCACCTCCCCCTCGAATACGGTGACGGCGGGCCCGGCCATGGACAGATCGCCCTCGGCGCTCACGGTGACGCGCAGGCTCCCGCCGTCCAAAACTACCTCGATGGGCCGCCCCGCAGGGCAAAGCCCCGCCTGCACCGCGGCGAAGGCGGAGGCGCAGGCTCCGGTGCCGCAGGCCAATGTGACGCCGCAGCCCCGCTCCCAGACCCGCATCCGGAGCTGCTCGGGGGCCAGGACCTGGACGAACTCCACGTTGACGCCCCCGGGGAATCGGGGATCGCTCTCGATCCGGGGCCCCCACAGGGACAGGGGCAGGTCCTCCACGGTATCGGAGAAGATCACCAGATGGGGATTCCCCACCGAGATCAGCATCCCCGGGCCCAAGCCGTCGGGCAGGGGCGCCTCCGCCTGCTCCAGGACGGCCCGGCCCATGTCCACGGACACGCGCTCGACCTGCTGGTCCTCCACCGTCAGGGTCAGGGCCTTGACCCCGGACAGGGTCTCGACCATCATCCGATCCTTAGGGACCAGGCCCTTTTCATACAGATACTTGCCCACGCAGCGGATGCCGTTGCCGCACATCTTCGCTTCGCTGCCGTCGGCGTTGAAGATACGCATGGAACCGTCGGCGACCCGGGAGGGAGAGACGAAGATCACGCCGTCCGCGCCTATGCCGAAATGGCGGTCGCACAGCCGCCGGCACAGGGGCGAAACATCCCCGGGGACCTGGCTGCGAACAAGCATGAAATCGTTGCCCAGGCCCTGCATCTTGGTGAACCGCAATTCTCCGCCCTCCCGTTCGCCCGTTCCTCGTCAGTAAACGATCATGTACCGCTTGGTCTCCCAGTCGGTGACCCGGGTCCGGTACTCGTCCCACTCAGCCCGCTTGCCGGAGACGTAGCTCTTGAACACGTGGTCGCCCAGGGCGTCCGTGATGAGCTTATCCTGCTCCAGCAGCTCCACGGCCTCCAAAAGGTTTCCGGGCAGGCTGGCGATGCCGTGGGCCTTGCGTTCCTTCTCGGTCATGGTGTAGATGTTCTCTGTGATCTCCGCCGGGGGCGTGAGGCCCTTCTCGATGCCGTCGAGGCCCGCCGTCAGGCACACGGCCAAAGCGAGGTAGGGGTTGCAGGCCGGGTCGGGGCAGCGGAGCTCCACCCGGGTGCTGTTGCCCCGGGCTGCGGGGATGCGGATCAGGGCGGACCGGTTGGAGGCGCTCCACGCGAGGTAGCAGGGGGCCTCGTAGCCGGGGACCAGGCGCTTGTAGGAGTTCACCAGGGGGTTGGTGATGGCGGCGAAGTGGCGCACGTGCTCCAAAATGCCGGCGATGAAGCTGTAGGCTTCCTTGGAGAGGCCCCGCTCCCCCTTGGGATCGAAGAAGATGTTCTTGCCGTCCTTGGAGAGGGACATGTTCACGTGCATGCCGCTGCCGTTGATGCCGAAGACGGGCTTGGGCATGAAGGTGGCGTGGAGGCCGTGGGCCTGGGCGATGGTCTTCACCGCCATGCGGAAGGTGCTGATGTTGTCGGCGGCGGTGAGGGCGTCGGCGTACTTGAAATCGATCTCGTGCTGGCCCTCGGCCACCTCGTGGTGGCTGGCTTCGATCTCAAAGCCCATCTCCTCCAGCATCAGGCAGATCTCCCGCCGCACGTCCCCGCCGTGGTCGATGGGGGCCATGTCGAAGTAGCTGGCCGCATCGGCGGTCCGGGTGGTGGGGAGGCCCTTCTCGTCGGCCTCGAAGAGGAAGAACTCCATCTCCGGCCCCACGTTGAAGGTGTAGCCCAGCTTCTCCGCCCGCTCGAGGGCCCGTCGCAGCACGTACCGGGGGTCGCCCACGAAGGGGGTGCCGTCCGGGTTGTACACGTTGCAGATGAGCCGGGCGGTCTTCCGGGTGGCGGGCATCCAGGGCAGCACCGCGAAGGTGGAAAGGTCCGGGTGCAGGTACTGGTCGCTCTCGTGGATGCGGGTGAAGCCCTCGATGGAGCTGCCGTCGATCATGATCTGGTCGCTGACCACCTTCTCGATCTGGGACTTGGTGACGGCCACGTTCTTGAGCTGACCGAAGATGTCGGTGAACTGGAGGCGGATGAACTCGATATCCTCTTCGTTGACGATGCGGACGATGTCTTCCTTGGTGTATTTCATGGGGATGCTCCTTTCTTATTTGGCGTTCTGCTTATGTTCCTGGGCCGCTTCCACCAATCCCAGGAACAGGGGATGGGGCTTGGTGGGCCGGCTCTTGAATTCGGGATGGTACTGGACCCCTACGAAGAAGGGCCGATCGGTGAGCTCCGCGGCCTCCACCAGCCGCCCGTCCGGAGATAGGCCCGAGAAGGTGAGCCCGGCGTTTAAAAGTTGCTGTCGGAATTCGTTGTTGAGCTCGTACCGGTGCCGGTGCCGCTCCGCGATAGAATCCAGGGCGTAATACCTATGGAGCGTGGTGCCGGGCTGGACCTCGCAGGGATAGCTGCCGAGGCGCAGGGTGCCGCCCTTGTCCACCTCGTCGCTCTGGCCCGGCATGAAGTCGATGACCTTGTGGGGGCTCTCCGGGTCGAACTCCCCGGAGTTGGCGTCCGGCCAGCCCACCACGTTTCGAGCATATTCGATGCACATGACCTGCATGCCAAGACAGATGCCGAGATACGGCAGGTCCCTCTCCCGGGCGCAGCGGACCGCCTCGATCATGCCCTCGATGCCCCGGCTGCCGAAGCCCCCGGGCACCAGCACCCCGTCCACACCCGCCAGGTCCGTCGGGACGAAGGCTTCCGAGTCGATCCAGCGGATCCTGACCTGGACGCCCCGGGCGTACCCGGCGTGGTGCAGGGCCTCCACGATGGAGAGATAGGCGTCGTGGAGCTGGGTATACTTGCCCACCAGGGCGATGGTCACCTCCTCGTGGGAGGCATGGATGCGGTCCACCATCGCCCGCCAGGAGGAGAGGTCGATGTCCCGGGCGGGCAGGTCCAGTTTTTGGCAGACGATCTCGGAGAAATGCGCCTGCTCTAAATAGAGGGGGGCTTCGTAGAGCACGGGCAGGGTCAGATTTTCGATGACCGCCGCCCGGTCCACGTTGCAGAAGTTGGCGATCTTGTCGAAAATGGTCTCGTCCGTGATGGGTTCGTCGGTCCTGAGCACGATGATGTCCGGGAAGATGCCCATGCCCTGGAGCTCCTTCACGGAGTGCTGGGTGGGCTTGGATTTATGCTCGCCGCTGGCCTTCAAATAGGGCACCAGCGTCACGTGGATGTAGAGGGCGTTATTGCGGCCCACCTCCCGGCCCACCTGGCGGATGGCCTCCAGGAAGGGCTGGCTCTCGATGTCGCCGATGGTGCCGCCGATCTCGGTGATGACGATGTCCGCGTCGCTGTGCTCCCCCACCCGGTAGATGAAGCGCTTGATCTCATCGGTGATGTGGGGGATGGTCTGGACGGTCTTGCCCAGATACCCGCCCTGGCGCTCCCGGCGGAGGACGTTGGCGTACACCTTGCCGGTGGTCAGGTTGGAGTACCGGTTCAGATCCTCGTCGATGAATCGCTCGTAGTGGCCAAGATCCAGGTCGGTCTCCGCCCCGTCCTCGGTCACGTAGACCTCCCCGTGCTGGTAGGGGGACATGGTGCCCGGGTCCACGTTGATGTAGGGGTCCAGCTTCTGGGAGGCCACCTTGTACCCCCGGGCTTTCAGCAGTCGCCCCAGGGAGGCCGCGGTGATGCCCTTCCCAAGGCCCGAGACCACGCCGCCGGTCACGAAAATGTGCTTCATCCTGCTCTCCTTCTTCCCAGTCATAAAAGGGGAAGGGCGCCTGTTCGAGGGGAGTTTCCCCTACGGACGGACGCCCTTGCGTTCATCGTTCCTGTGCCGCAGATGGCACGCTGTTTCGGTTTCCCGTCTTGGTGTTTTCCAAGAAAATATATTATATACAAACAACATAGAACGAAGTATAGCAGGCTATGTTTCCTTTGTCAACCCCTTTTTTGCAAGCGGAGGATAAAAAAGGGCGGGCGCTCTGCGCCGCCCAGGGAGCTTCAGGTATTGGGATCGTCGTCCCAGGGGTTCTCGTCCCGGGCCTTCAAAAAGGCCTGGCCCAGGAGGGACAGGACCCCCAGGCCCGTGACCCCCAGGCCCCAGGTCAACAGCTTCACCGAGCCCTCGGCGGGAGTGTCGGTGCGCACGTTTCCATACAGGCCCCGTTCGTAGAGGATGGGAAGCTCGCTCCCCACGGCCAGCTTCCCGTCGTAGCCCATCAGCCCCTCGTGGACGGCGCCGTCCGCCGGGTAGGTCACGTAGTAGGCGCCTCCGTGGACGTATTCCCCCGTGACCACGGCCACGGCTCGGCCCATGGCGCTGCGGACCTGCCTGTCCCGATAATAGGCGTAGCCGCCCAGCAGCAGGCAGCCCAGCCCCGCCGTCAGCACCATGCCCGCCAGGAACCGGATCAAGCCCGCCACGGCCAGGGTGTCCGCCCGCCGGGCGGCTCGTTCGCTTTTCTCCATATCTTGCTCCTTATCCGTCACCACAGCCACAGCACGTACCGAAGATACCACAGCTTGTGCCGGGGCAGGGCCCCCTCCAGCTCCTTCCGGGCAGCCTTCACGTACCCGGCCATGGCCCGCTTCTGGGCCTCCCCCAGCAGGTGGTCGGAGAAGGCGGCCTCGTCGGCCAGGGCCTGGGCGTCGTCGTTTTCAGAGGCCCCGTGGCGGATGAGCCGCAGCAGCTCCCCGTACCCGTAGAGCACCGCGTCCCGGCCGTTCCCCTGGAGCATCCGGCGGGTGCGGTTTTTGCACACCTGCTGGCGCAGCCGGACGTACAGGAAGACCAGCACCGGCAGCAGCAGGAGCCATAAGAGCCACAGGCCCCAGCGTTTTTGGGCACCGCTCTCCGGCTCCGGCTCCGGGCCGGCCCCTCCGGGCTCCGGGGTGGGCGTGGTCACGGTGATCTGGGGCTCCGCTTCGGGGGTGGGCTCGGGCGTAGGCTCCGGGGTGGGCTCCGGCGTGTCCGCCGGGCCGGGGGCCTCGGTCTCCTCGGGCGTGGCGGAGGGCTCCGGCGAGGGCTCCGGGGTCTGCTGCTCCGGCTCCTCCCCGGGATCGACCTCGGGGGCGGGGACATCCAGCCGCGGGTCGTCGCCGCCGGTGGCTTCCACGGGCACCCAGCCCCAGCCGTCCACGTACACCTCGGTCCAGGCGTGGGCGTTTCGATCCGTGACCTCCACCCAGGTGTCCGCCTCCCCTACGGTCAGGGCGTAGCCGATGACGAACCGGGCGGGGACCCCCTTGGCCTGCAGCAGGGCGGTCAGGGCGCTGGCGTAGTGGACGCAGTAGCCCCGCTGGCTCACGGTCAAAAAGTATAGCGCGAAATCCTGATCCCTGGGGGTCTCCCCGGGGTGCAGATCGTATTCCGCGATGCCCCGCAGGATGCTGGCGATGGCCTTCGCCAGGGCGTAGGGGTCATCCGCCTCCGGCAGCTCGTAGGGCTTGAGGAAGGATAAAAACGCCTCCCGCTGGCTCTTGGTCAGGGTCACATAGGTCTTCTTCGCCCAGGCGGCGTAATCCTGCTCCGCCGGGCTCCCATCCCTGGGCGTCAGGCTGGCCGGCAGGGGGCGGCAGCGCCAGCTGTAGGCGGAAAGCTTCCTGTCGGCGGCGATGTAGTTCTCCCGCACCCGGGCGTTGACGCCGCCCTTCACCACCGCGTAGGGGGTGTAGAGCAGGGACTCCGACGCCCGGCGCACCTCCACCCGCTCCGGCGCACCGCTCAGGGACCCGCCCAGGGTGAACAGGGATTCCCCGTCGGCGTACTCCCCGGTCATGGTCCAGTACCGACCGTCGTACCGGCCGTAGGAGGTGCCCCGCAGGTACAGGAGCCCGGCCCGGGGAGCCTTCACGTCCATGACGTGCTCGCCGGTGGACTTGAGCTCGCCCTCCCGGCTCAGATCCTCCCGCTCCCGGACCCCCTGGTCCAGGAGCCGGTTCATCTTCTCCCAGACGCTGGCCGCCTGGCGCATGAGCTGCTCCACCCGCTCCTGGGTGGACAAGGGCTCGTACTCCTCCCGGGGCAGGGCCTTGACCAGCAGCAGGATCGTCACCAGCAGCGCCGCCAAGGTGAGGCACGTGACCCGGCCCAGGCCCCCGCCGTGATGGAGCCGGAGCCCGCCGGTGAACAGCACGCCCCCGTAGTAGAGGCACACCAGCACCCCGGCCCAGCCCGCGGGGGGCATGTCCGTGTAGATGAGGGACAGGGCCACCAGAGGAAGGGGCACCAGGAAGGGCAAAAACAGGGACTCCCCGGACACCAGCCCCCAGCTGATGAGCAGGGCCATGGCCACCATGACCGCCCCCACGAAGAAGCCGATGAAATAGGCGTAGTTCTCCGCTCCCGCGGGCAGGGCCCCCGGGTCGGGGATGAAGGAGAGGGTCCGGGACAGGACGCTTTGGATGGTGCGGATGGCCACCGCCGCGCCGCTGTAGAGTTTCTTCCAGCGGAACACGCTGATGAGCAGCACCGTGGCCCCGAAGGGGATCAGCATATAGGTCCCCAGCTCGGGGACCGTGAACAGCAGCGTCAAGAACCCGCTGACGATCAGGGCCGTCAGCACCATGCCGAAGATATGGTAGGGGAGATGGTAGGCGGTGACCACGCAGAGGGGCGCCCCCAAGGTGCCGCAGAACACCAGCAGCCAGGTGGAAAAGAAGGTGAGATAGGGGAACTTCTTCATGGCTTGGTCCCCCCTTCGCCGGGTTTGGGCCGGATGCTGTACACCAGCTCGTCGGATTTGTTTCGGTCCACGGGCCCCCGGGACCCGTCGGGCCGGGCGGACAGGATCGCCTCCAGGAACTCGTCCAGGCTGTTCTTATCCTTGATATACGCCTGCTGGTGGGCGCCGAAGCAGATCCGGTGGGGGATGCCCTTCTCGATGAGGGACCTGCTCAGGTACAGCAGCTGGTCCAACTGGCTCTCCAAAGCCCGCCGGTCGCTCATGGGGGTCACGGACAGGGTGATGCGCTTTCTTTGCATGAGCTGGGGCTCCCGGACGATGGGCTCGTCCAGCTTGGAACTGAGCTTCCAGTGGATCACGTTCAGCGGGTCCCCCTGCCGATAGGGCCGTAGCTCGTGCTCCTCGGAGTAGCCGCCGCCGGGCTTGGGCTTCAGGGTGATGGCCGAATCCTGATCGAGCTCCGGCATGGGCTTGGGCTGATCGGGGATGGGCAGCACGGTGTAGGTGGCAGGGTCGCAGCCCTTCACGGGGAAGGCGAAGATGCCCATGTAGTCCCAGGCCCAGACCCGGCCCAGGCGGCAGGTGACCACGCCGCAGCGGTCGCTGGGCAGGGGCAGGCTTTCCTCCGCCTTCAAAACGCCCCAATAGCGGACCTTCCGCTTCTCCACGGCTTCGCCGGTGAACCGATTCTCCCCGGTGAAGGTCATGGACAAACACCCCACGGGCAAAAAGCACCGGCTGTCCATCTTCAGCCGGGCGGCGGCAGCCTCGCCCCGGGGGGAGGCCCCGGAGGCGGACAGGTGCACCCGGACCCGCAGCATGGCGGGCAGGCTGATGAGGAGGGACACGAAGGGCAGCAGGATCAAAAAGCGCAGCAGGATATAGGACAGATACTGTCCGTACAGGCTATGAAACACCGCGCCCATGGCGAGGGCGGTGAGATAGACGATCCGGCGGCTGCTCATTATTTGGCCACGGGGGCGGGCACGGCTTTGAGGATGTCGTCGATCAGGGCCTCCGCCTTCCGGCCGGCGGCCTCGGCGTCAGGGGTCAGGATGATCCTATGGCAGATGGTGGCGGGGTAGATGAGCTTCACGTCGGCGGGGAGCACGTAGTCCCGGCCCTGGACCCAGGCCGCGGCCTTGGCCATGGAGGTGACCGCCAGGGACGCCCGGGGGCTGGCCCCCTGGAGGATGGCCGGGTCGTTCCGGGTGGCGTTGTTCAGGCGGATGATGTATTCCAGGATCTTTTCGCTCACGTAGGTGTGCTCCGCCTCCTGGCGCATGGCGGCCAGGCCCCCCTTGTCCGCCATGCAGCGAACGTTGTCCAGGGGGTTCCCCAGCTGCTTCCGGGAGAGCATCTCCTTCTCGTCGGAGGGCTTGGGGTAGCCCAGGGAGAGACGGACCATGAACCGGTCCATCTGGGAGTCGGGCAGAAGCTGGGTGCCGGAGGCGCCCACGGGGTTTTGGGTGGCGATGACCACGAAGGGGTCGGGCACGGGATGGGTGACCCCGTCCACGGTGACGGTCCGCTCCTCCATGGCCTCCAGAAGGGCGGACTGGGTGCGGCTGGTGGCACGGTTGAGCTCGTCCGCCAAAAACAGGTTGCAGAGGATGGCGCCGTCCTTGTACTCCATGGCGCCGGTGGCCTTGTTGTACACGGAGAAGCCCACGATGTCCGAGGGGAGCACGTCCGGGGTGAACTGGACCCGGTTGTATTTGAGGCTCAGGGCCTTGCTGAAGGCGAGAGCCATGGTGGTCTTGCCCACGCCGGGGATGTCCTCCAGGAGGATGTGGCCCCCGGCCAGGATGGCTAAGAGGGCCATGACCAGCACGCCGTCCTTGCCCACCACCGCTTTTTTCACTTCGTCCAGGATGCCTTTGGGATCGTTCATATATGCCTCCACGATAGTTCTACGATGTATAGTATACACAAGATGTCACAGAAATGCGACATGGAGGTTAATACTGCGTAAATCTTTTTTGGAAAAACAAGCAAAAATGGCGATCGCTATTTCTGGATAGCAAAAATAGCCAAGACAAAGACAAGGACAATGACAAATACAATGACAAGGACAATGAGAGAGAGTATATATAGGGGGCTCCGCCCCCTGCCCCCGGGTCGGCGGCAGGGCGCCTCCCGCACACACATATATGCCCCCTTTTTTCCTTGAAGAAACGGTTGGATTGTGGTATGGTAGGGGCATCTGAACGAAGGAGTGTATCGTATCATGCTGTCTGTTGTTTATCGCGGCAAGGGGGACTTCGCTTTGCTGGAGAAGCCCGTGCCGGAGCTTCTGGACGAGAAGGACGCCCTCGTGCGGGTGACCCTTTCCTCCATCTGTTCCAGCGACCTGCACATCAAGCACGGGAGCGTGCCCCGGGCGGTCCCCGGGATCACCGTGGGCCACGAGTTCGTGGGCGTGGTGGAGGCGGTGGGCCGAGGCGTAAAGAAGCTGAAGCCCGGCATGCGGGTGGCCGCCAACGTGGAGACCTTCTGCGGGGAGTGCTTCTTCTGCAAGCGGGGGTTCGTGAACAACTGCACCGACAAGAACGGGGGCTGGGCCCTGGGCTGCCGCATCGACGGCGGGCAGGCGCCCTACGTGCGGGTGCCCTTCGCGGACAACGGGCTCACGCCCATCCCGGAGGGGATCAGCGACGAAAAGGCGCTCTTCACCGGGGACATCCTGGCCACGGGGTACTGGGCCGCAGGGCTGGGGGAGATCCAGCCCGCGGACGCGGTGGCGGTCATCGGCGCGGGGCCCACGGGCATGTGCACGCTCATGAGCTGCCGGCTGTACAGCCCGGCCCTGCTCATCGCCATCGACACCGACGAGGGGCGGCTGGCCCTGGCGAAGGAGAAGGGGCTGGCGGACGTAGTTCTGAACCCCCTCACGTGCGACGTGGAAAAAGAGGTGAAGGCGCTCACCGAGGGGCGGGGCGCGGACACGGTGCTGGAGGTGGCGGGCGCGAAGAACACCTTTGAGCTCGCCTGGCGGATCGCGCGGCCCAATGCGGTGGTGTGCGTGGTGGCGCTCTACGACGAAGCACAGGTGCTGCCGCTGCCGGACATGTACGGGAAGAACCTGATCTTCAAGACCGGCGGCGTGGACGGGAACAAGTGCGAGGAGATCCTAAAGCTCATCAAAGCCGGGCGGCTGGACCCCAGCTTCCTCATCACCCACCGATACGCGCTGAAGGACGCCATGGCGGCCTACGAGCTGTTCGAGGGGAAGCGGGACGGGGTCATTAAGGTGGCATTGGTGCCGTAAGTTTTCTTCTTTGCCGCTTTTTCTTTTC
>JAEEGF011462439.1_pt1 | contig 23999 bp, 10 predicted proteins | sample 9134171 | NCBI WGS metagenome assembly JAEEGF01 (sample SAMN16246542, study PRJNA631951) | gut metagenome | biome: gut microbiome; feature: rumen; material: AP-attached | host: Bos | place: Iran: Karaj | collected 2018-10
TGATATGCCCGACGTGCATGCCCGCGCCGGACGGGTACGGAAACTCCACGAGCGCGTAGAATTTCGGCTTTGTATGATCCGCTTCCGCCTCAAAGCAGCGGTGCGCGTCCCAAAACGCCTGCCACTTTTTTTCAACGGCGTTGAAATCGTAAAAATCTGCCATGAAATGCTCCTTTCACCGGTTGCCCGATAGATACAATAGGATATAACTTTTTGGGCGGATTTGTCAACTGTTCCGGCGAAAAAACCGTGCGTTCGCGCCGCAAAAGGGATTTTGACAAGTCGGGGGGGATATGATATACTGAATTACTACCGGATTGCGGCGGATCGCCGCGAAAGGAGTTTATTTCATGATTGGTACTTATCTGTTCCGCATCGGCAGCTTCGGCGTGCCGGCGATGGGCGTCTGCGTGCTCGTCGGCGCGATCCTTGCCGTGCTTTTGAGCTGGATCCTGAGAAAACGCACCGCGCTGGACTGGAACGACGCCGTCGTCGACGCGGTCATTTCGGCGGTTCTTTTGGGCTTTGCCGGCATGAAGATCCTCTACTGGATCGTCACGCCGAACGTCTTCCGTGACGCGTTTGCAAACGGCTTTTTCCAGGGCATTTTGAGCCTTTTGATGGAGGGCATGGTCTTTTACGGCGGGTTGATCGGCGGCATCCTCGGGATCTTCCTTACCGCGCGGAAAAAGAAAAAGAACATCCTTGAGTTTACGGACCTTATGGCGCCGTGCTTCTGCGTGGCGCACGCGTTCGGCCGCATCGGCTGCCTTTTGGCGGGCTGCTGCTACGGCGTCGCGGTCGGCGAACAGACGCAGTTCGGCGTTCTGACCTACAAGGGCGCGCTTGCCGTGAAGTACCTGGACGGCACGATGCGCCTGCCCGTGCCGCTGATGGAAGCGATCTTCCTGCTCGTTCTATGCGAAGTGCTCGTGCTCGTTTACTGCACGGAGAAGCACCTCGGCCGGACGACCGGCGTGTATCTCACGTCCTACGCGGTCTGGCGGTTCGTGATCGAGATGTTCCGCGGCGACGCGGAGCGCGGCAAGTTCGGTCCGCTCTATACCTCGCAGTGGATCAGCATTCTGATCCTTGCGGCGGGCGTCGCGCTGCTGATTCTTGCAAAGAAAATGCAGTGGAAGAAGGGCAAGCCGTTCAAGGTCTTCCGCGAAGAGGAGCTGACCGTGCCGGATGCGGACGCCGTGCCGGAAGAACCCGAAGAAGAGGAACGGCTGTTCGGCGAAGACGCGGAGGAGCCCGAAGCGTCTGCGGAGGAGCCCGAAGCGTTTGCACAGGAGGAGCCCGAAGCCGCGGAGGAGATTGCCGAGGAAGCCGCCGAGGAAGCCGAAGAAGCCGTTGAAGAAGCGGAAGCGTCTGCGGAGGAGCCCGAAGCAGCGGAGGAAGCCGTCGAAGAGGCGGAGCCGTTTACGGAGGAGGAGCCCGAAGCCGAAGAGGACGCCGTTGAAGAAGCGGAAGCGCCTGCGGAGGAAGAGATCGAAGCCGCAGCGGAAGAAGCCGAAGCCGAAGAGGACGCGATCAAAAACTGGGTCAGGGAAGCCCTCGGCGACGAAGACAAATAACGAATGCACGAATCAAAGCGGCGGGTCAAAAGCCCGCCGCTTTCTCTTTTTTGCCCGGACTTATCCGAGCCTTACATACTTTGCGGGGTCCTTGGCGACGCCGTCGACGGTGATCGCAAAGTGCAGATGCGGCGGCAGCGCGCATTCGGAGATCGCGCTCGTGCCGACCGTTCCGACCACGTCGCCCGCGTTCAGCCGGTCGCCGACCTTGACGCGCACGTCCTCGCCCAAATTCGCATAGAGCGTCGTGCGTCCGTTCGCATGGCTGACGGTGACGGTCCAGCCCAGCGCGTCGTCCTTTCCGACGTGCTCCACCGTGCCCGCGAACACGCATTTGACCGGCGTGCCCGCGTCAGCCTTGATGTCAACGGCGGCGTGCGTCGTCCATTGATCGAGCGTCACCGAATAGAGGAGCTTGTCCGTCGCAAAGCCGAATATAATCTCGCCGCTGACGGGCGGCGCGGCTTTGCTCGGCGCGTTTACGGGCTTTTTCGTGGGCTCCGGGGTCAGCGTCGGCAGCGGGATCGCCGTCGGGATCGCGGTCGGGACCGGCGTATTCGGCTTTGCGAACACCGGCGCGGTCGGCGCGTGCAGGACTTCGCCCAGCCGCTGGTCCTCCGATTTTCCGACGATCAGGATCGGCGCTTCGTCTGTCGGAGCCGCCGCCTCCTGCTCCTCCGGCTGATCCAGAGCCAGCAGCAGGATTGCGCCGCCGATCACGATCAGACAGACCACCAGCGCGATGTAAAATCCGTTGTTCCGCAAGAATAAGCGGAAGCGTTCCATACGGTCATTGGTTTCTTTCATCGGTTCTTCCATTTTTATCACCTCGGCTGTAGTATGGACGCGTGTGAAAAAATGTATACCGATTCGATTGCCAAAATTTTTCGGGTATGATAGGATAAACGTATGAAGCTTCGGACGTTCCGTTTTTCATTGCTGCAGGGGTTTTACTGGATGGGCGCGTGCCTGGTGTATTCGTACACCGAGCGCCTTCTGTTGGCGTACGGCTTTGCGACCGGCACGATCGGCGTGATCCTGTCCGCCGCGTATCTGTCCGCAATGGTCCTGCAGCCGCTGCTTGCCGCCGCCGCGGACCGCGAGCGCCGTGTGACGCTGCGTTCGGCGATCACCGTTTCGGCGCTGCTTGCCGCCGCCTTTGCCGTCGCCGCGCGCTTTTCGACCGGCGCGCTCGTCGTGTTCGCGGTGTTTTCGGGCGCGCTTTCGAGCGTGACGCTGACGGTGCAGCCGCTTGTGAACGCGGTCGGGTTCCGCTATATCAATCGCGGGCTCGATCTCGATTATTCGTTTGCGCGCGGCGTTGCCAGCGTCGTATACGCGCTCTCCTCGCTGCTGTTCGGCGCGCTTGCGGCATGGCGGATCCCGTCGCTGCTGTGGGTCTTTGCCGCCGCGCAGATCGGGCTGTTCTTTTGCGCGCTGTTCTTCGCCCCGCGCCGGGACGGGATCGCGGTGCGCGAAACGGCGGACGGAAGCCTCTTCGGCATCGTCCGGCGCTATCCCGCGTTCCTGCTGTTCTGCGTCGGAAATCTCGTGCTCGTCGTGCCGCACATGGTCTTAAACTGCTATCTTGCCAGCATCACGAACGTCACGGGCGGCGACATGAGCGTGATGATCGCGATCGCGGCGATCGCCGAATTCCCTGCGATGACGGCGTATTCGCACATCCGCAAACGCATCCCGGACCGTGTGCTGCTCGTTGCGAGCGCTGCGGTGTATCTTTTGAAAACGGGACTGTTGCTTGCCGCGGCGTACCTTTCGATCGGCGCGTGGGCGGCGTACGTCTCGTCCGCGCTGCAGATGCTGTGTTACGCGATCTTCGTGCCCGCGGCGTCGTATTACGCGAACGATTGCATGCGCGAAAACGACCGCGTCAAGGGACAGATGCTGCTCACCGAGGCGGGGCTTGCTGCGGGCGTGTTCAGCATGCTGCTCGGCGGGTTTTCGATCGAGCATCTCGGCGTCGGGGTCACGCTGATCCTGTGCGAGGTCCTCGTCGCGGCGGGCGTGTTCGTCGTTTGGCTCGGCGTGCGGAAGGGAAAGAAAAAGGCGTGATAAAAAGCTGCCGAAAAAAGGCAGCTTTCTTTTTTTGCAATATAACCGTTATTCGGCGGGCAGATAGAACAGGGGGTTATACGGGATGCCGTCGATCAGAAGCTCGTAGTGCAGGACGGATTCCTTCTCCCCTTCGGTCTCCGGCAGATGCGCGATCGTTTCGCCCCTGTTCACATGCTTTTCGAGCATCAGCCCCGAAACCGCGGTGTTCGCGCCGATCGCGATGCGGGAAATGAAGCCCTCGTCGTGGCGGATGTCGATTACGAAGCCGAGCCCCGCGCGTTCGCCCAGGAAGATCACCGTGCCGGATTCCGGCGCGACGATGCGCTTCTGCGGCGCGGCGGTATAGTCGACGCCGTAGCGCATTTCGCCGGTCGCAAGACCGTAAAGCCCCGTGATCTTTCCGCGGATCGGATGCAAAAAGGAGAGCGAAGCAGGCACGGGACCGAGCGTGCCTTCCGGCAGGACCGGCGTATCCGGGTCGTCCGGCGCGGGCGCGGGCGGCAGGAGCGCGCCGATGAGCGCTGTCCGCGGGATCCCGTTTTCCAGCGGGGTGCTGAGCGTTTCCGCCTCGGACACGGGAAGTCCGTTCTGATAAAGCGTTTCGGTATAGATGAGCGTGCGCGCCGGCGTGCCGAGCTTTTTGAACATGCGCGAGCCTTCGGGCAGCAGCGGCGTCTTTTCGGACTGCGGTTCGAGCGGTTCGGTGCGGATCTCGACGCGTTCCGCGGTGCGGCGCACCGGGATCAGCGAACGGTCGCTGCGCAGAAGGTTCAGCGCGGCGTCGTATTCCAGATATTCAACGGTCCCGTCTGCGGGAACGGTCGAAAGCGCCGCGTCGATCGAGGCGGTCAGCAGGATTGCGTTTTCGCTGAGGTTTTCCGCGGCGCACTCATCCAGAAAAGCGCGGACGAGGTATTCGGCGACCTCGCGGCTTGCGACCGCGAACAGCGGCTTGCCGTCCGCAAGCAGATTGACCGCGGTTTTGGGATAGACCGGCACCGGCGTGGTGATCACGGGGACCGGCGTCGGCGCGGGCGTGCGGATCAGAACGTCGTCCTCCTCGGTCTTCGGCTCCGGCGTGATGACGGTGACCGGCACGGACGAGAGCTTCTTGGGCTTCGTTCCGGAGAAGAGCAGGGGCAGACAGACCGCGAGCGCCGCCAGCACGAGCGTGAAGCTCCCGATCAGGATCCAATGCTTTGCCGTATCCTTCATGTCCGCCGTTCCTTTCCCGTTTTGGTGCAGTATATCACACCGCGCCGGCAAATGGAAATGATCCTGTCAAAAAATTAACGGATTCACAACAATTTCTCCCGAGGAAGGACTTTCCATTATGGAAATAATATGATATGATATAAACGTATAAATATAGGGCGCGGGATCGTCTCCCAAAACCCGGGGATGAGGTGAAACCGATGTCACATCTGACGGACGAAGAACTGTATTACTTTAACGAAGGCACAACGAAAACGGCATACCGCTCGCTCGGCTGCCACAGGGTCGTGAACAACGGCGAAACGGTCTGGCGGTTCTCGGTCTGGGCGCCGAACGCAAGAAGCGTCGCCGTCGTTGGGGACTGGAACGGCTGGAATCAGGACGCCGACCGCATGTTGCCTGTCGGATCGACCGGCGTGTGGGAGATCCTCATCGGGATCGCGGCGGAAGGACAGCTCTATAAGTACGCGGTCGAAGGCCCGTACGGCGGCGTTTCGATGAAGGCGGACCCGTATGCGCAGCGCTGCGAGCCGGCCGGAACGGCGTCGATGGTCTGGGAGGCGGGCGAGTTCCCATGGACCGACGCGGAGTACCTCTCGCACTGCACGAAGCGGCACAACGAGCCGATGAACATCTACGAGGTCCATCTGGGCTCGTGGCGCAAGGGGCTCGGCTACCGCGAGCTTGCGACGGAGCTGGTCGATTACTGCGCCGACATGGGCTATACGCACATCGAGTGCATGCCGCTGATGGCGTATCCGTTCAATCCGAGCTGGGGCTATCAGGTCACCGGCTACTATGCGCCGACGACGCGCTACGGCACGCCGGACGATTTCCGCTATTTTATCGACTGCGCGCATAAGAAGGGGCTCGGCGTGATCATGGACTGGGTCCCCGCCCACTTCACGCGCGACGCGTACGGTCTTGCGTACTTTGACGGCACGCCGACCTACGAGCATCCGGACTGGCGGCGCTCGGAGATGAAGCAGTGGGGCACGCTGCTGTTCGACTACGGCCGGACGCAGGTGCAGAGCTTCCTCGTTTCCAACGCGTGCTACTGGCTCAAGGAGTTCCACATCGACGGTCTGCGCGTCGACGCGGTCAGCTGCATGCTGTACCTCGATTACGGCCGCAAAGACGGCGAATGGCTGCCGAACCAGTACGGCGGCAAGGAGAACCTCGACGCGATCAACCTGTTCCACAAGATCTCGGCGGCAGTCAGAGAGATCCCCGGCAACAAGATCCTGATCGCCGAAGAGAGCACGGCGTTCCCGCGCGTGACGAACAAGCATGAGGACAGCCTCGGCTTCGATTATAAATGGAACATGGGCTGGATGAACGACATACTTCGCTATATGCAGATGGATTCGCTCTACCGGAAATGGCATCACGACAAGCTGACCTTCTCGTTGATGTACGCGTTCTCCGAAAACTACATCCTTGCGTTCTCGCACGACGAGGTCGTGCACGGCAAGCTGTCCTTGCTCAACAAGATGCCGGGCGATTACTGGCAGAAGTTTGCGCAGCTCCGCCTGCTGTACGCCTATCAGATGTCGCATCCGGGCAAGAAGCTGACGTTCATGGGCATGGAATTCGGTCAGTTCATCGAGTGGCGGTTCGACGAATCGCTCGACTGGATGCTTCTGGACTATCCGAAGCACGCCGAGATGCAGTGCTATGTGCGCGAGATGAACAAGTTCTACCGCAGCACGCCGGCGCTGTATCAGCGCGACGACGACTGGAACGGCTTCGACTGGATCGCGGTGGACGACGCCGTGCATTCGATCGCGGCGTTCGTCAGAAAGGACGCCGACGGCAATCCGGTGCTCTGCGTATTCAACTTCACGCCGGTCCCGTGGGACGACTACTGCCTCGGCAGCGAGGAAGCCGGCACCTATTCCGAGATCTTCTCGACGGACGCGCCGTACTTCGGCGGCGGCGGGATGTCGTTCAACGAGCCGGTCAAGACGGTCGAAGAGCCGTTCGGCAAGTTCCGTCACCGTCTCAACGTGAAGCTGCCCGCCTACGGCGCGGTGTTCTTCCGCTTCACACCCGATAAAACCAAAGACCCGAAAGGAGCAAACGAATGAAAAAGAAAATCGTCTGCATGCTGCTTGCCGGCGGACAGGGCAGCCGTCTCGGCGTCCTGACGTCCAGCATGGCGAAGCCTGCGGTCCCCTTCGGCGGAAAGTACCGCATCATCGACTTTCCGCTTTCAAACTGTGTGAACTCGGACATCGACACCGTCGGTGTTCTGACGCAGTACCGTCCGCTTGCGCTGAACGCGTACCTCGGCACCGGTCAGCACTGGGACCTCGACCGCACGAACGGCGGCGTGTTCGTTCTGCCGCCGTATATGACCGAGCATGACGGACGCTGGTATTCCGGCACGGCGAACGCGATCTGGCAGAACCGCGCTTTCCTCGATCAGTACGATCCGGATTATGTGCTGATCCTTTCGGGCGACCACATCTATAAAATGGACTACACGAAGATGCTCCGGTTCCACACGGCGAACAGCGCGGCGGCGACGATCGCGGTGCTGAAGGTCCCGATGGAGGAGGCGCACCGCTTCGGCATCATGAACACGGACGAGAACGGCACGATCGTCTCGTTCGAGGAAAAGCCGAAGAATCCGAAGAGCAACAACGCCTCGATGGGCATCTATATCTTTAATTGGAAGCTTCTGCGCGATTACATGGAGCGCGACGACGCCGATCCCAATAGCGACAACGACTTCGGCAAGAACATCATTCCGAACATGCTGAACGCCGGCGAAAAGATGGTCTCCTACCCGTTCGAGGGCTACTGGAAGGACGTCGGAACGATCCAATCGCTCTGGGAAGCGAACATGGACCTTTTGGGCGAACCGCCTGTGCTGGAGCTCAACGATCCCGCCTGGCGCATCTACACGCGCAACCCTGTCATGCCGCCGCACTATACCGACAAGGCAGCGGACGTGAAGGACAGTCTCGTCACGGAAGGCTGCGTGGTGCGCGGCACCGTGCGGCATACCGTGCTGTTCTGCGGCGCAAAGGCCGAAAAGGGCACGGAGATCGTCGATTCGGTCGTGTTCCCGAACGCGGACGTCGGCGAGGACTGCTTTGTCAAAAAAGCGATCATCGGCGAAAACGCGGTCATCGGCCGCGGCGCGCGCATCGGCGTGCCGCCGAGGGAGGGCGAAGCGGTCGACAACAAGCTCACCGGCGACATCGTTCTGATCGGCAACGACGTGACGATCCCCGCAGGCGCGGTCATCCCGCGCGGCGCGGTCGTGACCGCCGAAACGCTCGGACAGTTTATGAACGGAGGAAATGAAGCATGAATCAGGAAGCATTCGGTCTGATCTTCACCGGCGAACACAACCCCTACATGCGCGATCTCGTGCTTTCCCGCGCGGTCGCGGCAGTGCCGTTCGGCGGACGCTACCGCGTCATCGACTTTACCCTTTCCAACCTGGTGAACACGGGCATCCGCAACGTCGGTCTCATCGTACAAAAGAACTATCATTCGCTGATGGACCATCTCGGCACCGGCAAGGAATGGGATCTGAACCGCAAGCGCGACGGTCTGTTCCTCCTACCTCCGTTCTCCACCAAGGACAACACCGGCGTGTATCGCGGCGACATCGACGCGTTCCACTCGATCATGCAGTACGTGCGCCGTTCGAGCCAGAAATACATGATCCTCTGCGGCAGTCACACCGTATTCAATACGACGTTTGACGCAATCTTAAAGCAGCATCGTGAAACCGGTGCGGACATCACCATCATGTACAACGAGGATCCGCGCTTCTTCCCGGAGGAGCAGAACCGCGACCTTCGTCTCATCCTCGACGAGGACGGCGTCTCGGTAAAACGGCTGGAATGGAATCCGCGCAATCCCGGCTCGAATTTCCGTTCCTGCGAGATCAACGTCATCGACAAGGATCTCTTTGAGGACCTTGTGGAGGAGGCGTATTCGCGCGGATACGTCGATTTCGTCCGAGAGATCCTGCTGCCGAAGGTCCGTGAGCTCAAGATCATGGGCTGGCGCTACGACGGCTACGTCGGACGCATCGACTCGATCAATACCTATTTCATGCACAGTATGGAGCTTCTGGACGCTTCCGCGGCGAAGGATCTTTACAACATGCGCCATCCGATCTACACCAAGGTCAAGGACGAGATCGCGTCGGAGTACGGCGAAAACGCCGACGTGCACAATGTCGTCATGGCAGACGGCTGCTCGATCGACGGCACCGTCGAGAATTCCATCGTGTTCCGCGGCGTCACCGTAGAGCGCGGCGCAGTCGTTAAAAACTCGATTTTGATGCAGGGCGTGAGCGTCAGATCCGGCGCGGTGCTCGATCATGTCATTCTCGACAAGAACGTCACCGTCAACGCGGGCCGTCAGCTCACGGGATACGAGGGCATTCCGCTGGTGTTCCGCAAGAACCTGACCGTCTGATCGAATCACGAAAGGAGAATCATCATGAAGATACTGTTTGCGGCAAGCGAATGCTTCCCGTTCATCAAGACCGGCGGACTTGCCGACGTGGTCGGCTCGCTTCCGAAGGAGCTCGTGCGTCAGGGCGCCGAGGTCGCGGTCATGATCCCGAAGTATACGCAGATCGGCGACTACTACATCCTGAAAATGCAGCACGTCTGCCACTTTAACCTGCAGCTCGGCAGCTATTCCGTGTTCTGCGGCATCGACATGCTCGAGCAGGACGGCGTGAAGTTCTATTTCATCGACAACCTTGCGATGTTCGGCGGCGATAAGATCTACACCGGCGACGAACAGGAGGGCTTCCGCTTTGCGTTCTTCTGCCGCGCCGTGCTCGAATCGTTCAAGCACATGAATTACTATCCGGACGTGATCCACTGCAACGACTGGCAGACGGGTCTCATTCCGGTGCTTCTGAACGACCAGTACCGCACGCTCGACGGCTATCGCGACGTGTATACCGTGTTCACGATCCATAACCTTAAATTCCAGGGCATTTTCGACTGGCATCGCATCAACAGCGTCCTCGGGCTCAACGAGGGCTACTTCTCGCCGAACAACCTCGAATTCTACGGCCTGCTGTCGTTCATGAAGGCGGGTCTTGTGTTTGCAAACCGCATCACGACCGTCAGCCCGACCTACGCGGAGGAGATCCGCACCGGATACTACGGCGAGCGCCTCGACGGACTGCTCCGCGCCAGACAGAACGTTTTGTACGGTATCCTGAACGGAATAGACGGAATATCGTTTGATCCGAGTACGGATATGCATATTCCCGTTCATTTTAACGCAGCGGATCCGTCCGGAAAGAAGCTCGACAAGACGGCGCTGCAGGAGGAACTCGGACTGCAGAAGCGTGACGTGCCGCTCATCGCGATGGTCACGCGTCTGACGGCGCAGAAGGGTCTTGATCTGGTCACCTGCGTTTTGAACGATATCATGCGCATGGATCTCCAGATGGTTGTGGTCGGCACCGGCGATCCGTATTTTGAAAACGCCTTCCGGGATGCGCAGTACCGTTTCCCCGGCCGCTTCGTCTGCTGCCTGAGACACGACGAACAGATCGCGCGCAGGGTCTATGCGGCGAGCGATATCTATCTGATGCCGTCGCAGTTTGAACCGTGCGGTTTGAGTCAGATGATCGCCATGCGCTACGGCTCCATTCCGCTCGTGCGCGAGACCGGCGGGTTAAGGGACAGCGTTCTGCCGTACAACTGGTATACGGACGACGGAAACGGCTTCAGCTTCCACGATTACAACGCGCACGACATGCTGCACGTTCTGGAACATGCCGTCGGATACTGGTACGACGACCGCGCGATGTGGGGACGTCTGATGAAGCGCGCGATGCGCACGGACTTCTCCTGGGCGTCGTCCGCACGCAAGTATATGGAGCTGTACCGGAACCTGCTCGGACTTCCGGAGGAACCGGTCAAGCCGGTCCGCAAACGCACGGTGCGCGCGGAGAAGCCTACACAGCCGAAACCGGCGGCAAAGACCGCGGCAAAGACCACCGCTTCCAAGCCTGCGGCAAAGAAACCGGCTGCACCGAAGACCAAGAAATCCGAATAATCGACACAGATCGCAAAAGAGCCGCAAAATTGCGGCTCTTTTCCTGTTTCACGTGAAACATGAGGGGACACGTTCACAAAAATGTTTCCCGTGAAACATGAAAAAGTGCATGAACGGTCTTGCAAAATGAGGAACGTTACGCTATAATGAATGCGTAAAGGAGAGCGTATGGGCAAGATCATTTCTATTACCAATCAAAAAGGCGGCGTCGGCAAGACGACGACCGCAATCAATCTGAGCGCATGTGTCGCGCAGACGGGGAGACGGGTCCTTTTAGTCGACCTGGATCCGCAGGGAAACAGCACGAGCGGTCTGGGCGTTGTGCGGAAAAAAGACATGTCGACGAGCTATGACGTCCTGATCGACGACGTACCGATGCAGGATGCGATCCGCAAAACGATGATCGAAACGCTCGACATCCTGCCGTCGCGGATCGAGCTCGCCGGCGCAGAGGTCGAACTGGTGTCAATGATGGCGCGTGAACAGCGGCTGAAGCAGGCGATCGCCGCGGTCGCGGACCGTTACGATTACATTTTCATCGATTGCCCCCCGTCACTCGGGTTATTGACGCTTAACGCGCTGACCGCATCGGATTCGCTGCTCGTCCCCATCCAATGCGAATATTACGCGCTGGAGGGTCTGTCGCAGCTGATGAACACCGTCAAGCTGGTACGGCGCAATCTGAACAGCAAGCTCGATATCCAGGGCGTCGTGCTGACCATGTTCTCGTCGCGGCTGAATCTGTGCGTGCAGGTAGTGGAAGAAGTTAAGAAGTATTTCCGGGAAAAGGTCTATAACACGATCATCCCGCGTTCGGTGCGCATGAGCGAGGCGCCGAGCCACGGTATGCCGATCACGCTATACGATCCGCGCAACATCGGAGCCAAGGCGTATACCAATTTAGCAGATGAATTTATCAAACGGGAGGAGCCAAATGGCAAAGAATAAAGGACTCGGGCGCGGGCTTGACGCGCTGCTTGACGAGATCGAAACGCCGGACGCGCCGCAAAACAGCAAGTTCGAGGTCGATCTCTACGATATTGATACCAATCCCGATCAGCCGCGCAAGACGTTCGATCCGGAAAAGCTCTCGGAGCTTGCTGCGTCGATCAAGCGCCACGGCATCGTGCAGCCGATCCTGGTGAAGAAAAACGGCGCACGGTATACGATCGTTGCGGGTGAACGGCGCTACCGTGCCGCGCGTATGGCGGGACTGATGACCGTTCCGGTGGTGCTTACGGACATCGACGAAGACGCGGTCATGGAGATCTCGCTCGTCGAAAACATCCAGCGCGAGGATCTGAATCCGATCGAGGAAGCCGCCGCGATCAGACTGCTGATGCAGCAGCACGATCTGACGCAGGAGGAAGTCTCCGAACGTGTCGGCAAGAGCCGTCCGGCGATCGCGAACGCGCTGCGTCTTCTGACGCTCGCAAAGTCGGTCCAGAAGATGATCAAGGACGGTCGTCTGACTGCGGGACACGGCAAGATGCTTGCGGGCGTCGGAGATCCGCGGATCCAGATGGAGCTTGCCGAAAAATGCGCGGAGGGCGACTGGTCGGTGCGCAGACTGGAGGACGAGCTTCGGTTTGCTGAGATGCCGAAGCGTCGGCATAAGGATAAGCCGGAACCGACGCCGGAATTCCGCAGCGCCATGCACCGTATGCGCGCCGAGCTCGGCACCAAGGTGTCCGTGCAGGGCAGCGAGGAAAAGGGAAAGCTCATCATTCACTATTATTCGCGCGAGGACCTTGACCGGATCTACCGTGTGATCGTAGGAAACGAATAATTGAATATATGCATATAAAAGGAGCGGTAGACCGCTCTTTTTTTGATGCGCTGCGGATGAACAGAAGCGCCATTTGTGCGCGAAACAGTACATGAACTCCCCTGCCGTCCCGGATTGCGTTCGTTTCACAGTTCTCTGTACACAGCGGATCAGCGCAGCGCGATTGTTGCCGCTGTTCACGCTGCATGCCCTGTTACATCAGGATCGCCGAGCGAGTTTTGCGATCTTCGGTTAACGATCGGCAACGCATCCCTGCGCTGATTTTCGATTCATTTGACATTCTCCATACATGCGAATACTGCCCGCCGATCCGTTCCGGGTTCGGTGCGCGAAACAGATTTTTGCCCGTCTTCGGGTCGCCGGACCGGACATAGAGCCGCCAAAATTGCCATCGGGCAATAAACAATCGACGGCAATTCCATGAACAAATTGTGAACAAAAACAGCATTATTATTTAAGACACAAAATCATATATGAAAAATAACCACAAGATATTGTGTTTATACGAAATTACGAATACAATTGTTCAAAAAAAGTTCTCAAATCAGCCTGAAAATCGCTTGCAATCGGATGAAAATGTCTTTATAATACAATATGATGTACCATGCAATGAGTATGAGTATAAATCTGCAGTTCCGGCCAAAACCGGATCAAGACAGGACCATTTATCCTATATTATTTTGAGCATAACAAACGGAGGAACTTGAACATGTCTAAGTTGAACAGTGTCGTATTCGGCAGACGCACCTGGGCGATCATCGTATCGCTGATCATGGTGCTGCAGCTGTTGCCTTTGGCGACGATTGCCGATAATACAACCGGCAACGCAATCGCGGAAGATACGGTCGAAGTCGACCGCAGCGGAAGCGAAGTCGTCGTGGATGAAGTCGGACTGGAGTCCGACGGAAAATCCGGCAAAGACGACGGCGAAATCGGAGGCGGCGGTCTGATCGGCGAGTTTCCGGGCGCTCCCTCGGCGACAGAAGCGCCGACGGAAACCGAAGCACCCGAACAGCCTTCGGATCCCGAACAGCCTACGGAAACGCCGGATCCCGACGACCCGTTCGTCGCGCCCGGCACGCCGGGCATCAGCCTCTACTTCCCCGTGGTCTTCGTAGACAAGGACGGAAATGTTCTTGTCCGTAAGTCCGTTTTGGCGGGAGACCCGGTCGGCGAGCTGCCCGAAGCGCCCGAGGTCGAAGGCCGCGCGTTCATCGGCTGGTATGCCGAGAACGGCACGAAGGTGACCGAGACGACGATCGTCAACGGCATGATGCGCATCAGCCCGAAGTACGACGGCGACGAAGTTCCGGAGGAAGAAATGCCTGCGCAGACCTTCACTGCCACCACGCAGAAGAAGGTCCGCATCAACGCGACCGTGCCCGAGGGCGTCTTCCCCGAGGGCACGACGATGCGCGTCACCGACGTCGACGAGGACAAGACGCGCGCGCTCGCGCTGACCAAGGTTTCGGCAAGCGAGCTGACCGACGCGGTCGCGGTCGACATCACGTTCTATGACGCCGACGGCAAGAAGATCGAGCCCGCAAACGCAGGCAAGGTCCACGTGGAAATGAACGCGGGCAGAAAGCTCGAAGGTGAAACCTTCAAGCTCTATCACGAGACCTCCAAGAACGTCCTCTCCCTGATGGGCAATGCGACGCCGTACGGCGCAGACTTCGAGTCCTCCTCCTTCTCCGTCTACATCGTCATCGGCACGGACGGCGACGCGGAATACGCGCGCATCAAGGTCCTGTTCCACCGCATGAAGGCGAACGGTCAGAACGAAACCGACGAAGAGGCGGTCGATATTCTCGTCAAGCCGAAGGATATGGATTCCGACGCGCTGTTCGAGAAGGTCGTCTTCGACCCCGGCCCCGGCACGATGCCGGAAGGCTATCTGTTCCACGGCTGGTCAAAGACCTCGTCCTGGAATGCGACGACCACCAAGCTGTCCTTTGACGCGGTTCGCGCAGACATCCGCGCGGAGCTCGAAAAGAATACCGACGGCGATACGACCAACGACTTCGTCGATATGGGCGTAACGCTGCACTACTACGCAACGGCGTTCGAATCCCGCACCGTCACCTACCTGGATCAGCACGGCGCGGCGATCAAGACGGACATCGTTCTGCTGGACGCAAACCACAGCGCAAGCTATACGGTTTCTACCTCTTATACCCCGGAAAAGACCACGCAGACGTTCGACGGCTGGACGACCTCCGCGCCCACCGTCAGCGGCGATACCTATACCTATCCCACCGGCGCAGTCATCTATAAGCCCGGCGAAGCAAGCGGCACGTTCACGGTGACGAACGACGTCGTTCTCTATCCGTACATCCGTACCGGTTGCTGGCTGATCTTCGACAACAATATCGAAAAGAATCAGCAGGTTCTCGGCTTTGAGGATAATACCTCCGCAGAGTATTTCGGACCGGTCTTTTACAGCAACGGTCAGAATACCGTCCGCCCGGCCGATCCGGAGCGTACCGGTTATACCTTTGTCAACTGGTATGCGGACAAGAACATGGAGACCCTGTTCACCTGGGGCACTCCGCTGACCGAGGATACGACGGTCTATGCAAAGTGGACGCCCGCAAAAACGAGCTATCGCGTTGTCTTTATGATACAAGATGAGAACGACGCGTATGATTCAAACGTATCGAACAACACATATTATTATTACGACAGTACTACAAGAAGCGCGCATCATAACGGAAGCGGCTATCAGTCTACCTATACGGGTGATACGGTCACATATTTACCCAACGATGATGACCAATTAGCGAGTAAGGATTTACCAGAAGAATCTACAGCAAAAGGGATTTATTACGATCATACGATCGAATCACTCGGCTACTATTTTGAATTCAGCAGCAAGAACACCGGCAATTCCGAGGTCGTCAAAGGCGACGGGACGACGGTGCTGTACGTGTATTATGACCGCAAGCCGGTCAGCATAGTATTCCATTATAACGATCCGGTAAGCGCAAGCAACTATACATTCTCTGAGAATAATGTTTACTTAGCATATTCGAATGGCGAGTATGTAAGGTTAACTGTCGAGAGAGAAGTTTACGATTATTATTACTATAAATATACATTCTATTTGAATGGCGAAAACTATGCAAGATATTATACGGATGATGGCAAGTGGTATGGTTCTTCGGTTTATGTAATCGCGGACGCATCTACCAGCTCAAGTTCATATTCTCATACAACAACCATTTCCGGTCTGTATCAGGGACCTATCGCAGAAGGCGACTGGATAAATGCTCCGGGCGGCTATCGCTGGCACTCGTATAATTCCTCAAGTTCAAATTATAGTTCCTATAAAGTTCCGTGGTCCAACTACTACAATGCTTCCGTCTATGACGGAACAACAACGGTTGCCCATCTTTATCTACGCGCATGGGCCTCTGCCACACCCAGATACATTTATACCATCACGCAGGATTTTGAGGGTAACTGGGGTGTCCTTTTGAGCACGGACAACATTACTACCGGTTCCGGCGGCTCCATTCAAATGTCAGACTTCGGCGGATATTCCATCGTCGGTTACAGCTATACGTCGGATCAGTACAGCAACGCTACAAGCGCATCTTCCCCGCTGCGGCTGTATTACAACTCCATCGACGAAGAAACAGGCTGCTGGGTGTTCATGCGCCGTAATCAGTATACGTTGCAGTATAACTCCAACAACCAGATCGTTCGTACCGAATCGGTCTATTATATGAAGCCGCTGGCAACCTACGAGTACGCGGCCGGTTCGACCACGAATAAGTATATCCCGACCAACGGTCCGACGGGCTATTATTTCGACGGTTGGTATTATGATATCAATTATCTGTTGCCGGTTGACTTTGAGCATGATATTATGCCTGCGGGCACGACGGCGATTTACGCCAAGTGGACGCCGATGCGCTTCCGTATCGTTATGGATATCACCGGCGGTCGGGCCGTCGGTCTGACCCGTGCGGACGTCAAGTTCCCGCAGGATCTCGACGACGATCCGAACACCAACCAGGCGCTCTCCTTCCGTCTGAACGTGGGCCAGCAGGTTTCGAGCTCCGTCAACGCGGCAACGGCGGAGAAATGGGTCCTCGCGGGCTGGTATCTCGACGAGGCGCACACGATCCCGTTCAACTTCAATCAGGGTATCTATGAAAATACGCACGGCATGGATATGACGTACGGCGACCTGCCGCTTGCGCAAAAGACCGGCACGGTTCCGGGCGGCGGCGAGCCCTACAGCGACAACGACGCAAACGATCCGACCAAGGGCAAAAACGTCCGCGGCCGCCTTACGATCTACGCCGCATGGCGTCCCAAGACCGAAGGCGCATCCGGTCTGAACATCGTGTATCAGGCGGGTGAAGGTACATTCTCCGGCGGTGCAACAGAATACAGCGATCCGAACCCCTATTCGATCGGTTCCGAAGTCTGGGCACAGCCCGGCCCGACGCCGAACGATAATACGAAGGTCTTCTCGCACTGGGTCATCCAGAAGTGGGAGAACGGCGCGTGGGTCGACACCACCGACTTCGCGTACCCCGGCTCCTCGTTCATTCCGGACGAGACCTACGCAAAGGTCACCGAGAATCAGGACGGCAGCAAGACCTATACGATCCAGCTTCGCGCGGAATACAAGACCTCCGATGAAGAGGCGGTTCCGACGCATATCTATTGGTACGGCAACGGCAACGGGCAGACCTTCGTCCGTAAGGATGAGAACCTGCAGATCAACGAAGCGGTCGCCATCCCGGCAAGAAGCAAGATCAACGACCGCACGGGTTACGACTTCAAGGGCTGGTACAAGATCCGCTATACGGAAGAGCAGATGCAGCAGATGGGCGGCACAGTCCCGACCACGTACGCCTGCACGGTGCCGAACTTCATCTGGTACAACGGCACGGCGTATTATGCCGACGCAGCATACTCGCAGGGCTGCTCGCAGGTCGCAGCGGACGAAGCGCTTCCTTATGAATATCTGTACGCTGTGTGGCAGCCGATCCACTACGAGGTCCGCTTCAACAGCAATGCGCCGGCAGGCACGACGGCATCCGGCACAATGGCAAACGAGGGCTTTGCTTACGACGAGCAGAAAGCCCTGACCGAAAACGCGTTCTCCGTCCAGAACTACGTGTTCAAGGGCTGGGCAACCTCCGCTACCGGCAGCAAAGTCTATGATAACCTTGAAGAAGTCAGGAACCTCGCCGAAACGGACGGCGCGGTTGTTAACCTGTACGCGGTTTGGGAGCTCGACGTAGCGACGGTCACCGTGCACCATTATCTGCTCGGCACAACCACCCCGGTCGCGGAAGATGTGGTCGTGAGCAGAACGATCGGTTCGTCCTACACCGCAAACGCGGCGACGACGTTCCTCAGCGGCTTCTCCGGCTACAACCTCACCGCGGACAGCTACAACCCGTCGCAGACGGTCACCGTCTCCGCAGACGGCAACACCATCATTGTATACTACACCCTGCCGCTGACCATCACCGCGTCGTCGGCTTCGAAGACGTACGACGGCAGCACGCTTACCGGTTCCTACACCGTAAGCGGCGCGCTGCCGGGCGACGATATTGAATCGATCATCGGCACGGCGCCGACCATCGGTCCGAACGTCGGCAGCCAGACCTACACGGCTCCCACGGCGGGAATTCCTTCCTATTATAATGTCACCGCCACGACCGGTACTTTGACGATCACCGCAAAGCAGGTCACCGTCAAGGCGAACGACAACGGCAAGACCTACGGCGCAGCCGATCCGACCCTTGATGCAACGGTCACCGGTCTTGTCGGCAATGACACGATCACCTACACGGTCGCGCGTGCAGAAGGCGAGAACGTCGGCACCTACGTGATCACGCCGAGCGGCGAGACCACGCAGGGCAACTACACGGTCGTCTATCAGACCGGCACCTTCACGATCAGCAAGAAGGCGATCACGATCACTGCGGACGACAAGACCAAGGTCTACGGCGAGCAGGATCCGGCGCTGACGGCAACGGTCACCGGCGCCAAGGAAGGCGACACGATCAACTACACCCTCTCCCGTCAGGCGGGCGAGGACGTCGGTCACTACGTGATCACGGTCACCCCGGGCAGCAACCCGAACTATGAGGTCACGGTCGTCCCCGGCGACTTTGAGATCACGAGGAAGGCGGTTACCGTGACGATCACCGGTAACACCGACACGAAGACCTACGACGGCGAGAGCCACCCGGTCACCGGCTATACGGCGGCGGCGAACGATTCGGGCTACGACGTAAGCAACGTCGCTCTCGCGTCCGGCAAGGAAGCGACCGCGACCCGCACCGACGCGGGCACCACGTACATGGGCCTCACGCCGGAGCACTTCGTGAACAACGACAGCAACTACGAAGTCACGTTCACGATCGGCACGGACGGCTACATGAAGATCAACCCGCTTGCGGTCACCGTGACGATCACGGGTCACACGAGCACGGTCACGTGGGACGGCAATGCGCACTCGGTCAGCGGTTACGACGTTTCGATCAGCAACGAGCTGTACACCGTGGCTGACTTCTCCGGCCCCGCGCAGACGATCAGCGCGACCCGTACCGACGTCGGTAAGACGCCGATGGGTCTGGCGGAAGGCACGTTCACGGATTCCAGCGCGAACTTCACAAACAACAACGCGAACTTCACGGTAACGTTCAACGTCACCGACGGTTATCAGCAGATCACGCCGCAGGGCGCCATCACGGTCAAGATCACCGGTCACACGACGACGCATGACTATGACGGCACCGAATATACTGCAACCGGCTACGACGTCGAGGTCATCGGCAGCACGAAGTTCACGGCGGCGAGCTTCACGTTCGACGGAACGGAAATCGTATCCCGTACCAACGCCGGCACAACGAACATGAACCTCCAGTCGGATAACTTCCACGTTACCGATACGCAGACCTTCCCGAACGTCACGTTCGAGATCGTCGAGGACGGCTATGTCACGATCAACCCGATCAACATCACCGTCACCATCGTCGGCGCGAACAGCTCCGATATGTACAACGGTCAGGCGCACACGGTCAACGGCTATCAGGTCACCGAAATCTCGAACCCGCTGTTCAAAGAAGCGGACATCGTATACGACGGCAACAACGGCTCCGCAACGCGTACGCACGTGGTCGAGGGCAGCGACGCGACCGGCAAGACCATGATGGGTCTTACGAGTGCAAACTTCTCCACGACGAACCCGAACTTCGGTACGGTCACGTTCAACGTCACCGACGGTTATCAGGAGATCACGAAGCGCTCCGTCACCCTGACGAGCGCAACCGACGACAAGGAATACGACGGCACCGCGCTGACGAACAGCAACGTCGCGGTCACGGGCGACGGCTTCGTCTCCGGTGAAGGCGCGACGTACAGCGTCACCGGCAGCCAGACGGTCGTGGGTCACAGCGACAACACGTTCACCTACACGCTGAAAGCGGGCACCGACGCGAATGACTACGCGATCACCACGACGCCCGGCACCCTGACCATCATCGACCGCACGGCTGCAGACCACAAGATCAAGATCGTTGCAAACAGCAGCACCGACAACGTCTACGATGCTCAGCCGCACAGCGCGAAGGGCTATGTCGTCATGTACAACGGCGTACAGGTCGGTCAGAACCCGAACGGCACCGGCAACACGACGATCACGATCAATGTCAACGGTACGAACGTAACGTACACGCTGAGCGACATTACGACAAGCAACCCCGAGCAGGTCAACTGGACGGCGGGCGTAGACAATGCTGTCAACGGCACCGCGGTCATCAAGGACGCGAACGGCAACAATGTCACGGTTCAGTTTGATGTTTCGACAGATAACGGAAGTCTTGTCATTGCAAAACGCGAGATCACGGTCAGCGTCGAAGATAAGACGGTCGAATACAACGGCAACGAACAGTACGGCAACACCGAATGCACGTTCGGAAACGTGGTAGAGGGTCAGACGGCAACGATCACCTATACCCCGTCGCACGGCACGCTGGTCAACACGTACGACAACGGTGCATACGCAGATGATCTGAAGATCATGGCGGGCACCGAAGAGGTCACGGAAAACTATACGCTGACGACGGCGACCAAGGGCAAGCTGACGATCACCGATCGTACGAACAAGTACGAGATCAGGGTGGTAGCGAACAGCACGGAAGCGGATTACGACGGCGACGAGCACGAAGCGGCCGGTTTCGTCACGCTGACCTTCACGGTTGAAGGCAACACCTACACGGTCGAAGGTCTGAGCACCAGCAATCCGAAGCAGACGAACGCGGGCGAATACCCGAACACGATCTCCGGCACGGCGATTGTGAAGGACGCCAACGGCAACGACGTCACGGCACAGTTCACGGTGAACACGGAGAACGGCAAGCTCGTCATCAAAAAGGTCGACCTGAAGATCACCGTTAAGCCGCAGACCTACGAATATAACGGCGCAGCGCAGGGCGAATTTGGCGACACCTACACGGACAACCTTGATGATAAGGTCACGGTCACGGGTCTCAAGGGCACCGACGCGCTGACGAGCATCACGCTGAACGGCAATGAGACGAACGTCAGCGTATACGATAACAAAATCACTGCAAGCGGCGCGGTCATCGGTAATGCCACCAATAACTATAACATCACCTACGCATTCGGCAAATTGACGATCACCAAGGCGTCGCTGATCATCACCATCCGCGGCAACGTGGCGGAATATGAATACGACGGACAGCCGAAGACGGTCTCCGGCTACACGGTTGAGATCACCGGCTTCAAGGTCAACGGAGAAGAGATCGATCTGACCACCGTTTCGTATAATGAGAATGGTGTCGCAACCGGCGACGTAGAAGCACCGCAAGGCTTTGAGCTGAAGCTGGCGACCGGCGTCACCGTAAAGCGTACGGAAACCGATCCGAATACGTACCCGATGGGTCTTGCCCAGAGCAGCTTCGAGTACGATGCGTTCACGGCGGCGTACGGCAACAACTACACGATCCAGTTCAACGTCATCGACGGCGAACTGAAGATCAACCCGACGGATCTGCCGATCAAGATCACGTCCGCAACGAAGGAGTGGCCGTACGACGGACAGCTCCATAAGGAGGACGTTTACACGGTCACCTACACGACTACCGCGCAAACAACAGGCAATGAGTCGACGGAACCCGAAACCATTTCGATCACGGCGGGCGAAGGCTCGAACGGTCTCATCTTCACGCTCCCGACGGGCGACAAGATCACGATCACGTCGACCGCGGCGGGCGTCAGAGACGTTTCCGACAACCAGCAGGACAACAACACGTTCAGCTACGTTATCGACAATCAGGGCTTCTACACCAACGTCACGACGGAATACGGCGAGCTGTCGATCACGCCGATCAACGTCACGGTCACCCTGCACGGCAACACCGGCACGGCGCCCTACGACGGCGAAGGTCATACGACCACCGGCTACACGGTCGACAGCATCCAGATCGACGGCGTCGACACGACGCTGTATCAGGAGGCCGACTTCGGTCTCGTGAGCGGCAAGACCGCTTCCGCGACCCGTACGCACGTGGTCGAGGGTGAAGACGCGACCGGCAAGACCTATATGGGCCTTACCAATGCGGACTTCGAGAACAAGAACACGAACTTCGCAACGGTCACCTTCGTCTACACCGATGGCTGGCAGGAGATCACGCCTGCGACGCTGACGATCGTAACGGAAAGCGCGAACCGTGAATACAACGGCACAGCGCTGACGGCGCCTGGCAGCATTAGCGGCTTCGTAACACCGGAAGGCGGCGAAGAAGAGACGGCGACGTTCACGGTGACGGGAACGATCACGAACGTGGGCGAAGTACCGAACAGCTACAGCCTGGTGTGGAACGGCACGGCGACGGAGAGCGACTACACGCTGAGCGAGAGCATCGGCACGCTGAAGATCACGACGAGCAGCAAGGTGCTGAAGGTCGAATCTGCAAGCGACACATGGACGTATGACGGCAACGCGCATACGAAGTACGAATACACGGTGACGTACGGCGACGACGAGACGTACACGGTAACGATCGCGGAAGGCGCAGCGACGGGTACGGTCAAGCTGAGCACGGGCGATACGGTAACGATCACGCCCGCGGCGACGGCAACGATCACGCACGTAGCCGAGACGACGGTGAACAACGCGTTCACCTGGGACGTTGAGAACGCGACGTACTACACGAAGGGCGAAGACGTTGTCGGTACGCTGAGCGTAACGCCTGCGACGCTGACGATCACGACGCAGAGCGCGAACAAGGAATACGACGGCGATCCGCTGACAGCGGAAGGCAGCATCAGCGGATTCGTGAACAACGAGACCGCGACGTTCACGGTAACGGGAACGATCACGAACGTGGGCGAAGTACCGAACAGCTACACGCTGGTATGGGACGGCACTGCAGTCGAGAGCGACTACGAGCTGGACGAGACGATCGGCGAACTGGAAGTGACGACGAGCGAGAAGGCGCTGTATGTCGAATCCGCTGACGGCGAATGGACGTACGACGGCAATGCGCACACGAACAAGACATACAAAGTCCACTTCGGCGACGAGACGATCGAAGGCGAAGAGGGCCAGGTTGAGTTCACGCTTCCGACGGGCGACAAGGTAACGATCACGCCTGCAGCGACGGCGACGATCACGCACGTAGCGGAGAGCGACGTAGACAATGCGTTCACGTGGACGGTCGCGAACGAAGGCTTCTACACGAAGGGCACCGACGTTGTCGGCAAGCTGACGATCACGCCGAAGGCAGTGACGGTCACGGCACAGAACCATACCTTCGCCTACACCGGCGGACCGCAGACCTGGCCGAAGTACGACGTTGATGGACTGGTCGGCGATGACGAGATCACGGCGGTAATCGACGGCACCATCACGTTCCCGAGCGAGAGCCCGGTTCCCAACATTGTCGTTAGCTACGAGTTCACGACGGGCACGCCGGGCAACTACAGCGTCACGACCGTTAACGGTGAGCTGACCATGACGAACGCAGAAGCGGAGATCACGATCACCGCGGCGAGCGACGAATGGACGTACGACGGCGAATCGCATCAGAATACGACGGTCACGGTCACGGAAGGCGAACTGCTTCCGGGCGATGAGCTGGTAGCAGTCGCAACGGGCAGTGTAACGAACGTAGCGGATACGGCGAACGGCAACAACCCGATCGCGGCAGGCTACAAGATCATGCACGGCGGCGAAGACGTGACGGAAAACTACGCGATCACGGCGGTTGCCGGCA
>JAEEGF011081430.1_pt1 | contig 23995 bp, 21 predicted proteins | sample 9134171 | NCBI WGS metagenome assembly JAEEGF01 (sample SAMN16246542, study PRJNA631951) | gut metagenome | biome: gut microbiome; feature: rumen; material: AP-attached | host: Bos | place: Iran: Karaj | collected 2018-10
AAGTGCTGATGGCGTGTTCTATTTCCGAGATACGGATGAACTCGTCGGCAGAGTGGCTGCGTGAAGAATCGCCAGGACCCAGTTTGAAGGAGGGGAAGGGCATCAGTGCCTGATCGCTGAGCGTGGGAGAGCCGAAGGGCTTCATACCCATGGCGATGCAACGCTGTACCAACGGATGGTCCTCAGGGATGCATGACGAATGGAGACGGAAAGAACGGGCCTCAAGACGACACTTCTGCATCTTCTTGCGCAGGAACTCGAAGAGGAACTCGTTCTGGTAATATTCGTTCGTACGCACATCGATCACGAAATGCAGATGATCGGGGATGACATTGTGCTGGGTGCCGGCCTCGACAACGGTCACCGTCATCTTTGTGGGTCCTAACAACGGGCTGACCTTGCGGAACTGGTAATCGCGAAGGTAGACGAGGTCGTCGAGGGCTTCATAGATGGCGTTCACGCCCTCCTCACGGGCTGCATGACCGCTGACGCCATCGGCATAGCCATCAATCACCATCAGTCCTTTCTCGGCGATGGCGGGCTGCATGCCGGTGGGTTCACCGACAATGGCGACATCGATGTTCGGCAGGTGAGGCAGAACACGGCTGAAACCATCCTGACCCGACACCTCTTCCTCGGCAGAGGCCACCCAGAGCAGATTGTAATTGCGGGGCCTGTGGAGCAGGATGCGGTAAGCTTGAAGCAAGGAAACCAAGCCGCCACCACAGTCGTTGGAGCCCAGACCATAGAGCGTGTCGCCCTCGATAACAGGACGGTACGGATCGCGTGTCCAGGATGCAACGGGCTTGACGGTATCGATATGGGCATTGAGCATGACGGTAGGACGGTTGTTGTCCCAATCGGGACAGCCTACCCAAAGATTGTTGCCTTCACGGCCATGGGGTAGTCCCCAATGATCCAGATACCGGCTTAACAGATCAGCGGCACGCGTTTCATTCCTGCTCACGGAAGGCGTCGCAATCAGTGCCTTCAGCAGCTCTATAGCATCGTTTGTGTAATCTCTGAACTCCATATCCACTCTAAACTATAAACTCTAAACTCTCAACTCTCAACTCTCAACTCTTCACTTTCCCAGCCAGACCATCGGGTTCAGTGGCGTATTGCCGCGACGGAGCTGGAACTGCATGATACCATCGCCTCCGATTCTGCCAAGGGTCTGACGCGCTGATACCTTCTGACCGCTGATGACACTGACACCTGCCAGATTGGTATAGACTGTGCGGTAAGTGCCGTGGGAGATGATGACCACCATAGCGCCATCATAACCGAACACGGATGTCACCTTGCCATCGAACACGGCGCGGGCATAGGCGCCGGGCTGGGCTTTGATCTTGATGCCCTTGTTATCCAGGGATATATTGCCCTTGATGCCATCGACGGAGTACTGTCCGAAACGATTGACAATCTTATAGCCTCCTGTCAGGGGCATGGGCAGACGGCCACGATTACTCTCAAAGCTGCCTCCCAGCTTACGGTCTTCGGTAGAGACAGTCCAGTCGCTCTCTTCTTTTGCCTTGCGCTTCTCCTCGACGATCTCTTTCTCGCGGGCCTTGGCCTCTGCTGCGGCCTTCCGCTCTTCCTCCCTACGGGCACGCTCTGCCTTGCGGGCAGCCTCCTCAGCCTTACGCTTCTCCTCTGCACTCTTGCGGGCAGCAGCACGGGCTTCGGCCTTGGCCTTTTCCTCGCGGGCCTTGGCCTCTGCTACGCGACGGGCATTCTCACGGGCAGCAGCCTCTGCAGCGGCTTTCTTTCGGGCCAGCTCTTCGGCGCGTTTCTTGGCGGCGGCTTCTGCGGCTTTCCGTTTCTGCTCAGCCTCGGCTTTGGCTTTGGCACGGGCTATCTCCTCTTCAATCATCTTGTCGATGCGGGCGTTCAGCTCGGCATCTTTCTTCTGCTGCTGACTGATGATGTCCTGTATCTGCTTCTGCTGCTTCTGCAGGGAAGTGACTACATTCTGCTGCTCCTGTTGTTTACCCTCCAGGGCCTTCTTCTCCTGTTCGTCACGGTGAAGGAGGTCGTTTTTCTGGCGCTTGGTGGCAGACAACTCATCAGCGGCCTTGCTCACCTCAATCTTCATTGCCTCTACAGCCTCGCCCTGTGCCCGCTGATAGATGGCGTATTCACGCACAAAGCGCAGTCGGCGGTACATCTGGGAGAAATTGTTGGCACTGAAGATAAACATCAGACGATTCTCGATGTTACGGTTCCGGTGGATGTAGCTCAGCGACTTCAAGAAACGCTGTTTACGGGTCTCGAGTTCCTGCTCCAGCACACGGATGTGCTTATTCAGCTCATCGATATTGCCATCGAGTCTGCCGATATCGTGGCGGATGGTGTCAATCGTCTTGCGCTTGTCGTTGATCTCGTTGTTGATGACCAGCAAGGTCTGGAGGCGCTGCTTGACATTACGCTCGTTTTCGGCAAGTTTCCGCTTCTGCTCCTGGATATTCTTCTGGATCTTCTGGCGCTCGTTCTTCAGACTCTGTACGGTGACGGCTGGCTGCTTGGTTGTTTTTTTCTGAGTACTCTGAGTTTTCCGATTACTCTGAGTTTTCCGATTACTCTGAGTTTTCTGAGTACTCCGAGTTTTCTGAGTTTTCTGAGTGCTCTGAGGTTTCTTGCCAGCAACGGTCTTGGTGGTGGTCGTCTTTCGCTTGACAGAAGAGGTTTTCTTCTGCTGGGCGGGAACAACCATCACCATGCACAGACAGAGTAGCAGGGTGAACAGACGGTTCATCTGTGATTACAAAGACATGAAGCGGTTCAGGATCTCGTCGATCGTCACCTCGCGGTATTTGTTAGAGACTTCTGTACGGGTCTCCCACTCGCTGTCGTGCTTAATATAGTTGAGTGTCATACCGAGCTTCACTTCCTTATTCGGGGCAGTGAAAGTGATGGCCGATTTCTTGGGGAACGTTTTGCTGTTCACTTCGTCAAAATCCTGATAGTCCCAATTCAGCTGGGAAACGCTATTGTTGATCTTGTCCTTATACAGCATGTTGGCCATGCGGATCTGACCGTTTGCCTTGCTGGCCAGCCAGCTGTACATCATCTTACCGGCCTCGAGGTTGATCACCATATCGTCGCCGCTCTCAATCATCGTGTACTGGGCGGTATCCACAGGCATAGCGTCTTTGTTGATGCTATACTTGGCAGGGCGTGAAAGCTCGTTCCAGAAGAGGGCCTGCATGGTGTTGAAGTTGATACCGTTGTTGCGCAGGAAGTCCACCTGGACATAGGGAGCCTTCAGGTATTGCTTGTTGATACGGTCCATGATCAGCACGTAGTCGGGCGTGAGCTCGATACGGCCTGCCTCCACGAAACCGAAGGCCATCAGCTGCAGACGGATACAATCGTCGCGCTTCATCTTCAGGTTGCCGGTAAGCGTCAGTTTCTGTGCACCCGTCTCAACAGAGAACTTCACCTTTGACGTGATGAATTTCTGGGTAAGGGCGTTCTCCTGTACTTTTGCGATGAAACCCTTTGTGGCCAACTGATCAGTGGTCAACGGCTTGTTTTCTACTACGGCCTTTTTCTTAGAGGCACATGAACTTAAAAGAAGCGGCAGTGCGAATGCTGCAATTTTTAAAATACCAGTTGCTTTCATTACTTTACGTATTTTTTAAGTTTGATTTTTCGTATTAAGACCTGATTCTCAGGAGCTGTCTTCAGAGCATCCTGCCAGTAGTCGAGCGCTTGGTCTGGCTGCTGGCAGAAAGAATAAATGTCGCCTGCGTGTTCCAGGATCACAGAGTTGTCAACGGAGTCATCCTTGTTCTGCAGGGCCTGGTCGATGTAGATGCGGGCTTCGCTGTAGCGCTGCTGCATAAACAGTATCCAGGCGTATGTATCGAGGTAGGTGGAGTTCTTGGGCTCGGCCTTGATGGTCTTGTAGCTCATCTGTTCGGCCTTGTCGAGCTGCACACCTTCCTCACTGAGATAATAGGCATAGTTGTTCAGACATCCGATGTTGTCGTCCTTCCACTGCAGGCAGGAGTCGTAGGCGGCGTATGCCTCTTCTGCCAGTCCTTTCTGATGGAGGATATCGCCCATCACAGCGTAGAAGTCGGAGACGATATTCGGATTGCTGTTTTCATTGATCACGCCGATACCGTTCTGGAAAGCAGACAGGGCCTCGTCCAGTTTTTCCTGTTTGTAATAGGCGATGCCCTGGTAATAATAGAAGGCCATCTCATCGGGATTATACTGACGTGCAGCCTGACAGAGATCCACGATACGGTTCATGTCTTCTGCCTCCCAGGCATTGGCTACCAGCTGAAGGCGGGCAGCAGAATTGTCGGGGGCGATGTCGAGTACTTGTTCCAAAACGAGGTTGATGCTGTCCTTCGGCATCTTTTTCAGATCCATATAGGTTGCCTGAAGAATCAGCATGTCGGCATCGGGCTGACTGGCGTTCATCTTCCTGAAAAGCGCAAGCACCTTGGTACTGTCACCGCTGTTGGCTTCGCTTGACATGATTTCCTGACGAATCAGATAGACCTTGTTTTCCTGCTGGGTATGACGACTGAGCAGCAGGCGTTCCAACAACGAGTCTGCCGCGATGGAATCTTCCTTGACCAAGTAATAGTTGTGCAAGGCCATCAGAGCGCGGCTGTTGTCGGGCTCTTCCTTCAACACTTGATGAAACACCTCAAGGGCCTGATCCTCGTTACCGTTCATCATCAGGACATCGCCATACAACCCTTGATAGTTTAAGTCGTTGGGGTATTGTCTGGCTAGCTCAGCCATCTCGGCGATAGCTGCCTTCTGATTGCCCATCTGAGTATAGCATTCGCACTTGGCCAGCGACAGACGTTCACTTTTACCGTCGATATTCTCGATACGCTCCAATACGGAGATGGCGTTGGGGTAATCCTTCACCTGCTTATAAAGCTGGAAGAGCAGTTCCAGAAGGTCCTCACGATCCTTATTGCGGTCATAGAGGCGTTCTGTGACACTGATGGCAGCCAGGTATTCCTTCTGACGTATATGGACCTGAGCCAATGTCTCCATGTAGGTTTCGTTGTCCGGATTGAGTTCTGCTGCCCGCTTGAAATGTAGCAGGGAGAGGGAGTCGGCATCGAGGGCGTTGTAATATTGTGCCAGGAAATAATGGGCCTCTGAGGCATTCGGATTGATGTCCAGACAATGGCGCAACAAGTCGAAAGCGGCATCGGAATGGCCTTTCTCCCGTTCCAGAATGGCGTCAAGGAAGAATTGGTCGTATTTCCGCTGGTCTTCTTGGGATAAGGGCTCGATGACGGGAGCTACGGGCTTCTGGGCCGTGCCGCAGGAAAGGAAAAGGTAAGAGGTGAGAGGCAAGAGGTAAGAGAATACTCCTACCGCCAAAAACCTCCGCATAGATCCATTATGTTTTTTTCTCCTGAACATTTTCTTTGAGCTTCTTCTCGCTAATTTACATTTCTCTTACCTCTCACCTCTCATTTCACTCCCGTATGTCCGTATCCGCCTTCACCACGAACTGTCTCGTCGAGTACCTCAACGGCTTCAAAATCAGCCTGTTCGTGACGGGCAATCACCATCTGGGCAATGCGCTCACCGTCTTCCACCACAAAGTCCTCTTGCGAGAGATTGATTAAAACGACACCAATCTCACCGCGATAGTCGGCATCAATCGTGCCAGGGGAGTTTAGGACCGTAATGCCTTTTTTCAGCGCTAGTCCACTACGTGGACGAACCTGTGCCTCATAGCCTGCAGGCAGTGAGATGTGAAGACCTGTGGGGATGAGACGCCGCTCTAATGGCTTCAGCGTGATGGCCTCATCGAGATTGGCCCTGAGGTCCATGCCCGCACTCTGACTGGTGGCGTATTGTGGCAGTGGTTGATGGCCTTTGTTTACTACTTTTATTGTCAACATGTTTTCGAAAATTCATTTAATAATGTGCAAAGGTAAGCATTTTATGCCATAGATTGTGCAGATTAACACCTATTAACGTTGTTTTTATGGAAAATATTGTAACTTTGCGGCCAAGTTATGATGAATTGGCTGCAATTAATATCCAACAAGCGTCTCGGACAGGAGCATAAGCACCCCGAGCGCCACGATGATCGGACAGAGTTCAAACGCGACTATGACCGTTTGATTTTCTCGGCTCCTTTCCGTCGTCTTCAGAACAAGACACAGGTATTTCCTTTGCCTGGAAGTGTGTTTGTACATAACCGTCTGACCCACTCTTTGGAGGTGGCCAGCGTGGGCATGTCGCTGGGCAATGATGTCGCCCGTCAGCTCACCATCCGGCATCCGGAGTTGGAGAATACGCTTTTCTCTGAGATTGGACAGATCGTGGCAACGGCCTGTCTGGCCCACGATATGGGTAATCCACCCTTTGGACATAGTGGTGAGAAGGCCATTCAGACCTATTTCACCGAAGGACCGGGTAGCGGACTGCAGCGTGAGGTCAGTCATCAGTTCTGGGATGATATCACTCACTTCGAAGGCAACGCCAATGCCTTCCGCCTGTTGACCCATCAGTTCAAGGGTCGGAGAGCGGGCGGATTTGTCATGACTTATTCCATGTTGGCAAGTATCGTAAAATATCCTTTCTCCTCGTCTGCTTCGGGCAAGAAAGGAAAGTTCGGATTCTTTAATTCAGAACGCGATATTTTTAGAAGGATTGCCGATGAATTGGGGATTATTTGTCAGTCTGAGCCTGGTGATCCCCTGAAATATGCCCGCCATCCACTTGTGTATCTGGTGGAGGCAGCTGATGATATCTGTTATGAGATCATGGACCTCGAGGATGCACACAAACTTAAAATTCTTTCATATGAAGAAACAGCTGGACTGCTGCTAAGTTTCTTTGATGAGACAATCCGTGAAAAGATCCTGCAGCGCATCATCGACGAAGGACTGACTGATGACAATGAGAAGATCGTTTACATGCGTGCCTGTGTCATCGGAATATTGGAAAGCGAGTGCGTGAAGGTGTTTGTAGAACACGAAGACGATCTCCTCAACGGCACCTTTGAGGGTGCGCTCATCGATCATATCGCACCTCAGCCATGTGAGGCTTATAAACACTGCGCTGCCCTTTCTGTCAAGCGCATCTACAAGAGCCGGCCTGTGCTCGATGTGGAGTTGTCGGGTTATAAGATCATGGAGACACTGATGACGCATTTCATCGAGGCGGCTCATCATCCCGATCGCTTCTACTCAAAACAACTCATCAGCCGCGTCAGCAGTCAGTATGATATTGATTCTCCTGACCTTGAGACGCGACTGATGGCTGTCATCGATTATATCAGTGGCATGACCGATGTCTATGCCCTCGATGTGTATCAGAAAATATGCGGCATATCCCTGCCCATCGTTTGATGATTATGCGATGTCGATCTGTCTCGACAGTTTCACTTTCTCTTCAACGAGCTTAGGCAGTTCGATGGTGAGAACACCGTGCTCTACCTTGGCGGAGATATCCTCCTTCTTCACATCGTCGGGCAGGATCAGCGTCTGCTCGTACTTTGAATAAGAGAATTCGCGACGCAGGTAGCGCGTGTTCTTGTCCTCTTCCTTCTGGGTTGTCTTCTGCTCCATCTTGATAATCAGGTTGCCCTCATCATTGATGTGTACATTGAAGTCCTCCTTTTTCATGCCCGGTGCAGCTACTTCTACCGTGTAGGCTTTGTCGTTTTCCTTTACATTGATGGCCGGTGCTGTACAATTAGCTTTCGGCATGAAATCTGTGTCAAACAAATCGTTAAACACTGATGGAATCCAACTGTTTGTTCTCATAACTGGCATCATAATTGTTACCTCCTAATTCTATTTTTAAAGATTAAACATGTTGCATTTTTTTTTGTGATAGCCTTGCGGTTCACACTAAGCAATATGCAACCTAAATGCCAGAATGATAATGATTGTCATTTTGTCAGAAACGTATGACAGGTTGGCATATTTGAGACAAAAGCCGTCTTTGTAAACAGGGCAACCTATCGAAAAGTGTTAAATATCGTCATTTAACTATTGAATTCTTCTTTTGTTTCGCATCTTTTTCGTAATTTTGCATACTAATCTATAATTATCAGTATATGAAGAATAGAACGAGATGGATGCTAGTCTTTGCTGTGATCCTCTGCATTCATGTAGTGCAGACAGCTTCTGCACAGGACGAGACGATTGTTTTTACGCCTCAGTGGACGGCGCAAGCTCAGTTTGCAGGCTATTATGTGGCTGAGGTCAAGGGCTTCTACCGTGAGGCTGGCGTGAAGGTGAAGATAGAACACCCGTCGCCCACATATCCTGCCATGAGCCGCCTGCGTAACAATAACTGTCAGGCCACGACACTGCAACTTTGCCAGGCGATGGAGATTGTGGACAATGGCATTCCATTAGTCAACATCCTTCAGACATCCATGAACAACGCGATGGTTATCGTATCGGCACGCGGTAAGGATCCGCTGACACAGAAAGGTGCCAAAGTGGGTATCTGGAGCGTAGGTTTCGGACAATTAGCCATCTGCATGAGTATCAAGGACCACCTGGACTACGAGTGGATTCGCTTTGCCCAGAACACTAATCTTTTCGTGGCAGGAGCCCTCGATGCCACGCTGGCCATGAGCTATAATGAGTACTATCAGCTGGTGCAGGCAGGCATTGAGATGAACGACAAGAATGTGTACCGCTTCTGCGATCACGGCTATAACGTGCAGGAGGACGGCGTCTATATGACCCGTGACTACTTCGAAAAGCACCGCGACCAGGCCGTGAAATTTGCAAAAGCCAGCCGAAAGGGCTGGGAATGGGCTGCCCAGCATCCAGACGAGACGCTGGACATCGTTATGCAGTACGTGGATCGCGAACACATCGCCACCAACCGCGTGATGCAACGTCTGATGCTCAAGGAAGTACTGCGCCTGCAGGTGGACCGCGAATCGAAGAAGCGCGAGTTCCGCCTTCGTCCCGACATGGTGCAGCAGGCCAGCCACCTGATGGTGGAGAACAAGATGCTCTCTCGCGAAATCACTTACAACGAATTAATGGACAAATAATGATGTTAATAAAACAACGAATTAAAACGAATGACACGAATTATACGAATTCATTTTTAGAATCAGTACAATTCGAAATAATTAGCGCAATTCGTGAAATTCGTCTAAATTCGTTGTCGAAAAAAATATAGAGGTATGAAGGAAATCTTTGAATATATCCGTCGGAAACTGTCAGTGAGGGTTAGCCTGTGGGTGGTATTGTTTGCTGCCATCATCTTCAACGTCGCCCTCGGTTTCCTGTTTTACCAGGCCCGTGATACCGTGCGCCAGGAGGCTATCAGTCGCGCCACGCAGATTCTGGATAAGACCTCGCAGCGTGTAGAGGGCATCCTGAACCGCGTCGAGGTAGCCTCAAACATGACCAAGTGGCTCGTGCAGCGTCATCCCAACAAGGCCGACTCAATGTTTGTCTACAGCCGGAGCATGTTACAGAACAACCCCGACTTCTACAATTGCTCCATCGCCTTCGAGCCAGACTATTTCAAGGATAAGGGCCGCTATTTTTCTGCCTACACCAAGCACATCGGCGACAGTCTCCGCACCATACAGGGCGGTAGCGACAATTACCAATACTTCTATACGGACTGGTATCTCATGTCCTCCTTGCTCGACAAACCGTGCTGGACGGAGCCTTATATGGATTTTGATGTGGCATCGAACACCAGCGAGATGGTGACCAGCTACTGCCAGACCATCAATGATGAGAACGGACAAAAGATAGGTGTCATCAATACCAGCCTCTCTCTGACTTGGCTTTCGCAAACCATCTCAGCCGTCAAACCCTATCCTAACTCCTACAGCATCATGATAGGCCGAGGCGGTACCTACTTCGTTCATCCAGACACCACTAAGATTACTCGTCAGACCATCTTCACCCAGACCATCGAGACACAAGATACTGCCATGATCGCTTTAGGTCACGCCATGCAACACGGTGAGGAGGGTGTGAAGGAGATGGACATTGACGACATGCATTGCTATGTCTTCTATAAGCCCCTCGGTCAGACTGGCTGTTCGATGGCCATCGTCTGCCCCGAGAAAGATATCTTTGGCGGATTTGACCGCTTGCGTCGCACCGTCATGACCATCGTTGCTGTCGGCCTGCTGCTGATGCTCTACCTGTTCATCCGCATCATTACCCGCGAACTGAAGCCCCTGCGACGTCTGGCCAAGGAGGCAGAGACGATCGCCTCTGGAAAACTGGATGCCGAACTGCCCGATTTCCAGCGTGTCGACGAGATCGGCCAGTTGAGCCACTCATTCGGCAATATGCAGCAGTCACTGGTGAAATACATCGAGGAACTGAAGGACACCACCGCGCAGAAAGCCTCGATTGAGAGTGACCTCCGCATCGCCAGCGACATACAGATGGGTATGCTGCCTGAGAATTTCCCCACCAAGGCCGACCATGACGATGTGCAGCTCTATGCATCGCTGACCCCCGCGAAGGAGGTGGGTGGTGATCTGTTCGACTTCTACTTCCGCGATGAGAAGCTCTTCTTCTGTATCGGCGATGTCTCGGGTAAGGGTGTGCCCGCCTCTCTGTTCATGGCCGTCACACGCTCAGTTTTCCGTACCGTCTCAGCCCATGAGTCGATGCCTGATCGCATCATGACCACCATTAACAAGACCATCGCCGACATGAACAAACGCAATATGTTCGTCACCCTCTTCGTCGGTGTGCTCGATCTGCCCACAGGCCGTCTGCACTACTGTAATGCCGGTCACGATGCACCGCTGCTCGTAGGTGCTGGCGTCGGTGAACTGCCCTGCGATCCCAACATCCCCGTTGGCTTCATGCCCTCGTGGAAGTATTCGTTGCAGGAGGCACAGATTTTCACCGGCACCACCATATTCCTTTTCACCGATGGACTAACGGAAGCGATGGACGCGGACTACGCGCAGTTCAGCATGCAGCGCGTCAACGATACGGCCTTCAAGGCCCTCTCCCAGCAAAAGCAGGAGCCAAAGCAGATCATCGAGATCATGACCGATGCCGTCCACCAGTTCGTGGGCAATGCCGAGCAGAGCGACGACCTGACCATGATGGCCATCCAGTACATCCGTCAGCAGAGTGACGTACTGATGCGCAAGAGCCTCGTACTGCTCAACGATACCAAGGAAGTTCCAAAGCTGGCAAACTTCGTGGATGAGGTTTGCGAGGCCGTGGGATTAAGTCCCGAAGATACCTCCCAGGTAAAACTCGCCATCGAGGAAGCTGTTGTCAACGTGATGAACTACGCCTACCCGCCGGGCACGCGCGGTGATCTGACCATTGAGGCCGCATCGAACGATGTGCGCCTGAAGTTCACGATCATAGACTGCGGCAAGCCCTTCGACCCGACGGTCCAAGATAAGGTAGACACCACGCTTCCTGCTGAGGAACGCCGTATCGGTGGTCTGGGCATCCACATCGTGCGCCAGATGATGGACTCCATCAATTATGAGCGCATGGATAACCTCAATGTGCTGACACTGAGAAAGAAGTTAAACAACAATAAATAAAAACGAAAATGAAAACAACAATTCAAGAACAAGACGGCAACATGGTTGCCATTCTGGAAGGCAATCTCGATACCGCTGCCGCTGTTGAAACCGAAAAGGCATTGAGTCCGTTGAAGGAAGTGGAGGGTAAGGACATCATCCTCGACTGTACAGACCTGGCGTATATCTCATCAGCTGGTCTGCGCATCTTCCTTGGCCTCCTGCAGAATGCACAGGGGAAAGGCGAGCATGTCTATATCAGAAACATCAACGACAACGTCCGCGCCATCTTCACCATCACCGGCTTCAGTAACATCTTCGAGTTCAAGTAAAAAAGATGGGAAAGACAGTAAAACTGGATCCACACGGCGAGGCCCTGCTGCAGCAGTACCGCGACCTGCGCCCCACGCTAGACAAACTGTCGCAGGAGGCTTACAACCTGCTGAGCCAGGCACTGCGCGAGCAGGATATCTACGTTACCGCCATCGAGCACCGCGTGAAGACCGAGAAGTCACTGGCAGGGAAACTGGAACTGAAGGGCGCGAAATACAAGACCATCGACGATATCACCGACCTTGTGGGCATGCGCATCATCACCTTCTACAGCGATGAGGTCGACAAGGTGGCAGCCATCGCCAAGAACGTCTTCGACATCGACTGGAAGGAGAGCGTCGATAAGCGCAAGCTGCACGAGCTGAACAGCTTCGGCTACAACTCGCTGCACTACATCTGTCGGCTTAAGACCGGCGGACCGCGCTTCGAACTACAGATGCGCACTGCCCTGCAGCACGTGTGGTCGACCATTGAGCACGACACCGGCTATAAGGGCGACGTGAAGATTCCAAACCACTACAAGCGGCAGTTCAGTCGCTTGGCAGGTATGATGGAACTGTTAGACGACGAGTTCAGCCGTCTGCGCACGGCACTCACCGACTACCGCCGTCAGACACTAGCACTGGTCAAGAACGGACAACTCGACGATGTGCCGCTGTCCCGCGAGACCTTCCGAGGCTATCTCGACCTGAAGCCCTTCGACCGTCTGAACCGTCGCATCGCTGCTGTCAACCAAGCCGAGATCTATCCTGTCTCGGTGATGTCATACATCAAGGTGCTCGAATCCTTCGGACTGGAGACCCTCGGCGACGTGCAGCGTTTCATCGATGAGAACAGCGACGATGCCTACCAGCTGGCACTCTCGCAGCTGGCCATCACCGACCTCGACCTGCTCTCTTCCAATACAGCCTTACAGTATCTTTGCCTGGTCTATGTGCTGAAGCACGGCGGCGGGCGCGACGGTCTGAAATCGCTCTACGACATCATCAATGGCGAAAGCGAGGCCAACGCCATCGTTGCTGATCTGATGATGGAACAAGCTAAGACACTACCGTTTATGCAATCAAAGAAATAAAGAATAGGATTATGAACAAGAACGAGAAATATGTCATCACAATCAATCGTGAGTTAGGAAGCGGCGGTCGTACTGTTGGCCGCAAGTTGGCAGAGAAGTTAGGGGTGGCGTTCTACGATAAGGCACTCATCAAGGCCTTGCAGGAGAAGTTCCACCTCACCGTCAATGAAATTGAGCGACTGAAGGGTGAAAAGAAGGACTTATGGAGCGAAATCAAACGCATCATGCAGATAGGTCCGGGTATGAGCGCCAACTACTATCTGCCGCAAAAGGGTAGTGGCGCTGATCTGCTGGACACCAAGGAGATATTTCAGGCTGAAACACTGATTTTGCAGGACATCGCTGCAGAGGAGTCATGCGTCGTAGCTGGCCGTAGCGGTTTCTACGTTTTCCGCGAGCATCCTAATCACTTGAGTATTCTCATCCAGGCCTCAATGCCTTTCCGTCTGGAGCGGGTGATGCGCAAACAAAATCTGACGGAGGAGCAGGCCCGCAAAATCATTGATAAGGTGGACAATATGCGAGAGAACTACGTGAAGGAATACACCAAGACCTCGCGTTACGACACTCGCAACTACGACCTCGTCATCTCTGCCGATGGCAAAAGTGAGGACGAAATCGTGGACATCATTATGCATTTTATCGGATAAAACTAGGAATAGTGACCGCAGTATGAATTATAAAAAGCTATTTACTACCGCTCTGCTGGCTATAGCCCTGCAGACCTCCGCACAGGAGCAGTTGTATGTTGGCGGCGATATCTCGCTGCTGCCCACCTACGAGGAACATGGCGCCAATTATATGGATAAGGAAGGACAGAAGATTACCGATCTGTTGTCGTTCTTAAAAGAACAAGGTATGAATGCTATGCGCGTACGCTTGTTCGTTGACCCGAGCAGGGCATCGGCAGAGCATAAGGGACAGGGTGTGCGTCAGGACCTCGACTATGTGAAGAAACTGGGCAAGAAGATCAAAGATGCCGGCCTGAAGCTGATGCTCGACTTCCATTATAGCGATACGTGGGCGGACCCTGGTCATCAGGCTACGCCATACCTGTTTATATCTGTAAATACGCCGGCAACATCTTATATATATACCTACACCAAGGACTGTCTGGAACAAATGAAGGCTGTAGGTGCTACTCCCGACTTCATCCAGACGGGCAATGAGATTTCGTGGGGTATGATGTATGACGTCGGTTGCAAACTGGAAGCCAAGAGTGATTGGAGCGGCTATAAGGATACGAACTGGGATAACTTCTCTACAGCGCTGAAGAATGCGGGAAAAGCCTGTCGTGAGGTCTGTCCTGAGGCCAAGATTATTATCCATACTGAACAGGTGGGGAATACGCCGCTGGTCACCGATTATTACAAACGGTTGCAGCAGTATGACATCGACTATGACATCATCGGAACCAGCTATTATCCCTATTATCATGGTAATCTGACACAGTTGAACAAGACGCTCACGGCTTTCGAGACACAATTCCCCAGCAAGAAGATAATGGTGGTGGAAACGGGGTGCTCCTACCGTGAGAAGGTTGGCGACAACAATCAAGGCTATCCGCTCACATACGAGGGTCAGCGGCAGTTTACGGCCGATCTGATAACGACGCTGAAATCGCACCAGAACGTGAACGGATTGTTCTGGTGGTTCCCCGAGGCCAACGAATATGGACTCAACTGGTACACGGAGCGAGTTACGGATGGTTGGTATAATGCAGGCCTCTTCGACAACAAGACAGGCCAAGCTCTGCCCGCCCTTTATGAGTTGAAGAACTTTTCGGGCGGCAGTACCAGACTCAGCTACGTTACCCTTAATGGTACAGATGATGACTATTGGTATACCATCAGCGGCATTCGCAGTTTCTCTGTCCCTTCCAAACCAGGGCTATTTATCCATAACGGTCAGAAAGTGACCATCAGGTAGATGCTATCAGCATTTGCCTAACTCGTGATAGGAGTAATACTGGCCATCGGTCACGATGACATGATCCATGAAATGGATGCGCATCACCTCGCAGGCTTTCTGGATGCTTTTGGTGAGTTCATCGTCAGCACGACTAGGTGTCAGGTTGCCTGAAGGATGATTGTGGCATACGGCCAGAATGGTGGCATTGGCAAGCACCGCCTCGCGGATGATGATCCGGATATCAACCGCCGTTTCCGTGATGCCACCATGTGAGATACGCACCTTCTTGATCAGACGGTAGTGCTGGTTCAGAAGTAATACCCAGAACTCTTCTACATCGAGGTCTTGCATCAGGTGATGCATGTGCCGATAGATTTTGGTCGCTGTGCTGAGGTCGGGACGTTCCTCAGGCGTTTCTGCCTGGCGGCGCTTACCGAGTTCACAGGCTGCTAGGATAGTGATGGCCTTGGCCTCACCGATGCCTTTGTACTTACAAAGCTCGATGATGCCCTTCTTACCAAGGGTGTTGAGGTTGTTGTTGCAATCGGCGAGTATGCGCTTCATCAACTCTACGGCACTTTCATCGGGAGAGCCCGAGCCAATCAAGATAGCCAATAACTCGGCATTGCTCAGTGCCTCAGTACCGAGGTCTGCCATTTTCTCACGAGGGCGGTCTTCACGTGCCCATTGATTGATGTTGAGTTTTTCCATAGGAGTAAATTAGTGATTAAAAATTAATGATTAATAATTATGATTACTCGATACCCTTGGATGTTTTTATGATTTTTGTTAGGATTCGAATAATGGAATTATTGTCATCTATCAAAGAGTTGTATTGTATTTCTGTGATGTAACCGCCTTTGTAAATCCGGTTTAGCCAGAATAAGGTTTCATTAGCTTCTTTTAAAGCAATGCTTAATTTGCTAATAAAGTCCATTCGACTCTGTGCAAATTTGCTTTCAGAAACATTCGCACCAATGCTTGTACCACTTCTTAATATCTGTTTTGATAATATCTTTTCCTTTTTCTTATCAATTAGAAATTGATACAAGCGAATGATTCTGTCTGAAAAATCCTCAGTCTTTGTTATAATGATGTTTTCTTTTCTCTGTAGCATAGTCTAAGGTAATCATAATTTTTAATTATTCATTATTAATTCTTAATTATAAAAGTTCTTCTCGAACGCTTGGAATTCGTCTTTCTTCAGTATACATCGCTTCCACCAGGATTCGATGAAGCCGAGGCCGTAACCCATCAGTTGGACGAAGGCCGCAGGGATGGAAAGCAGACCTACCCATAGGCTGCGGTTGCGGATGCTGGAGTCGATGAAAATGATGAGGGAATAGAAAAGCAGGGGCAGTAAGGCGAGCACACAGAACACGAAACCTACGCCTTGATGCATGTTGTCGGTAGAACGAAGGTTGTTGGCATCGAGCCATTCGCCTTCGGCATATAGGGCTGCTCCCAGCGCGAAGAGCAGGATGCATGCAATCACGCCAAGTGTAAAGACGGTGGGTAGCAGGTGGACGAGTTTCAAGGTGCCGGGATGGCGTTTCATCAGGTTGATACGGGCAATGCCGCTGTTGTATACCTGCCGGAAAAACTTGCGGAAGTCCGTACGGCGCTTGTGCCATACCCAGGCGTCAGGGAATAGGCGCGGTTGATAGCCTGCCTCGACGATACGGTAGGAGAAATCGATATCCTCGCCGAAGCGCATCTTCGTAAAGCCGCCCAGCTCCAGATAGACGTTACGACGGATGCCCATGTTATACGAACGGGGATAAAATTTGTCAAGTTTGGCCTTGCCGCCTCGGATGCCACCCGTGGTGAAGAAGGAAGTCATCGAGTAGGAAATGGCTTTCTGTACAGGGGTGAATGAGGGGTGTGCAGCATCAGGACCGCCAAAGGCGGCAAAGTTTGAAGTCTGATGGCTGATGGCTGAGTCGACGGCGGCGAGATAGCCTTCTGGCAAAACCACGTCGGAGTCGAGGATAATCAGCCACTCACCGTTGGCGCGTTCCGCACCATAGTTACGGCTCTGCCCCGGGCCGCTGTTCTCCTTAGCATAATAATGCAAAGCAAGGATGTCTGCGTATTTATCGCAAACATCCTTGCAAGGTTTTACCGAACCATCCTCCACGATAATAACCTCGAAATCCTTTTGTGTTTGATTAGATAGGCTTTCGAGGAGTTCGTCCACTTCGTCAGGACGATTGTATACGGGGACGATGATCGAGTATTTCATTTACTCTTTCACGCGGTTCAGATAGCTGCCGTCGCGGGTGTCAACCTGAATCAGGTCGCCCTCGTTGATAAAGAGGGGCACGCGAACCTCAACGCCAGTCTCCAGAGTAGCGGGCTTCAAGGTGTTGGTAGCGGTATCGCCCTTGATGCCTGGCTCAGAGTGAACAACACGGAGGTTGGTCTTAACAGGCATTTCGGCATAGAGGATGGTGCCGTCGGTGGTGTCGCTGACAACCTCCACGATATCACTCTCCTTCATATACTCATGACCGATAACGAGCTCGTTGTCGATGGGAATCTGCTCGAAGGTCTCCTGGTTCATAAAGATACGACCGCTCTGGTCCTCATAGAGATACTGATAGGGACGACGCTCGATAACCACATCCTCGAGCTTCTCACCGATGTTGAAACGGCGCTCCAGCACGCGACCGTCAGAAACGTTCTTGACCTTGATGATCATAATTGTGTTACCCTTACCTGGTTTGCGGTGCTGGAAATCGATGCAAACCCAAATGCTTCCGTCCATACGAATGGCGGTGCCTTTTTTAATGTCTTGTGAATTAATCATATACCTAAAAATGTTACTTTTATATCGTTTTCGGGTGCAAAGTTACGCAAAATCTCGAAAAAAACATAAAAACTTGAACTAAATTTCGCATATTTCTTGCGTAATTCAAAAGAAATGAGTACTTTTGCACCCCAAATCGTTGAAAAAGTAACAAATAAATAGTAAAAAAGCAATGAAGAGAACATTTCAGCCGCACAACCGCCGTCGCGTGAACAAGCACGGCTTCCGTGAGAGAATGGCCACCAAGAATGGTCGCCGCGTTTTGGCTGCACGTCGCGCCAAAGGTCGTAAGAAGTTAACTGTTTCTGACGAGAACCACGGAAAGTAATTTCCTCATTTTCGCAGAAAATGACGCTAAAATAGAAAGAAGTAGAGATTTTCTTTGCTTCTTTTTATTTTTTTGTCCTTTTGCTTTGTTTTTTGCTCGCTTATTCGTAACTTTGCAGCCATGAAGACAAAGGAATTCTTTGGAAAGTTTCTGAACGGCTATCTCCTAGGTAATCTTCTGGCGATGGCATTGGTTATCGTGGCTCTGTGCTTGGGCGTCAAGTACGGACTGGAGTGGTATACCCATCATGGCGAGGGTATCAAGGTGCCCAAGATTGAGGGCATGTCGTTTACCAATGCCAGAACGCTGATATTGGAGGATGGCCTGAATATCATGGTGGCCGATTCGGGCTATAACAAGAAACTGCCTGCCAATTGCATCTTGGCGCAGAATCCGGGACCTGGCACCTTGGTGAAGTCGGGACATACCATTTATGTGACAGTGAATTCGCCGTCCTCTCCTTCCTTTGCCATTCCTGATTTGGTGGATAACAGCAGTTATCGTGAGGCAGAGGCGAAGTTGGCAGCCATGGGATTCAAACTGCTGCCTCCGAAATTGGTGGCGGGAGAAAAAGACTGGGTATACGGCATCCTTTGCCGAGGTCGCAGGGTCTCTGCCGGCGATATGATATCCATAGAAACACCGCTGACGCTGATGATTGGCAGTGGCGAATATGATTCTGAGGATATGGAACTGGATTATATTGAGCCGGAGTATCGTTTGGGTGGAGAAGATGAATCCGAGCTAACCCCTAGTCGCAACTACGAGGAAAGAGACGACTTTGAAGAAATAAAGGAGGCTACGGGACAGTGAGTGAAGTAATGGAGGACATCGAGCTTGATGACGACGAACTGATCGACGCTGGTGAACCTTCCGGCGATGGGGAAACGTTGTATGAGCACTTCCGTATCGAGGTGGATAAGGGTCAGGTGTCCGTACGCATCGATAAGTTCCTAGCTGAACATCAGCCACATTCTAGCCGAAACAGAATTCAGAAAGCTGCCGATGCCGGGTTCATTCACGTAAACGGCAATCCAGTTAAAAGTAATTATAAGGTACGCGCGGGCGATGTCATCACCCTGATGCTCGACCGTCCGCATTATGATACCACCATTGAGCCGGAGGATATTCCTTTGGAGGTGGTCTATGAGGATGACCAGCTGATGGTTATCAATAAGCCTGCGGGGATGGTGGTGCATCCTGGATGCGGCAATTTCAACGGCACCCTCGTCAATGCCATTGCTTGGCATCTGAAAGATTTGGAATCCTACGATCCTAATGACCCTGAGGTTGGACTTGTGCACCGTATCGATAAGGATACCAGTGGCTTGCTGGTCATCGCCAAGACGCCTGATGCCAAGACCTCATTAGGCAAGCAGTTCTTCAACAAGACAACTCATCGCAGTTATAATGCCTTGGTGTGGGGTAATTTTGTGGAAGATGAGGGTAGGATAGAAGGCAACATCGGTCGTGATCCGAAGGACCGACTGCGGATGGAGGTGTTCCCCCCGGATTCTGAGATTGGCAAGCCTGCCGTGACCCACTATCGTGTGATGGAACGCTATGGCTATGTAACGTTGGTAGAGTGTGTGCTTGAGACTGGTCGTACGCACCAGATCCGTGCCCACATGAAGCACATCGGTCATCCACTGTTCTGCGATGAACGCTATGGTGGCTGTGAGATTCGGCGCGGGGAGCGCACGGCCAGCTATAAAGCCTATATCCAGAACTGTTTTAAACTCTGTCCGCGACAGGTATTGCATGCCAGGACACTGGGCTTTGTGCATCCCGTAACAGGAAAGCAGATGGACTTTACATCAGAATGGCCCGAGGATATGGCGGCGCTCATCGATAAATGGAGAAAATATACAAAGGTAAAAGAGTAAAAAGGTAAAAAAGTAAAAGATACAATGAACAAAAGAACTATTGCCATCGTCTGTGGTGGCGACTCATCGGAAAACAAAGTCTCCCTGCGCTCGGCACAGGGGCTCTATTCCTTCTTTGACAAGGAAAAGTACAATGTGTATGTGGTTGAAATGAATGGTTTTGACTGGCATGTGGATCTGCCAGACGGGACTACAACCAAGATAGATCGTAACGATTTCTCGTTTGTTGAGAATGGTCAGAAACGCCTATTCGACTATGCTTATATCACCATTCATGGAACACCTGGCGAGAATGGTAAGTTGCAGGGCTATTTCGATTTGATCGACATGCCTTATTCAACTGGTGGTGTGCTTGTGGAGGCCATGACTTTCGATAAGTTCGTACTGAACAATTATCTTCGTGGCTTTGGTGTGAGTGTGGCCGACTCGTTGCTCATTCGCAAGGGTTATGAGGAAGTGGTCAGCGACGATGAGATTGAGGAGCGCATAGGTATGCCTTGTTTTGTCAAGCCCGCAGCCGACGGTAGCAGCTTCGGTGTGTCAAAAGTGAAGTGTAAGGACCAGTTGGCTCCCGCCATCCGTAAGGCTATTATGGAGAGTCCGGAGGTGATGGTGGAGTCACTGTTGGAAGGAACAGAGATCACCCAGGGCATCTATAAGACCCGTGAGAAGACCGTTGTCTTCCCCATTACCGAGGTGGTAACATCGAATGAGTTTTTCGACTACGATGCCAAGTACAACGGTCAGGTGCAGGAGATCACCCCAGCCCGTATCGCCCCTGAGGTGGCTGAGCGAGTGTCAAAGATTACCGAACATATTTATGATATACTGCATTGTAATGGTATTATCCGCATCGACTATATCGTCTCGAAGGAGGGTAAGATCTCTATGCTCGAGGTGAACACCACGCCTGGCATGACCGCCACAAGTTTCATCCCCCAGCAGGTACGTGCCGCTGAGCTGAATATGGCGGATGTGCTCTCTGACATCGTCGAAAACCAATTAGGCTAATGAGATAAAGCAGATGAAAGTTCCAGAGGAGTTTAGCGAGATAAGACCGTATGAGCCGGAGGAGATGAAGCAGGCCTTTGAGGACTTGCTCAGTGATCGACAGTTTAATGTCATCATGAAAGGCTTTGCGCCTTGGTTGCCGAAGTCGGTACGCAACGGATTGCTGCGATTGGCCTTCACGGGTGTGAAGACACCGCTCGATTTCCAGAAGCGTTTCATGAAGCCCATCGTCAATCACATCATCCGCAAACATACCGATGGCTGTAGCTTTGACGACGCACGACTCACGGGGGCCGGTCCCTGTGAGTCGCGATACACCTTCGTCTCCAACCATCGCGACATCGTGCTCGACTCCGCTTTTCTCGATGTGAAACTTGTTGAGGCAGACTATCCTACGACCGTTGAGATAGGCATTGGCGACAACCTGCTTATCTATCCTTGGATCAAGCGTCTCGTTCGCATGAACAAGGCCTTTACTGTACGCCGTGGTCTCTCGCTTCGTGAGACCCTTGCCGCCTCACAACTAATGAGCCGATATATCCATTTTGCCATCACCCAGAAGAAGGAGAATATCTGGATTGCCCAGCGCGAGGGTAGGGCGAAGGATTCCAACGACCGTACTCAGGATGCTGTGCTAAAGATGCTCGCCATGGGGGGCGACCTCAACGAACTGAACATCGTGCCTCTCACGATCAGCTACGAATACGACCCTTGCGATTACCTCAAGGCCCAGGAGTTCCAGCAGAAACGTGACAATCCTGGTTTCAAGAAGTCACGTCAGGATGACCTCGACAATATGAAGACGGGTATTTTCGGCTATAAGGGCCGCGTGGTGTATCGTACCGCAGCGCCTATTAACACCTGGATTGACGAACTGAAAGATCTCCCCAAGGCCGATTACTTCAAGGCCGTTGCCGAGCGCATGGACAAAGAGATTCACAAGGGTTATGAACTCTTCCCCTGTAACTATATTGCCCTCGACGAACTTAACGGCAATCAAGCGAGTAGTGCCTATTACACTGCTGCTGACAAACAGCGTTTCGAAGCTTACCTCTCCGGTCAGCTTGCCAAGATTGTCATCGACAACAAGGACGAGGCCTTCCTCCGCGAGCGTATCCTGACCATGTACGCCAACCCCCTCCGTAACCACCTTGTTGCTCAAGAGTAAGCCTATGGATTTTTTGCTGGAAGGCCTTCCAACACTTGTTACATGGCTTTCAAAAAAGTGTTGGAAGGCCTTGTAAAAAACAAGCATTTTTGTAATGAAACACGAGCCGTATTCATTTCTTCCTTAAAAATTTTGATATTTCACAATTAATGCGTAACTTTGCGGCATTATCAAAATGATGTTGAGTATGAATAAGCTAATTACTTTAATGACAGGCGTGCTTCTGATGGGTTTTTCCCATGCTGAGGCTGCTGATTTTGAAAAGGCCACTGAGGCTGTGAAGAATATGGGTTTAGGCTGGAACATGGGCAATACGCTTGAAGCCAACAACCAGTCGATAACTGACATTACGAATGTCGGGTATTGGGGACAGCAGGGTCTGGATTCAGAAACCTGCTGGGGACAGTCTGTCACCAAGCCCGAACTGCTGACGATGATGAAGAATGCCGGCTTCGGTGCTATCCGCGTGCCTGTGACTTGGTATAACCACATGGATGCAAATGGCAAAGTGGACGCTGCCTGGATGAAACGTGTGCATGAGGTGGTCGACTATGTGATTGGCAATGGCATGTATTGTATCATCAATGTGCATCACGATACGGGTGCTGACAGCTATAGTAATGGCAAGTTGACACATTATGCTTGGATCAAGGCCGATATGGATAACTATAACGCCAACAAGGAGCGTTATGAGTATCTCTGGAAGCAGATTGCAGAGGAGTTTAAGGAGTATGGTCATGAATTACTCTTCGAGAGTTACAATGAGATGCTTGACAAACTGAGTTCCTGGTGTTTTGCGTCGTTTTCAGCATCGGGACAATATGATGCCACGGTGGCACGATCTGCTTATGATGCCATCAACAGCTACGCCCAGAGTTTTGTGACGACGGTGAGATCTACAGGAGCCAACAACAGCCTGCGTAACTTGATTGTTAATACGTACGGCAGTTGTAGTGGCGGTGGTACGTGGAATCAGCATCTGAAAGATCCGTTGAAAGAGCTGAAATACCCTGATGATCCTGCAGGTGATGGCCGCATTATCTTCCAGGTGCATGCCTATCCTTCGCTGGTCAATACGGATAATAGCGGTAACATTACGAGCAATCGTACGTTCGCTAGCATCAAGAGTGAGCTCGATGAAATGATCGGTGCGTGGAAAACCTATCTCGTCAGTAAGGGAGCACCCGTTATTCTTGGCGAATGGGGTACGAGTAATGTCGATAAAGATGTCACCGACTATGATGCGCGCCGAGAACTGATGTTCCAGTTCTGTGAGTATCTCGTGCAGCAATGCAAGGCGAATGATATCGGCACCTTCTATTGGATGGGTATTACCGACGGTATTGCCCGCTTCTTCCCGGCTTTCTCGCAGCCCGACCTGGCCAAGACGATTCTTCAGGCCTATCACGGCAGCAGTTTCAATCCTGTGCTGTCAGAGTCTAAAGATTACAGCATCTCTTGTACGGTAGATTTTACCAAACAATGGGGAGAATTGTATCTTTATAATGGCAGTAGTTTTACATCGTCTGATATGAGCAGTATCACTTTGGAACTTGAGAACGCGCCTGCATCTGGATTGTTCCAGTGGAAAGTCTATTGTTCAAAATATAGTAATGGCTATACCAGAGATATTACTGATGCCCAAAGCACTTTGCAATTTACAGCTCAGATGGGTACTATCACACGCATTACCTTACAGTGTAAGGGTAACAGTGGCCAAGTGAGAGTGAAGCGTGTGAAACTCAAGAAGAAAAATAGTGACGACGAGGTGCTTTGTACGCCCAGTGTGGCATGGAATTGTAATATGAGTGACATCACAGTCGTCACAGGTATCAATAGCGTGAAGCGTGATGTGCCGGCCGACGGCAGGATCTACGACCTCTTAGGCCGCCGGTTAAACCAGCAGCCTAAGAAAGGTATTTATATCATGAATGGAAAGAAGGTGGTCTATTGAAC
>JAEEGF010123463.1_pt1 | contig 23980 bp, 22 predicted proteins | sample 9134171 | NCBI WGS metagenome assembly JAEEGF01 (sample SAMN16246542, study PRJNA631951) | gut metagenome | biome: gut microbiome; feature: rumen; material: AP-attached | host: Bos | place: Iran: Karaj | collected 2018-10
CACTTTACTCGTTCCCAATAACCGTTGATGTTTCTCCAAAGGATACCAGGAGTGAGAACATAGATATCGCCGGCAACGTCAAGGATTCGTCCAAGAGGTTCGCCGATCATAGAAATCTGGATGAAGGTGTCGCAGTAGTCAGTGGACAGTGAAACGCCACAGACATCTTCGCCGGCAGTACCAGCAAGGGCGTTGCCCTGGTTGGCATAGTCGGAGAGAAGGAGGACATAAGCCCAATCGATACCGATAGGATCGATGGTTGCGGGCTGATAGTATGCACCATTGTCTTCAGTGTGAAGAACAGTGGAGGTGGAGTAACCGATGGTGGAAGGAGATTCAACTTCTGCACCACCGAAGACGATAGTGTAGTTGTTGGAATCACCGATACCGGTGACGTTGGTGATTGCATAGTGCTTGCTGACGTGAATGAATTCAGCAGTAGCAGTACCGCCCTGATTACCGGCGCCGGAGGTTACTTCGAACAGAGGATTGATTGCACCGGTGGGTACGTGGAGGGAAACATAAGCGATACCGGCGGTGGCATAGTCTTCAGGCAGCCAGATGGAGGCGCCGTCGACTTCAGGAGTGAAGGTACCAGCAGTCTCGAGTTCGGAGACAGTGGCAATGATGGTGTCTTTGGAACCATACTGATTCCACTGGGTCTGGTTGTATCTCTTGGTGAGGATGGCCTTGCCGTCGATCAAAACGACTGCGAGAACACCCTGCTTGGATGCATAGGAGGTGGCGTCTGCTTTGACTAAGAGTACCTGAGTACCGGTTTCAGCAGGATCTGCGCCATGGTTTTCGAAGACCTGAGTCTTGTCCCAGCGGCCGCGGCCGTTGATAAGTTCGAGGATGTAGACATCCCAACCGGTACCGACGTAGATAACTTCGGCGCCATTGTTGTAGATGTAGTCGATGGTCTTGATGGGGCTGTCATCTTCAGGGAAGTCAACATAGAGACTTCGGATGAGGACCCAGGATGCACCACCGTCTCGGGTGGCATAGATGGCGGAACCATCGGTGAAGAAGATATCAGAAGACTGAACGGTGGAGGCGACGATGTCGGCACAACCGAATTCCTGATAGCTTGCATCGATGAGATCTTCAAAACCGGTCTTCAATCTCTTCCAGGTTCGACCGGAATTGGTGGACTTGAAGATACCGACGGTAAGGGTGTCGGGGTTGTTCTTGTCCATGATTTCAGCAATTGCATAGATTGCTGATTCATCAAGATTGTAGATCATCTTGATGATGCGATGGAATTCTACGCTGTCATCTTCCAGATTGGGGAAGTCATCGCGGTTGCCGCTGACAACGTAGGTGTATGTAGCGGGAAGATCAATAGTGTACCATGCCTGTTCGACAGGTTCTGACTGTGCATTGTATGCAGAGGCAGGAGCACCGACTACGAACATGCTTGCAACGATTGCAAGTGTAAGCAGTACACTCATCACCTTATTTAATTTTTTCATTTTTATATATATCTCCTAAAAGTATGCACTCCCTATCCTTGGATAGTTCATGCGGCAAAAGCAAAAGTTAAAACCCTATTGTGCCCGCGTTTAGTTTGGACCGCTCTTCCTATAAACAGACGCACCACCTCCCTTTTAGATGTAGTTATGCCTAATATACACATATCGTCAACTAATGTCAATAAAAAATTCTCATAGTCAAGCCGTTTTTTTGTATTTACCCAAGCAGTCAGTTAATGATTGTCATTATCTTTGAAAGAGACGATAATACAGCTAATCAAAATCAAGGATCAGATTGATATGGAAAAAGACAACAGCATCTCGCTCCTAAGAGTACTAGCTATGCTGATGGTCATCATGTGTCATCTGACCGGCTTTTTCGGTTCATGGATAGCCCAGGTGCTGAACGTCGGTGTATACGTGTTCTTTATAATATCCGGCTACCTTTACAGCACAAAGAGCTTAACTTCTCCAGGAAAATGGTTCTTTCAAAGATGGGAGAAGATCTGCATACCCGCCATCATATGGGTCGCAATAGTGATAGTCTATGAGCTCATCGTCATGAGCACTGCACCATCTGTAAAAGATGTCATCATATTTGGTCTTAACTTTCAGGGGTTGCCCTGGATCGCTGCATTCTTACCGGGAATCGATGAGACCGGTGCGTTGGGCGGTCTGACACATCTGTGGTTCATCACTGTTATCATGGTCTGTTACCTGGAGCTCATTGCTATAAAGAAGATCGAAGAAAAGACAGTTATAAACAACAAGATAGTACTGCCGGTATTGATAGCACTCTGCATCATACTCGGTCTGTTCAGGATCAATATTATCCCTTTGACCAGTTTCTACATCGGCTATATCTCGGGCAAGGATAAGTCCCCTATCACAAAAAAGAACTATATCCTCCTTTCCGCAGGAATGGTTGCAGCTATGGCTGCCCGCTTGATCGTCCGAAGATATGCTGACGGTACCGCTATCTACGACTTGGTTACAGTCCACATGACTCACGCCGTACTCGGTCTGTGGATCTTTCACACCGTTAAACTGATGACCGATAGCATTCAGTTCGTAGATGACCTGGCCAAGAGCAGATTCATCGCATGGTGCGACAAGCTTTCCTTATTTATATATATAACACATGATTATTTCCTGTCCGAACAGTTTGGATTGAGCGATCTCGTATACAGAGCTCCCGCTCAGATAATCCTATTCTTCATCATCAGTGTCCTGACAGCCATTGGTCTCAAAGCCCTGACCGAACTGATTACTAAACGCATACTGCCCCTTATTAATAAATAAAGGAAGGACAGTTCAGAACTGTCCTTCCTTTTGATTCATCAGTATTTGTACTGTCTAAAGACTATTGAAGTTCAACAGTAGCGCCGACTTCTTCAAGCTTAGCCTTGGCAGCAGCGGCATCTTCCTTGCTGACGCCTTCTTTGACGACTTTAGGAGCGCCTTCAACGAGGTCCTTGGATTCTTTAAGACCGAGACCGGTAAGTTCACGGACGATTCGGATGACGTTGATCTTGTTGTCACCGGCAGCCTTGAGGACGACATTGAATTCAGTCTTTTCTTCTTCAGCAGGAGCAGCAGCACCGGCAGCGGCACCACCAGCGACCATTACAGGAGCGGCAGCGCTGACACCGAAGGCTTCTTCGATTGCCTTGACAAGGTCGTTGAGTTCAACGACTGACATTTCTTTGATTGCTTCGATAAATTCTTCAGTAGTAAATTTAGCCATTTTATTATTCCTTATTAATTAATATTTATGCCTGGGCTTCTAACTGTTCTCGGCGTGCATTCAAAGCGATAGCCAAAGAACGGACTGGGCTCTGTAATAAGTATGCGATCAAGAAGTGTGCCTGTTCCTTTGAAGGAAGTTTGGCATAAACCTTGACGTCTTCGGGGGTAAGCCACTGATCAGGAAGGAAACCGCCGATGATCTCCATCTGAATACCAGATGATGAGATATAATCGGACATGACCTTCATAGGAGCGACCATGTCCTCGTGACCGATCGCGATAGCGATAGGACCATCGAGTTTTTCAGCGATAGCATCATGACCCAATGCAGCCATTGCACGGCGTACAAAGGTGTTCTTGACGACCTTATACTCGATGTTGTTCTCTCGGAGCTTATGTCGTAATGAAACCAGGTCAGGAGTCTTGATGCCCTGATAGGTTGTTACTACAGCAGATTCGAAACCAGTCAATGAACTCTGGATCTCGTCGATCTTCTGTGCTTTAACATTCTTTCTCATTAAGTATTCACCTCCTCATAAAAAAAGTCCTTGCGGGGAATGGCGCAAGGACTTCTATAAAAACCAATCACATTTGAGAGATAATGTAATTTGTTCGTTTTATCCTCGGTAGGCCATCCATTAAGTCGTTCCCGACACCCACTGTCTTAAGATAACGGATATTCTGTTGTTAAAAAGGAAACCTAGTCTACTTTGAGATCGCTGGCCAGTCGGGTGTCGACTGCAATGCCGGGACCCATAGTAGTCTTTACAAATACGCTCTTGATGTACTGACCCTTGGCACCAGCCGGTTTGGAATGGACCACGGCTTCCATCAGAGCAGCCATATTGGTATAGAGCTTATCGACATCGAAAGAAGCTTTGCCGATGACGACATGGATGATGGCCTGTCGGTCGAGTTTGTATTCGACTCGGCCTTTGCGGGCATCATCGATAGCTCGGGCAAGATCATTAGGTGCGACTACAGTACCTGCTTTGGGATTAGGCATAAGACCTTTTCGTCCGAGGACCTTACCCAGTTTACCAACTTTACCCATCATATCAGGGGTAGCGATGGCAACATCAAAATCAAGCCAACCTTCGGAAATCTTAGCGATGATCTCGTCAGATCCGGCGTAGTCAGCGCCAGCTGCCAGAGCAGCTTTCTCGGCATCGCCGGTAGCGAATACCAAGATCTTGACTTCCTTGCCCAAGCCGGCAGGGAGCAGTGCGACACCGCGGACCTGTTGGTTTGCCTGACGGGGATCGAGTCCCATTCGTAAATGCATCTCAACGGTCTCATCGAATTTCGCACAAGCTGCCTTCTTAGCCAGCTCTAATGCTTCTTTAGGTTCGTAGAGTTTACCCTTTTCTACGAGCTTAAGTGCTTCAATGTGTTTCTTACCGTATTTAGCCATTTTAGTCTTCTACCTTTACACCCATGCTGCGTGCGGTACCGGCAACAGCTCGTTCCGCAGCTTCGATATCGTTGGCGTTGGCATCTTTTGCCTTCTGCTCAGCGATGTTGCGCAGCATCTCTTTAGTTAAAACCAGAGGTTCATCATGACCCGGCTTGCCATTGGCCTTGTCAACGCCTAAAGCTTTCTTGATAAGGTCAGTGGTGGGAGGAGTCTTGCAGATGAACGTGAAGGATCGGTCAGCGTAGACTGTGATCTCTACAGGAACGATAGAGCCGACCTGATTAGCGGTCTTCTCATTGTATTCCTTACAGAAACCCATGATGTTGACGCCGTGCTGACCTAACGCAGGACCAATCGGAGGGGCAGGATTTGCCTGTCCGGCTGGGATCTGCAGTTTGATTATAGCCGCAACTTTCTTCGCCACTTTAAATTTTCTCCTGTAAAACTAGAGCCCTATTAGAGCTTTTCTACCTGCATAAAATCCAATTCAACGGGGGTCTCACGACCGAAGAGTGAGAGCATGACTCGTACCCTGCCCTTCTCTGAGTCGATGTCGCTGACATTGCCGATGAATTCTGCAAAAGGACCATCGGTGATGCGGACACTTTCACCCTCTTTGAATCCGACTTCGATACGAGGTTCATCGGCATTCATCTGACGGCAGATTTCTTCATACTCCTCGTCAGACAAAGGGATCGGACCATCATCACCGGAAACGAATCCGGTAACTCCCGATGTATTGCGGACAATGGCCCAGGATGCGTCATTCATTCTCATCTTGACCAAGATGTAACTTGGCAGGATCTTGCTGACGACCTCGACCTTCTTGCCGCCCTGTATCTTTGTCTTTGTCTCTTCCGGAATGATGTATTCCTCGATATCGCCATCCTGGTCAAGAGACGAACGTCGAAGATCGAGTGATTCGATCACTCTCTTTTCGTAACCAGAGTAGGTATGAACGACATACCATCTAAATTCGTTATCGGTCATATCTTCCTCTAGCCCAATAATACGGTGTTAACGAACCATGCAAACACGTAGTCAAGGCCGCCTAAGACGAGACCCATTACTACGGAGACCAGCAACACCAAACCGGTGAGGTACATGGCCTCCTTTTTGGTAGGCCATGTAACCTTCTTAAGTTCTCCAATTATTCTACTTGGAAGCGATGGTCGCTTTTTTGTTTCTTCCGGTTTTGCCATTAAATTAATTCCTTACTTGTGAACCTACTTTGATTCACGATGCAAAGTCTGCTTGCCACATCGGGGACAGAACTTCTTCAGTTCGAGTCTCTGAGTGTCGTTCCTACGATTCTTTTCAGAACTGTAGTTGCGTTCCTGGCATTCAGTGCAAGCGAGACTGATGATTATTCTTGCTTCTGTTTTCTTAGACATAACTATTCAAGAATGTTAGTGAAGGCACCAGCACCAACAGTCCTGCCTCCCTCTCGAATAGCGAATCGAAGACCCTTTTCAAGAGCAACAGGATAGATAAGTCGGATCTTCATGCGAGTGTTGTCGCCAGGCATGACCATTTCAACGCCCGGTTCAAGCTCGATGGTACCAGTGACATCAGTTGTTCGGATGTAGAACTGAGGCTTGTAACCATTGAGGAACGGAGTGTGTCGGCCGCCTTCTTCTTTCTTAAGAACGTAGACTTCAGCTTCGGCATAGGTGTGAGGTTTGATGGAACCAGGGGCAGCCAGAACCTGACCACGTTCGATGTCGGATCGTTCAACGCCTCGGAGAAGCATACCGATGGCATCACCGGGTTCGGCAACGTCGAGGGTCTTGTGGAACATTTCGATACCGGTAACAACGACCTTCTTGGTTTCGTGATGGAGACCAACGATATCGACTTCATCACCGATCTTGACGGTACCTCGTTCAACACGACCGGTAGGACAGGTGCCTCGGCCTTTGATGCTGAAGACGTCTTCGATAGGCATAAGGAAAGGAAGATCTTTAGGTCGATCAGGGATGGGTACATAAGAATCGACGGCATCCATGAGCTTAAGGATCTTGCCGCACCATTCGCAGTCTTCTTTGCCGCAGCCACATTCAAGGGCTTTGAGGGCGGAGATTCGAACGATAGGTACTTCATCGCCAGGGAAGTTGTATTTGTTGAGGAGTTCACGGATTTCCATCTCGACGAGTTCGAGAAGTTCAGGATCATCCATGACATCAACTTTGTTGAGTGCAACTACGATAGCAGGTACCTGCACCTGTCGAGCAAGAAGAACGTGTTCGACGGTCTGAGGCATAGCACCATCAGGAGCACTAACAACGAGGATTGCGCCGTCCATCTGGGCAGCACCGGTGATCATGTTCTTGACGAAGTCAGCATGTCCCGGGCAGTCGATGTGGGCATAGTGTCGAGTTGCAGTTTCATACTCGACGTGGGAAATAGCAATCGTCATACCTCGTGCTTTTTCTTCCGGAGCGTTATCGATGGTATCGAAAGCTCGGAATTCAGCACCGCCTCGCTTTGCCAGTACGCAGGTAATGGCAGCTGTGAGGGTGGTCTTACCATGGTCAACGTGACCAATGGTACCGACGTTGCAATGGGGCTTAGATCTCTCAAATTTCTGCTTGGCCATATTACTCCTTTTTTTTAGAAAGCCCACGAACAGAGTCGAACTGTTGACCTCATTCTTACCAAGAACGCGCTCTACCAACTGAGCTACGTGGGCAAAATTACCGATTAATTCTATTAGAACGCAACATAAAAGTCAACATGAGCGTATACTCATGCAGATTTTTCAGGTCGTCCTAATAACGGCCAAGCGATATTGAGTCTTTGAAAGGACTTTTTGTATGCAAAAGATAATATACGAGGGGCCATATTTTGTCAAAGACTGCAAAACTACGTCATGATGAACAATTCATATCAGAATGGTTATAATTAAGTAAAACAAAAGACCCCTGCACTATTAATACTTTTGGAGGATAAACGATATGCCAAAACCTGAAAAGAAAACCGAAAAATCCATCGAAAAGAATGCCGAAGAGGTAAAAGAAAAGAAGACTGCAGCAAAGAAGGCTGCTCCTAAAAAAGCTGCCGCAAAGAAAGCTGCACCTAAAAAGACCGCCGCAAAAAAGACCGTAAAGGCCGAGCCCAAGAAAGCAGAAGCTAAGGAAGAAGTAAAAGCCAAAGCTAAAGCCAAGACAGAAGAAAAAGAAGCACCTAAAGAAGTGAAACCAGGAATCGCAACTTCTTTTGCCGCAATCTTTGAGACCTTCGGTCAGGCCCTCACTCAGATCTTCAATGATCCTGAACTGAAGAACAAAGCAAAGGATCTGGGAAGCGTCGCCGCCGCATCTGCCTCCGAATTCGCCGGCCGCTTCAAGGATGAAGAAGTAAAAGCCAAATTCAAGGACGTCGGAAAGGCTGCCGAACAGTTCGGACAGAACATCTCATCAGCAATCAAGAAAGAAGGTTCTGCAGCCAATAAAGAAAAAGCTGCCAAACCCAAGAATGAAGCTGCCGAGACGATCGATGAATTAGAAGCAGAACTGGCAGAACTCAAAAAGAAGATCTCTAAACTGAAAAAGCAGGTGGAAAAAGAAGCCCCCAAAGATTCCGAGTAATTATTTCCGCTCAATACTTGCTAACTACGTGCCCGCAACATTAAAATGTGCGGGCACTTTTTTATATAATACTAAAATCATTTGAATTAAATAGATTTATGAGCTTTACTCTTATTAGAAACAAAAAACTGAGGGATGACCCATGCTAGAAGTTGTTGATATCAAGAAGTCCTACAAAGTAGGCAAAATCGAACAGAAAGCACTGGACGGCGTAAGTCTCACGCTGCGCGAAAATGAATTCGTAGCGATTCTGGGACACTCCGGTTCCGGTAAGACTACATTATTAAATATTATAGGCGGTCTCGATACCTATGATTCCGGCGATCTCATCATCAACGGCCGGTCCACCAAGCGTTACAATGACCGCGACTGGGACACCTACCGAAACCATACCATCGGTTTCGTCTTCCAGAGCTATAACCTCATCCCTCATCAGTCAGTTCTTTCCAACGTCGAACTGGCATTGACCCTCAAAGGTCTTAACCGAAAAGAACGGCGAGAAAAGGCCCGACAGGCCCTCATCCGAGTGGGTCTCGAAGACCATATCCATAAGAAACCCAACCAGCTCTCCGGCGGCCAGATGCAGCGAGTCGCAATCGCAAGAGCACTAGTTAACGACCCAGATGTACTCTTAGCCGATGAACCTACCGGCGCTCTCGACTCCGAGACCAGCATCCAGATCATGGATCTCCTCAAAGAGATCGCATCAAATAAACTGGTGGTCATGGTGACCCATAACCCGGATTTGGCTGAGGCATATGCCAACCGTATCATCCGCATCGCTGACGGCAAGATCATCAGTGACACCAACCCCTGCACCGCACATGATGAAGCATCTGCTAACAAGAGAGAGAAGCGACCCAGTATGTCCTTCTTCACCGCACTTTCCCTCTCATTCAACAACTTAAGGACCAAGAAAGGCCGCACTTTCCTGACCAGCGGTGCCGGCAGTATCGGCATCATCGGCATCGCCCTGATCACTTCGATCTCCACAGGTGTCAATGCTTACATCGAAGGTATCGAACGCGACACATTAGCTTCATATCCTATAGTCATCGAAAAACAATCTGTCGACCTGACCTCGATCATCGGCAACCTTGCCACCGTCGCTTCAGATGAAAAAGAAGAACATGCCAAAGATGCTGTGTATTCTCTCAATATCATGACCGACCTCATCGACAGCATGACGACCCAGATAACGTCCAACAATCTGAAGGAATTCAAAGCTTATCTCGAAGATCACAAAAGCGAGATCGAACCGTATATCAACGGCGTCCAGTACACGTTCTCTGCACCTTTGCTGATCTATTCCGCTGACACCTCAGATGGCATCATTCAGGTCAACCCGAGTTCCGTCTTGAATTCACTTCGCGGTGGACAAAGCTCGATGTTCAGCTCATCAGCTCTCTTTAACAGCGATGTATGGCAGGAAATGATCGAGAATCCTAAGCTCTATGAGGCACAATACGATATCGTCGCAGGTAACTGGCCCAGGAATTATGATGAAGTGGTCCTCTTCGTCACCGAAGACAACGAAGTAACCGACTATATGCTCTACTCCATCGGTCTCATGGATCAGGACGAGATCGATGAGATCTTCAAGAAAGCGCTGTCCGGCGAACCCGCTGAGGCACCTGAACAGAAGATCTTCTCTTACGACGATATTCTCAATACTCAGTTCAAACTCGTTATCAATCCTGATGTCTACCAGTACAACAAGTTCTCCCGAAAATGGGAGGACCAGAGTGATAATGCAGCATATATGCTCAACAAGATCAACAATGGTCTGACTCTCAAGATCGCCGGTATCGCACGACCTAAGAAAGATACCTTGACATCCACCAGCGGCGGTTCCATCGGATACCAGGCTTCCCTTACCCGCTATGTCTCTGAAAAGATATACGAGACCGACATAGTTAAAGCACAACTCGAGGATCCTGATACCGATGTCTTCACCGGTCTTCCCTTCGAAGCAGACGAGACTGTTACCATTACCCTCGATATGATCAAAGCTTATATGATGACCCGACCGGCCGAAGAACAGGCTCAGTTTGCTTCGCTCACAGAGACTATGAGCGAAGAAGCCCTGATCAAGATGTTTGCTGATATGCTGCCTGCCCGCGAGAGCTCTTCTACATATGAAAAGAACATCGCTAAACTCGGCGTAATGGATCTTGATGACCCCGCATCCATCTCCATTTATCCCAAGGACATCGAATCCAAAGATCAGCTCACTGCTTTCATCAATGACTACAATAAGTTCCAGACCGAAAATGGTGATGAAGAATATGCCATACAGTACACCGATATCACTGCACTCCTTCTCAAATCGGTCACTACGATCATCAATGTCATCAGCTATGTTCTCATCGCATTCGTCGCCATCTCCCTCATCGTTTCGTCCATCATGATCGGCGTCATCACCAATATCTCCGTACTCGAAAGGATCAAGGAAATCGGTATCCTTCGTGCCATGGGCGCATCCAAACGAGATGTTTCCCGCGTATTCAATGCTGAGACACTGATCATCGGTCTGCTGGCAGGTCTCTTGGGCGTCGGAATAACATATCTGCTCATTATCCCCATCAACTTACTGATCGGAGCCCTCACCAACACCGGTGCATCCGCAATGCTCGACTGGAGAGTCGCTGTCATCCTGGTCGTCATCAGCGTCTTACTGACCCTCATCTCTGGTCTTATCCCGGCATCATCCGCCGCGAAGAAAGATCCTGTCATCGCGCTCCGAAGCGAATAGAAAAAGCATCGCTTATTTCAGAGAGCTGCTCAGCCTGCTGAGCAGCTCTTTTTTTATATAAAAGGGGCTTTGGATGTGCTAATATTAAAGTGAAAGTAATAGACAAAGGAGGCTTTCACTATGGCTTTCATGGATAAAATCAAACAGGGCGCCAAGAACATTGGCAATAAGACCAGTGACGCCATCGAGATAACCAAGCTCAACAATACCATCAACACTGAAAAGTACAACGCCAAAGAAGAATTCAAGAAGATCGGCGAATATTACTACAACCTCTTCGTAGAAGATCCGGCAAAAGTCGATGAAGCAGTACTTGAATTCTGTGAAGCAGCCAAAGCACATTACATCAAGGCTGAAGAAGCTCAGAAGACCATCGACAACATCAAAGCTGAGAGCGCTGCCAAGAAAGAAGCTGAGAAAGCTGCAAAAGAAGCAGAAAAAGCTGCTGCTGAAGAAGCCGAAGAAGACGGTTGTTGCTGCTGCGAATGTGAAGACGCCGATAAAGACGTCAGCGAATAATCCCCTATCCCATAATCCTGAACATACAAAAAAGGCCTTCCGTGCGGAAGGCCTTTTCTTTTTAACAAATCTTTCCTTAGTCGTCGCAAGGAGCAAAGACTGTCTCAATGTGTTTCTGCTCAAACTTCTTGGTGAAGAGAGAAACAAGAGGAGTGACCACAACAGACAGAGCCATGGCGATGATACCGAGCAGAGCAGCCTGGTTGATAGCAGCAGAGAAGCCCTTGGTAACGGTGTAGAAGACGATCATGGCCAGGATAAAAACCGGACCGATGACCATACCGGACCAGGCTCCGACCTTGGTGATCTTCTTGGAGTACAGACCCCAGAGGTAAGGACCAAGGAACGCACCGGCAACGACGCCCCATGAGAAGGACATCAGGTTGACGATGAAGGAAATGTTCTGAGTAGCAAAGAAGAAGGAAACCAGAACGAAGACAACACAGAGACCTCGCATGAGGAGCATCTCTTTCTTCTTATCCATATTAGGTTTGATGACCGAAGTCATATCGACAGCAACTGCAGAGCTGGAAGTAATAACCAGTGAAGAGAGTGTCGACATTGATGCGGAAAGAAGGAGTACCAGCATGATTGCCAGAACGATGTTGAGGCCGATGGAACCGGAGAACACCTTGGTCAAAATGAAAGGAACAACAGCATCGTAACCGCCTGCAATAGCCGGCATGCCGTCGGCAGCAGCATCGATGAAAAGATGGCTCATAGAACCGATGAAGTATGCACCGCAGCCGATAACGACAGCGAAAGCGGTAGCAATGATGGCGCCGATCTTGATGGAAGACTTATCTTTGATGGCATAGTACTTGTGGACCATCTGAGGAAGACCCCATGTACCAAAACTGGTCAAAAGGATATTAGTCAGAAGGAATCCTCCGAACTGGCCGCCCCAGATATCGGTAAGACTTTCAGATACATTTGAAAGACCGGAGATCATGCCGCCGATACCACCGACCTCAGGCTGAGCAAGGAGAATGATGACGATCAGTGCGACACCGATCAGCATGATCATGCCCTGAATGAAATTGTTGATAGCAGATGCGATGTAGCCGCCGAGCACCAGGTAGATAGCTGTAATGATAGCTACGATCAGCATACAGGTGACTTCACTGGCACCGGAGAATACCGCGGAGAAGAGGGTACCAAGACCTTTGTAGACGCCGGCAGCGTAAGGTACGAGGAAGATGAAAATAACCGCTGCCGTATATATTTTCATAGGGGTGGATGAGAATCGTTTTGCAAAGAAATCAGGCATGGTCTTTGCATCTAATGTTCGAGTCATGACCCTGGTCTTAGCGCCAAGGACGACCCATGCCAAAAGTGAACCGATAACGGCATTGCCCATACCGATCCAAAGGGAACCGAGACCGACTCTCCAGCCGTGAGTACCGGCATAGCCGATGAAAACCACTGCTGAGAAGTATGCCGTGCCATAGGAGAATGCCGACAGCCACGGACCGATCTTTCGCCCGCCGAGAAGGAAATTATCCATCGTGCGAGCCTTTTTCTGAGTCATGATACCAACGAGTACCATGCCAACAGCAAACAGAATAATGGTTATTAGTGAAATAATCTCTGATTGACTCATTGTATTTACCTCCTTTGTCTTCTTATTTCTCGCCCCAAAATTCTAATTGTCATATATAAAAAAAAGAGAGTTGCTGTTTGGGCAACCCTCTTTTGATTTTTCCTAAAGACTAATTGTCTTTTGGCTTGAATACTAAAGTGGGAATGCCCGAATTTTTAAGTACGTAGTCGGCAACACTGCCGTAGACTGCTTTGCCAATACCACTTCTGCCATGAGTTACGATTGCAATCATGTCAGCGTTATTGGCAACGGAATAGTCGATTATGGCAGGTCCAGCTTTACCATTCACGATAACGCCTTCTGCCTCAATACCATCCCTCTTCAGTTCTTCGACATGCCCATCAAGATAATGCTGTACATCATCTTTGATAGCATTCATCTGCTCGAGCGACAATGCGATATCTGCACCAGTGGGAGATACCATCATGCCAGCTTCGAGAGAAGCCGTGGACAGGACCTGAGTAGTTCCGCCTATGACCTGGAGCAAAGTCAGCTTTGCACCAAGGCCTTTGGCCTGATCCTTAACGAAAGGAAGGATCTGTTCTGCCATGGTAGAACCATCCAAACAAACAATAATATTCTTTATCATCTATCTGTTCCTCCCTTTATTTCATTTCTCACATAGTTATACTCATTTCAAGCATAAAAAGCAAGATTGTTCGGTATTATATAGCAAACTATTTTTATTTGTCTAGCAGGAAATAAGCACGTCATACAGCTTGATCATCTTTTCTGTTATCACATCCCATGAATAGTCCTCGATGGATTTGATAAGAGACTGCTTGTTGAAGCGCCTACTGCCAAGCTTCTTATACAGCTGATCGATGCCTTTCGCCAGAGCAGCCGATGATGTATCAACGATGACGCCGTTATAACCATCCTGCACGATATCCGGTGCAACACCAGTCGCTGTCGAGACGACCGGAGTACCACATGCCAATGATTCCATGACCGATAAAGAACAGCTGTCATAGTAAGCAGGATTAAGAAGCATATCGGAAGCACTATAGTATTTCTGCATATCATAATTTGGGACGTCTTCGATGAACTGCACCCGGGATTCGACCTTCAGCTCTTTGGCCAGTTTTCTAAGGCCGATGATCCGTGCGCCCTGGTTCTCCCCACAGATAAAGACCATCCGCGCATTGCTCTTAGTCAGCGCCAAGGCCCTTATCGCAAGATTGACACCCTTGATGGGCTCCAATCTTCCAACGCACAGAATGATGCGGTCATAAGTATCAAAGCCAACTTCATGTTTGGCTGTCTTACGCATGGTGGCGTAGAAGAGATCAAGATCGACACCGCATGGGATGATGCGATAACGATCAGAGTCATAGCCATAATACTTCTTCATGACCCCGAGTTCAGTCTCATTTGGAATGACGATACAGGAAGCATTCTCCATCAAGGACATCTCTGTTTTGATACGTGAGATATGATCCTGATAATCGCTAAGCAGTGCTTTCTTAACAGCCCCCAAAGAATGGAACATCACGACATGAGGAATCCTGAAACGCCGGGATACGACATCGCCGATCAGTGCTGATACCCAGAAATGAGAATGGATGACGTCATAATAGATATCGTTATCTACCATGAAACGGGAGATCTCATCGGAGACATCAGAAGAATAAAACGGAATATCGTTGGTCTGAAGGCCCATCGGCAACGAATGCAGATGGATTATATGGACATTACGGTATGGTGTGAAGTCTTCATATCCCCACATCGCATGAGTAAATATATCTACGATAAAACCCTGTTCGCCCAGCCTTTTAGCTGTCTCTAATATGTATACACTCATGCCACCCACACCACGGTTTGAGGAAGTAGCCAATGGATATGAATGGATGCAAAACATCGCAATCCTTTTCATAACAAGCAGTATATAAACGTGTCAGAATGACAGATCAGTCAGACACGCCCGTCTTCATCGTATACTTCTCACATCCTTCCGTGGGGCAGCGATCTGGGTTCAAGATAATAAGATAGTTTAAACTGAAAAGCGCTTTCAGGCAAATCACAGCCTTGAAAAAAGGCATAAAAAAACACTTCCAAGGGAAGTGTCTCATTATCATAAGGTTTGGGCAGAAAAGGATTCGAACCTTTGTAGCACTGAGTGCGACAGATTTACAGTCTGTTCCGATTAACCGCTCCGGCATCTGCCCATATTCATTTTTTAACGTAAGCCCGAGATAGGACTCGAACCTACAACCTACTGATTACAAGTCAGTTGCGCTACCATTGCGCCACTCGGGCAAGGCTCACATTGAACTATACGATAGAGTATTATACGTACCAAGATATTCTGTGTCAAACAGAGTCCTCACATTATCGATATCTACAAAGCCTAAAAGACGCTCGCCATCCAGGATCGGAAGCAGCATCAAACGATTGGTCTTCATGATGTCATATACCAGTTCAGGAGGGTACTCGATACTGGCATAGATGGAATCAATGGGATCCATAAGAGACTGAATCGTCTCTGTCGAATGAGCATGATCATAAAGGACATCTCTATTAATGGTTCCTATCACTTCACTGCCGATCAGCACGATGATTACCGAATCATTAGACTTACTGCGGACTCTCCTTGCGACCTTATGGATCCTCTCATAGGCATAACATGGAATATACTCGCTATTGAGAATACCTGAAATAGGAAAGTTAGAATATGTATCTCTTCGCCTGATATCGATCAGAGCCTCTCTTGAAGAAACAACAAAGAGCCAACAGATAACAAAACTGAGGACACCTAACGGAATGATATGCCTAATGATCGAAATGATACCCAAGATCATAAACAATGCGCCAAAAGTATAACCTGTATAACAGGTACCCTTGACTGCGCTGGATTCACTCTTAGTCTTGCGCCATATCAACGCACTGATGATCATACCTCCATCCAAAGGATAACCGGGTAGAAGATTGAAAAGTGCAATCACGGTGTTGACATACCCGAGCCAGTAGAACATATCACTGATCCACATGGCGTATTCGTTATAGAAAACAAATGAGGCTAAGAAACAGGCAAGACCCAGATGACAGCTCACCCATGGACCTACGAACGCAACGATGAGTTCTTTCCTAGGTGTTGGGAAACCGCCATGGAACGTGATGATTCCGCCGAAAATAGTCATCTTGACCTGTTTAATGCCAACATCGCATAACTTGGCAGCCATACAATGGGCATAATCATGTATCAGGAGCGAGAGGAAGAGCGCCAGAGAAGTCATAACGCCTAGCCCGAATTTTTCAACAATACTAAACTCGGGATAAAGCAGTGCATAATAATTGGAAGAGGCATCAAAAACCACAAAAACAAGGACAAAGATCAAGATCAGATTGATCTTTATAGGCACCCCATGGATATGACCGATGGTGTAGAGTTTATTCATGCTCTTCCTTATCCATGAAAATAACGAGGAGTATTATTTAGTTTAGCGCATTATAAAAGTAAAGACAAAAAGCAAACAACTGTAACCACTAAAGTATTACTTTTCATGTTAAAAAATGGTCAGGGACAAATGGTATTATTAGATTATGAGTACTGAATCACCGGAAACCACTGACTACAAGATCGAACTGACCCCTGAATTCAAACAGGCTTTCCAGCTCATGGAATACAGCAACGTCTCCCTGTTCATCACGGGCAAGGCCGGTACCGGCAAATCGACTCTCCTGCGTTTCTTCAAGAACAATACTCATAAAAGGATGGTCGTCCTCGCCCCCACCGGAGTCGCAGCTCTCAATGTTTCCGGACAAACGATCCACTCCTTCTTTGGTTTCAAACCCGGCATCACCCCTGATGCCGTCGCGGAACTGCATCCCGGGAACCGCAAAAAGATCGTCAAAAACTTAGATATGATCATCATCGATGAGATATCCATGGTGAGAGCAGACCTTCTGGACTGTGTGAACCGCTTTCTCAAGCTGCATGGTCCTAAACCAGGACATCCTTTCGGCGGCATCCAGATGATCTTCATAGGCGATCTATATCAGCTTCCGCCTGTCATCACACACGATGATGAAGAAGCCCTTATGGATATCTACGATTCCCCCTACTTCTTCTCATCCAAAGTACTTGCTACAATGCCGATCTGGAAGATCGAACTGTCCAAGATCTTCCGTCAGAAAGATAACGAATTCGTCTCTATCCTCAACAGCATCCGAGATAATACGCTGACAGCAAAGGAACTCCAGCGGATCAACTCCCGCTACGTCCAGGATTTTGAACTGCCTGACGACGATTACTATATCTGTCTCACGACCACCAACAAAGTCGCAAATGATATCAATCAGGCACATTTGGACCGTCTTCCCGGCAGCACCCAGATGTTCGAGGGTGAGATCGAAGGAACCTTCACCAAAGAATACCTCCCGACCAACGCTGAGCTCTATCTCAAAGAAGGGGCTCAGATTATGATGACCGCCAATGACGCCGGTTCTAAACGCTGGGTCAATGGCACACTGGGAAAGCTTCTCAAGATCAACCAAAAGCCGGACGGGACCACTCTTCTCGTCGAATTCCAGGACAAGACACTGGCTGAGATACAGCCATACAAATGGGAGATCTTCCGCTATTCCATCGAAAATTCCTTGCTTATGACAGAAACAGTGGGAAGCTTTACGCAATTCCCGGTCATGCTGGCCTGGGCGGTGACTATCCACAAAAGCCAGGGAAAGACTTTTGAAAAAGTCATGATCGATATGGGATATGGGGCTTTTGCCCACGGGCAGACTTATGTGGCGCTCTCACGCTGCAGGTCTCTGGACGGCATCGTCTTGAGACGCCGGATCGAAAAGAAGGACATCATGACAGATCCCACCATAAAACGTTTTCTCAACAGTATCAGACCTGCGGATGATATCCTTCCGGCAGATGAAGCTGCAGATCATTTCTTTGAACAGGCAACTGGCGACAGACCGTACGCCAGATATACATTTGAAGAAGAGGATTAATCAGACTCTTCGTCAGTGGTGAGAACGCTGAGGAATGCTTCTTTAGGCACCTCTACCCGACCGATGGTCTTCATCTTCTTCTTGCCTTCCTTCTGTTTTTCCAGAAGTTTTCGTTTTCGCGTGATGTCACCGCCATAACACTTGGCAAGAACATCTTTTCGGCGTGCAGCGATGTCCGCACGGGCCAGGATCCTGCCGCCGACACAGGCCTGAATTGGAATGACAAAGAGATGCCTGGGGATGACTCCTCGCAGTTTGTGGACAAGAGCACGTCCGACTGACTGTGCCTGTTCAGGCGGTACGATACGGCTGAATGCATCCACCATCTCGCCGTTCACCAGGATATCGACACGGACCAACCGCGTCTCACGGTATCCCTCGAGTTCATAATCCAAAGAGGCATACCCGCGGGTACGGCTCTTGAGCTTATCGTAAAAATCAGTGATGATAGCCCGTAACGGCATGTCATAATCGAGCTGAACTCGCTGTGCGGATTTATCCTCACCCATAGCAACACCGAGATATTCCGTATGTTTGTGGATACCGCCACAGTCTCTTTCCATCTCCATAACAGTGCCGATATAAGCAGCCGGAGTAATGATATGGACATTCACCCAAGGCTCCTGCATCGATGTGATCTCGCTGGGATCAGGAAATTCCGAGGGATTCGTAACAGTTATGGTCTCGCCGGTATTCTTGGTGATGAGATAGCTCACACCGGGAGCGGTAATGACAAGAGCAAGTCCGAACTCACGTTCCAATCGCTCATAAACGATATCCATATGCAGAAGTCCAAGGAAACCGCATCTGAAACCATGTCCCATAAGGGGAGAGTTCTCCATCTCAAAGGTCAATGCTGCATCATTGAGCTTAAGTTTCTCCATAGCATCACGCAGATCCTGATAATCAGAGACAGATGTGGGGAAGATTCCTGCAAACACCATCGGCTTGGCAGCCTGATAGGCACCCAATGCTTCCGATGCCGGATCGGATATCTTCGTGATAGTATCCCCTACCGGACAATCTCCTACCTGCTTGAGACCGGTCGCAATGTACCCTACTTCACCACACATAAGGCCATCTACGGGACATTCACGCGGTGAGAAGTAACCTACATCAAGCACTTCAACTTCGGTTCCCTGTGCCATCAGTTTGATCTTGTCGCCGCGCATGATATTGCCATCAACGACACGGACATATGCAACTACGCCTTTATAACGGTCATAGTGTGAATCAAAAATGAGAGCTCTGGCAGGCTTTTCAGGATCACCCGAAGGCGGAGGAACCTTTTCAATGACCGCTTCGATTAGTTCACGGACGCCGGTGCCGGTCTTGCCGGATACCTTATATGTTTCCTTTTCGGTATAACCCAAGACACCAGTGACTTCGCCCATGACACGGTCGACTTCAGCCGTCACCATATCGATCTTGTTCAATGCGGGAAGGATTTCCAGATCGTTTTCCATCGCAAGATAGACGTTTGCCAAAGTCTGGGCCTGAATGCCCTGGGTGGCATCGATCAGAAGGATAGCGCCTTCGCAGGCAACTAATGTACGGGATACTTCATATGAGAAATCAACATGTCCCGGAGTGTCCACAAGATTCAGCATATACTCTTCGCCGTTGTCAGCGATGTACTTCAAACGGATAGCTTTAGCTTTGATGGTGATGCCGCGCTCTTTCTCCAGCTCCATGCTGTCGAGGACCTGCTCGCTCATCTCTTCCTGACGCAAAGCACCTGTCATCTCGATCATCCTGTCGGCCAGTGTCGACTTACCATGATCGATATGAGCTATGATACAAAAATTACGAATATGACTCTGATCCATATCTAAATAAAACGCATGAAGACCTGATTGCCGAGCAGTCTCGCTCTCTTCGTCAGTCTGATCCCCGCAGACGACCTTTCAACAAGACCATCCCTCATGAGATCACTTATTTCATGCCCAAATCTATCCTCGAATTTTACATTAAATATACGGGAGATGTCATCAAATCTGACACCTTCAGACGTCCTCAGTGCCAGCATGATAGTCTCTCCCATCATCTTCTCATCATCCAGTTCCTCTCTGAAATCCACTGAATCAAGAGGATCATCGATGTAGCCCTTAAGATCATCGGTATTGGCAAAGCGTTCTCTCCCGACACACGAGTGAGCAGCGACACCGAAGCCGTGATAATCATGACGATGCCAGTATTTGAGGTTATGCCGACACTCAAGACCAGGAAGCGCCCAATTGGAAATCTCGTACTGCTCAAAAGGAAGTCCTGCCCTATCGACAGCATCATAATCATCGGCCGCCTTATCATCACTGAGCGGGGCATGCTTTCCTAAAGTGATGCTCCTTGCCAGCGGCGTATCTTCTTCAAGAGTCAGAGCATACATGGAGAGATGTGTGATCTCGAGCTTCCCGACTTCATCCAGGACTTTCGGCCAGACGCCCGGACGCCTTTCCGGCAGTCCGTAGATAAGATCGATATTGATGTTATCGAATCCTGCCGATCGAGCATCCTTTATAGCTAAAAGAGCTTCTTCCCGGTCATGGATCCTGCCGAGATATCTCAGATCGTCATCATCCAGGCTCTGGATGCCCAGACTCAGACGATTGAATCCCATACTGTGGAGATCCTTCAATCCCACTTTATCCACTGTTCCGGGATTGGCTTCAGTAGTGATCTCACATTTATCAGATACAGAAAAATGATCATAAATAGTATTCAACAGCGTATAGTATTGCGAAGAAGTGAGGAGACTGGGAGTGCCTCCGCCGAAAAACACCGTATCGACAGACCTGTTATCGACCTGTCTTCCGCGGATCTCGCGGATCAACGAACTGACATACTCACCGATCCTGCTGTCATCTTCATAAGAAACAAAAGAACAGTATCCGCACTTCCTTCGGCAGAACGGAATATGGATATAGATACCGGAAGCTGTCTTATCAGGTATGTATGTCATATGACTATTGTATAAAAAGAAAAGTGCAAAACCAATTTTGCTATCGGTCCTGCACTTTTGATTGCTTTATTTAGATCCGGATCAGAGGATCGGGAGATATCGGTTGATCTCGAATTCAGTGATCTGAGTCCTGTATTCGTTCCATTCGCGCTTCTTGTTCTCAATGAATGCATGGAAGATATGATCGCCCAGAGCTTCTCTGACAAGTTCGCTCTTTTCGGTGAGAGCCAAAGCTTCTGCCAAAGTACCGGGAAGAGTGCCGATGCCACGGGCATCCCGTTCTTCCTGTGTCATTTCGAAGACATTGTCTTCGATAGGTGCAGGAAGTGTCAGTTTTTCTTCGATACCCTTGAGGCCGGCAGCCAAAAGAACAGCGAATGCCAGATACGGGTTGCAGGCGGGATCCGGGCTTCGAAGCTCGATGCGGGTTGCCTTCTCTCGGCCAAGTCGGTACTGGGGGATCCTGACCAGATCAGATCGGTTGCGTCGGGCCCAGGACAAATAGACAGGAGCTTCATAACCGGGGACCAATCGCTTATAAGAGTTCACCCACTGGTTAGTGATTGCAGTGAATTCAGGTGCATACTTCAGGATACCGGCAGTGTACTGTCGTGCGATCTCAGAAAGACTGTACTCCATGTTGGCATCGAAGAATGCATTCACGTTGCCCTTGAAGAGAGACTGATGGCAGTGCATACCGCTGCCGTTCTGCTTAAGGATGGGTTTCGGCATAAATGAGGCATAGACATCATTGTCGAGAGCGACTTTCTTGATGATGTACTTGAAAGTCATGACCTGGTCGGCCATCTTGAGGGCTTCACAGTAGCGCATATCGATTTCCTGCTGGGAAGGTGCATTCTCATGATGGGAGAATTCAACTACGATGCCCATTTTCTCAAGATTCTGTACGCTCTGTCGTCGGAGGGCATTGGTCTTATCCAGCGGAGTCAGATCGAAGTAACCGCCAAGATCGATAGGATCGACGGAACGGTTGTTTCCAAAGTAAAAATACTCAAGCTCAGGACCGACACAGAAGGTATAGCCCATATCGGCAGCTTTCTTAAGGACGACTTTCAGTGCATGTCGGGGATCGCCCTTGTAGTCCTCTCCTTCCGGAGTCTTGATATCGCAGATCATGCGGGCGACTTTACCGAATTCGTCATCATTCCACGGAAGGATCCTGAAGGTATCAGGATCAGGGACCATGACCATGTCGCTCTCATCGATTCTGGCAAAGCCTTCGATGGAGGATCCGTCAAAACCCATACCGTCGGTCAAAGCACCTTCGAGTTCATTGGGAGAGATCGCAATACTCTTGAGCTGACCAAGTACATCGGTACACCAGAGCTCGATGAACTTTACATCGCTTTCCCTGACTGTCTTGAGTAATGCTTCTGTCTTGCTGCTATCTTGTGTAAAAACGCCCATTTTGCGCCTCATTTCATTTTAGTGATTTGATATTATACGTTTAAGTATCATTCCCTGTCGAATATCTTAAGGAAAATATTCCATATCTCTTTCATGACTCGTTTGGTGTTAGCCTGCCAGTCATCACCCGATCCGGCATCTGAGACACCGCGGATGATGTAACGTTTGATATCCCTGCCATCCGTGGAAGCCATGAACTGATAGTCTTCCATATCGATGAGCTGCGGCAGCTTGTTCATACCGAGATAGAGAGAAGTATCCGGGAAATCGACGACGAAACGTGAGACCGTGAGAGAATTGGCTTTCTGCAGATCTCCGAAGAGATCATCCTCTGTTTTATAGCTCAAAGGCATATCCGGAGATTCGCCCATTGCATAGCCTAAAGGACGGAGATCGACCTCATTGTAGCAATTCTCGACCTTGTAGATGCCGCCTTCCTTGCCCCCGGACGTACCGACAAGGTAGATCCTTTCCAGTTTGGTCCCGTATTCCTTAAAAAGCTGCGGAATAGTCAGAGAAGTTGCGACAGCACCGAAACCCGACCTGCAGATCACTGCAGCAAAGGTCTCAAAATCCAAGAACATCACCTTGCCCGGCTTGGTCTCCATAGACCCCTTGATGACAGAGCCGATGACGCCCTTCTCTTCTTCGATAAGTTCCTTGATTGCATCATATTCGCCCTGAGACGGGATGCACACGATGTCGGTAATGTAATTCAGTGAATTCATCAGTTTTTCCTCACAATCGTCAGTCTTAGTTTAAGAGCCTGGAAGATACGTAATAAGGTATCGAGATTGGGGATGGTCTCAAAAGACTCCATGCGGGTGATGGATGATTTAGCCAGACCGCACATGTCAGCCAGTTTCCGCTGTGTTATCCCCAGTTCACGTCGGCGATCGACGATGATAGAGACGATAGAAGCGATCGATTCAGTCTCCTGAAGATAGCTTTGGGTCTCGAGATCCAGTCCGGTATCCTTATCCATAGGAAAAGTATAGCAGAAATGCGCCCACGCGTAGAAAAGACAATAAAAAAAAGCACTTCCTTTTGAGAAGTGCTTCCATTCAGTTTTATGGTGGGCGATCTTGGATTCGAACCAAGGACCCCAGTCTTATCAGGACTGTGCTCTAGCCTACTGAGCTAATCGCCCAAAGAGCCCTTATATATGAAAAAGCCTTAACCACTGGATAGCGAAAGGAAGAAGATAGGTTTTTAATAAGTATCTGGAAACCAGATATTCGACCTAGGAGTGGTAGATCAAATCTACAATCTCCCTAGAAAGGAGGTGATCCATCCGCAGCTTCCGCTACGGATACCTTGTTACGACTTCGTCCCAATCATCAATCCCACCCTTGGCGACTGCCTCCTTGCGGTTAGCCCATCGACTTCAGGTGTTACCGACTTTCATGACGTGACGGGCGGTGTGTACAAGGCCCGAGAACGTATTCAACGCGACATGCTGATTCGCGTTTACTAGCAACTCCGACTTCATACAGGCGGGTTTCAGCCTGTAATCTGTACTG
>JAEEGF010664610.1_pt1 | contig 23978 bp, 21 predicted proteins | sample 9134171 | NCBI WGS metagenome assembly JAEEGF01 (sample SAMN16246542, study PRJNA631951) | gut metagenome | biome: gut microbiome; feature: rumen; material: AP-attached | host: Bos | place: Iran: Karaj | collected 2018-10
CTAAGTGTTACTGGAAGCATAAGATATTTTGGTCAGATGGTTATTTTGCTTGCAGTATAGGCGAAGTATCCTCAGCAACTATACAAAAATATATCGAGAACCAAGGTTAATGGCTACGAATTTACAAGGCTCCGCCCATCGCCCAAGGGCAGTGGGAGGAGCCTTCGAAATCGAAAGGGTTTTATTTATGAATGTTTCTGAAATAATACCATTAAGATTCTCAAAAATGATGTCTTTGTGATATGATTTCAAAATTCCCATGAGAGGGAGGTTATCTTTAGGCAGAAGACTCAAATTGTCATAGCAGGAAAAGCTTCCAATGAAATTGTTACAGGGCTTATCAGCAAGTATGTCAAAGTTCATGGCTGCGTCATCATTGACACAAGAGTACAGAAGGGATACACCATGATCAAATAGAGGCGCAATCCTGAGAGTATGTTTTCTGGAATTTCTGAGAACTTCTATATTGGCTCCGTGTCTGTCTCTGTTTAGAATAAGATAATCCAGAGCGATCATCGTATCTATATATTCCTGCCAGCCCTGTCTTTTGCAAAAGTCATAGTGAGACTCACCTTTCTCGGCATTTGCGCGGTAGTAGTCATCAAGCGCAATTTTGCTTTCTCCGCGATCTTTGAAATCTTCAGAAGCGCAAAGATATGTGCTATATATAGTCCCTTCTATTTCAATATCAGCATTGATGAGTTCATATTCCAAGTGCTCTATTCCGAAAATTGTAAGAAGCCTGTCGACAATTATTTCGTTAATACATTCATGTCCAATAATGCCTTTTACGGAATCAAAGTTTGAGAGCTTATAATATTTCTTTTTCCCATGAAGAGATGAAGTCGCTTTTAAAAAAGTTCCGGCTGTTCCGCTTGAACTGCGTACGTGCGACCATTGCAAATATGTTAGATCCTGTTTTTCTAAGATAAGATTAGCCATTATTCAACACCTCATTTGGCAAAAAAACATTTGATGAGCGTCAAATATATTACACAACTATTATAGTTTAATATTTGACGAGCGTCAAATAAAACAAAGGAATATATCATAGACATTCTTGGTGTGAAAGAGTAAATTAATAGTAGTTATCATCTTATTTACGCTTGTAGCTTGTAAGTGAGGATTTGAAAAAAATAAAGATAGAAAATAGAAAGGCTAACCAGTGTTTAACAGATCAGACATAACCAGAAATCAGTGCCAACTCTTTGGTGGCCAGGCGAAGCTTGGGTACGATTGGTGGTGGCACTCTTTTACTGCAATAGATAGTGAGACGGGCGAAGAAAAGCCGTTTTTTATAGAGTTCTTTTTATGTAATCCTGCCTGTGGAGGGGCTGAACCAGTACTTGGGCAGCTTCCTGCGAATAGAGCGAAAGGTGTGAAGCCTTCATACCTTATGGTTAAGGTTGGATGCTGGGGCGTAGGAGCAAGGCAGATACACAACTTCTACGGCTGGGAAAAGATTGACGTAGAAATGGGAGTCCCGTTTTCTATAAAAGCGGGAGAGTGCTTCCTTACCGAGGATAAAACCTGGGGAAGAGTGAGTTTGTCTGAGGAAGAAGTGGATAAGCATCCTGAATATATGTCAGGAAGTGGAGAAATTACATGGAATCTGACAATAAATAAGAAAATTGCCTTTAATGTGGGATACGGAGCAGGAAAACTTTTTAGAAAACTCCAGCTTTTTGAGATGTTTTGGCACGCAGAGGGCATGAAGACAGAGTATTCAGGTGAGATAGTATTGGATGGGCATAAGTACACTGTTGATCCAAAGACCTGCTATGGATATGCTGACAAGAACTGGGGAAAAGATTTTACGTCTCCCTGGGTGTGGCTTTCATCCAACAATCTTACAAGTAAGCTTCTTGATAAGAAACTTGAAAATAGTGTATTTGATATAGGTGGTGGAAGGCCAAAAGTTGGGCCTATTGCCTTGAACAGGAAGCTTCTTTCAGCCTATTGGTATGAAGGAAAGCCATATGAGTTCAATTTCTCTAAGTTTTGGACTTTTACGCGCACCTCATTTAATTGCAAGGAAACTGATGACAAGATTGTTTGGCGAGTAGAACAAAAGAATCTGTTTGATTGTATAGTTGCCAATATTTCATGTGATAAAAAAGACATGCTCCTTGTGAACTACGAAGCTCCAAACGGCAAGAAACTGCACAACCGTCTTTGGAACGGCGGCAACGGAAAAGGCACAGTAATGCTTTTCCACTGCGGACAACTTGTCGACGAAGTTATCTGTGAGAATGTTGGTTGCGAGTATGGGGAATACGATCAGCGATTATGAAGATTATAAATTCTATTTGACGCGCGTTAAATAATCTATCGAGCAAATACAGTTATTGGGGGGAAAACAAAATGGGGATACAGTACAAAGTTCCGGACTATAAGAAAATCAGAGTCATAATCGACACGGATGCGGCCTGTGAGGCTGATGATCCATTTGCAATTGTGCATGGGCTGCTCAGTCCGAAGCTTATTGTTAAAGCCATAGCAGCAGAGCATTTTAAGGTAAAAGACTCAGAACAAAGAAGCTACAAAGAGATAGAGACAATCCTTGATGCTATGGATTTATCAGTTCCGGTGCTTCACGGTCAAAAGGGACCATTAAGTGAGGATAAGGAAGTTTCAGAAGCTTCAAAATTTATAATTGATGAAGCCTTGAAGGATGAGCCCAATCCTTTATTTGTTCTGTGTCAGGGCGCTATAACAAACGTTGCTAAAGCCCTTCAAACCTGTCCTGAGATAAAAGACAAAATGACGATAGTCTGGATAGGAACTCATGGTGAGGCTCCATGCAAAGCGCCATTTACAGAGTTTAATTCAGTGAATGACATAGAGGCCGCCAACTACGTGCTCCAGAGCGGAGCCAATATCTGGCTTATTCCTTCACATGTATACATTACAGTAAATATAGGTCTTGCAGAGATTGAACGTCGTATAAGGCCTTGTGGAAAAATAGGAAATCACCTCTACACTCAGATGACTGAATACAATATGTCTGAGGCAGCAGGCTGGACCCAGGGAGAGAGCTGGTCTCTTGGCGATTCTCCAGCTATTGCAGTGACTATTAATCCCGGATGCGGCCACTATCACACTGCCAAGGCGCCTCTGGTGCTGGATGACACTTCATCCGCAGTAAAAGATGATAATCCGGACATCAGAATATACACAGATGTGGATTCAAGGTACATAATTGAGGACCTTATCGCAAAGCTGGAGTTGTTCTCGGAGTGTTGATTTTTGAATGAAGGTATGAATAAAACAGCTATGAGTAAAAGTATCTGCTCATAGCTGTCTTTTATGCGTCATTTCTCAGGACGCCAGATCTCTTTTGTTATAGTACCAGAAAGCAAACAGTACTCCACAAATCAAAACGCCACAGGCAACGACAATTCCGGTCACCGGAAGCTTAGCATCAGTAAATATCTCCGAAGCATTTGCATAGGAAAAAGGCCCGATGAACAAATATTTCTTTAAATCAGGAATAACCCTGCCCATTACGTCATAGGCGTAGAACAAAAGAGCCATTCCAAGTCCAAGTCCCATTCTGTTTTTGCCGGTGAGAGATGAGAGCGCAAGGCATATTCCTGCGACCTCCAGGTTCATAAGAAACTGTCTTGCCATAAATGTGAAAAAGAGATCCAGAGGCATTTCTTCTCCTAAAATACTAAAGCCCAGCAGATAAAACAAAGTGCATACAGCGGTAAAAAGAACCAGCATAATAGCAACGCACAGCGATTTGGCAGTAAGAATCCGATTCCTTGAAAGAGGAAGAGAAAAAAGAAATTCGCCTGTGTGGGCATCTTCCTCCTTTGAAATGATATTGATTGCGATGATCGCTGCAAACATACAGCTTCCAAGGCCGTGAACTGCGCCTATTTCAGTGGCAAAGTATCCTTTCAAGGTTGCGATGCTCAAAGTGCTCATTCCAAAGGCCTCTGAAAAGGCTCCCATATTAGAAAAGGCATCAGCCATATCCTTCATTTCACCTTCCATGGACTTATATAATAATATGCAGACGAGCCCGAGAGCACCAACGGACAGGCTCCATATCAGAAGATTTTTAAGATTAAGTAATAGTTCTCTTTTCAATACAGATCTCATTTTTATCCCTCCTCTTCTTCGTAGAAACTAAGGAACGTTTCATCATCTATATGCGGAGTGTCAAGCATTGTGAGTCTTCCTTCACGCATGATCGCGGCATTTTTGCAATACTTATCAACTTCTGATAACACATGGGTAGACAAAAGACATGTGGCTCCCTGGGCGACATATTCATTTATAAGTTCAAAGAATTTCTTTTGCATAAGAGGGTCAAGGCCGCCGGTGGGCTCATCAAAGATAAAAAGGCGAGGTCTATGCTGCATGGCACAGACTATGCTGACTTTTTTTCTGTTTCCAAGGGATAGTTGTTTGATCTTTTTATGGGTGTCGACTTTTAATCTTTCACAGAGTTTGCCTGCTTCTTCGCTGCAATCAAGTCCGCGGACATCAGCAGCGTATTTTATGACATCGGCTACCTTCATGGAATCGTAGAACCAGGCTTCTGAAGGCATATAGCCCACATTTTTTAATATTTCCTCATGGTCTTTTACGCTGTCCATGCCAAGTATCTTTATGTTGCCTGAATTAATCTTCAAAAAGCCCAGCATAGAGCGGATAGTAGTGGACTTTCCTGCACCATTCGGACCAAGAAAACCGAATATATCTCCTTCCTTTACATTTAAAGACACATCGATTACGCCTCTGTTCTTGCCATAGCTTTTGGTTAGATGACTTATCTCAATAACGTTTTCTTTCATAAAGCACCTCCTCTGTTCTTGTAATTTATTCATAACAAAAACAAAAAACGGGAACAATAACTGTTCCCGTAAGGTGCACTATTTTACCGCTAACATTCACTTAACTATCCTCTTTTTTATGCTCAGTCTGAAAGAGTTTCAAATCTTCGTTAAGTTTTTTATCATCAATTATTCGTTTATACTTGTAAATCAAATATACGCAGACATAGACAAGAAGGATATATGCTGCAAATAGAAAAGTGACCAAAAGGTCTTTGTTAAACCAGTTAAAAAGCCAGGAAAGTAGGCAGTATACGCAAGTACATCCCACCATTCCCACAATTTCTTTTGCCTTAAGAGTATCTGCTTCATCAAAGTTCCATAATAGGTAAACTTGAACGTAGCCAATGATATAGCAGGCAAGGATCAGCTCTGTCATGTGCAGGATACTGGCATCATAGACACCGTTTATCAATCTGTATACGCAGTAATAGAAAAGAAATGCGAAGAAGTATAGGCATGCTTTAAATTCAATCCCTATTTCTTTTGTAAGATACAATTCCCAAAGTGTTACTTTTTTCTTGTTCTTCATCTATCTGCCTCCTTTCAAAAGACGCCTGAAATCTGATGCATATCTTCTTGAAATGATTATGTGTTCACCACTTTCCATGGTCGCGTCAATCCTGTTTGAAGACAGGCTCTTTAAGGTCTTTACCTTGTTGACATTAATCACCATTGACTTGCTGCATCTGAAAAAGGCTTCATCGCTGATTTCCATGACAAATGAGTTGAGAGTTCCGTCTAAACGCACGACCTTGTTTCCGGTGTATGCGAAAAGCTTATCATCAACGGATTCCAGGTAGAGGATACTTGAAATGCTGATGCTTACAGTTTCTGTATCGGTCTTGCCCCAAAGCTTATTTTCAGACTTTTCCAGAATTCCAATTATTCTTTTTAAATCCGGAGAAAGCGCTTTATACCTGATGGTAATGCTTTCTTCGCCGGAATCGATTTTTTGAATATCTATTTTCATATGAGCGGAGTTATTTTGACCATGAATCGTGTTGTTTTTTGCTTCAATATTATTTTATCATAGTAGGAATGCAGCTTGAATCGCTAAATTTCTTAATTACTGGTCATTAGTTACAAAGTAATGGTAAAATCAGCTTATGATTTACGAAAACATTGTAGAAGCAAAATTCATATCAAGACCAAACAGATTCATTGCCATAGTGAGCGAAGATGGCGATGAAATCAAGGTGCATGTAAAGAACACCGGCAGATGCAAAGAACTATTGATCCCAGGATGCACGGTATATCTTGAAAAGGCTGACAATCCGGAGAGAAAGACGCCGTATGATCTTGTTGCAGTTGAAAAAGACGGGAGAATAATAAATATTGATTCCCAGGCTCCCAACAAAGTTGTTAAGGAATGGCTTGAAAGCACAGGTAAGTACAGCAAGATCCAGCCTGAATATAAATATGGTAATTCCAGAATTGATTTTTATATGGAAAAAGAAATTCCTAATAAATCAGTACAGCCCTACCTTATGGAAGTTAAAGGCTGTACGCTTTTTAAGGATGGAATAGGGTATTTTCCTGATGCACCGACGGAGCGCGGAACCAAGCATTTAAAAGAGCTGACTATGGCCTTGGAAAGAGAAATAAAAACCAGAGTTGCCTTTGTTATTCAGGGAGAGGGAATCAGTGAAGTAAGGCCAAATGAGGAGACAGATCCTGAATTTGCCAAAGCGTTTTATGAGGCGAAAAAAGCAGGAGTTGAGATTGTTTTTTATCAGTGTGAAGTGACACCATATACGCTAAAAATTGTATCAGAAAGAGGAGAAGCAGAATGAGAGCAGTTGTTACAAGGGTTCTCTCGGCGTCAGTGACAATAGATGGAGAGAAATATTCAGAAATCGGAAAAGGATTCATGGTCCTTTTGGGAGTCCATACGAATGATACAAAAGAAATAGCGGTAAAAATAGCAGATAAGATCTGCGGCCTCAGAGTATTTGAGGATGAAAACGGTAAGATGAATGTTAATCCAAAAGATGCAGGAGCACAGATACTAATTGTCAGTCAGTTCACACTTTATGCGGACTGCAAGTCAAGGCGTCCTGGCTTTACAGATGCCGCAAGACCTGAAATATCAAATCCGCTTTATGAGCTTGTAGTGGAAGAGTGCAGAAATAGAGGCTTTGAAGTTAAGACAGGCGTCTTTGGCGCTGATATGAAGGTTGAGTCTATAAATGACGGACCGGTGACAATACTTCTTGACAGCGACGAGCTATATGCAAAAGGGTGAATAATTAAAATTGATATTTGTTAATGCTAAGATTATGCTATAGTTATTTACAATCAATTTCCTGTATAATGAACTTCATATGCTATGTGGAGGAAATTGAAAAATGACAGAAAACAAAAATTCATTTTGGACACTTGCGCCGGTTGTTGTGCTGGTTGCCATATTTTGCTGCGTGTTGTGGGGAAGCGCATCACCAGCCATCAAGATTGCTTATGAATTATTCAAAATAGATGCAAGCGATACGCCATCAAGGCTGGTTCTTGCAGGTGCGAGGTTTATGCTTGCGGGAGTTATGACAATATTTTTTGGCTCAATACTGGCCAAAAAGCCTTTGATACCGCAGAAAGATTCGTGGAAATATATAGTGGTACTCTCACTTTTTCAGACTATAGGCCAGTATTATTTCTTTTTTATGTCACTGGCAAATACGTCAGGCGTAAGAGGTTCTATCATCAACGCTTCTGGAAATTTCCTGGCTCCGCTATTTGCTATTTTTCTATTTAAGCTTGAGAAGGTTTCAGCCAAAAAACTCATCGGCTGCGCAACAGGTTTTCTTGGAATCATTATGTTCTTTGGCGGCGCAGGAGCTTTGGTGAGCGGAGCGCCGATGACTTTAAAAGGTGAGGGTGCAATGCTTGCAGCAGCTTTTTTCTATGCTATATCAGGCTGCAGTATCAAGATCTTTTCAAAGCATGAAAATCCTGTTATCCTCAGTGGTTATCAGTTCTTTTTAGGCGGTGCAGTTCTGTTTATCATTGGACTGGCCCTTGGAGGAAGCCTTAATTTCTACAGTACAGGCTGTTATCTTAACCTGATCTACATGGGCTTTATTTCCGCAGGCGCATACACACTTTGGGGAGTTCTTCTTAAATACAATCCGGTCAGCAAAGTTTCAGTCCTTGGATTTGTTAATCCGATAATGGGAGTTTTGCTGTCAGCTCTTTTCCTGGGAGAGGGACAGGAAGCACTGTCAGTAGCGAGCATTGTGGCACTTTTGCTTGTTTCAGCCGGGATTATTATAGTAAATTATGAGAGGTCAAAGAAATGGCAAGAAGAGAAGGCTTAACGACTCTTTGTTATCTTGAAAGAGACGACAAATACTTAATGCTTCACAGAGTATCAAAAAAGAATGATATCAATAAAGACAAGTGGATCGGCGTTGGCGGGCACTTTGAGGATGATGAGAGCCCTGAAGAATGCATAAAAAGAGAAATTCTTGAGGAGACAGGATATGATGTTCCGCTTGAAAGTTTGGAATATCGTGCAATAATCACATTCATTTCACAAAAAGGTGACTATGAGCTTATGTCTTTATTTACTGCCAAAGCACCTGACGGTGAGCCAAAAGATTGTGATGAAGGAGTGCTCACATGGGTAGAGAAGGATAAGCTTTTTGACCTTAACCTCTGGGAAGGGGACAAAATATTTTTCAGACTCATGGAAAAAAGTCATGATTTCTTTTCACTGAAAATGGTATATGATAAAGAGGATAATCTTATTGAGGCAGTTCTCAATGGGAAGAAAATGTAATTTTTTGGAGGAAAACAAAATGGTAAAAGATAATAATTGTGGATATTGTGTTGGCGGAGAGCCACTTGCAAAATTTGGTATAAAGATCTGTGACCTTGAGGTCAGCCAGCTTATTCTTTTTAAAGAGCAGAGCCATCCGGGAAGATGCATTGTGGCTTACAAGGATCATGTCAGTGAGATAGTTGATATCTCAGATGCAGAAAGAGATGCATTCTTCAGAGATGTAAACAGAGCATCCAAGGCTATACATAAGGCCTTTAACCCTGATAAGGTAAACTATGGCGCATATGGCGATACAGGCTGCCATCTTCACATGCATCTTGTTCCAAAGTACAAGGACGAATTTGAGTGGGGAGGAGTTTTTGAAATGAACCCTGGCAAGAAGTTCCTTACAGATGCAGAATATGAAGAAATGATCAACAAGATAAAGAAAAATCTGGAGTAAAGCTGCATTTAAAGTAGGCAGCCACTTCAGTTATTAAGGAAATACATATGACTACCTACGAAACAAGTAACAGAGAAGAAGCAATAAAATATAAATTTACTTTGCGTGAATGCCTTGTCGGAGACAGGGCATTTTACCGCAGGGCAGCTATGATAGTTGCCCCGATGATCATACAGAATACGCTGTCCAATGTCGTGGGACTTTTGGATAACGTAATGGTCGGACAGGTCGGAACACTTCCGATGTCAGCAGTAGCTATTGTGAATCAGCTGCTGTTTATTTTCTATTTGTGTATATGGGGATCCCTTGCTGGTGCCGGAATTTTCAGCACACAGTTCTTTGGAAAAGGAGATATGGATGGCGTCAGATATTCCATTAGATTTAAGCTGATGGATGCGGTCGTTATCTGCGCTATAGCAGTAACGTTCCTTTTTCTGGCAAAAGAAAATCTGATATCCCTTTACATTTCTTCCGGAACTGCAGACGCAGACAGGGCTGCCACTTTAGCCTATGCTACATCGTACCTTGATATAATGCTTGTGGGACTTATCCCTTTTAGCCTGACACAGGTCTATGCAAGTGCCATGCGAGAATCAGGAAAGACCACTCTTCCAATGATCGCAGGTATGACAGCTATGCTTGTGAACTTCGTGTTCAACGCGCTTCTTATTTTTGGACTTTTGGGTCTTCCTAAAATGGGAGTTATGGGTGCGGCTACTGCAACTGTCATTTCCAGATTTACGGAGCTTTTGATAGTAATAACAGGTGCACACAGGAAGAACTCCAAGTATCCATTCTTTAAGGGTGTATTCAGAAGCCTTTATGTACCATTTTATCTGGTAAAAACGATACTTGTAAAATCCCTTCCGCTTCTTTGCAATGAGTTTTTATGGAGCCTTGCTCAGGCAACGCTGTTGCAGGCGTACTCGGTAAGGGGAATAGCTGTAATCGCTGCAATGAATATAAGCGGAACAGTATCTCAGATATTTAACGAGGTCTTTTTATCAATTGGTAATTCCACAGGAATCATTGTAGGGCAGGAGCTTGGTGCAGACAGGCTTGTATCTGCCCGCAGGACTGCCTGGAGAATGGCGTCACTTAGCGTGGCTTCCACCTTTGTAATGGGCTCGCTGCTTGCAATCGCAGCGCCTGTAATCCCTCAGATCTACAATACTGAGCCGGAGATAAGACAGCTTGCCACCAGGTTTATCTGGGTTGTTGCAATCTGCATGCCTATAAATTCCTATGCGAATGTGTCGTATTTTACTCTTCGTTCAGGTGGGAAGACAGCAGTTACATTTGTCTTTGACAGCTGTTTTGCATGGCTTATAAGCGTACCGGCAGCCTATATCCTTTCAAGGTTTACAAATCTTCCGGTACTTAGCATATTTATGATGGTTTCAGCTCTTGAGCTGTTGAAATGTACGATCGGATTTCTTTTAGTACGAAGCGGAGTATGGGTCCGCAATATAGTTAAACACGCTTGATCTATAGTGCACAATCTTTTACGTCTACTGGTGGAAAACCTTGTAAAAGATTGTGCAATTTGTGTATATATCCTCTTTATTTTTATGGGCAAAAATTGTAGAATAATATAGTCTGTCTACAATTATAAAGAAAAGTAACGAAGCATTTATGGATCTGTTCGAATATATGAGAGAAAATAACTATGAGAAGGAATCGCCGCTTGCCGCCAGGATGCGCCCGAGGACCCTTGATGAAGTAGTGGGTCAGCAGCACATCATCGCAAAAGACAAGCTTCTTTATCGTGCGATTTTGGCAGATAAGTTAAGTTCTATCATTTTGTATGGCCCGCCAGGAACAGGTAAGACTACTCTTGCCAAGGTCATAGCAGGTACCACAAAGGCTGAGTTTACTCAGATAAATGCCACCATAGCCGGTAAGAAGGATATGGAGGAAGTCGTACAAAAGGCCAAGGATAATCTTGGAATGTATGGCAAAAAGACAATTCTTTTTATAGATGAGATTCACAGATTTAATAAGGGACAGCAGGATTATCTTTTACCATTTGTTGAGGATGGAACGGTAATACTTATTGGGGCTACAACTGAGAACCCTTATTTTGAAGTGAACGGAGCTCTTATATCAAGGTCTGTTATCTTTGAGCTTAAGCCACTTGGACCAGATGATATAAAAGAGCTGCTGAGTAGGGCTGTTACTGACAAAGAGCGTGGGATGGGTTCCTACAAGGCAGTTTTGGAGCCTGATGCAGCTGACTTTTTGGCGGATCTTGCTGATGGAGATGCAAGGCATGCTCTGAATGCTCTTGAACTTGGAATCCTTACGACTGAGAGAAGTGATGATGGACTTATTCATATCACTAAAGAGGTTGCTGAGGAGTGTATCCAGAAAAAGGTTGCCAGATATGACAAGGATGGCGACAACCACTATGATACGATCTCCGCTTTTATCAAGAGCATGAGAGGTTCAGATCCTGATGCGGCGGTTTACTACCTTGCCCGAATGTTGAATGCAGGAGAGGATCCTAAGTTTATAGTAAGACGTATGATGGTTTGTGCTTCTGAGGATGTTGGTAATGCAGATCCTCAGGCACTTCAGGTGGCAGTTGCGGCATCTCTTGCTGTAGAGAGGCTTGGAATGCCGGAGGCAAGGATTACACTTGCACAGGCTGCGAGCTATATAGCTACAGCACCCAAGAGCAATTCAGCTATCGTTGCAATAGACAGTGCAATGAGTACAGTTACAGAAACAGGTAATCTTCCGATACCACCACATCTTCAGGATGCACATTATAAATCAGCATCCAAGCTGGGCCACGGCATTGGTTACAAATATGCCCACGATTATCCTGATCACTATGTTAAACAACAGTATTTGCCATATGAGCTTAATGGCAAGGAGTTCTACAGCCCTTCAGGAAACGGCTATGAGCTCAAGATAAAAGATCACATGAGAAAGCTCAAAAACAGAGAAGATAAAGATAACTAAGGGGTTACATGGATAAAAAGAAACGCAGGCTTCGCACAGGGAGAAAAGCCCGTCACAATAGAAAGTTAATAATTCTTACAGGAATAGGCGTAGTTATTGCGGTTTTATTCATTGTAGCCATGACTATGTGGCTTTTTATCAGTACTGGAAGAGTGTCTGATGAAGGGCAGGATGAAGCGCCTTATCAGGCTTCTATAGAACAGACATCCATTAGCGAGATAGTATACGTTCAGGAAAGCGTCCTTGATACAATAGTAAACGGTGGAAAAAGAGTGTCCAAGGCCCTTTCTGAAAGACCTAAAACTGTAGAAGTTACAGCAGAAGATGCTGCAGAATTTGGCGACCTTGAGTGCCAGATTGTCGGAACATCAAATGTTGAAGTAAACATTACTTCTGAGGGCATTCCTGCCAGCGACGATAAGTATTATTATCTCTTTGAAATGGCAACCTATGAGGATGGCATCGCTGCAGATGCAGAGCCTCTTTCCAAAATCTATAAGGGAGATGACGCTTCTTTTACCATAAAGCTTAACAAAGGTCTCTCTAACACAAGACTCTTTTCCAAATTTGCAGTTGCTGTAAAGATGGAAGATCAGTATGTTCAGGTGGCACATGCCAAGTACATAACCAATCCTGAGGATTGTGCAGGATACTATTATGACAGCATGGACCACGATTCTATAAAGGGTATTTTGCCATATCCCCTTCGTCTTGATGAGCTTTCTGACCTTGGAGTTAATTATTGCGCTTATAATATTCCTCTTTCCCATATCCTTACTACATCAGGAGGAATTGCTTATTCATATGGTGGCGTGACATATCACTTCAATGCCCGCATCATCAATGACTATGATACATTGTTCAAAAAGCTCAATTCCATGGGCATAGATATAGCTGCGATCATTTTAAATGACGCCAGTACTTCAGCTTACCCTGAGATCACGCATCCAAGTGCGCGCAGTGGATCAACGGCTCCGTACTATATGTTTAATGCTGCCGATGAGAGCGGTGTAAAGGCACTTGCTGCCATTGGAAGCTTCCTTGCAGGCAGATACTCAGGTTCCGGCCACGGCAATGTCAGCATGTGGATCATTGCCAATGAGGTCAATGCCAGAAGAGAATATAACTACATGTCTTATACAGATGTGAATACTTACACTACGGCGTTTACAAGAGCTTTCAGAGTTTTTTACAACGCTATAAAGAGTCAGAATGCTGGCGCCCTTGTGTATATTCCATTGGATCAGAGATGGACCTATAATACTGAGAGCACCGGTGATTATGATGCCAAGGATGTCCTTGATATTTTTGCTTCTTCCATGAATGATTATGGTAATGTCAACTGGGGACTTGCGGCTCATCCGTACTCATTCCCTAATGACAACACCGCGTTTTGGAAGACTTCCAAATATGTTAACCACACTGAGTCAACACCTTGTATTACTATGGAGAATATTGAGGTTTTGACTAACTACATGCAAAAGACAAACATGCTTAACCCCAATGGTGATGTCAGATCTATTATCTTAAGTGAGATCGGTTATTCATCTACACAGGGCGAGAACCTTCAGGCGGCTGCTTTTGCTTATGCCTACACCAAGATGGTTCAAAATGGCTATATAGATGCTCTTATGTTGTCAAGGCAGGTCGATGCCCCTGAAGAGATTGCGGCGCTTGGACTTGCTCTTGGACTTGAAACTTCAAGTGGTTCACCAAAACATTTATACTTTGTTTTCAAATATATCGATGACCCGGATAAAAGAGATGAAGTATGCGCATTTGCTTACGATATAATAGGAAAGAAGTTTTAGGAGGAGCATTATTATGACAAACGCTGAAAAAGCACTTGAGATGCATGAAAAATGGCAGGGAAAACTTGAGATAGTTTCCAAAGCAAAGGTTAATTCAAAAGAAGATCTGGCTGTATGTTATACACCAGGTGTGGCAGAGCCTTGTAAGCTGATTGCCAAGGACAAGAGCCTTGCTTACAAATACACGATTAAGTCCAACACAATTGCTGTTGTATCTGATGGTAGCGCAGTTTTGGGACTTGGTAATATTGGACCTCATGCAGCAATGCCTGTTATGGAAGGCAAGGCAGTGCTTTTTAAAGAGTTTGGCGGAGTTAATGCTGTTCCTATCTGCCTTGATACTCAGGATACAGAAGAAATCATTAAGGCAGTTACATATCTTGCACCTGGTTTTGGCGGAATAAATCTTGAAGATATTTCAGCACCAAGATGCTTTGAAATAGAGGAGAGATTAAAAGAAAAGCTGGATATCCCTGTTTTTCATGATGATCAGCATGGAACAGCGATTGTTGTTCTTGCAGGTATTATAAATGCCCTGAAAGTAGTAGGCAAAAAGAAAGAAGACTGCAAAGTAGTAGTTAACGGCGCAGGAAGCGCAGGAATTGCCATAACAAAACTTTTGCTTACCTATGGATTTAAAAATGTTACAATGTGTGATAAGTCAGGAATTCTTTCCAAGGCGTCTTCAGATCTTAACTGGATGCAGGAAAAGATGATGGATGTTACCAATCCTGAGCAGAAGACAGGAAAGCTTGCTGATGCTTTAAAGGGAGCTGATATATTCGTTGGTGTATCTGCACCTGGAATTGTGACCAAAGAAATGGCACAGGAAATGAATGATGGAGCTATAATGTTTGCTATGGCAAATCCTGTTCCTGAGATCATGCCTGACCTTGCCAGAGAAGCAGGAGTAAGGGTTATAGGCACAGGTCGAAGCGACTTCCCTAATCAGGTAAACAATGTGCTTGTTTTCCCAGGAATCTTTAAGGGCGCTCTTGAGGGTGGCGCAAAGCGCATCACTGATGAGATGAAGCTTGCAGCTGCAAAGGCTTTGGCAGGTCTTGTTCCTGATAGCGAACTTAACGAAGAAAATATACTTCCTCCTGCATTTGACCCGAGATGTGCGGAAGTTGTTTCAAAAGCAGTAAAAGAACTTATTTAATTTGGAGGTATGAGCGTGAGCTCAAGGTATCTTACTTTATACAAGATGATTGTTCTGTACATGCTAAAGAGGTGCGAAGTGCCTCTTAGCAAGTCACAGATTTATGATTTTATATTGGAAAAAGAATATACGACATTCTTAACTCTACAGGAAGTTTTTGCAGAGATGGCTTCCTCTGATCTTATCAAAGAAAAAACTGTTGCCAATAGGACTTATCTCGAAATAACACAGGAGGGAGAAGAGGCCCTTAAGTTTTTCGGAAACAGGATCAATCCTTCTATCAAATCTCAGATCGATGATTACTTAAAAGCCAACAGTATGAAGCTTAGAAGTGAAGGCTCAATAATCGGAGATTACCAGAAGACAGGTGAAAATGAGTATACAGCCCGCGTTATTGCAAGAGAGAGCGGACATACTCTAATAGATATTCAGATTCCTGTTCCAACAGAGGAAATGGCTCAGGCCATCTGTAGAAACTGGCTTGAAAAAAATCAGGAAGTATATCAGTTTTTGATCAATAATTTAATGTTTGATGAGTGATTGACTTAAGGGTTATCACTTGCTATAATATCATTCGTGGCTAAATTGCCCAAGCTGTTGTAGCACAGTCGGTAGTGCGTCGCATTGGTAGTGCGGAGGTCACGGGTTCGATTCCCGTCAGCAGCTGTATATATTAAATCCCATCGGAGTTTATCCTATGGGATTTTTTCTATTATCCGATCATTCTAAATATTCATCTGAATATGTCTTTAAACATCGTTCTGGACGTTGTTCTGGCCTCGCCTGTCATAGCCTGTCTTTTCGTAGAAGGCTTTTTTATCCTCGTACATGTTGTTGTCGGCAATCTTGGCGAGATCTTCTATGTTACAGTGAGGATTTTCTCTGACTGTGGCATATCCAAGGGCGACACTGATTCCCTTAACGTATTCTCCATGCCAGTGCTCAAGCTGTGTTCTTAAGTAGCTGATTCTTTTTTCGAGCTCATTCCTATTTGCGATTATCAAAATGGCAAATTCATCACCGCCAAGTCTTGAAATGGTGCTGGTAGAGGATGAAGAAAATGCAAGTTTAAGGCATGTTGCAGTTCCTTTTAACAGCTCATCCCCAGCGTCATGACCTAAGGTGTCATTGTAGTATTTAAGCCTGTTAACGTCTATGGCTATATAAGTAAGATCATTTGGAAGACGGTTCTTTTCATAGTCATCAGCAAGTGCGTAAAAATGCCTTCTGTTACCAATGCCTGTAAGCTGATCTGTATAGGCATCTATTTTGGCCTGTGCAAATTCTTTTTCTTCTTTTACGTTAAGACCTATCCTTCTGTAAATGAGGCCAACCTGCACCATAATGTAGAGCATAAGAGCTATTATTATGAAAAAGATGTAGTTATAGCCTACATTGTCGATGTATTTAATAAGTGAGTATCCTGCCAGAATTATGAATATTCCATTAGCTATAGCTATTCCTGTTCTGCTTGAAAGCTTCTTTTCTTCTTTTACACTGGAATATGAGTAGTAGCCGACCATGACCATAACAACTATGTCAAGTACATGCGCTACGTAGACCAGCCATCCCCACTCGAAGATGTCGAATGACGCTAAAGTGCAGGAAATCAGAATAACAATAGCAATAGCGCCATCAATTATATGATCGATCAGCTCTACACGTAGGAAGATGCATCTTGCGATTTCAAAGAACAAAAGAGGCATCAGCAAAAATGAGACTATAGTAAGGATTGAAAATCCTGTCATATATCCAACCGCAATAAAAGGAATCCTTGTCTCGTTTATGATCCACTGCCCTGCAACTACAGAAAAGGCTCCTGCATAGAAAAGGGCTTCAAATGAGAGTTTTCTGATAAGGTTAGCTCTTTTTAGGATAAATACAGTTGATACCAGCATCTCAAAAAAGCCGGTAACTGTGAAAAGGATAAACAGGACAACTGAGGGAACGTTGTTCCTTAACTGGGCAATAACGTATGCGGATCTGGTGGTTACAAAGGCTTCAGTGAGTTCTGCACCATAAAGGGATTCTTGAGGAGTAATCTTTACTTCGACTTTTTTTCCGGTGTATTCATATTCAAGCGGAATCCAGATCTCTTTTTTGCCAACATCAGTATTATGACCAAATAATACGTTGTTTCTTGATTCTAAAACTTCTGTTCCATCAATGAAGACTGAAAACGCTTTATAGTAGCATCTGATAACAAGGAGCTGATCACCATATACTATGGGAAGGGTGTTGTTGATCGTAAAGGTTTCGTCGCTGCTAAATGGAAAAGTAATGTATTTACCATCAATTTTCCAATAGTCATTAAGAGATACAGAATTTTCTCTATAATAATTATTTGATTCGTTCGAATAGCAAAAACCAAGTCCTATAAACAATAGGATTATTAGTATGTAGGCAAAAGCAATTATACGTCTCCTAAAGCGCGTATCCATAGGCAATAACCTCCATAAATTTACTGATTATAATTATATCATGCACTATATAACGATAGTTCTTATAATTTGATTAACAAAGCGATAAAAGAATAAAAACAAAGCAAAAAATGATAAGAAATCAGATTATTTTAGATTGAATTAGGTGTATGGGTGGAATACAATCAAGATTAGCAGAAACTATTTTTATTATTACTATATATTTAATGGGGTGGTTATTATGAAAAATCGAAACTTGAGGTGGAAGTATCCCAGGACGAGGCTTCAGTGGCTGTGGGATAATATGGAAGGGTACAGAGCGTTATATGTACTGGCGGTGATTGGCACAGTTGTCTACAATATGTTGCAATTGACTGTGCCATTTTTTTCTGCGCAAATTGTGGACAGATTTTTGTCTGGCCCCGGTGCAAAAGAAAATCTTACGGGGCATCCGGATGAATTTATCAGGCTCCTTGTTCTTATGATAAGCCTTACTGTACTTAGGTGCATCATAGTCTATTTTGACTGCATGGGATATGAGTTTGTATCGCAGCAGGTTCTCTTTAAAGTAAGAAATTTCCTCTATGACAAGATCCAGAGACAGGACATGAAATTTTACAACACCTATCGTACAGGTGATCTGATGACCAGAGTTACGGGAGACCTTGATGCTGTAAGGCACATGGTTGCGTGGGTAGTCAGAATGGTTGTTGAAGCATTTTCTCTGGTTACAGCAACTGCAATTTACTTTATCTACATGGACTGGAGACTGGCATTTAGCCTTTTGATCGTGGCTCCGCTCATTTTCTTTATCATATATGTATTTAAGCTATTAGTTGCGCCAATGCATGCGCTTCTTCGTGAAAAACTGGCATATATGAATACAGTGGCGCAGGAGAATATAGCCGGAAACAGAGTAGTTAAGGCTTTTGCAAGGGAAGCCTACGAGATAGAAAAATTTGATGAGTGCAACACTGACTTTAGAGATACCAATAAAAAGACAGCAATGATATGGCTTCGTTTCTATCCTTTTGTAGAAACTCTTGCCAATGCCCTTGCGGTAATACTTCTTTTGGTTGGAGGTCTTTTCCTTATCCATGGCGATATGACAATGGGCGAATACGTGGCATTTTCGGGTCTTATCTGGGCTATAGCCAACCCTATGAGACAGCTTGGAAACGTTATGAATGAATTCCAGAGATTCTCGGCAGCATCTGCAAAGGTTATGGAGATATACTACTCAGAGGCAGAGATCGTAGATGCTAAAGACGCTGTTGATAAGCCTGGAAGATTCGAAGGAAATATAGAATTTAAAGATGTTTCTTTTCACTATGCAGACAATGATCTCCCGGTCCTTGAGCATATTTCTTTTACTGCTAAAAAAGGACAGACAATCGCGATCATGGGTGAGACAGGATGCGGAAAAACTTCTCTTATCCATCTGATCCCTAGATTCTATGAGCCTTCAAGCGGAGAAATCCTTATTGATGGCGTAAATGTCAATAAATTAAAACTCAATCAGCTCAGGAAAAACATAGGTCTTGCTACCCAGGATGTACTTCTTTATTCTGACACGATCGATGGAAATATTGCCTATGGTGACAGCGAAATAAGTCGTGAGGAGGTTGTTCGTTTTGCCAAATATTCTGCGGCTTCCGACTTTATCGCCAAGATGCCTGAAGGCTACGAAACTATAGTAGGTGAAAGAGGTGTTGGCCTTTCCGGCGGACAGAAACAGAGAATATCTCTTGCAAGAGCGCTGGCAGTAAGGCCATCTATCCTTATTCTCGATGATACAACTTCAGCTGTTGACCTTGAGACGGAAAAAGAGATTCAGGAGAGCTTAAGAAATCTTGATTTTGAGTGCACAAAGATCATCATTGCGCAGCGTATATCAACTACCAAGGATGCAGACCAGATACTGATCATGCAGCATGGAGAGATAACGGAGCGTGGAACTCACGAGGAACTTATCAAACTTGGCGGATATTATGCAGAACTTGTGAAACTGCAGGTTAGCTAAGCGTTTTGATGCGCACATATCTGTTTTAGCTGACATTTTCATTCCGTGAAAAACGTAGCAGTACTAAGCTTACAAAAAACGTAAGCTAAGTGCTGACGTTTTTCAAGGCAGCAAAAACATATATGCACTTACAAAACGCCTTAGGCACTATGAATTTTCAAAGTACAGGTAATACCGCAACTATAGGCAGGAGATATAATCAGGAGAGACGTACATGAGACGAAATACATATAAAGAAGATGAGATATTAGAAGAACCCTTTGATATAAAGCACCTTCTCAGGGCTTCCGGATATATAAAAAAGCATGCAGGCAAGATGGCGCTGGCACTTGTTTTTTCTGCTCTTGGCGGAGCAGCAGCCCTTGTGAGCCCAATGATCGTGCAAAGGGCTTTGGATGTGGCGATTCCAAGTGGTGATGAGAGCCTTCTCTACAAACTGGTTGTCGCTGCAGCATTGTTTTACGTATGCAGCGTGATATTTACTACAATCCGCTCAAGGATTATGGTAAATGTCAGCCAGAATATTATTTATCAGATAAGGAGTGATCTTTTTGAACACTTACAGAAACTGCCATTCCAATATTACGATGACAGACCACACGGAAAGATCCTTGTAAGGGTGGTAAACTACGTGAATTCCGTTTCAGATATGCTAAGTAACGGCCTTATCAACGTGGTTCTTGAGATATTAAATCTTGTATTCATCGTAATATTTATGTTTGCAGTGGATGTTAAGCTGAGCTTTGTGGTTCTGGCCGGCGTGCCATTTCTTATGGTGTTTATGTTCTGGATTAAGAATAAGCAGAGAAAAGCCTGGCAGGCAGTATCAAACAAGAACTCCAATTTAAACGCCTATCTTCAGGAGAACATTGTTGGTGCAAGGATAACACAGATCTTTGCAAGAGAAGATGAGAACGCTGAGATATTCAAAGTCCTTTCTTCCAACTGCAGAAAGGCATGGATGAAGGCAGTCAGCTATTCAACCATGGTCTGGCCGGGAATTGATACCATATCGGTTCTTGTCAGAGCTGCAATATTCATGTTTGCACTTGTAGTTTTTTCAAAGGGAAATGAGTCCCTGGGTGTGATCGTGGCTATCTCAAGCTATGCATCCAGATTTTGGCAGCCTATCATGAACCTTGGAAATATATTTAATAACTTCATCAACAACATGGCTTATTTAGAGAGAATTTTTGAGACTATGGATGAGCCTGTAACTGTAGATGATGCGCCTGATGCAGTGGAGATGAAGAAGATGGTCGGTGAAGTGACCTTTGACCATGTCTCTTTTTCCTATGAGAAGGGAAAAGAAATCCTTCATGATGTTTCATTTAGTGTAAAACCCGGAGAGAGTATTGCTCTTGTAGGTCCTACAGGAGCAGGAAAGAGTACTATTGTAAGCCTCATTTCAAGATTTTATAACGTTGATAGTGGAAGAATCCTTATTGATGGACAGGATATTTCAAAGGTGACGCTTCATTCTCTGAGGTCACAGATGGGAATAATGCTTCAGGACAGCTTTATTTTCTCCGGAACAATTGGAGATAATATCCGCTATGGAAAACTTGATGCAACTGAGGCGGATATAAGAAGAGCCAGCAGGGCGGTATGTGCTCACGACTTTATAAAAGTCATGCCTAAGGGCTACAACACTGAAGTTAAGGAAAGAGGCGCGCTTCTTTCTCAGGGGCAAAAGCAGCTTCTGTCCTTTGCGAGAACTCTTTTATCTGATCCAGCAATTCTGGTACTTGACGAGGCAACTTCAAGTATTGACGTTCAGACAGAAAAAGCTCTTCAAAAGGGACTTGATACAATGCTGGAGGGCAGGACAAGCTTCATAATTGCCCATAGACTGTCTACCATTACCAAATGTGATAAAATAATGTATATAGACAACGGTGGTATAACTGAATGTGGAAGCCACGATGAGCTTATGGCCCGCAAGGGAGCTTACTATCATCTGTTTACTGCACAGATGGAAGGTATGGAAGCTGTATAAAGGTGAATGAAATTTGACAAGTTATTACGACTATTGTAAAATTTGTGTCATGCTTAAAAAGAAAACAAATAAAAACCAAATAATTTTAGGTTCTTTTGCTGCAGCTTTTTCAGTAGTTGTGCTGGCAGGACTTGTTGCTGACAAGCATATTGCTATGGCTAATGCTGCTTCAGATGAAACCACAATAGTAGCAGGTGAAGTCTCAAATATCCAGCTTGATGAAGCACTTGGAGAGGATGATCTTGCAGATGGGGCTGTCACAGAAACAGTGGATATGATAGCAGCAACAGAAGCTTCTTCAGAAGAGATCGTTGAGGAAGTGTTTCCTTACACTGTAACAGCTTATGAAACTCCCCTCGTTATGTATGCCAGTGATACGGTTAATGTCAGAAGCGGCGCTGGAACAGATTATGACAAGCTTGGAAGGATTACCTGGGGAAGTGAACTTCAGGTTATCGGAGTAACAGACAATAACTGGTACGAGATTTCCTATGGCGATGGAGCAGGATTTATAAGCGGAGATTATGTGACTTCTGAACTTCCGAGTGTCCCATATCTTTTCGTTGGTGATTCCAGAACTGTCCAGCTTGAGAATGCAGTAGGAACTACCGACAAGGCATATGTTGCCAAGGTTGGTGAGGGATACAGCTGGTTTAAGAACACAGCTCTTTCAGAGATACAGGAGTACGCCGGCAATGGAACCACTATGATCATTAACTTTGGTGTTAACGATCTGGCCAATGCGTCTAAATACATCAGTCTTGTGAACAGCTACATTGATGTTTGGGATGCAGCAGGAGTGACAGTTTATTATTCATCTGTAACACCTGTCGGCAACTGCAACTCAGTGTCCAATGCACAGATTGAGAGCTTTAATGCCAAGCTGCAGGCCGAGCTTGACCCAAGGATCAAGTGGATCGACAGCTACTCATATCTTACACAGACAGGCTTTAGCACGCCAGATGGCCTTCACTACGACAAGACTACATACAAGAATCTTTATTCATACTACATGTCAGTAGTAGCAACAGATGTGTAAGTACGAGCGATAATAGGAGAATACTAGAATAAGATATAAAAGGATTTGCCAGGACTACAAGTCATGGCAAATCCTTTTTGGTTTTCGATGCGATGCTTTCCGAGATGAGGATATTGGTTCTTTCAATTTCATCCCAAAAGTCTCTGGCAGACAGTCTATAGGCGCCGCTGCTAAGGACGATCACCTGCTCAATGGCATCAGAAGTGGCAACAGTCACTTTATACTTTTTACTTATTTCGTGAGCAGCCTTTTCTATATATTGATCCGCAGTTTCAGCTTCCTTCGTGTAGACAATCAAAAGCCCGCTCATTTCCTCTGTATGTTCTTTGCCTCCGGCGACCTTGTAGGCGTCAAACACCACAATCACCTGTTCACGCCTGAATCCCTGAAAGTTTATGAGAATATCGATAAGCTTATCTCTTGCAGCCTTTAAGTCGGTTTTTGCAAGGTCTGACAAGTCAGATGAAGCATATATTATGTTGTAACCATCAACCAGAAGGTATTCCTTATTCAGCTCATTTTTTAAGGATGAAGCGGTGTTCTGGTGCTTTTCCTTTTTGGCTGCTTCAAGATCGTAGTCTCTGTTGTCATTTTCAGGAGCATCAGCCTGGTTTAAAGAATCATAGGTGACGGCAGTTTCCACGTACCTTGGAGCAATCTTTCCATAGGTTCTTTCAAATATTGCTTTTAATTCTTCTTCAGAATTTTTATATTTCACAAACTCTTTTTCAATGACAGCAGCGGTTCTCTCTTTAGGGAAAAGACCTGAATCTACATGCATTTTTTCAGGAGCTTCATCCCAGGGAATTATCAAAGAACTTCCGTGAGAGCAAAATACAGAAGATGAAGGATTGTCCATATCAAGCTCAGGGTCATATCCAAAGCTTTCTATTACTTCTTCTTCGTTATGACATGGTTCATAACCCCTAAAGGTAGTAAAAATCTGACCTTCGCCTCTTGTATAGGATGAAAGCTCTGATGCATAGTCGAGAAAACAGGCAGCAGGAACAGTTCCTGTGATAAGAGCTTTTTCACCAATGATATCAGGAAGAGAAGTGGTTCCGTTCATGCGCTGCATGTCTGTAAGTGCTCTTCCTACAGCATCTGCTGGGATCTCAAGTCTGTAATCCAAAACAGGCTCAAGCAGAACTGACTTGGCGCTCATAAGTCCCTGCCTTACAGCTCTGTAGGTGGCTTGCCTGAAGTCACCGCCCTCAGTGTGCTTTTCGTGGGCTTTTCCGGCGATTAGAGTTATCTTAATGTCAGTGATCTCAGACCCTGTAAGGACTCCGAGATGCTTCTTTTCCTGAAGGTGAGTAAGTACGAGCCTCTGCCAGTTAAGAGACAGCTTATCAGTACTACATTTGGTGGCAAAAGAAATGCCGCTTCCCGAAGCTGCCGGTTCAAGAAGCAGATGGACTTCGGCGTAGTGGCGAAGAGGTTCAAAGTGGCCTACGCCTTCCACCTTATTTGCACTGGTC